>Ga0209341_10002202_pt1 | contig 18608 bp, 7 predicted proteins | sample RifCSP13_2_FD_184020 | JGI IMG/M metagenome (GOLD analysis project Ga0209341, IMG submission 184020) | Soil microbial communities from Rifle, Colorado - Rifle CSP2_sed 13_2 (SPAdes) (version 2) | ecosystem: Environmental > Terrestrial > Deep subsurface > Rock core/Sediment | place: Rifle... | reverse complement strand
CGGTTCCTACGCGTTCCCAACGAGGGTCGGGCTGGGCGATTCCTCCGGCATCTCACTCCTCGACACTGTCCTCGTTCCTGCGATGCTCGGACCTGAGGAGAACACGTGGGGACGGTCGGTAGACCGCCTGTAATCACGGTTACCGCTTTCTCCCGCGGCGCGCCCGCTGGGAGGCGGATGCCATCCATCTGGCGGAGAGCTACGCGCCACCTTACGGTGGCCCGGTGCCAACCCCCTACCTGTCGGCGAGTTCGGAAGCCGCGCGACGGCGGAATAACCCTGGGCTAAGCAAAGACCAGAGGAAGACGAAACCGCTGGCGATGAAGACACCTCGCCAGACCTGTTCGTGCTCGCCAAGACCGTAGAACCAAAAAGCAACGAGCGTGACCGTGCCGCCGACAATGATTCCCGCCCATGATGCCTTCGTTCGCCGGTATGCGCCTGTGTCTGGCCACTTGGCACTCAGGACGCGCTCGACCTGGGGATCTAGACCCGAGATTCTGAAATCGGGCTTCCCGTGCCCCCCTTCCGAGAGGGCGAGAAGCGAATACAACTGCCGCACGCGGGTCTCGCTGCCGAAGCGATTCCCGACCAGATCGCTTCCGAACCGAATCCGGTCGCCATGGGCCGTCGTGAACTCTACGGAATACTGGCGAGGAGGCTTTTCTGCACTTCGTTCCGGGTGCAGCTCAATACTGGTTATGTCCTCCCATCGAAAGATGAAAGGCTCCTGAAGGAGCGCGCGTAACGGTTTCATCGGAGGGGCAATACCTTCCGACCAAACACCCATGAGATTGAACCGTAGTGTACCGACAAGGAGATAGACGAGGCCCGCGACGAAGACGAAGATGAACACGATCGTATTGCCGGGAGGCAAGTCCGGGTCCGGACTCAGGACATCCTGGACAAGGACGAAAGTCCCGAGCGTGATGGCACAAATGCCGAACACGCCAATCGCTCGCCTCCCCCACAGCCTCGTTCGGGAAGCGTGCAGCATGACCTCGGAGCGTGCCGACATTGTGAGTCCCGTCTCAGGATTCCGTGACCCTGACGTAATCGATGATGTCCGCAAGGAATGATGAAATTGTGGTAGCCTTGGCGTAGAAGTCCAAGGCTTTCGCTAAGGGGGCTAGGAGGGAGTGGTGCTTGAAGATCCCAACGTTCGGCGTGAGTCGGTAGGTCAGGCCTACTCTCTCTCCGAGCCAGACTACAGCCAACGCCGCCCCGTCTGCTAGGACAGCGACCAAGAGACCCGTCGGCGTATCGCCCGCAGAGGTTGCAGCAGAGGCAACGGACAAGAAGATGAGCGCCAGAGCCGCCCCGAAGAGATTGGCCACGGCCTCGTCAAACGTCTTCCAGACCCTCAGGGCCCCCGCCACCGCAAGCGCGCTTGCCAGTATGAAGTCCGCGAGAGTGTACGACCAGTCAACGGAAGCCTCGAAGTCCCCCGGAATCATCTCAGCAAGCGATGTGTCGAAGATGGCGCTGGCGAGCTGGACGACGACGAAAATCGAGACAATCACGTTTACAACAAGACCAAGAAGCTTGCCTATTCCGAGTACTTCCGTCCACTTCATGATGATTGTGAGCGCCACAAATCCGGCAATGAGCAGGACTCCAAAGGTGGAAAGGAAGACAGCACCCCAGAGGGCGGCCACTGCCGCGGGCAACGCCGCGCTCTGGGCAAAGCTAAGCGCGGACTTGATGCCTTGAATCATCGATTCGTATGCCTGGAAGAGGGGGTCGAAAATAACACGAACAAACCCCAGAACCAGGTCCACTATGAACTTCAGAAATGCCTCGAGCGCCTCCACGAGCGGGTCGATCACGTTCTCCTGGAAGTACGTCCAGTTCCCCGTCGTCAGGCCGATCACGAGGCCGACCGCGACGTTCACGAGGAACTTGACCACGTTGAGGAAGAACTGGGCGACCGCCACGACCGCGTCCCAGATCGCGGTCGCCCACCCCGCGATCGCGTTCCAGAACAGCTCCCAGAACGTCGGCGAGGGGGGCGGGGCCGAGAAGTTCCCGCTGTTCTCGACCACGCTGTTGGCGGCGAGGTCGTCGACGACGTCCGCGAGGCCGAGGGTGTAGAACTCGGACGCGACGAGGAGGGGGAACGCGGACGCGGAGCCCGTGGTGTTCGTCACCGCCAGGTCGAGGATCCGCGACGCCTCCCAGAGCGTCGCGTTCTTCGCGATCACCATCTGGATCACGCGGGAGTTCAGGCTCGCGGTGCCGGGGTTGTCGTTCCCGTGGATCGTCGCCCCCGCGAGCGGGCTGCTCGGGTCGTAGTACGTGCTGTTCAGCGCGCCGAACAGCTCGGAGTCGAAGAACACGCCCCGCGGGACGATCACGTTGTTCGAGCCGTGGAGGAACCACAGGAGGCCCCGCAGGGACGTCTCGTTCTTCGCGGTCGCGTACAGCCGGAGCTCGTCGACGACGCCCCGGAACCGGCCGCCGGAGGCGCCGTCGTGGCCGATCCGGAGGGGCGTGGAGCCGGCCTTGGCGGCGAACTGCGGGTCCGTGTCCGAGCCGACCTGCACGCCGTTCACGTACACGGTCAGGTCCGTCTTCAGGAACTGGTTCACGTCGTAGCTCCGCATGACCGCGGCGACGTGGTACCAGCGGCCCGCGTACAGGGAGTACGGGGCCAGCGCCGCGTGGACGCCGTCCGTGTCCGTGACCTCGAAGCGGAGGCCGTGGAAGGACCCCTCGTTGTGGTACCCGACCCGCCAGAGGCCTTCCCGTCCCGTGGACCACCGCCAGCCCGAGCCGCCGACATAGTCCTCGTCGGGGCGGATCCAGAAGGCGACCATGAAGTCGTACGAGATGTCGTCGAGCTTCGGGTCGTCGGGCACGTACACGAACGTGTTCGCGGTGCCGTCGAGGCGCGCGCCGAGCCCGAACCGCCCGGGGGCCGCGAGGTCCCCGTACGACTTCGACGCGTGGAGCCCGCTCCCGCTCAGGTCCGTGTACGCCCCGTTCCACTGCCGGGACTCGAAGTCGAACGACGCGAGGTCCCCGTGGCCGTCCGTGACATTCAGGAGGACGAAGACGAAGCGCTGTTCGCCGACGTAGCGGTGCAGGCCCGTCGGAACGCCGCCCACCGTCCCGTTGGACAGCGTGGACCAGTCGTTCGGCGTGACGAGGAGGGTGTTCGCCTTGCCGACGCGGAACGTGCGGATGTCGTAATAGACGACCGCGTAGTTCGCCTCGTTCCCGGCGGCCACTTCCCCGTACCGGTCCGGGTCCCAGAGCCGATGGCTCGTCGTGAACGTCTTCGAGGAACCTGGCGCGACGTCCAGCTCGCGTCCTCCGTCGACGTCGTTCGCGAAGACCTGGATCTTCAACGTTGTGGAGAGGACATTGTCGGGCACGTTCACGGAGAGAAGGTGGTTCGGTTCGGACAGATCGTAGCCGTCCTGGTCCGTGTCCTCCACGTCCGGCCCGTTCGTCCAGTTCCCGTTCACGTGTCCGCGCGCCCAGTACTTGCACGGCCGCCGATTCGGGTCGCACGCGCTCGCGGGCGGGTTGATCACGTCATCCACCCAGAGGGTGGCGATTCGGATCTGCACGACGAGGTCGTACAGGGGGTCGAAGTCCGAGCCGTCCGAGTACCCGTCGTGATCCGTGTCCACGAGGAGGGGATCCGTGTGCAGCGTGCGGACCTCGGTCCCGTCCCGCATCCCATCCCCGTCCGTGTCCTCTTTGGTGGGCGAAATCATCCACCCGGTTCGACCGAGGAGCTCGTCCCCGTCGCTCAGGGAGTCGCGATCCGTGTCCCAGAACAGGGCGTTCGTGAACCGCGGCTTCGTGACGTTCACGAGGGAGAGGGTCACGGACCCGCTCGGGGTCGACCGTTGGACCTGGAGGGAATGGAGCCCCTTCGGGAGGTTCGCGTCAAACGTCACCTCGAGGGTCCCCCAGCCCGAGTTCGTGCGCTTCGTCCACTTCAGTTGCCCGTCGAGGTACACGACCGCCTCCACGGGCGGGCCCCAGATCGGGTGGCCTCCGCCCGCGGACGTCTTGATCCGCCACTGGTACTCACCCGCCGCGTCCACGGTCACGTTCACGGTGACGTTCGCCGGCGTCACGGTCGCATTGTTGTAGTAGAACCGGTACGTCTCCTCGTAATCCGTGAGCCCGTCCCCGTCCGTGTCCGCGTTCGTCGGGTCCGTCCGCTTCGCGCATGCCTCCTGCCCGTCGCGCAGGCCGTCCCCGTCCGTGTCCGCGCGGTCCGGGTCCGTCGGGACCTTCCGGAACGCGATCGAGAGGACGTCGCCGCCGAGGCTCTGGGTCCCCGTGATCCGCAGGCGGTGATCCCCCGTGCACAGCATCGCCGCGAAGGACGGAGTACGCGTGTCCGGAGCGGACGGGGGCAGGTACCCGGCCCTCCCGGTCCAGAGCTGCGCTCCGTCCACCGCGATCCGCAGCCCTGCGTAGACCGTCGTCTCCCCCTCCTTGTACCCCTCCAGGCGGACGGTCGCGTCGAACTGCCACCGGCCCTCGACGGGCGCGAACCAGTCCACGTCGAGGAACTGCCCGGGCGCGAGGTGGCGGACCGTTTCGTCCAGGTATGCGTACGCGTGGGGCTCCCCGAACGACGTGAGGTTGTCCCCGTCCGCGTCGACGTCGACCCACATGTAGTCCAGCGTGACGGGGACCGTGAGCCGGAGGTCCACGTTCACGAACGCGTCCCCGTAGTCGTCGTGGAACATCCGGAGGACGTCGCCTCCTCCGCCACCCCCGGCGAAGTTCGACCCCTGGGCGAACAGGACCGCCGTCCGCCACGTGCTGTCCCCGACGACCGCGCCGATCGTGACCCACTGGACGCCGTCGTTCATCTGCACGAGCCCGCCCTGGGACGACTTGTACGTGACGTACGCGATCATCGACCCGTAGGGCCAGGGGAGGTTCAGGTACAGGTCCGGCATCGTCCCCGGGTTCGCGATCCGGACCGTGCGGCCGTCGACCACGGTCGGGGCGCCCCAGTCCGTGTTCGGGTACACGCTCATCCCCGGGACGTGGGACGAGGCGACGTTGTCGCCCGTCACGCCGACATCCGTCTCCCAATGAACGGGCGTCAGCGTGAACATCGTCGTCTCGTTCAGCCGGTCCTTCGGGACGAGGCGGAGCCACAGCTGCGTCCCCGGCATCGTCGGGGCCGCGTCGTACCCGTACCACGTCGGGTCCGTGACGAACAGGGCCTCGCCCGCGGAGAAGTTCGATGCGCTCGCCCCGAAGACCCACTGCGTGCCCGTGTACCGCTGGACCGTGAACCCGGAGGAGTTCCCGTCGAACCGGAGGCGGACCAGATATCCGGCCCCGAGGTCCGCCGGCGTGACGAACAGGTAGCCGCCTGACGAGGAGGCGTTCTTGTACCCGAAGCCGTCGTTCACCCACCCGCCCGCCGTCATGACGCCGGGCACGTGGAACGTGTCGAGGCCGTCGTCGGAGCCGTCGCCCACGTACGTCGTGTGCTTCGCGGGGAGCGCGGCGATCAGGTCGACCTGGACGGCCTTCTCGAACCGGAGCTTCACGTTCAAACCCGCCCACGCGGGCTCCGCGTCATAGAACAGCGTGTGCTCGAGGAGGAACGACGACGCGCGCCAGTTCGCGAGCCCGTACACCGCGGCGATTGTGACCCACCCGGCGCCGTTCCATACGGAGACGTTCGAGGCCTGCGTCCCGTAGAACTGGACGGTGAAGAGGTAGTCGTTGTACCGCTCCCAAGTTCCCCGGTACAAGTTCAGGTAGAACGTCCCGTTCGCGCTCACCTCACGGTAGTTCGGGAGCGGGTTCGTGCGGTACGCGTCCACCGCAGTGGAGGGAGCCGTGGACGTCTGCGGAGTGGACCACCCGATGTTGCCGACGCTGATCCCGGGCGTCTTGGCCGTGTAGTCTGTGTCCCCCGACGCGCCGACGTCGACGACGAACCGTTCCGCTCCAGCCCCAAGGATGTCGAACGCGAGGGTGTAGTCGCCACGGGACTGGCAGGGGACGGTGCCGTAGCACCGGACCTCGAGCCGCCAGAAGCCGGGGATCGAGCCGACGTCGTACGTCAGGAACTCCGGGATCCCGGCGCCCCGCGCGGAGGACTGCGCCGCGACCGTGCCGGCGGGCCGCCAAAGGTACAGGTCGAAGTCGTGCGTTGGTGGCGGCGTGAGGGTCGCGCGGACCGTGTGTCCCGCGAACGCCTGGAAGCGATAGAAGTCGGTCCCGTCGCCGTAGGGGGACGACGTGTTCGTCCACCCGTGCCATCGGCCGGGTTCCACGGGCAGCGCGGTCGCGAATAGCCCGCCCGCATCCGTCGAGGAGTTCGCGTCGTTCGGGCCGACGAGGGTCCGGACGGAGCCCCATCGGTATTCGGTGTCGTTCAGGTTCGAGAGGGAGGAGGAGACGACCTTGTACAGGTACGTCGTCTCCGGGAGGAGGCCCGTGAGCTGGACGAAGTGGTTCGACCCGTTCGCGCCTGTCGCCTTCAAGGAGGCGGACCGGAGGCCATGCCAGACAACGGATGTCGCGTCGCTCGAGGTCATCCACGTGAGGTTCGCCCAAGTCACGGCGGGCGTCGCGACGACGTTCGAAAGCGTGATCCCCCGCGTCGTGACGTAGCGCTCCGGAGAGCTCACCGTGTCCGCCGGACTCGAGGAGGACGTGGACTTCAGGACGAAGATGTACGTCGTCCCGGTCGCGAGCGGCGGCGTCGTGACATTGATCCCGTGGACGGTCGTCGACTCGCTCACGTCAATCGTCGTCCCCGAGCCCCCGTACGTCCTGTACGTGAGGCTCGCGTTCCCCCGGTACGTCGTGTTCCACCGCGCGTGGATCCACGTCTGCCCGCGCTCGAACGTCACGTTCGTGATCGCAATCGCGGGCGTCTGGATCGGGGTCGTGTCCACCTTCGGTGATGTCCCCTCCGCGCAGGAATTGTCAGGCTGGTTCCGCAGGCTCGACACGCACGCGTACACCTCCCCGCCGACGAGCTGGGAGTACACCTGCCAGTCGTACCCGGTCGCGCTGTTCAGGTTCGCGATCGTGACCGTATGCGCCGTCCCCGAGGCCCCCGTCCCGCAGGATGCAAGCCAATTGGTCCCGCAGCGAATCGCGCTCGTCCCGTTGAAATTCGTCGTCCACGTGAACGTGACGTTGTAGTACCCGGCGACCTGGGTCGCCGTCCGCGAGAGCGCGTCGATCCGCAGGCCCGCGGAGAACGACATCGTGCCGCTCTCCCCGACGAGCGTGACGTCCGCGAGGGCGACGCTTCGGACGCGGTAGTAGTACTTCGTCGCCGTCAGGCTCGTGAGGTTCACCTCGTGCGCCGTCCCGCTCGCCCCCGTCGCGGTCCACACGAGGTTGCTCTCGTTCGTCCCGTACTTGACGACCGACGTCGACGGCAGGTTCGTCGTCCACGTAATCGTGGCGCGGTCGTACGAGAGGTTCCCCGCGGTCACGTCGCGGATCGCGACGCCGGAGTAGAACGAGAACGTCTCCGACCAGTACGTCGTGGTCTGCCGCTTCGCCCCCGCGCGGACCTTGTACGTTTGGTTCGCCTGCAGCGGGGCGATCGACACCTCGTACGGGGTCGCGTTGTCCCACGTCCGGTGCTCGCCCGTGGACAGGACCCCCCAGTCGACCCAGCTCTCCGTCACGGGGACGTACCCCGAGGAGACGTTCCACGCGACGGTCGCGTCCTCCGCGGTCACGTCCGACACTGTCACCTCGGAGACACTCGCGCTGTCCCCCGCGCCCTCCCCGTCCCCGGGGATCGGCTCGGGCGGCGGGTCCCCCGGGTCCCCGGGGGGCGGCGGGTCCGGCTCACCGTCGTCATCGTCGTCGTCCCCGACCCGGGTCCCGGGCGGGGCCTCCCCGCGGAGGAAGTCCACGAGCCCCTGGGCGAGGCGGGTAAGCTCGACCTGCGCGGTCGCGTTGATCACGAGGTCGTCCCGCGGGTCCCCGCCGACCGCGCCGTCGAAGCGAGTCATGACCTGCTCCTCCACGTACGCAATCGCGCGGGACTCCTCCCGCTGCTCGATGATCTCGTTCGCGGTCTGCAGGAGCGACACGAGCGCGGCGCGGGACGCGCGGGCGGGCGGGACGAAGTCGTTCCGGCCGAGCCGCCGCACGAACGTGCGGATCGTCAGGAGCCGCGGCCGGTCCAGGAGGGCGTCGAGGTCCGCGTACACCTCCGCGTCCCCGTGGCGTCCGTCCGTCCACGCGACGACGAGGTCCCGGCCCGATCCGATCGCGACGGAGGGCTCCGCCGCGCCCGTCGGGGAGTCGGAGACCTGCGTGGCCGCGGTGACCCGGGTACCGGCCAGGGTCACGATCCGGCCGAAGACCTGCGGGGTCCCCGTGCGGTCGTCCCGCCAGACCACGGCGGCGAGCCCGCGCGTCCCGACCGCGGCGGCCGGGTCCCGCGCCTGGCTCGGTCCTACTTCAATCGGCGGACCGACGACCCACGTCTCCCCCGCGGTCCCGCTAAACGCCGCGTGGACATCGAACGTCCCGAGGGAGTTGTCGCTCCACTCGAGGGCGAGCTGGTCCCCGCGCCCGACGATGGCGAGGCCGCCGAACGCAGCATCGAACCAGGCGACGGGGTGAACCGGGGAGACGGCGCCGGTCGACAAGGTCACGGACACGTGCGCGACGGCGGTCACGCCCTGCGCCTCCTGCGCCCATGCGAGGTGCGCCCGGCCGCCCGCGACGACGAGGGCAACGGACAGCGCGGACGCGTTGAACCCGAGGAGCGCACGGGCGCCTCGGACCGCGCCGTCCTGGACCGTGAGGGCAACGAGGCGGACCTGATCCCCGGCGGGGACCTCGTGCACGTACGCGAGGAGGAGGGTCGTGGCCGTGGCCGCGAGCGCGGGGGCGCGGCCCGCCCCGACCTTGGCCGGGCCTCCCCATTCCCGCCCGTCGTCGGAGCTCGCACGGACGTACACGGACTCCGGGGAGGACGCGTTCGCGCGCCCTTCCCAGGCAAGGCCGACCAGTCCGTCCCGCGGCGCGACCGCCAAGGACGGGGAGTCCACGCTGAGGAAGCCGTCCGCGAGTGGTCGGTCCCCGGAGAACGTCCACCCGCTATTCGCACTCGACTTGTGGTAGACGCCGGCGCCGCCGTCCCGCGTGTCGGTCCATGCAACGTGGAGGGTCCCGTCGGACGACCACGCGAGCTGTGGGGCCCGGGACGCGCCTGGCGCGACCGTGAGCCGGCGCGTGCTCTCCCCGAACGTCCAATCGTCGTCGTCCCCTGGCGCGCTCGCGGGCCCGACGAGCTGGGAGAAGGTGACCGTCAGGAGGATCGCGGTCGCGAAGACCGCAAACCCCTTCAGAACGAGCCGCCCATTCTCTCGAAGAATCCGCGCAATCCGTCCCGCGTTGGCCTCCGCATCCGCCCCCGTTTCGGAATCCAAGTCGATTCCCCCCGACGCCTCGCCGGCGAAGGGAGAGTGAAACGGCCTTCGTCGAGCGGGGCGACGCCGGATGTCCGATGCCATACAAAACACCTTCGGAAGGTTGTGCGAAACCGAACATCTCGGATAACGCCGGTATCGGGGACTGCCGGGACGGGAGTAGGATCGCGAGTCCCTCTCGATTTCGGCGATGGGGCGCGGTGCCTATCGCTCTACCAACTGTCCGCGACCTCGATGTTCGCTGGGTCGAAGAATCGCGGCTAGGGGGGTGGCGCATTGGTCTCAAGGCAGTCCTTTGCAATCGCTCTAATGACGGGAATCCACGCTCTATAGGCTTCCGAAACGGTGGGGTCGATGTGGATCACGCCGTATCCTTTCTTCTTCTTGTGATGGCTGGCCTGATCTCTCAAACCCTTGAGCGACTTTGAGACCAAAGCCGCATCAATCGGCAATGTCAGATGGGCCAGCTGGACCACCGTAGGTTCGTGTTGTAACGGGACTCGCCATCGGGTGCCGTACCCATTCTGAAGATGGACGAGGTCGCTACCGTCGCAGTAGTATTCAATGACCCGGAAGTATGCTAGGAAGGAATCAACCGGATCGGCCTTGGCAACCGCCGAATAGAAGTCGTAGATTCCCCCGTCATATGAAGAGGGCGCCGCGGCCAAACGCTGTTCGGGACTGACAGGGTGGTGCGCGACGATATGCCCGCCGGCTCGAAGAGTCGTCACCCCAGTGAGCTTCCCCCCTTTCTCATCAGGCTCGGTGGCTTCCTCTTGGACATGCGAGGGTCCTGCAAGGATCCTCATCGAGATGTGCAGGGTGAGGACTGCCCGAACGAGTGCGTTGCGAGCTAGCTCAACTGTGTGTGAGGAATTGGGCCCTGGAACGATGACCTCTGCTTTGGTGAGATTTCCAGACCCGTCCGGGCGAACTACGACCTCTATTTCTTCTACATGGACATGAATGTCTGAATTCGCGACCAAAATCGGCAACAATTCGTATCCGCCGAGAACTGTCCTCATGAGATCAGCCTCATGACCCTCATCCCGTCCCAGTAAAAGCCATCGACGGTGAACAGCGGACGCGCTAGCCGGCTCGAGAAATCCAGTAACCCGAAGGAACCGCAAGCGATTTACCTGCGGGTTGCTTGAGCGCAGACGGTTGAACGGCGACAGCCAAGCTCGCGTCGATGGATACATCTCCGAAGTCGAGGCAATTCAAGGTGAGCTGCACCGCATCACCTCCGGCCGTCGACCCTCGAAGGCGGGTTTCGGGCTTTTCGCGACGTTCGTTGTCCCTCCAGGCTACAAACGACTCGCCCGTCAGATGGGCACTCTCTGGGTCGATTCCTCCCACGAGGCCCAGACTGGCCGTCTGAAGGGAGTGGAAGAAGAATGGTATCGACGCGTCTATTCCTATCTGGGAACAATCCAAGCCCCAACTGCACCGGGCATGGACCGGGCAGGCCCAAAGACGCTGCAGGCACGGCTTGCGCGCGCCCATAGTCGCAAGCGACTCGCGTCCCGGCTGGCCGCCGAAGTGACCTTTCTGAAAGACCTCAAACTCCGCGAATTGGTCCCCGTCACTGAGAGCGCACCGGGAAGGAAAGTCCGACCCCCCTCAGCTAGCACGATACAGGAGGCACATCGGGCGCCTTCGTTTTTCCCCAGCTCTGTTGTAGAGAAGTTACCTCAAGCCGTGAAGAAGAGCATCGAGCAGGCGGCTGAATGCTATCGTCAAGGAATGTTCGAACCTTGCGCCGTCATGCTGAGGAAAGCCGTCCAAAACGCCATCGTCCTCCGATTCGAGGCGGAAGGGGTCGGCAGCCAAGTATTCCTTCCGAACGGGGACGTCTTGCCCATTCCCCACCTCCTGGAGAAGGCTCGGGATGCGCGGCTCATCTCATCACAACAGGCAAAAGAGCTCATGAGAGTGAAGTGGCTAGGGGACACCGCAGCTCACAGCTACGTCAACACCATTACGAAGGAAGACATCGACGGACTACTCCTCATCATACGACTCTCCCTCGAGCGAGTTTTCACCATACAGATTCGTGTGGTCGAGAAGTGAATACCGGCTCGGATTTCGCAGTCCTTTGAGAGACACGATAGACTGGCTTCAGAACCACCTGTCGCTGACGCCAAGAAGAGTCGTCCGAAGTCTTTGCGATGTGAGATTTCGCGCTCGCTCACACAATGGGCGGCTGTATCTCGGGGGGTGACGATCGGTTCGCCGATGGTCAACGCTACGCCCGCTAGAGCTCTGCTGGCAAACGGGCGCGAATCCTGGCCGCCGCACTTCGCCTACTCGCGGCCTGCAGACGGACGCCGCACCGCTGTCGCATGGGCCGGATAGGCTCTCAGCCGCGCCATGCGGCGCTCCAGGCGGACGTAGTCGGCGCTGGCGAGCTTGCGAAGGTGGTAGAGCGCCACGTGGCGGCTCACGCCGAGGAGCCCGGCGAGGTCGCTCACGGCGATCCCCGGGTCCTCCTTCAGAATTCCGACGATTCGGATCTGCAGCGCGCGGAGGTCGCCGCCGTTCTGTGGCACGGGCACATCCGTCGGGTAGAAGAGCTTCCGGGCGCGGTCCGCCACGGACCGGACGAGGCCCGTGCGTTGCAGCACCGCCAGATGGTACGTGAGCTCGCCCGCGGCCAGCCCGAGGCTCCGCTTGATGTCCGAATAGGACTCGCCGGGGTTGAGCCGGATGAACCCGTAGATTTCCCCGCGCGCGAAGTTGTCGAGCACCTCGTCGCGCCGGAGTTTCGTGTAGCACCACATGATGAACCAGGGGAACCACAGGACGCGGAGCCGCCAGAGGGCGACGATGATGATCCCGATGATGACGATGATTCCAATGACGATCTCATCGCTCCACGAATTCGGGCGGTTCCCGGCATCCGACACCGAGACCGTGACGCTCGCATGTCCCTCATTCCCCGTCGCGTCGAGCGCCTTCGCATGGATTCTGATCTCGCCGGGGTCGAGGACGAGCTCCGCCGACCACGAGGTCGTTCCCTGCGCAGGGAGCCACGTGAGGTTGTCGAGGCTTACCTGAACGGCCACGACCTCGACGTCGTCCCACGCCGTGCCCGTGACCGTGATCGAGCCGGTCGACAGGACTTCCCCATTCTGTGGAGACATGATGGCAATCGTGGGGGCCTCGGAATCCGCAGGAACGGGCATGGTGATCGAGACTTGCTCGGTCGCCGGGGCGCTCCGGTTGCCGTCGTCATCCGTGACGAGGAGGGAGACCCGGTAGGTGCCGGCGACGGAGAACACGTGCGTCTGCACGGGGTTCGTTCCGCTCAGGCGCGGCGTTCCATCGCCGAAGTCGAACGCGTAGTCTACGATTACACCGTCGGCATCGCTCGAGCCGCTCCCGTCGAAGCGAATGGATGCCGGGGCTCGGCCCGTGGTCACGTTCGCGTTGACTGCCGCCGTCGGCGCGAGTCCCCAGACCGTCACGGTGATGCGGTCGGAGGCGCCGGCGCCTTCGTTGTCGGTGGCTTCCAACTGAAACACGTAGACTCCCACGGACGGGGCGGCGAAGTCCGCCACGATCGTCGTCGTGTCGCTCAAGGTCACGGGCACCCCGGAGACCTGGGACCACAGGATCGCGAGGGGGTCCCCATCCGCGTCCAGGACCGAGCCGGACAAGCGAGTCCTGTAGCCCTTCTGGGCGAGCACGTCGGGCCCTGCGTCTGCCGCCGGGGCCGTGTTGGACACGACCACGGTCACCAGCGCGAAGTCCGTGCCTGCCGCGTCGCCGTCATCGACGGTCAGCTCAAACACGTAGACCCCGGACATGGTCGATGCGAAGTCGGCGATTGCCGCGTTTGGGCTTCTCACGGTCACGTTTGGGCCGGAGACCTGCACCCACGAGTAGGTGAGGACGTCCCCATCTGGATCCGAGGAATCCGATCCGTCCAGCGTGGCCGCGGCGTACTTCGCCGCCGTGGCGGGAGCGCGGGGGATTGCGACCGGCGCGGCGTTAAGAACGGTCACCGTAACGCTGTCCGTGGCGGTGCCGCCGAGGCCATCGCCTACCTGCAGGAAGAACGTGTAAGCGCCGCTCCGCGTGGCGGTGAACGTGGGCGTCGGACTGCTCACGTCGGACAGGTTGATTCCCGACGGCGCGGCCCACGCGTACGTCAGAGGGTCGCTGTCCGGGTCGGCCGACCCGGTGCCGTCGAGGGCGAGGAGGATGTTCTTCCCTGCGGCGGGCTGGTCGGGACCCGCCTTCGCGACAGGGTTGCGGTTGAGAGGGGTGACGGTGACCGAGGTCTCCGCAACTCCCCCGAAGCCGTCGTCGACTTTCAGGTTGAACACGTACGTGCCAAACTCGGCAGGGACGAAGGTCGCGGTGGCAGTGCTGGCGCCTGTCACGGTCACGTTCGGGCCTCCGAACTGCCTCCATGAAAACGTCAAAGGGTCTCCGTCTGGGTCATAACTCGCCGTACCGTCCAAGACGACCGTCTGTCCGCGGTAGACCGGGGGGACCGTGGCACTGGCGTTCGCCATCGGGGCGCGATTCTCGATTCGAATCGTCAACGAGTCATTGCCCGTTTGGCCTGCCGTATCCCAGACTGTCAGGCGGACGGTGAACGTTCCCCGGACGGCGTAGGCGTGGACTGCCGTGGCGCTCGCGTCCGTGGCGGAGTCCCCGAAGTCCCACAGGTAGGAGACGACGCCCACGTCGTCCCACGATCCGGTGGCGTCGAAGGCGATCGGGGTTCCGATGAAGCCGCTTGATTGGGACGCTGCCGCTACCGCCATCGGTGGGCCGTCCACATTTACGATCACGAGGACCGCGTCGCTCACGTTCGCTCCTTGAGGGTCGCCGATGAAGAGGTCGAAGGAATACACACCAAGGCCGGGGGGCCAGAAATCCGCGATGGGCGAAGTGGCATTCTGGAGCTCGATTACAGGACCCGCGCTCTGCTGCCAATGGTAGGTGATGGGCTCCGCGTCGGGATCGTAGCTGCCCGTGCCGTTCAGGAACACCCGAGTCAGCGTCCCATCCATCGTCTGGTCCGGGCCCGCGTCCGCAACCGGGGCCCGATTCAAGACGGTCACGGTACCCGTGTCCGAGGAGAATGACGGACGGAATCCATTCGCCCAAACCCCGTCCGGTTGCCACCAAATAGCTGTCACGCTCCCAGATGGATCAACGGCAATCGGGTAAGGCGCCCCCCCAGTCGTTCCGAAGCGCTGCGCAATCCCCCAGCCGAGACCTGGGACATGGCTGTTCGCCCAGATCCCGTCCGCTCTCCATCCTGCGGCAACCGCGATCCCGGAGGAATCCACGGCAACATCGGTAATGTCGGACCCGTCTGCCACGCCCAGATGCTCAGGGGCCCCCCAGCCGAGTCCGGGCACGTACCGGCTGGTGCCTGTGGCCTCGGAGCTGTCGTTCCACTCCATCCAGACGGAGGCGGCGTTTCCGACAGCATCTACGGCGACGCGAGCGTAGGCGGACCTGTTCCCTCCGAGCATATACCCGCCAACGTACTCCGGGATTCCCCAGCCGATGCCAGGGGAGTAATGCTTCGCCCAAATTCCGTCATCCTGCCACCATACGACCACGTCACTTCCGGGGGAATCAACGGCGAAATCGAAGTCGAGAGGATAGAGTGTGCTCCCCGCCCCGACGTATTCCGGGGCGTCCCAGCCAAGACCGACGTTGTAGTGGTTCGCCCAAATTCCGTCATCCTGCGACCACATCGCCACTGCGCCCCCGCCAGAATCGACCTCGATTCGGGGGAGACCGGACGCATTTCCCCACGGCCAACCCCACCATTCCCCGGACCAACCGACGCCGGGGATATACCGAGAGTCGACCCAAGTCCCTGCTACGAAGGCGTGCCCAGAGGGCCCCATTGCGACGCTTTCATCGATCCATTCACTGGGCGCCCAATAACTGAATCCATCCGCCCACCACCCTGGACCCAAGACATAGTTGGTCCCCCCGAAGTTGCATTCGGGATCGCCTTCAGGCCCCGCCTGCACACACCCCAAAAACAGGGCCACCGCGTTACCCAGGGGATCCATGGCCAGCCCCAAGCCCTTTACCGTCGCCGTGTCGGAATTGTCCGCGGCGAGGTTCACCTCAGCTCCCCAGCCGGCTTCGGGCGTGTAGTTGGTGACCCAGACACTACTCTCGCCGGGCCACCCGGTGCCGTCGTAGCTGTCTCGGATGTCCCACATGATGAAAGCGTCCCCCCCGTCTTTCAGGACAGTCCAGGAGTAGGATGCATTGGCCCAATGCGGCGCCACCATCTTCGTTGCAATCCCCCAACCGTCCGCGTCAGAATCGTCGACCGTCAGCCGGAACGAGTAGGTCCCGAGCCGTGTCGGCAAGAATTCCGCCACGCTCGCGTTCACCCCGGTTATGTTGACAGGGGGGCCTGACACTTGTGTCCATCGGTAGTAGAGGGCGTCCCCGTCAGGGTCGTAGCTGTTGCTGCCGTCCAACGTCACGAGGTCGTTCCGGAACGCCTGTTGGTCCGGACCCGCATTGGCGACGGGCGGTGCGTCCAAGGGCCAGGGACCTTGGGCACCGCCGCGGGACAGGTCGTACGGACAACACTCGGAGGGCGTGGGATCCGAACGGTCTTGTCCCGGGTTCGCGCGGACGGGAACGGTGGCGAACGAAAAGAGCAGGAGCGCAAGTACGCACCCGACCATGACGGCGGTCCGCAACCCCCTCGCCTCCCTCAGGTGCATGGTGTCTGGCCCCTCTTAGTGCTGTGCCTTCTCACGCGTCGTCTTCTGCCTCGCGGAGTTTCCCCGCTCGTCTCGAATCTACGGTCATCCGCACCTACTTCGCGCGGCCGCGGCTTGTGACGTACAGGTCGAGGTTCCCCGAGCCCCCGGGCCGGTTCGATATGAGGTAGAGCGTCACGCGGTCCGGAGCGATGTACGCTTGCCAGTCGTCGAAGGCGCCGTTGAGGGTCGCGCCCGCGTTCTCAGGGGCGCCCCACGGGTCGGACGTCGTCGCGCGGGTCGAGACCCATGTGTCAATGCCCCCGAAGCCTCCCGCCCGGTTCGAGGACAGGAACAACTCGAGGCCGTCGAACCGGACGACGGGGCGCTGGTCGCTCGCGGAGCTACTGAGCTCCGCGACGAGCGCCGCCGGGCCGAACGTGCCGCCCGGCTGGTGGGCGCTGACGTAGATGTCCAAGCCGCCGAGCCCGCCCGGTCGATCGCTCCCGAAGTATAGGAACGGGGTGCCGAGGTCCTCGTTCTCGAAGAGGAAGCCGCCCTGGTCGTTGGAGGCCGAATTCACGTTCGGGCCGAGGTTGATCGGCGCCCCCCAGCCGAACTCGTCGTGGACATGCTCCCGGTACGTCGCCCAGACGTCGTTGAGCCCGAACCCGCCCGGCCGGGGGCTGTTGAAGAACATCCAGTGCTCGTCGCGGGACAGGGAGGGGATGTTGTCGATCACGGGGCTGTTCACGGTCGGGCCCAGCCACGTCGGGGAACCCCACGTGTCGTCCGTGGACGCCCGCTCGGACACGTACAGGTCGAAGTTGCCCAGACCGCCTGGGCGCTGCGATCCGAAGAATAGGCTCAGACCGTCCTTGGAGATCGCGGGACCCGTGTCAAGGCTGGCGGAATTCACGACGGGTCCGAGGTTCACCGGCTCGGACCAGTCGGAGTAGCTCGGAGCCGCCACCGCACCCGAGCCGGAGAGCGCGATCATCCCCGCGACGAGACACGCCGCAACCCATGCGTTCATGCAAATCCCCTCCCGCATGAATTGGGCAGCGTGCGTATGGTAAGATTGGAACGAATTCCCAGGTTATTTCAAGCTTGCGGCTGGCCGGATTGTCGTAGGGTCCAGCGCGCCCTCCGTCGCCTCGAGCGTTCGGCGAAGACGGGGACGTTCGCCACTCCGCCTGTCTACAGCCTTCAGGTGGGATAAATGAGGCGTCGGCTTCCTTGACAGGGAGGAATAAGAAGACGGAGGCTCCTGGGAGAGGCCACCCAGGCCGTGATGTCATCGTGTGGCTAACCGCACCCAACGATCATGTTCCACGCGATTGCCTCGCCGCTCGCGTCGAGAATGCGGAGCTGCACGGTCATGGGAGGGGGGTTCTTCAGAATGAAGAAGTCATTCCCGGGGCTGAACTCTCCTTCGGCCGGCATGTCGTGGTACTCCAAGGCGCCACTTGTGTTTAGGGAGGACAGCGGACCGGAGCGTACGACCTGGCCGGGGCCCAAGAAGTCGGAGTCCGCTGGGTACTGAGCGAGTTCGTAGCTGAGATCAGAGACCCTGGGCTCCGGGTGGAAGGTGGAATCTTCGACGAAGAAGGCCATCTCGTCGCTCGTCCCAACCGTTCTGAGAACGATCGGCGGCACAGGCACGGGACAACCGCGCGACTGGTCGAGGATCCCGGGGGTCCACCAGAGGGCTATTCCGGACACGACCAAGGCGAGAGCAATGACCGTCACCGCCAACACTCGCCGGTTCCTGAACACGACTGCATATACATTCCCCTCGCTTGATAAGGATTCCGAAACGGCACTCAGACGAAGACAAGCGGCTGTCCACTTGTCCTCGCCCCATAGGCGTGCGTCCTTGCCGATCCCAAAGCGAGGGGCTTCGCAGGAAAACCAATCCCCCGAGAACGCCCCATTGGCAGAGACCTCTTAAGCGCGCGGAGCTAGGAGCCGGCAACCTCGACCGCGACAGAGACCTCCCGGAGTTCGGTTCGAAAAGTCTCGATGGCCTTCTCAAGGTCCCTGAAGCAGGCGACGAACTCCTCGTTCGCGCGGGCCACTTCAGGACGCCGTAGGCAGAACTTGATCACCCGCTCCATCGCATCTGCGTCCGCCAAGTCCCTCGTGTACGTGTGCACCAGCGTTCCGTACTCGCGGTGGGCGTGAAGTTCATGGTATACGGTGTCGCCCGAATGTGTCTCGGTCCGGCTCACCGGGACCACGTAGGCCACCTCGCCTCGGGCCGCAGCGTCCCAGCCCTTCATCTCCGTCACGGCGAGGATGTTGCCGAGCACGTACGTGTCCTTCTCGTTCTCGTTCAGGCGGGCGGGACCGAGCTTCGGGAATTCCCTCTTCATCTGGTCGCTCACCCACGGCTCGATCAACGCCCTGCGACGCGCGCGCAGCTCTTCGTACTGCCGCCAGAGGCGTTCGATCGCCTGCCATCGCATGTGGACCT
>Ga0209341_10002201_pt1 | contig 18609 bp, 19 predicted proteins | sample RifCSP13_2_FD_184020 | JGI IMG/M metagenome (GOLD analysis project Ga0209341, IMG submission 184020) | Soil microbial communities from Rifle, Colorado - Rifle CSP2_sed 13_2 (SPAdes) (version 2) | ecosystem: Environmental > Terrestrial > Deep subsurface > Rock core/Sediment | place: Rifle... | reverse complement strand
TGAACGCGGCGACGCCGCCCCGGATCATCTCGCACGCGGCGAGCGCTGCGCCCCAGTACACGTCGTCGGGCGTGAGCGCCGATTCGGCCACCCAGATTTTCTCGTTCAGCCAGCGCGGGAACGGCAAGTCTTCTGCCCAGCCCCGCTCGTACGTCATCGGCGCGTGGCAGTGCGCGTTGAAGAACGCCGGCAGGGCGACGTGGTTGGTGCCGTTGATCGTCTCGTCAGGCGCGAAGTCGCGCGGCGGGTCGCCGACGGCGAGGATCGTCCTGCCGTCGATGGCGATGCTGGCGTTGCGCAGAACGGCGCCTACCGCGTCGAGCGTGATCACGTCTACGTTTTTGATCAGTGTCTTAGACATACGCGTCTCCGGGTGGGGGGATTATACCGGCTTGCCGGTCAGACACAAGGACGGCATTAGTACATAATTAGTATATAATACGCCCACAGTCACCAGGCACATGCCCGGAGAACAGGGCAGATACCTCTGATCGGCTGGGACAAGTCCACCGGTCAGCGCCTCCCCAATCCGACGGTTCAACTGGCGACGGACGTCGATCTCAGCTCCGATCGGGAGCAGGTGGACATATACCACGCGGCCTACTATCAGCTCGGCATCGCCGGCCAATTACGATCACGTCCGCGCGGCCTTGGCGTGATCCGACCCGGCCGGTTCCACCCAAGTCGCCAATGAACTCGACGTGGCGGTGGCCGGGTTCAGCTTGATGCAATTCAACTGGTCCGGAAAAGCCGTGAGTAGTCACGAATTTTCCACATCGATCTGCACCATGATGGAAAAATGACCAGTGGAATCGTTTATGTTATGGGATAAATCCATCACATAGAGAGGAGGCAATCGCCATGAAGCTCAGCAGGTTCGCCATGATCGGGTTGTTGCTAGCCATAAGTGTGTTTGTCGCGCAGTCTGCGCAGGCGGCGCTCTTTGCGCCGCCTGCGCCTAATGGGGCAGTGGGTATCCAGGCCCGCACTGCGAACGTTGCGCCCGCACAGGCTGCTAAGGCGCAGTTGTTGCCAGTGCCGCCCGTGCTATCCCCCGAGCAGGCAGCTTGGATTGAAGAGGTGCGCGAGAGTCATCCTCTCCCTATGCCACCTCTGCCTGAAGGAAAGACAGCCGTGCAGCGGCTGGATTCGAACCCCGATCCGTCCACGGCGACGAATCCTCCATCGCTGCTCTCCGGGCAATCGCCGCAATCACCCACAGCACCGGGCGACTTTACGGTCTTCCGCAATTCAACGATGGGCTCTACGATTAACAGCCAAACGTCGCGAACGACGGAGCCGACGTTTGCTAATAGCGGCCATATCGTGTTTGGCACGGGCAACTGGTATGCCGCCCTTTCGACCGACGGTGGGCAGACCTTCAGCTACCTGAATCCCTACACGACATTCCCGGCGTCATTCGGAGGATTCTGCTGCGACCAGATCGTCGTTTATGACCCGAGTCGCGATATCTTCCTCTGGTTCCTGCAGTACGTCTCAAGCGGCCCGGCCGGAAGCGGGCAAAACATCTTTCGGCTGGCTGCCGCGCGTCCTCAGGACGCTGCCGCTGGCAACTGGTGGTATTACGACTTCATATCAGCCATCAACACGGAGTGGGATTATCCGGACATGTGTCTCAGCAACGATTACGTCTGGATAACCACGAACCGAGGACCGTATGCCGGAACCTTCGTGAACGATGCCTGGATGTTCAAGATGCCGCTCGATCCAATATCTGCCGGGGCAGCATTTTCGTACAGTTTTCTTGATCTCGGCTCAGTTCCTCTCTCCAATCTATCACTTCGGTGCACGCACGGCGCGTGGGAGACAATGTACTTTGGCTCTCACAACACCCTCTCGCAGGTTCGCGTTTTCCGGTGGGCGGAGGATTCCGGAACTATCTTCTGGGATGACGTGAATCTCTCGGCGGCGTGGTTCAACCCGACGCATTCATGCCCCGGTCCCGATGGCCGCAACTGGTGCGGCTTCGACGACGGGCGCATCAAGGCGGGTTGGGTCAGCCGGGACCGCATAGGGTTCCTGTGGGGCTCGGCGCAAGGCGGCGGCTTCACCTGGCCCTATGTCGAAGCCGTGCGAGTCAGGGAATCGGATCGGGCATATCTTGACCGGCCCTATGTCTGGTCTTCCGGTATCGCTTATGCTTACCCGGCGGCCGCGCCGAATGCGCGTGGAGATGTTGGTGTCGGTCTGTTCTACGGCAGTGGATCCATCCATCCTTCTTTTGCTGTGGGCGTTGATGATGATTTCAGTCGCGCCGCGGGATACACCCCACCGCCCTGGTACCTGGGCTATGGCGTATCCGGCACTACAGGACCGAACGTGAATCGCTGGGGGGATTACATTTCCGTCCAACCCTTCGCACCGACGTCACTGGGTTGGACGGCCGCAGGTTTCACGCTGCAGGGCACTGGCGGCAGTGGCTCTTCGGTCCCACGCTATGTGATCTTCGGCCGGGAGCGTGACCTGCGGTCGGTCACCCGCTACTACAACAACCCGGTCTTTGGGGCGTATTTGCCGGTCATTCTCAAACAGTAGTGGAACGAATGGCCTCTGGCTGGCGTCTAAGAGTCAGACTTAGTGCGCTTGTCCGGGGGAGGTTGTACATGCCCAATCAGCGACGTCGTTCCATCGGTGTCGCCGTGGTTCTGTCAGTCTTGTCGAGCGTGCTGCTTTTGCTGGTCGCCGGCTGCGGGGCGGAATCGTCGCAGCCTCGCAGTGCGACTGTTTCATCGCAGAGCAACATAGTATCGCCCGCAACGCAGGGGGGCGCCATCGCAGAAGTTGCCACAGTCGCTCCGCAACGTGCGCAGGTTTCGCCGCAGCAGAGTTCGGCTCCGCTCAGCCCGCAACAGCTCTCCACGCTCTCGGCGGCGACCGATAAATCGGGCAAAACCGGCCCACCACTGCCTGGGCCGGACGTGACATCACCCTCTGCGCCTACCTTGCCTCCCGGGGGGCAGACTAATCCGCCCGGTCAGGATTCAAGTGGTCAGTCGGTCGCGCATCAGGGCACACAGGCAACGGGTGTGGGTGCAGCGCCGCCCGCACTCACTGCTCAGGCGACACCGGGTACGATCCCGCTGACGCTCAGCCCTGAGGAATCTGCGACGCGCGAGGCGGCGCTGGCTCAGAGTGGGCGCCCTGGCCAGCCGTTGCCAGAGTCCAGTCAATCAACTGGGCTTGGAAGCGGCGTGGTCGTTTGGGGTGCAGTAGGAGCCGTGCTGTTGTTGTCGGCTTTCGGCCTGGCGCTCAGGCGCAGACGATAGGACACCGAAAGAAGCGTGCAAACCAATCCAATCTCCAATTACCCAGGCAACTTCCCGTACAACTTCACGTAGTTGTCGTACCGCCACTCGGCGATGCGCCCTGCGGCAACGGCTGCCTTCGCGCCGCACATCTGCTCGCCGACGTGCGAGCAATCGCTGTATCGGCAGTTCGCCGACGCGGCGAGAATCTCCGGATAATACTCGACCAGCTCGTCGCGATACAGCCCGTGCAGTCCCATCTCGCGGATGCCGGGTGTATCGACGACGTAGCCACCCTCGCGCAACGGCAGCATCGTCACCTGCTTCGTCGTGTGCCGGCCTTCGCCGCTGTACACACTGACCGCTCGCGTGCGAAGCTTGAGGCCAGGCTGCACGACCGACAGCAGTGACGACTTGCCCACGCCCGACAACCCGGCCAGCACGGTCGATTTGCCGCGCAAAACCTGGCGCAAGTCGTCTACGCCGAGGCCGGTCTTGGCGCTGGTGAACAGCAGGTGATAGCCGAGATCGGCGTAAGCCTGCACGGCGGCGCGGCATTCGCTCACGTCTTCGGCCAGATCGATCTTGTTGACGCAGATGATCGCGTCGAGGTTGTTGCGGGCGGCGGCGATGAGATACTCGTCGATCAGCTCGCGCCAGATGTGCGGCTCGCGCCACGAAGCGACGATCAGCAGTCGATCCATGTTCGCGGCGATAATCTGCTTGAGGTGCGAGTAGAACGAATCGGGCCGCGCCAGCGCGCTGCGGCGCTGCAGCACCTGCTCGACCCAGCCGTGATCGGCTTCGGGCAGGCTGATCAGCACGCGGTCGCCGACGGCGACGATGTTGGTGAAGCCGGTACCCTCGGCGGTGAGCGTTCCGCGAATGTCGCACAGCACCGCCCGCCCGTCGACAGCCACGCGGCACAGGTCTTTGGCGATTTCGAGCACGACGCCGAGGCGATGCCCGCTCGCCTGCGCCGCCGCCAGCCAGCCGGCCTCGCCGATTGCCGCGTCGATGCTCTGCGCCGAGGCTTCTTCCAGCGCGCGCCGCCGGTCGCGCTCGTCGCGCGGCATGATGCGCCGGTCGGCGACGACGCCAAGCTCGTTCGGCGCGAGCGGCAGCCAGTCGGCGCGGTGTTTCTCTTGATTCGCCGCCGTGTTGTGCCGAATGAGTTTCTTGCTAGGCTTCTGCTTCCTCGACAACAGGGTTTGCTCCGCTGCCGTGTTGCGTGTTGCGTGTTCCGTTACGGAATACGGAACACGCAACACGCTTTATATGCTGGGCGCTTCCAAAACACCGACCACTTGCAGCCAGGGTGGATCGGGAAACGGGTTCTTCTCGATGCGCATCCCCACTTTGCGCATCACGCCCATCGACGCTTCATTATTATACGTCGTCGTGGCGATGATGCGCCGGAGCCTGAGTCGCCGGAAGGCGTAATCGATCATCGCCCGAACCGCCTCGGCGGCGTAGCCGCGCCGATGGCGCGCGGGCGACAGCGCGTAGTATAGCCCGAACTCGGTCGAGGTCAGGCCGTCGCGCGCTCCGCCGAACATAGGCAACTGCCCGAACACGTTGAGGCACGGCACGTAGCCGACCGCGCCGATCAGCTCGCCGCTCGATTTCAGGACGACGGCCCGCTCACCGTACGGCGGCTGGTAGAGCCGGGCGAGTTGATCGTAATTGAGGATAGTCCAGCGCAGCCACTCGCGTCGAGTGTCCAGCGTCTTTGCCCCCTCGCTGCCAAAATCGGCTTCGGCCAGTTCCACGTCGAGGATGCGGTGAATCGCTTCCAGATCGTCCATCGCGAACGGTCGAATGATCAGCCGTTCGGTTTCCAATGTTGGCATGCTCGTCATTTCATTATTCCTGTTCTCCAAGTGATTGCTCGGCGCGGATGCGAATTTCGCCGATCTGCCCGCGATGCTCGGCCTCGTGCTGCATCAGGTGATGGATGACCCACTCGGGCGTCACGTCGTAGCCCTGCGTGCGCCGCGCGCGACGGAACTCGTCGAGCGACATGCCGCGAAACGCGTCGAGCAAGATCGAGCGAACCGCGTCGAGGCGACGCAGGTGCGCGTCGAGACTCAGCCCACGCACCGCGATCAGGTGACCCTGCTCGTCGCGCACGTCGAACGGGAACAGCGTTTCCAGCTCCGGCGGCCACGGCTTCTGCAAAACGTCGGCGTACAGCCAGTCGATCTCGATCGCCGCGAGGTGGTACAGCAGCGTGCCGATGCTGTTGCCGGGCCTCACCCCCGCCCCCTCTCCTGACGACGAAACAGCCGTCGTCAAGAGAGGGGAGTCCGATCCCCCCTCTCCCGAAGTACGTAGTTCCACTTCGGGAGAGGGGGAGAGGGGGTGAGGCCAGTCGATGACGGCCCGCGTCAGCCCGTCGAGGACGCGCTTGGTGCGGCGGCGCGCGTCCTCCAGCGCCCACAGCCAACGCCCGATCTCCGGCTCGCAGCCCGACAATGCCTCGATGACGTTGTGCATTTAGTTCGTGAAGATTCGTGTTATTCGCGGATCACAAATCCCCGTGCATGTAGCGCGACCACAGATCGCGGGCAATGCGCCTCGCGTCCAACTTGATCCTGAAGCGAGAGAAATATTGGCACACGCGCTCGACGTCGCGCGCCAGCAATGATTCGGCGTGCGGATTGATGCGCGGATCGACCGCCTGCGGAAAGTCGATGAGCTTGATCGCGCCGTCCCAGTACAGGATGTTGTAGGCCGAGAGGTCGGCGTGGACGCGGTGCTGGAACAGCATCAACTCGACGTTGCGCATCACACGCTCGAAGAGCGCCTGCGCTTCGTCCTGCTCCAGCGCCACGTGGTTGAGCGTCGGCGCGGCCAGCTCGCCGTCGCCGAGATACTCCATCATGATGGCGCTGTTGGCTTGGCCATACGGCCTGGGGACGTCTGCGCCGGCGTCGTGCAGCAGGCGCAGCGTTTCGAACTCGTGGCCGATCCACGATCCGATGCGCAGCTCGCTGCCGAAGCGCGTCATGTTCTCGACGGCGCGCTGCACGCGCTTGTCGCGGGCCTTGATCGTCTTGCCCGTGTCGTCGAGGATGCTGCGCCCTTCGCGGTACAGGGCGTCGTTCTTCAGGCTGCGGAACATGCGCGGGCGGTAGATCTTGGCGGCGACGAACTCGACGCCGGTCGAGGGGTGCGCAGCGCAGCAGTAGACCGACGCTTCCTTGCCGCCCTTCACGGCGCGCAGCACGTCGTCGATCAGCTTGTCGTAGTAGAAGCCGCTCAGCGCCTCGACGATCCACTGATGCTCGAAGTGGTCGTTGCTGGCGGATTTGTAGGTCGGCTGGAATCCATATCCCGTCTCGTCGAGGCGTTCGGCCGCTTCGACGGCGAGATCGGGCGCCTTATGTTTGGATTTGCCGTTGGGACGTGTGCGCCGGCGTCGCTCGGCGCGCGTCTCGAACAGGGCTTCGTAAGCCTCGTAGTCCGGCATGGTTGGCTATGCTCCCTAACAAAGCGGCCACAGTGCGAATTCGCACCGTGGCCACGCCAGACCTTTCGGGTCTTGAAATCCTAAAGGTCTTTGAAAACAAAACGGCCACGGGCAGGAGCGCACCCGTGGCCGCGAGGAAGCAGTGAGGGATACTTACGCGGTGACGAGGCGCACTCCGACGCATTCGAGCGAGACAAGGGCAAATTGTGCTGACATCGTGTGCGCCTCCTTTCGTCAGGATGGTGGCAGTTTAGCACGCTTCGATCATGAAGTCAAGTTGTTTATCGCCGAGCCGCTCTCCAATCTGGCCGATGCGCTTTTTGCGCACCTGGCTGCGGATCCACCAGGTCGTCTGATGGTGCCCGATCTATTTTTCATCGAGTGCGCTAACATTCTTTGGAAACACGTGCGCCGATTCGGGTATCCTGTTGTGAAGGCTCGTAGCGATTTGAGGAATCTTGAAAAGCTGGCTTTGCAACGCATTCCGACGGCCAGCTTGATGACCGATGCGCTGGATATTGCTGTTGCACAAGTCGTCTCTGCCTACGACGCCTGTTATGTAGCACTGGCGTATCGGTTAGGAATTCCTTTCGTCACGGCGGACGATAAACTCGCGCACATGCTGGCCAACACGCCCTATGCCGTCTTCTTGCTAGGAGATTTTCCGATTCCACCTCTGCCTTCGCCATGAACGCCTTGATAGGATTTGAAGGCTGATCAACTGATCCAAGCCGCTGGGCTAACATGGACCGCGCCAGATATGAGCTTTGCGCGCATGTTCCTGCACGGCGCTGTCGAGCGAATGATCCTCGGCATTCTGGAGAACTTCGCAGCAGTGGAGCTGGAATATCAAGTTAGCGCTCGCTTCGCTCGCGGGATGAGTCGCCTACCGCACAGAATGGTCCACCACACATCGGGCAAACCAGACGCGGCATCTGACCCGGCTTCACCCCACCTGAACCGATGAAACCGTCTATCACTACGTCTGGCACTTTATCTTCGTGCTTACACTGCAAACAACGATAGCTGTAGCAGATTTCCTCCCCCAACCCCAGCATTGCTCGTTCGACCTCGTCCAGTGGGTAGAGTTCGCTCATCCTGCACCTCGGCTGCTCGTCTCAATCGTTCACCCGCATCGTAGATCACCCGGTACTTCGGATGCCACACGTGCCACAGCCACATCTCGGCTCCACACTGCGAGCACTTCTGCGGGTCCCGCCCCAACGTCTGTTTCATCCGTTCCCGATACGTCAACCGCTTCACCGGCTTGACCACGGCCTCCATCCCTAATGGCACCGCCCCCTGCAGCGCCACCGCCAACTGGGCCCGCACCTTTTTCAACTTGCACGTCGCTTGCAGCCCATAGTACCGGATGCGCTGAAATCCCTTCGGCAAGATGTGCTGCACCATCCGTCCAATAAACGTCTCCCGATCTACCGTCACCGTCGTCTTCTTCCCCTGACTCAGGTGATCCTTATACCAATACGTCACTTCCCCCCACTCTCGATCATACTTGATGATCCGCGACAACCCCATCGGCGGGCTGACCACGTACTTCACGATGTACCGCGCTAACTCGCTCACGCGCGGCACACTGTCTCCCTTGAGGTGCGCGACAAACCCTTTCGGATACTTCGCCCTCATCTCCGCCACCACCCCCGCGGCTTGGGCATCCCCCGCCAGCTTCTCCTCCACCATCCTCAGCACCTGGGTTTGCCATTGCCGATGCAAGAAGTCGTACGGAACATAGCCTAACGCCTGCCACTCCCCCTCCCTCGTCAACCCCCATCCGTCATCAACACGTGCAGATGCGGGTTGTAGTTCGCCACGCGCCCCGCCGTTTGCAGCACCACGATGTACCCTAGCTCGACCGCCTGTCGCTTGGCTAGCCCCACCGCTGCGTCCATCGCCCCGCGCGCCGCTTGCATCAACCCTTCTAACAACTCATCGGGATGCTGGTAGATCAACTTCCGCAACCCCTCCGGTACCGTCAGGGTCAAATGCCGATACTTCACCCCAGGATGCAGCATCCCTTTGACCGTCTCCACCCACTCTTGCCCGTACACCTTCGCACACGACAGGCAAAACGTGCTCTTGCAACTGAACGCGACCACATGTTCTTCCAAACATGCGGGGCAGATGTACACCGCATGCCCCTTGTCCGGGTTGCCACACCCCAGCTTCTTCTGCACAACTTCGTCCACCGCTTCATACCGGGGATACTTGCCCTTGAAGTCGGCCCACCCATCCTCGAAGATTTGTTTGAAGACGTTCTTTTGCGCCTGACCGGGCTTCGCCACAACGCACAGTTTAGTCAATTTCAACCGTTATGTCGAACAACCCCCAAAAAGGAAATTCCTATTGGATCAAGTTAGAGAATCTGGCATTGGACGGTAACTGGGGATTGGTAATTGGTAATTACTAATCCCCAATTACCTCGCCCCCTGACCCACAAGAATGTGGTACGCAACGACCGCCGCCGCGACGTGCACGTTGAGCGACGGGCCTTTGCCGTACATCGGAATGAATATCGTCCCGTCACACAGGCGCAGCGTCTTCGGCCACACGCCGCTGCCTTCGCTGCCCAGCACCAGGCACACTTTGTCCGGATACGGATACTCCGTGTACATCTGCGCGTCGCGGGCAAGCTCGAGCGCGACGAGATGATAGCCGTCGCCCTTCAGCGCGGCAGCCGCCTCTTCGATGCGATTCACGTGACGCCACGCGACGCGCCGCTCGCAGCCGCGCGCCGTCAAACTGATGCCTGGGTGCGGCGGCGCTGGTGTGTCGCCCACCAGAATCATCTCGCGCACGCCGCACGCGTCGGCGATGCGAAACAGAGCGCCGACGTTGACCGGATCGTCCAGATTTTGCAACAGAAAAACGAGAGCGGCCTTACGAGGGCGTGTTTTCGCGGTCTGCTTCTGCAGCCGCTTGATCTCGGTTTTGCTCAATTGCCTCATTGGATTCCAAGCCGCCTGCTATTGTGGCGCTATCAGTGCATGTTATCACAATTTTCGCATTTGCTTTTTGACGAACGCTTGTTTTCGCAGTATTATTTGCGCCATGTCTGGCCCTGCGAGCACGGCGCACACGGCAAGCCCCATGAATCCGCCAGCCGCGCGCCGAGGCGCCCTCCTGGCTTTGGCGCGCCTGTCGCGCTGGACGGCGATTTTGGCCGCCCTGGCGCTGCTCGTCGTTGGGATGTACACGGTGGTCAAGTCGTCGCTGGGGATACAGGCCGGACCGGATGCCTATGGGCCAGCGTTTGGATTCGCCGGCCAGCCCACGGGCCGTCCGCGCCTTCCTCGGGTCGGCATCGTAGCCGGGCACTGGGGGTACGACTCGGGCGCGGTTTGCGCCGACGGGCTGACGGAGCAGGAGATTACGCTTGACATAGCGCGCCGCGCGAAAAGGCTGCTCGAAGCGCGCCGGCTCCAGGTCGATCTGCTCCAGGAGTTCGACCCGCGCCTGAACGGCTACGTCGCCGGCGCGCTGGTGTCGCTCCACGTCGATTCGTGCGAATACATCAACGACATCGCCACCGGCTTCAAGGTGGCGCGCTCGGTCGCCTCGTACACGCCCGAAGCGGAGGATCGCCTGGTGGACTGCCTGGTCGATTCGTACGGAGCGGCGACCGGCCTCGGCTATCACGAAAACAGCATCACGCCGGACATGACCAGCTACCACACGTTCAGCGAAGTCGCGCCCGAAACGCCGGCGGCCATCATCGAGGTCGGTTTCCTATACCTCGACCGATATTTCCTCACCGGCCAGCCGGATCGCGCGGCGAGCGGCATCGCCGAGGGTATTGCGTGTTTTGTGGAATCTCGATAGATGATGTATGAAAGTGCGGAAGTGTGGACGTGAGAGCCGTGCCGTAAGCGACGAGTGATTAGCCATCGGCCATCAGCCATCAGCCATCAGCAATAAGCCATGACCGATCCGCTCGCGAACCTGCATCCTGTCGTGGCCGACCTGCTCCGTCGCGGGATGGCCGATGCTCGCGCCGGCGAGAGGGACTACGCGCGCCGCGCCTTCGAGCAGGCCCTGGCGCTCGATCCCGAATGCAGTGAAGCGATGCTGTGGCTGGCCGCGGTCGCGCCAGACGGCGAAACCAGCCTGCATTATCTGGCGCGCTCGCTCGAAATCAATCCCGGCGATCCGCGCGCCCACGCCGGCATTCGCTGGGCGCGCAAACGCCTGAAACCGCAGCCGCGCGGTAATACCCAGCCCTCGCCGTCGCTTGCCAGGCGTCAAACAGACGAGACACTGCCCTCGCCTCGGGCCGACCGGGCGCAGGCCGCCGCGCCGGAACGACCCCGGCGCGGTGTATCGAGGTGGCAATGGGCGGTCGCCGCTACGCTCGTTGCCTGCATGGTCATGGCCGGGGGCATCACGTTGATCGACGCCATTGGCGCGGATCGAGTCAGCGCGGCCATCGCGCCTCTGATTGGATGGGTCACCCCGACCGCTACGGCTACGCCTACGGAGACGCCCACGGCGACGGCCACGCCGACGCCAACCGAGACGCCGACTCCAACGCCGACCGATACGCCCACCCCAACCGATACACCATCGCCTACGCCGACCGACACGCCATTGCCCACGCCCACACATACGCCGATTCCGCCGACGCCTACGCCTTACGTGCCACCGCCGACCGCCGCCATTCCGCCGTCGGGCGGCAACCCGGCCGAGCGCTGGATTGACGTCAACCTCAGCGCGCAGAGCGTCACGGCCTATGAAGGCAACACGCCCGTGCGCACCTTCATCGTCTCGACCGGCCTGCCCAACACGCCGACGGTCACCGGCAAGTTCCGCGTCTACGTGCGCTACGACTCGCAGACGATGAGCGGCCCTGGCTACTATCTGCCCGGCGTGCAGTGGGTGCAGTACTTCTATCAAGGCTACGCGCTGCATGGCACGTACTGGCACAACAACTTCGGCCGGCCGATGAGCCACGGCTGCATCAACATGACCAACGCCGACGCGCTGTGGATGTACCAGTGGGCGGATTACGGCACTATCGTTCAGGTTCATTATTAGCTCACTACTAAACTCCTTTGCCGGTTCGTATTGGTGAGATTCCGTACTTGCCTGTTGAAACACAGCTGGCTATAATCCCCGTGTACTGTGCAGCCGACAGCGGTTCGGAGACTTCAGCCCATGGCTACTGAACTGATTGGACACATTGAGACAACGCCAGGAGTGAGTGGAGGTAAGCCGCGCATCGCCGGGCATCGCATCACCGTGCAGGACATTGTCATCTGGCACGAGCGAATGGGACTTCACCCCGACGAAATCGCCAAGGAATATGGCCTGTCGCTGAGTGACATCTGCGCGGCGCTGGCCTACTATCACGATCATCGCACCGAGATTGACGAATCTATCCGCGCCGATGAAGCATTCGTGGCCGAACTGCGCCGCCGCACCCCGTCCAAAGTAGCCGAGAACTCCTTGGCCGAACGAATGAGAGGAAACAGATATGACACATGATTTTTATTGCGACGAAGTATTAAAGGGAAGAGTTCCTATACAAGTAGTCATTGAGACTGAAAATGTACTCGCTTATCACCATACAAACCCTCAATGGCCAGTCCATATTGTGGTCATTCCAAAATACCATGTGGAGTCTCTACTCAGCTTATCTTGTGAAAACACCGAACTACTTTCGGAAATGATGTTTGTCCTGCAAAAAGTCATTGGGAAGGTCCTGGAAGAACACGAGGGATGCAGATTAACAACCAATTTCGGTAACTGTCAAACGACAAAGCATCTACATTGGCATGTTTACGTTGCGGACAACATGATGAGTTAGAAGCTGGGGAAAAAACAATGAACGATCCAACATTGCAAGAAGGCTCAAATATCTTACCTGGAAGTGGTTGCGCAAGGAAGTTCGCTCTACGTGAACTTAGATTGAATCACCTTGCACAGTTATCCTCTCCAAACCCAAGAATCTTTATTGGAGTCCAGGACTTTGATGACGTTGGAGCATATGAATTAGCAGATGGCTTTCTGTTAGTACAGTCTGTTGATGTAATTGCTTCTCTTCCGGTGAAGCCATATGACTTTGGCGCAGTTAGTGCTGCACATTGTCTTTCTGACCTCTACGCTAAGGGCGTTGCGCCACAAACCGCCCTCAGTATTCTCTTCCATAGCTTTACTCCATACTATCCAGATCGAATTAATGGAATTTTCTCCGGCTTACTGGACAAACTGAATGAAGCAGATGTAGCTCTCATCGGGGGCCATACAATCAATGAACAGTCGTTATTCTGTGGCTTGGCTGTTTCTGGAGTAGTTGCAAAAGAAAGAATCATTAGAAAATCTGGAGCCCGACCGGGTGACGTTCTTTTAATAACCAAACCTATAGGAACAGGTATTGTCAGTCTGGCAACCCGGCATAACATGTTAGGAGAATTTCCGCAACAGATCATTAGATGCATGGCCACTCTGAACAGTTCGATATTAAAATTCATTGACAAAGACTACGTACATGCTTCCACAGATGTTTCTGGTGCTGGTCTCGCAGGTAGCCTATTTGAGCTCGCCATTCAAAACTCTGTTGAGATAGTTGTAAACGCGAAGGACGTACCCTGTTATGAGCAGGCATTAGCCTACGCGACTTCTATGGAAGAAGATGGAGCTCTATTCAACCGTACATATGTAGAGGGCCGTGTTCAGTTTGAGACAGGTGCAAGCAAAAGCTATGAGAATTTATTCTATGACCCCCAAACTTCCGGAGGGCTTCTATTAGCAGTAGCACCCACTGCATTAAATCAAGTTATCGATAAGCTCAACTCTGGTGGAGCGATGGTAGAAAGACTGGTTATCGGAGAGATTTTGAGGAAGGGATCCCCGAAGGTCTTAGTAGTTTAACAGGATAATGAAGGAGAGCAGAATGCTAGAGATTGGCATGATCCATGGGCGGTATCAACCGTTTCATAATGGGCACTTTGAATACTTAGTACAGGCTTTAGGCTGCGTAAAGAAGCTGATCGTCGGAATTACCAATCCAGACCCTGGTTATACAAAACAGGTAGAATCCGACTCTCATAGACATCTTCCAGGCGCCAATCCGTTTTCTTATTATCTTCGCATGAGGATGATTCAGAATTCAATTCTAAGTGATGATAAACTCCAAGAGCGTTATCCCGATGTTATCGTCACTCCCTTTCCGATCAATATGCCCGAGTGCTGGAAGCACTATATCCTCAGCGATGCTGTTCAAATAATGAGAATCCTTGATCCGTGGGATCAAGAAAAACAAAAACTGTTTCAAACCTATGGATTCCAAGTCGTTGTTTTAGAAGGGAAGAGAGTCGCAAGCGGAACCGAGATTAGAAAAGACATTGATTCTGGCGGTAAAGACTGGCGCCAGAAAGTCCCTCTTGGCACTTTGGAAGTCTTGGAGCGCTGGTTACGACAGAAAGCCGCTTGAGTCGAGGTTCAAGCGGGAGATGGGCACACATCCTTCGCTCACGTGAAATCTTATGTCGCGGCAGGAAGACATTGAAAGGCTCATCGTTAACTACTCTCGTCGCCTGCAAAAGCTAAAAGAGCAAGAAGCCTTCAGCGGGATATCTGCTGATCCAGCTGTTAAGTTGGAAATAGAGGATATAGAAGCAAAGATCAGAGAATTGCAGCGAGAACTTGATAGCATCCAGCTTCCGAAAAACGCAAGTGCAGTACGCCACAACTTAGAAAGGGAGCCACCCTACTTTTTTGGACATGAGAGAACCTTAGAGCTGCTCGTTAGGGAGTTGTTGGAGCGAAACCAGGTGATTATCCTTAAAGGATTTGGCGGCATAGGCAAAAGCTCTCTTGCCAAGAAGATAGCCCATCGCTACCTCAGAAGGGGTCTTTTTGAGATGATTGTATGGGTGGATGTCAGAAGGTACCGTGAAACCCAGCTGATCAACTTGAATACTGTTCTGGACATCATTGCTCGTGTGCATGATCCCAATTCTGTAATTGTTCAATTAGGTGACCTGCAACAAAAAGCCAATGAAGTTATCCGCATATTGTCCCAACACGCTGCCCTGATAATATTTGATAACTTCGAAAGCGTCATACATGATCGTGAAGGGTCAGACATCTGCGGCTTTATCGATCGACTGCCAATAACAGCTCCCAGCGGCGCAAGCCAAACCACAAGTATGGTGCGGGTCATCATTACCACTCGAGAGCTTTCAGACGACTTGGCAAGACTCCAACCACGTATTCACACGGTCACGGAGTTGAATTTGGACGACACCAAGAAACTCATCGATCGCAAGCTGGATGATCTCTCCATTTCACTAGAGCTAAAAGACAATTACCCCAAGCTCTACAGACTGACTTGTGGCATTCCCAAGCTTATTGAATTCGCAGTTGGGCAGATTCGCTATCTTTCTTTCGACCAGATTCATAAGGGTTTTGATTTTCATCCGCCGCTCGAGAGAAGCGATGAGATCTACAACTACCTGTTTCGGCGAACATGGGAGGAGATTCTCGCTGAAGGGCAGAAGCGGATTCTGATGGGAATGACTTTCTTTGTCGAGCATGCTCCAAGTGAAGCCATTGCAACCACAGCAGGAACAAACGCTAGTGAGTTCGCCAAGTGCATTAAAAGCCTCTGTGACATGTCCTTGTTGGATGTGAACTACTATGATAGTGGTGTAGCGTACAAGATACATCCACTGACACAAAAAATGTGTGAAACCCAAGCGAGTGAAGCACCCGACTTTGCTCAATCTGCTGCCAAGAGATTTGTCGAATTCTATCTTCAGTATTCTAAGAGCCATTATCGAACCAGCCAGGCGCTCATGGAGCGCGAAGTCAAGAACATTATCGCCGCTACTGAGGTGGCGCAGCAGCTGGCTGAATGGGAGCTGCTGATAGACTTTCGGGACTCCATAAACCATTTTATGTGGTTGGCTGGATATTGGCCCGAGCGCGTCGCTGCCAACAAGAGCATCCTTTATGCATGTCGCCAAGCTGGCAATGAGTCGTTAGAGGCCAGAGTTCTTGTTGAAGACCTGGGTTTTACGTATTTGCGTTTTGAAGATCTTAAGACCGCAGAGGAGTATGTAAACGTAGGGCTAAGAATCTATCAACGGTTAAATGATGAAAGAGGAATAGCGCTTGCCACTCGGCACCTCGGCAAGTCGGCGTTGCTCAAGGGGGAATATGAACTTGTGGAGCCAGGGCGTGATTGGCAATACTACTTCCAACAGTCTCTCGAATTGTATACAAACAGCCTAAGCATGAGAGAGAAACTGAGCCAAAGCGATCCAAAGGAGGAAGTTGCTATTGCCGATCTCGAGCTGGATTTCGGAAGACTGTATTGGCTATGGGGAAGAAAGTGCGAGCGAGATGGGCGCAAGCATGGCAATTCAGAACTCATTCACAGCGCTCTCGAGTTGTACAATAAATCAATGAGTGCAAGTGAGCGAGGAAAGAATCTATTTCAAAAGCACGAGAACCTAAGAGGGTTTGCCAAAGCACTCGGTAATCTTGGTAATGCCGTTAAGCAAAAGGGCCTTTTCTATCTGCAGGAGAACCAGACCCATGCAGCGATCTCTGAATTCAATCAAGCACACCGTCTCTACGAAGAGAGCCTAGAAACAGCGCAGAGAATTAATAAGATTGATGAAATCGCTCACGCCAAGTGGGGGCTGGCCGAGATCTACGAACTCGACTCAGATATTCCTAGGGGAGATAAGAAGAGCCTTGATTTGGCGCTGAGTTTAGCAGAGGCCTCCAATCAGTTATATCGCCGAATGGCTACACCGGCGGACATTCAGGAGACGCAGAAGCTGCTAGAGCGCATTCGCAGTAAACACAAGCAGATGAACGACTCAACGCCCTCTCATCGTGTCGAAGATTCGGGGAGGAACAACGAAGAGAACACTGAAACCGGACTGTCGCAAGCAAAGCATAGCAAGCCAAAGAAAGGAGCAGAGCCAATGCTAGAAGCAGCTGCCGTTCCAATTCTCGTGAAAGCAGTTGATTTCCTTTTTGACGAGAGCCGCAAGATCCTTCAGGAACGAAGGGAGCGCAGGCAAGCTGAATGGCAACAAGAAGAACATGCTGAATCGTTTCCTTCCAAGCCGACCGCTGAAGTACAACCTGAACAGAGCGAGAAAGGACAGGATCTGTCCAAGAAAGACGCGGAGCAAAAGCCTGCAGACAGCGTTTGGACAAAAGAAGAGTTGCTTAGTCTGAAGTTGAGCGAAGCGACGTGGTCAGCCTACGAAGCAGAAATTCAGCACTTGATAGAGCTGAAAAGGACCTATACTCGCAACTATCAACTTGCGAAAGAACAGTACGCCAAGTGGACGGGTTCCCTTGTGCCGCCCATTGTCGTGCACAATCTAGAAGAAGCAGAGAAGTGCCTAATCGACACCATGAAGCACTTACGTGGCACTCTAAGCAAACTGTATGGCAAGAGCATCATTGTTCCTGACATTGAAGACGATATACGGTGACTGAACCCGTCAACAGAATATGCCCAGCTGCACGACGAAAGGAGCTCTCGCTTCTCAATATAGGAACAGTCCCAGAGCCGAGGAGATCGGCGTGCCAGAACGGGGTCAAGTTGTGTGGCCGTGAACGGCCTAACAAGTCGCGAGACTGTGTCAAAACTATCTTGATCTTCCACTATCGAGGCCAAATTGATGACGTGAACCCCAGCCTGTGCCCCATTACAGGGCTTAAAATGGCTCTTTTCAGGGCTCGCCCCACTGCGCTGAGTATCACACAGTCTCTCGCTGCAGCCGACCCCGCGGAGCGGGGCGCAAGCAGCCGCCTCCCGCGCGGCGATTCAGAGGTTTATCATGCGCTGGCCGATTATGGCCTGGTGATCGCCAGTGACGCCGAGAAAGGCGGCACCTGGGCTGGAGCCACCGAAGCACTCAAAGCCAGGTGGGTTCCTGTTTTCGTCCTCAGCGGACCGAATGCTCCACGGGGCAATCGCCTTCTACTTCAAAAGGGTGGACTGCCGTTTCCTGACCCCTTCCCCGATCAACCTTCGGCGTTGGGTAACTGGCTCACCGCTCACGCCGTCCAAGCCCAACCTTTTCCCACACGAGCCGGTTTATTTTAGGCCTTGCCAGCTGAGTCTGACCCTCCCCCATCGCGCATTTGAGGTATAATCTAAAATAGCGGGCCAAACTAGTTAAACGCGCGCCCTCTTCTCAAGCCTGACGTGTCAAAGAGAAAACACAAACACAAGTCTCACTTCGCTCCACCGGCTAACTCGCCTGCGGCGTTCAAGCAGAACGGCTTGAAAGCGTTTCGGCGCGGCGACTTTAACGACGCTATCGATCAGTGGAGCCGGCTGGATGTGGCGGTTGAATCTGCTGTGCGTTCGGCGCTGGCCGAGGCTCACTTCCGGCGTGCGTTGTCGCTCAGGGATTCGGCCCAATGCCTGACCGACCTGTCGCGGTCGGTCGAATTGATGCCGGGAGAAAGCCGGTATTGGTATCACATGGGGCTGGCGCATCACCGGGCCGATCAACTCGACGAAGCGATTGCCGCGTACGCGCGCGCCGCCGAAACCGGCGCTTCACTCAGTCGCCTCGGCTTTGTGCGCGGCCTCGCCGAGGTCGAACGTAATTTTCATATCGATCTGGAATCCCTGAATGGGCTTTCGACTGCTGATCGGACCGCGCTCTTGCCGATCACAGCCCTGCTTCGCAATGACCCGCAGGCTGTTCTCCCTGCCCTCGCGCAGCGGGGGGACGCTCAGCCCGGAAATGGGCTGGATCAGCCGGCCGCGCCCACAACCGGCAGCGCCAACAGGCCGACCTCGATGCTGTGGCGCGGATTGGCTCTGCTGGCTACCGGGCAGATCGCACAGGCTCTCGCCGCGCTGGC
>Ga0209341_10002200_pt1 | contig 18616 bp, 19 predicted proteins | sample RifCSP13_2_FD_184020 | JGI IMG/M metagenome (GOLD analysis project Ga0209341, IMG submission 184020) | Soil microbial communities from Rifle, Colorado - Rifle CSP2_sed 13_2 (SPAdes) (version 2) | ecosystem: Environmental > Terrestrial > Deep subsurface > Rock core/Sediment | place: Rifle... | reverse complement strand
CATGCCTCCCTTTCTCTCCCACCCGCTCACGGCTGAAGCGGCGCTCGCCCTCATCGAGCTGCGCCACGCGCCGGAGCTGACGGCGCTCGTGCAGCGAAACCACGCCCATCTGTACCGTTGGCTCTCTTGGGTGCCTGAGGTCTATAAAGAGAAGGAGGCGCGCGCCTTCATCCGGCACGCGCTCAAGCGGTTCGCCACCCAGAACGGCCTCGTCACCGGCATCTGGGTCGGCGAGTGGCTTGCCGGCGTCGCTGACCTCCACACGGTCAACTGGCAGGCCCGTTCGGCGAGCCTCGGCTACTGGCTCGGCGAGGAGTGGCAGGGGCGGGGCCTCGTCACCTTGGCCTGCCGAGCGCTTATCCACTACGCTTTCGACGATCTCGGCCTTACTCGTGTCGAGGTCCACGCCGCCACCGACAATCACCGCAGTCGCGCCATTCCGGAGCGCCTCGGCTTCCGCTTCGAGGGCGTCCTCCCAGAGGCCGAATGGCTCCACGACCATTGCGTGGACCACGCGGTGTACGCGCTCACCGCGGAGGAATGGCGGGCGCACCAAGAAACGGCCGGCCGACGGTTCCTTTCCTCTCATCCTGAGCCTGTCGAAGGATGACCGGCACCCTCATCAACGTAGCCGCCGTGCTAGCCGGCTCCGGCATCGGCCTCGCCCTCGGCGCGCGCCTGCCCGAGCGCCTGCGCTCCATAACCCAGTCGGCCGTCGGGCTGACCGTGGTCGTCATCGGCATCGGCCTCGCGCTGCGAACGGAGAACGCCGTCCTGATGCTCGCAAGCCTGCTGGTGGGCGGCCTCATCGGCGAATGGCTCGGCATTGAGGCGGCGGTAACCCGCCTCGGCGCTCGCGCCCAAGAGCGCTTCGGCGGGTCTAGCGAGAGCAACTTGGTCCGCGGCTTTCTCGCCGCCAGCCTCCTCTACTGCGTCGGCCCCATGACGATCCTTGGCTCCTTTCAGGACGGCCTCAGCGGCGACTTCAGCCTCCTGGCCACCAAGTCCGCGCTGGATGGCGTCTCTTCCGTGGTCCTCGCCGCCAGCCTGGGCTTCGGCGTGCTTTTGTCGGCGGCAACCGTGCTGATCTATCAGGGCAGCCTGACTATCGCCGCCGAGGCCCTCCGCCCGCTCCTCAGCGATGCCATGGTCCGCGAGATGAGCGCTGTCGGCGGGCTCATCATCATCTCGCTGGGCCTGAGCCTGCTCGAATTGCGACAACTGCGCACCGCCAACTTCCTGCCGGCCCTCGCTGTGGCGCCGCTGGCCGCTGCACTGCTCGAACGCGTCTGATGGACCGGCTGCGGGCGCTCTGGGAGACGGTGCGGGGGCTCCCCCGCCTGCGTCAGTTCCTCTCTCTGGCGCTGTTGGTGCTGGCGACCGGCGTAGGCGGCTACATGCTCATGGGCTGGTCCTTCCGCGAGGCGCTCTACATGACCATCATCACGGTCACGACTGTCGGCTACCGGGAAGTGCGCCCGCTCAGCGCCGTGGGCGAGGCCTTCACGATGGCGCTTATACTCCTTGGTGTCGGCAGCGCGATATATGCCCTCACGTCATTCATCCAGTACGTCATAGAAGGCCATTTCGACGAAGGCTATCGGAGGCGGAGGATGGAACAGAAGATAGCCCGGCTGGGCGATCACTACATCGTCTGCGGCTACGGCAGGGTCGGACGACGGGTGGCGGAGGAGACCCACGGCGCCGGCAGGCCCGTCGTGGTCATCGACAGCGACGACGAGGCCATCGCCCGGGCACAGGCCGACGGCTGCCTCTTCGTGCAGGGCGACGCCGCCCGGGACGAGGTCCTGCAGCACGCGGGCATCCCTCGCGCAAAGGCCCTCTTCGCCGTCACCTCGCGCGACGAGGACAACATCTATATCGTCCTCTCAGCACGCGTCCTCCAGCCCGACCTGCAGATCATCGCCCGCGCCAACCAGGAAGGCGCCGCGGAGAAGCTGCGCCGCGCCGGCGCGCACGAGGTCGTCTCGCCCTACGAGATGGGCGGCCGGCGTATGGCCATGCTCGCCCTGCGTCCACTCGTCACCGACTACTTCGACACGCTCCTTCAGCGCCGCCACGGTGAGCTCCAGGTGGAGGAGCTCCTCGTGCGAGCGGGCAGCGCTCTGATCGGCAGCACGCTGGAACAGCTGCGCGCTCGCGGCACGCTGAGCGTCAGCGTCCTCGCGGTCATCAAGGCCGACGGCCTGCTGCTCTCCGACCCACCACCCGATACGCCCCTCGAAGAAGGGGACCAGCTCGTGGTCGCCGGCTCACGCGACGCCCTCAGCGCCCTGGAGATTGGCTGACGCCGACGAATCGCATATAATAGTGATGCGCCATTCTGATGCGAACATGTGATGCGTACCACGCTAACTATTGATCCGAAGCTTCTGGAAGAGGTCATCGCCTTGACCGGCGAGCACAGCAAGAGCAAGGCGATCAGTATGGCCTTGCAGGAGTATGTGCGGCACAAGCGAGTTGAGGAACTCAGAGCGATCGCTGGAAAGCTTGATCTAGTCGACAACCTCGACGAACTTGAGGAGTTGGAGCTAGAAGAAATGCGACGAGACCTCGAGTTAGCCGATGCTCTGGAGAGGCAAAGCGATGCGAACGACCCTCGAGCTCGATAAGAAACTCATTGACGACGTCATTAAGGTCACGGGCGAGAAGAGCCTGAGCAAAGCGGTGACCAAGGCCTTGGATGAATACATCCGACGCAAGCGTATCGAGGAGTTACGTGCCATGGCCGGGACAATCGACTTGATTGACGACTGGTACGAGCTCCGCCATATGGAGCCACGCTGAAGCACATGGTCATCGCCGACACGTCTATCTGGATACAGTTCCTGAGAATGCGCGGCTCCCCTGAACACCAAGAAATCGACCGCCTGCTTGAACAAGGGCGTGTGGCCATGGTAGGTCCGGTGCTTGGGGAGCTCCTCCAAGGTGCACGAACTTCAGACGAGTTTGAACGGTTGCGTGACCGCCTGATCGCGCTTTCTTTCATCCTGGAGACGGAAGAGACGTGGTTACGCCTCGGGGAGCTCTCTTTTCAGCTGCGCCAGCGCGGTACCCCGCTCCCCGTCGTGGATGTTCTCATTGCCGCCCTCGCCATCGAGAACGACTGCGCAGTGTACACCCTCGACCAGCACTTCCAGCGTATCCCAAGCGTCGCCCTGCATCAGGCGGGAGGGTGAGGTGACCGCCTCTTTCTCAGAGCGTCATGGCTACCGCCAGCCACCGGAAGGGCCATTCGAGTTCGAATATCTGTCGCCAGAAGTCAGGGCTGGCATAGCGCAAGTCACCAAGCAGTTGCAACAGATCTTTCTGACGGAGACTGTTGCGGCGCTAGCTATGAACCTGGGAAGATTCGAGGATGTCCCAAGCACTCGTACACAAGCAGAACGACTGCTTGGAGACCTGCTAGATGTGAGGCCTTTATCATCCGCCGAGCGGCAACTTGCGGAATTATCGAGGCAGGTTGGCGAGCCATTCAAAGCAGCTAGACAAGTTGCCTGGTATGAAGTGCTTGACTTATGCGAGGCTTTGTACGGCCACGTGACGGAGCCTCGTAAGTTTCAAGATGCACTAAACGCCTTATTTCGCCGCTACAGCATCGGCTGGGAGATGCGCGTGGGCCGTCTTGAGCGTCGTGGGGAGGCTCATACCGACCAAGTTATACAAGAAGCGCGTGGCCTGCTGGGAGACGAGCGTCACCAGAGCGTGAACGAGCTATTTGAAAAGGCCCTAGGCCATCGAAACAAGCGGCCTGAGCCCGACTGGGAGAACTGTGTCAAAGACGCGACGTTGGCGCTGCACGCGATGATTCAGGTAGTTGAACCCAGGGCCAAAGGGTCAAACTTCGACTCCGACCTGAACCAGCTAAAAGACCGGATTCACCCAGCTCTGGCTGAGCTGCTCAAGAAGCTGAACGCCTATCGTGGAGATGCCCCACGGGTGGCCCACCCTGGCGACGCGAGCAAGCGTGTCGTGGAAGCCGACGCCGAATTCGTGCTCACCACCTCCGCTGGCGCTATCATCTACCTGAGCAAGATATGACCAAGCCCACGAAGGTCCTCGTCATCGGCTCCGGGCCCATCGTCATCGGCCAGGCGGCCGAGTTCGACTATGCCGGCACGCAGGCGTGCAAAGCCCTCCGCGAGGAGGGCGTCACCACCGTTCTCGTCAACTCCAACCCCGCCACCATCATGACCGACGAGGGCATCGCCGACATCGTCTACATCGAGCCGCTCACCGTGGAGGTGCTGGAGCGCATCATCGCCCGCGAGCGCCCCGACGGCCTTCTGCCCACCCTGGGCGGCCAGACCGGCCTCAACCTTGCGGTCGAGCTCGCCGACGCCGGCATCCTCGCTCGCTATGGCGTGCGACTCCTCGGCACGCCGCTGGCGACGATCCGCCAGGCGGAAGACCGCGAGCTGTTCAAGCGTTTATTGGAGAGCCTCGGCGAGCCGGTGCCGCCCAGCGCCACCGTCAACAGCCTCGCGGAGGCGCGCCAAACTGTCCAGGGCCTTGGCCTGCCGCTCATCGTCCGCCCGGCTTACACGTTGGGCGGCACCGGCGGCGGCGTGGCCCGAACGATGGAGGAGCTGGAGCGCATCGCCTCAGGGGGCCTGGCCGCCAGCCCCATCCATCAGGTCCTCCTTGAGCAGAGTCTGGAGGGTTGGAAGGAGCTGGAGTACGAGGTCATGCGGGACGGCGCCGACAACTGCATCACCATCTGCAACATGGAGAACCTGGATCCGATGGGCGTCCACACCGGCGACAGCATCGTCGTCGCCCCCAGCCAGACCCTCAGCGACCCCGAGTACCAGATGCTGCGCTCGGCCAGCCTGCGCATCATCCGTGCGCTTGGCATCGAGGGGGGCTGCAACATCCAGTTCGCCCTAGCGCCCCATCCCTTCATCGCCGAGGTCGCGCGACAAAACGGCCTCGCCCCGTACTACGTCATCGAGGTGAACCCACGCGTCTCCCGTTCCTCGGCGCTCGCATCCAAGGCGACCGGCTATCCCATCGCCCGCGTCGCCGCCAAGATCGCCGTCGGCCGCACCCTCGACCAGATCGCCAACGCCGTCACCGACAAGACCACGGCCGCCTTCGAGCCCGCGCTCGATTACTGCGTCGTGAAGATCCCCCGCTGGCCCTTCGATAAGTTCGCCTCCGGCGACCGGACCATCGGCACGCAGATGAAGGCCACCGGTGAGGTCATGGCCATCGACCGCTCTTTCGAGGCGGCGCTGCTGAAGGCGCTCCGTTCCATCGAGTTCAGCGGCCACTCCCTCCTATGGGAGGACACGGCCTGGGCAAGCATTCCGACGGACGCCGCTTCGCTCGATCACCTACCGCTTCACCCCAACGACCTGCGCCTCTGGGCCCTTCTCGCGGCGCTCCGCCGCCACGCGCCGGTCCCAGAGCTGGCGCATCGCACCGGCATCGATCCTTGGTTCCTCTGGGCAATGGAGCGCATCGTGGCGATGGAGCGCCGTCTGCTCGCCGAGCCGCTGCGGCCCGACCTGCTGCACGCCGCCAAACGGCTCGGCTTTGCCGACGAGCACATTGCTACTCTGGCGGACCGCTTGCCGGAGCAGGTGCGCGAGCTGCGGCACGAGTGGCGGCTGCGCCCCGTCTACAAGATGGTCGACACCTGCGCCGCCGAGTTCGCCGCCGTCACGCCCTACTTCTACAGTACGTACGAAGAAGAGAACGAGGCGGAGCCGCTGCCCGGCCCCAAGGCCCTCGTCATTGGTTCCGGGCCTATCCGCATCGGCCAGGGCATCGAGTTCGACTACTGCTCTGTCCATGCCGCCTGGGCGCTTCGCGAGGCCGGCGTGCGCTCCGTCATGGTGAACTCCAACCCGGAGACCGTCTCCACCGACTTCGATACCTCCGACCGCCTCTACTTCGAGCCGCTGGACAGCGAGAGCATCCGCGACCTGCTCGAGAACGAGCGCCTGATGCCGGACACCGCGGAGGAGATGTCACCTCCCGCTATCGTGCAGTTCGGCGGCCAGACCGCCATTAACCTGGCCGAGCCCCTCCACAGGGCCGGCTTCTCTATCCTGGGCTCCTCCGTCGAGGCGATCGACCTGGCCGAGGACCGCCGCCGCTTCGAAGACCTCATCCATCGCCTCGGCATCCCGCAGCCGCCCGGTGCCGCTGTCACGAACGCTGAGCAGGCGCTGTTCGTCGCCGAGGCCATCGGCTATCCCGTTCTCGTGCGGCCTTCCTACGTCCTCGGCGGGCGGGCGATGGAGATCGTCCACACGCCTTCCGAGCTGGTCCGCTATATGAGTGCCGCTTTTGAGCTCAACAACGACCGGCCCGTCCTCATCGACAAGTACCTCGAGGGCAAGGAAGTCGAAGTCGACGCCGTCTGCGACGGCGAGACGGTGCTCATCCCCGGCGTGATGGAGCACATCGAGCGCGCCGGCGTCCACAGCGGCGACAGCATGGCGGTGTATCCGGGAGTGAACCTGACCGCGCCGGAGGTCGACACCCTCATCGACTACACGACCCGCATGTGCCTCGCCATGGGCGTCCGCGGCCTCATGAATGTACAGTTCGTCATCATGCCCGCCCGTCCGCCAGGCGGCCCCGGAGCGACAGCCGGCGTGGATTCAACAGTCTATGTGTTGGAGGCGAACCCACGCGCCAGCCGCACCGTCCCCTTCATCGCGAAGGCCACGGGCGTGCCGCTCGTCTCGCTCGCCATCCAGGTCATGATGGGCAAATCGCTGCGCTCGCTCGGCTACGAGGGCGGCCTGTGGCCGCGCCAGCCCCTGGTGGCCATCAAAGCGCCGGTCTTCTCCATGGCCAAGCTCGCCGGTGTCGATACCTACCTTGGGCCGGAGATGAAATCGACCGGCGAGGTAATGGGCATCGATTCCACGTTCCATGCGGCGCTCATCAAGGCGCTCATGGCCGCCGGCCTCTCCTTGCCGGCGGAGGGCGGCCTGCTCTTCTCGCTCGCCGACCGCACCAAGACCGAGGCGGTGCCGCTCCTGCGGCAACTGCTGCCCTTTGGTTACCGCCTCTACGCCACCGAGGGGACGGCGGCCCTCATGCAGGCCATCGGCGTGCCAGTGTGGCAGGTCGTCGCCAAGCTGGGCCAGGGCTACCCGAGCGTGGTCGACGTCATCCGTGAGGGCCTCGTGGACAGCGTCGTAAACACCTTCACCGGCGGCACCGGCGCGGTCCTGCGCGATGGCTTCGACATCCGCCGCGCAGCCGTTGAGCGCCGCATCCCTTGCTTCACCTCCCTCGATACCTTCCGCGCCGCCCTGCAGGCCCGCATCGCCGGCACCCAGGAATACCAGGTGCGCCCCCTCCGAGAGTACCGCCACCAGCGCGCCCAGAGCAGCGTAGGGGCGTTCAATTGAACGCCCGAACACCTTAGCCCGCCACCCCCGTCGGTCCTCCTTCATCCAAGAGGGTTCGCTCCTTGCCCGAACTCCCTGAGCTCGAAGCCATCCGTGAGGTGTTGATCCGCCAGGTCATCGGCGTCCCCATCGCCTCGGCCGAGGTGCGACGGCCGACCGTCCTCCGCTTCCCCTCCACCACTGAGTTCGCCTCACTTTGCGCGGACACCGAGGTCGGCAGCGTGACGCGTCGCGGCAAGTTCCTCTTGCTGCACCTCGCCAACGGCTACCTCATCGCCGTCAATCCGATGCTCAGCGGGCGCTTCCAGCTCGTGCCGACCTCGGAGCGACTCCGCGCGCGCACCTGCTGGCTCCTGCGCCTTGCTGACGGGCGCGACCTGCGCTACTACGACGACCTCAACATGGGCATGACGTACGTCGTCACTCCCGAGGAGCTGCGCCGCATCCCTCGCTGGGATCGCATGGGCCCCGAAGCGCTGGAGGTCGACTTCGACCAGTTCCGCCAGCGGCTGCGTCGCCATCCCGGCCAGGTCAAAAACATCCTCACGAACGAGACCTTCCTCACCGGCATAGGCAACGCCTACGCCGACGAGGTCCTCTTCTCGGCCGGCATCTATCCCTATCGCACCCGCCCCTCGCTCAAGCCAGAGGAGATCGAGCACCTCCACGAGGCGATGCGCGCGGTGCTGATCGAGGCCATCGGCGTCGTGCGCGGCCTCATGGGCGACCAGATCGACCTCAAGCCACGGGAGTGGCTCCAGGTCCACGGCAAGGGCGGCGAGCCCTGCCCCAAGTGCGGCAACCGCATATCGCAGATAACCGCCCGCCAGCGTCTCACCAACTTCTGCCGCCACTGCCAGCCCCCGTAAGGAGACAACTTCTCCATGTGGAGATCGTGGATGGCTCGGCGAGCGTTTTTGGGAGCAACTTGGCGGGATTCCCATCTATACTGCGATGAAAGCTGCGGGAGCGTGGCGGCGGGCCATGATGATTGCTGATCTAGAGTGGCGCCCAACAGAACAGAAGCTGGGGAGCACCGAGGGGGCAGAGCCCCTTCGGCTAGGTTCTAGGTATTCCTAGACTTCCCAGGGCGGGTGGGCGGGACAAAGAAGGTTTCTCACTCATGAACATCGTCCTCGGCACCACCAACCCCACCAAAGCCGCCTACCTTGCCTGGCTGGTCGATGGCCTTGGCCTCGAATGGAGGGGCATCGAGGCGCTGACACCACCTGCCCCAGAGACAGGACAGGCCCTCGCAGAGAACGCTCGCGTCAAGGCCCTCCATTACTCGCGGGCCGCCAACAGCCTCGCCATCGCCAGCGACGGTGGCCTCCACATTCCCGCCCTCGGCGACCGCTGGGACCCGCTCCTGACCCACCGCTTCGCAGGCGACAGTGCGTCGGATACGGAGCGGGCGCGCGCCTTGCTGGCGCTGATGGAGGGCCTCCACGGCGACGAGCGCCGCTCCTTCTTCGTAGAGGCAGTGGCTGTAGCGGATCGAGGCGAGCTGGTAGGCGAGTGGGAGGCCCCAGGGAAGGCGGCCCTAATCGCCGAGGCCATGCCGGAGCGCCTGATCCCCAACTTCTGGGCCGGCAGCCTCCTGTACTACCCACGTCGCGGTAGATACCGAACGGAGCTCTCAGTGGAACCCGGCGCAATCGAGGCCGAAGCCGCTGCCTGGGCCAGGCTGCGGCAGCCCGTGCAGGCGCACCTCAGGGAGTGGCTCGATCGCTAGCCGTTTTTGCTGGCGAAAATAGCTCCTTTGACCGATGCGTCATCGTGCCAGAGGGACTACACTCGCTTGCGACTATGCAAAATCGCCCGGCCTCAGCGGCCGTGATGTCCAAGGACGAGACCATATCCCATACGACACCTAGGAGGATCCCATGACCCAGCAGCAGCCACCTGTCCGTCGACCGCGACCGCAACTCCGTACTGTGCGCGTGAGCAGGGTGGACCGCATCACGCCTCATATGGTCAGAATCACGGTCATTGGGGACGAGTTGGAAGGGTTCACAACCCACGGCCCCGCCGAGCACATCAAGGTGTTCTTCCCGACTCCAGGTCACGACGGGCCTGTCCTCCCGACCTGGGGTGCCGACGGCCCAGTCTATGTCCCAGGCCAGGAGCGGCCCACGAGCCGCACGTACACGCCCCGCCGCTGGCGTCCCCAAGAAGGAGAGCTCGAAATCGACTTCGTCCTGCACAGCGGCGGCGGTCCCGGCTCCAATTGGGCCGAACGGGCCCAGCCAGGAGATATCCTCGCCATCGCCGGCCCCAGCGCGCCCTATCGCCCAGACCCAGACGCCGAGTGGCACTTGGTTGCCGGCGATGACAGCGCTCTGCCCGCGATCGGCAACATCGTTCAAGCGCTGCCCCGCTCGGCGCGCGTCCACGTATTCATCGAGGTTGCCGGTGCGTCCGAGGAGCAACCCATCGATAGCGACGCGCAGGTGCAAGTCACCTGGCTCCATCGCAGTTCCAAAGAGGACCTCGCCGGCCGCCAGTTGGAGGCAGCGATCTGGAATCTGAAGTTCCCGGACGGGGATGGTCGCGTATGGCTGGGCTGCGAAGCGTCTGTCATGCGCGACATCCGGCGGCACCTCCTCACCGAGCGGGGACTGTCGCGCGGCGCGATCCACACCCAGGGCTACTGGAAATACAGCACTCCCAACCACCCCGACCACGACCTGGGGGAAGACGTTTGAGGTCAGAAGCCGACTTGGCCGGTCAAGGCAACCCCACCGTCTCTGCCTCCCCGTCGTAGCGCACCAGCCCATCGGCCACGAGGCGCCGCGCCAAATCGCGCAGCCAAGGAGCCTGCCCCGGCTTGTAGTCGGGCCGCAGCCGCGGACCGAGGTCGTCGAGCGGCAGCACCTCGCCGTCGGGCAGTCCACGCAGCTCGGCAAGGAAGCGCCCGCGATAGTACCGCCGTGACCCACGGAAGACCTCTCCGGGCGTCCCGCGCCTCGGAGGGACCCCGTCCATCACAATCGGCCGCGCCAAGCATACGTCGGTCAGCGGGCAGGCGGAGCACGCTGGGCGCCGCGTCGTACAGACGGTCGCCCCCAGGTCCATAAGCGCTTCGTGCCACTGGCCGGGCGCCTCTGTCGGCACCAGGTCGCGGGCGAGCGGCCGCAGCCGCCGGTCGATCGCCGGGCTCGCGTACGGCTCGCCCAGCAGGGCGCGGGCCAGCACGCGCCGCACATTCGTGTCGATCACCGTCGTCAGGTGCCCGAAGGCAAAGGCTGCCAGCGCAGATGCCGTGTAGGTCCCTACGCCAGGAAGAGCACGCAGCGCATGTTCATCGCTCGGGAGGCGGCCACCATGGGCCACCACCCACTGCGCCAGCTGGTGAAGGCGCACCGCACGCCCGTTGTAGCCCAGCGGCGCCCAGACACGCAGCACCTGGCCCAGGCCGGCGCTGGCTAACGCCTCCCAGGTTGGAAAACGGGCCAAGAACTCGCGGTACTTCGGCTCGACCCGCTCCACCTGCGTCTGCTGCAGCATCACTTCGGAGACCGCGATGGCGTAAGGGTCTCTAACGCCGCGCCAGGGCAGGTCGCGACCGTGCCCGGCATACCACTTCAGGACAGCGCCACGGATGCCGCCGATCGGAAGCGCGGGCCCCTGGTCGATGTAAGGAACAGCCATCGGCCCGATTATATCGGCTTCCCCATTCTCGTCGCCTGGACTTCTCACCGGCCCGCGTTTGCACTAGAATATGGCGGCCTCGAACAGTGCCGAGGCCGTGCCTCAACAGCCAGTGCATCCACAACGCCACAGGACTTGTGAGAAGGAGGCTCCGATGCCCAGGAATATGCGAGATCTCTCCCGCCAGGTGGCGATTATCGGCGTGGCCGAGTCCGACCAGATAGGCCGCGTCCCGGACAAGACAGACGTCCAGCTGCACGTGGAGGCAGCCTGGAACGCCATGGAAGACGCCGGCGTCAAGAAAAGCGAGATCGACGCCGTCTTCACCGCCGGCTGGGGCACCCTCCAGATGGCGGAGTACCTCGGCATCACACCGCGATACACCGATAGCACCTCTGTCGGCGGCTCCTCTTTCGTCATCCATTTGGGGCACGCCGCCATGGCCATCGCTAACGGCCTCTGCGAGGTGGCCCTCGTGACCCACGGCCAGAGCGGCTACTCGCGCGTGGGTGGGGCCGGCGGCGCCGCCGGCGGGCCTGACCTGTGGTACGGCTGGCAAGGCACCGTGGGCGCTCCGTCCTCCTACTCCCTTGCCGGCCAGCGGCACATGCATGAGTACGGCACGACCCACGACGACCTCGCCGAGATCGCCGTCGCCACCCGCAAGTGGGCCCAGCTCAACCCCAAGGCGCTCATGCGCGACAACATGACCTTCGAGGACTACCACAACTCGCGCTGGGTGTCCTACCCCTTCCACCTGTTCGACTGCTGCCTGGTCACCGACGCCGGCGGCGCCTACGTCGTCACCTCGCTGGAACGGGCGCGGAACTACAAGAAGAAGCCCATCGCCGTCCTCGGCTTCGGCGAGGCCCACACCCACGGCAACATCGGCCAGATGCCCGACCTCACCTGGACGGCCGCGCGCATCTCCGGCCCCAGGGCCATGCAGATGGCCGGCGTCGACCACAAGGACATCGACGTGGTCGAGATCTACGACTCCTTCACGTATACGGTGGGCGTGACGCTGGAGTCGCTGGGCTTCTGTAAACCCGGCGAGTTCGGCCAGTTCGTCAAGGGACAGCGCACCGCGCCCGGCGGCGATTTCCCGATGAATACCAACGGCGGCGGCCTCTCTTACACCCACCCGGGGATGTATGGCATGTTCCTCGTGTTAGAGGCAGTGCGCCAGTTGCGCGGCGAGTGCGGCGACCGCCAGGTGCCCAACGCGAAGATCGCCCTGATGAATGGCACAGGCGGCTCCCTCTCCTCGACCGGGACTTCGATCCTGACCAACCAAGTGTAAAGAGAGGCTGCAATTGCAGTCGCAGGCCCTTGACAAAAAGGCGCGGCACGTAGTATAGATAGGCGGCCCGCCCTGCGAGCGGGAGGGATTGTCTGCTGGGCAAGTACCTATCGGCCAAAGCCGCTCTCCCCAGTGAGCGGAGCAGATCAAGAAGGAGGAAGGTACATGGAGATGACATTGGGCAAAGAGCCGCATGTGCAGCAGCTACTGGCTGACCTGTACGTGCAAGCCCAGGTGGGTCGGCTGTACGGGCTGCGCAACTACTACACACGCGTCGCCCGCAAGCGTGGCTTGGGGCACGAGGGTTCGCAGAGCTCCCTCCACGGCAAGACCGTGGGCCCCAACACAGCAAAGGCCCTCCTGCAGATCTTCGGCCCCTACGCGCTGATCAAGGACCCCAAGTGGGCGCCACTCCGCGGCGAGCTTGAGAACCAGCAGCGTCAAGGCCTGGTCACCCACCCGGGCGGCACCCCCGAGGTTCAGAAGCTGATCATGGCCCGTCGCATGGGCCTCAGCCGGACCCGCGGCGAGGCTGCCGAGACGCCACCGGTCTAACCTTTAGGTCGAGGCCTCTAGGCTTCCTAGAGGCGCCGCACCTGCGCATCAGCAAGGGGTCGCCTAAGGCGACCTCTTGCTGGGTGGAGCGCTAGCGTACCCTCACCCGCGATGGCCTGAGGACGGGGCATGGATTTCGAGCTGGACTACTCAGAAGAGCAGGAAGAGTTCCGCAAAGAAGTGCGGGCTTGGCTTGAGACACATGTGCCTCGCGTGGAGCTGCCGCCCGATAGCGCGGATCTCACTCAGGAGCACTACGAGATTGGCAAGGCATTCAGGCGGGACCTTGGTGCCAAAGGCTGGCTAGCGCCGACCTGGCCCAAGGAGTTCGGAGGTGGCGGCCTCACAGCCGACCACGCCGTCGTGATCAACGAGGAGTTGGCGCGGTACGACATCCCACCCCTTGGCGACCTCGGTCTGGTCATTAGCGCGCCGGCTATCCTCGTTCACGGCACCGACGAGCAGAAGCAGCGCTATCTGCCTGAGATACTCAAGGGCCACGCCATCACCTGGCAGGTATTCACCGAGCCCGACGCCGGCTCTGACTTGGCTTCGTTGAAGACACGCGGCGTTCGTGATGGCGATGACTACCTCATCAACGGGCAGAAGCAATTCGTCGGCACCGGCGTCACGCCGGACTACCTGTACACGCTCGTCAACACCGACCCCACCGGACCACGCCACGAGAACCTCAGCGCCTTCATGGTGCCCGCCGAGAGCAAGGGCGTGACCATCCAGAACATGGACCTCATTGCGGGTGGCACGAAGCGGTTTGTCTTCTTCGATAACGTGCGCGTGCCCGCCGATACGCTCATCGGCCGTGAGAACGAGGGCTGGTGGGTGGCCCAGACCACAGTGAGCCTTGAAGGCGGTAGCGGGATCGATGACACTGCGTACGGGCGCGTCAAGCTCTTGGATCTGATCATCCAGTACCTCAGAGAGGGCGAGACCCTACAAAGTTAGTACACTCAAAACTGATCGAACGGAGGAGCCAATGGACCTAGGACTGACCAGCGAACAGGAGATGCTCCAGAACTCAGCACGGGAGTTCTTGGAGAAGGAGGCGCCACGTACCGTCATTACCGACATCGATGACAGCCCGACCGGCTTCTCGCCTGAGCTGTGGCGGAAGATGGCTGAGCTGGGGTGGGCTGGCCTCCTTGTCCCCGAGCAGTACGGGGGGCTCGGATCGGACCTGCTGACCACGGCGGTCCTCCACGAGGAGCTTGGTCATGCGGCGGTGAATACGCCGCTGCATTCCTCGGCGGTTTTGAGCGCGCTCGCGCTGATGGCCGGCGGCTCCGAATCGCAAAAGCAACAGTACCTCCCGGCCATCGCCAGCGGCGAGCGCATCGTCGCCTTCGCCCTCACTGAGCCCAACTACGGCTGGACGCCCCAGCACGTTCAGGTGACTGCGCAGCAGCAGGGCGCCGGCTACGTGCTCAATGGCACCAAGCTCTTCGTCCCCGACGCTCACGTCGCCGACAACATCATCGTGTTGGCGCGCACCGCGCAAGGCAACGGCAGCGGCGACGGCCTCACCCTCTTCATCGTGGACAAGGCCGCCCCCGGCGTGACCGTCCGTGACCTCGGCGGCTTCACCGCCGGCCGACTCTGCGAAGTGACCTTCGAAAACGCCCAGGTGCCCCAAGCCAACGTCATCGGGCAGCCTGGTAGGGCCTGGAGCATTGTCGAGCCGGTGCTCGACAAGGCCACGCTCATCGCCTGCGCCGCCAGCGTTGGCGGCAGCCAGGCCGTCTTCGAGATCACCCAAGGCTACGTCACCACGCGTATCCAGTTCGGCGTGCCTATCGGCACCTTCCAGCGCGTCCAGGACCACGTCATCGAGCTGGTCAACGCCCTCGACACCGCCCGTTGGACCACCTACGAGGCCCTTTGGAAGGCTGATGCCGCCAAGCCTGGAGTTTCGGAGGCGGTGTCAGTAGCGAAGATTGCCTCCAGCGAAGGCTTTCACACCGCCTGCAACAACGCTCACCGCGCTCACGGCGGCATCGGTATCTCTAAGCGCTACGGCCTGTATCTGTACACCAAGGCCTCCCGCACTCTGTACTCTTACCTCGGCGACCCGGTCTATCACCGGAAGCGCCTCGTGAGCCTGCTCGGCATCTAGCACCGCCGTAAAGAGAAAGAGGCCCGGCTCGTCCGGGCCTCTTCTCTCTTGACTCTCAACCCTTCTACTCCAACTCTATCCACCAGCCATACACTTGTGGTCTTGGCAGCCGCCATCGTCGCGCCACTTGCGCCACCGCTCGGCTGGGCGGTACGCCATCCTCCTTCAGTCGGCGTAGCGCTTCGCGGGCCTCGCTTTCGCCCTCCCGTTGTCCTCCAGGCGCCTCCACTCCCACCTGCAGCGCAGACAACACCAGCGTGAACTCGCCCCGCGGCTCGATAAAGTAGTCCAGCGCCATCGCCGGCGTGCCTCGGAAGACCTCCTCGAACCGTTTCGTGAGCTCGCGACACACCGCCAGGGCGCGCTCGCCAAAGACCGTGTTCAGGTCAGATAGAGTAGCCCTCAGGCGGTGAGGCGCCTCGAACAGGACCACGGCGTAACGTAAACCCACGACCGACTCGAGCAAGCGACGTCTCGGCCCGGGCCTGCTGGGCGGGAACCCCAGGAACAGGAATTGGGCGACCGGCAGGCCGGCCACGGCGAGCGCGGCGGTCAGCGCAGAGGGGCCGGGCACCACCTGCACCGCGATCCCCGCTTCGGCCGCCGCCGCGACCAACTGGCTCCCCGGATCGCTCAGCGCCGGCATGCCAGCGTCGGTCACGAGGGCGACGTCGTGCTGTTGGAGCGCCTCCAGGAGCAAAGGCAGTCGCTGGGCCCGGTTGTTGTCGTTGTACGCGACAAGGCGTGCATGGAGACCATACGCGCTCAGCAGCTTGCGGGCGACCCGCGTGTCCTCTGCCGCGACCAGGGGCGTCTCCCGCAACACCCGCAGCGCCCGCTGGGTGATGTCCTCAAGGTTGCCTATGGGCGTCCCGACGATGTACAGGGTGGACAAAGGCCTATTCCTTACAGCCTCTCCCCTGGGAGCAGGTATGGCGAGAGGCTTGATTTCTATATCTTGTGGTGCAAAACTATCGATACGCTATATACGGGGTCATTCTCCGGTCCGGAAGACGCCTATTCGTCGAATTGGATTTTGGACGATGGCAGTGATAGAATACCAAAAATCCTCACCAGACCCTCTGCAAGGTTTAAGCCCACCCACCGGGCGCCAAGCCAGCGGAAGGGACAAGCGATCGCACAGCGATCAGGAGGAGCAAGATGGTTGCCCGTGAGCGCAGCGATGAGGGTAACACCGAAGCAAGCGCGGGCGGCGGCGCTGCTGTAGCCGTCGCCAGGCCGCCACGCAAGCAGCAGCACCGCCCCCCCACCCTACGTGAGTTGCGCCGGACCTACGGCTTCGATGAAGTCGCCATCGTTCCCGGCGACGTCACCCTCAACCCCGATCAGACCGATATCTCTTTCCGCGTAGGACCTCACACGCTTCCCCTGCCCGTCCTGGCTTCGGCGATGGACGCCGTCGTCGACTTGCCCTTCGCCGCTAGCTTGGGGAAGCTCGGCGGCCTCGCCGTGCTCAACCTCGAGGGGGTGCAGACGCGCTACGAGCATCCCGAGGATGTCCTCGCCGGTCTTCGCGGCTCGTCAGAGGCCGAGGCGACCGCCCGTCTACAAGAAAGCTACGCTCCACCCATCCAGGAGCACCTCGTCGGCGAGCGGGTGGCGGCCCTCAAAGCCGCGGGCGTCCTGGTCGCCGTCGCCGTAACGCCGGCCAACACGAAGCGCCTCGCCCCCGTCGCCGTCGAGGCAGGCGCTGACATCCTCGTGGTCCAGTCCACCGTCACTACTGCACGGCACATCTCAAGGAGCTATCACGGGCTCATCCTCTCCGAGCTCAAGGCCTCTCTGCAGATCCCCCTCATCGTCGGGAACTGCGTCACCTACAGCGTGGCCACGGAGCTCATGGAGGAGGGCGTGGACGGCGTGCTCGTCGGCGTCGGGCCGGGCGCGGCTTGCACCACCCGCGAGGTGATCGGCGTCGGCGTGCCGCAGGTCACCGCAACCATGGACTGCGCCACCGCCCGCGACGACTACCTGGCACGCACCGGCCGCTACGTCGCCATCATCACCGACGGCGGCATCCGCACCGGCGGCGACCTCTGCAAGTCCTTCGTGGCCGGCGCCGACGCGGTGATGCTCGGCACCCCCTTCGCCCAGACCATCGAGGCGCCTGGAAGGGGCTACAACTGGGGCATGGCCACGCCCCACCCGGCCCTGCCCCGCGGCACCCGCGTCAAGACCGGCGTCCGCGCCACCCTCGAGCAGCTCCTGCTCGGCCCCACTTCGCTCACCGACGGCACGCAAAACCTCCTCGGCGCGCTGCGCGTCTGCATGGGCTACTGCGGCGCCCGCACCATCGCCGAGTTCCACGAGGCGGAACTCGTGGTCGCCCCTGCCATCAAGACTGAGGGGAAGCACTACCAACTCGGGCTGTAACCGTCACCGCTAGCCACTCGAGGACCAGGCCGGCGCCTGGTCCTCCTTGTTACACAACACTTTGCGCCCCGCTATGTGAACTACTTCATAGAGCGACGTACCTCCCGCCGCTAGACTGCCGGTGTAACGCAGCTCTCTAGCTCATAGGAGGTTCCACCATGCGGCGTCGTCTAGCGGTCCTGGTCATCGGCATCCTGGTTCTGGTGTCGGCGTGGACAGGCACGGCCCTCGCCCGGGAGCGCGTCTCCCCAGTGGGCAGCCAGTTCGACCTGCGGGGGCTCTCGACAACCTACGAGAGCGAGGACTTCGAGGGTAGCTCCGTCTACATCGACCTCACGCACATCGAGGGGCCCAGCGAGGCGGATGCCCACTAGGCCCACGCGAGCACGAGAGGCCTCGAACGTTCGAGGCCTCTCGTGCTGTACGCGACGCGTATTTACCAAATGCCCCGTTGTGTGAAGTAGCTCCTACAAGCGAACGTCTACTGCGGCTACGCTGGGCTGGCAAGGTCTACAGGAGGTGCAACCATGCGACAGCTTCTCGTGGCGCTTACCATCGCGCTGGCGGCATTGACGGCAACGCCCGCGCCCATCGTCGTAGCCTTGGCCCTGCGCTGATCGGACCCTCCACGCCTGGCGGTCCGGACGGTGGGGAACGGCTCGGCGCGGGCCTCAATGCCGCCGAGCGTCCTTTCCTGTAGACTACATGCGCACTAGACCATGGCCAGCGAGCGAATCCGCCGCCAGATCGACCGGCTCCTCGACGAAGCGGAGCAGGCCGTCGTGCTGCGCGATTGGTCCGCGGTGCGCCAGCACGCCCAAGATGCACTGGTGCTGGACCCAGAGAACGGCGAGGCGCTGGCCCTAGTCGCAGCCGCCGACCGGGGCCTTGCTGGCGCCGCCTCAGCCTCAGTTCCCTCTGCGCTCCCCGCTGCTCCCGCTCACCGTGAGCCTGTCGAAGGGCCCACCTCTTTCGCCTCAGGCCGCTACGCAGTGAAGCGATTTCTAGGTGAGGGTGGCAAGAAGCGCGTCTACCTCGCCCACGACACCCTCCTCGACCGGGACGTCGCCTTCGCCCTCATCAAGACCGAGGGGCTAGACGACGCGGCCCGCGCTCGCATCACCCGCGAGGCCCAGGCCATGGGACGGCTCGGCGACCATCCCCACATCGTCACCGTCT
>Ga0209341_10002198_pt1 | contig 18622 bp, 14 predicted proteins | sample RifCSP13_2_FD_184020 | JGI IMG/M metagenome (GOLD analysis project Ga0209341, IMG submission 184020) | Soil microbial communities from Rifle, Colorado - Rifle CSP2_sed 13_2 (SPAdes) (version 2) | ecosystem: Environmental > Terrestrial > Deep subsurface > Rock core/Sediment | place: Rifle... | reverse complement strand
GCTTTGGGCTTCGGCACGCTGACATCCCAACCCACAGAGGACCAGAACGTGCAGGGGCGCGGGATCTGGAAGGGAGGGAAGTGGCGGGTCGTCATGGTGAGGGAGATGCAGTCGCAGGGCGACCGGGATACGCAATTTACTCCGGGCCAGTCCCTCCCCGTGGCCTTTGCGGTCTGGGACGGCGCCCAGGGGGATCGGGATGGACAGAAGACGGTTTCGGTCTGGCAGCGCCTGCAGATTGAGAAGGGGCGATAGCTGGAAATCTCCGTCCCATGAGACAGCAATGTCTCATGCGCGATCCTCTTGAGAAAAAAGCTGATGAACGCCACGCGAAAAGATGCCCTGAGGCATTCCTGTATCACGGTTCGAAACTCTCGGCGGGGGGAAAGTGGCACCCCCATTGCTTCCCCATGCACGCCGATTCCCACGGCAACACCGTCTCCACGAAGCTGCCCTCAGGGCTCTAAGCACGAAAAGGAGGCCACCGCCCTGCAGGTCACGCGACCAGACTTCCCGACAGATCGGAGTTCTCCCTGCGGATGGCAGCGAGGCCGCGCTCGCAATCACGACGTGACGCATCCGCGTCGCGAGGAGGGACACGATGGGTCAGTTGAGCAGGCGTGACTTCCTCAAGTTCATCACGGTTGGAGCCACGACAGCCTCCCTTTACGATGTTGAAGAGGCGTTCGGTCAGTTCCTGGAGCCGGTCAAGGTCGATAACCCCTTGGCCCACTATCCAAGCCGGGACTGGGAGCTTGTCTACCGGGACATCTGGCGGCACGATTCGAAGTTCGTCTTTCTCTGCGCCCCCAACGATACCCACAACTGCCTCCTGGAAGCCTATGTCAGAAATGGCGTGATCGTCAGGATCGAGCCCACCTACGGCTACGGCAAGGCTACGGACCTGTATGGAAACAAAGCGACGCACCGGTGGGAGCCTCGCTGCTGCCAGAAGGGGCTCACCATGATGCGCCGTTTCTATGGCGATCGCCGAGTAAAGGCCCCGATGGTGAGACGGGGATTCCTCAAATGGGTGGAGCAGGGGTTTCCCCGTGATGCCGATGGCCGACCTCCGGCTGAGTTCTTTCAGCGCGGTACCGACGAGTGGGTGAAGGTCTCATGGGATCGGGCGCTGGAGGTGGCGGCGAAGGGGCTGGTGAACATCGCCACGACCTACAGCGGCGAGGCGGGCCAGGCCCTCCTCACCGGCCAGGGGTACGACCCCGCCATGGTGGAGGCGACCCAGGGAGCCGGCACCCAGACGGTGAAGGTCCGTGGCGGGATGCCGCTCCTGGGCGCCACCCGGATCTACGGCCACTACCGCTTCGGAAATGCCCTCGCCCTTCTGGACAGCCACATTCGCAAGGCTGGCCCCGACAAGGCCCTGGGCGCCCGCGGGTGGGATAACTACTCATGGCACACCGATCTGCCGCCCGGTCACCCCATGGTCACCGGCCAGCAAACGGTGGACTTCGACTTGTCCGCGGCGGAACATGCTGGGCTCATCATCGTCTGGGGGATGAACTGGATCGCGACGAAGATGCCGGACAGCCACTGGCTCACCGAGGCGCGTCTCAAGGGGACCAAGGTGGTGGTGGTGTCCGTGGAGTACAGCGCCACGGCCCCCAAGGCCGACGAGGTCATCATCATCCGGCCGGGAACCGACCCCGCCTTCGCCTTGGGCCTGGCCCAGGTCCTGATCGCCGAGAAGCGCTACGACGAGGCCTTCGTCAAGCGCTTCACCGACCTGCCACTCTTGGTGCGCCTCGACACGTTGAAGCTCCTGAGGGCCGGCGAGGTGATCCCGGGTTATCAGCCGGCCGACCTCACCAACTTCACCACCGTCCTCAAGGCCGGCCAAGCCCCGCCGCCGTTCGCCCTGCAGGAGAAGCAGCTCATTCCGGAGGGGCTTCGGAAAGAGTGGGGGGACCTCGTGGTGTGGGACCGGAAGAGCGGCGGCGCAAAGCCCCTCTCCCGCGATCAGGTGGGCGAGCACTTCGACCGGGCGGGTCTCGATCCGGCGCTCGAAGGGGAATTCACCGTCAAGACCACTGACGGCAAGGAGGTGAAAGTTGCCCCGCTCTTTACCCTGATGCGCCGCTACCTGGACGAGAACTTTACCCCCGATCAGGTCTCGGAGATGACGTGGTCCCCGAAGGCCGCGATTGTGAGCCTCGCCCGGGAGATCGCCAAGCACAAGGCCAGGACACTGATCCCCGTGGGGATGGGGCCCAACCAGTTCTTCAACGCCGACCTTAAGGACCGCGCCATCTTCTTGGTAGCGGCGCTGACCGCCAATATCGGCCAGAAGGGTGGAAACGTAGGGAGCTACGCCGGAAACTACCGGGCCGCCCTCTTCAACGGCCTCCCCCAGTACATTGGCGAAAACCCGTTCGACATCGAGCTGGACCTGACCAAGCCGGCGCGCCCCCGCCTTTACTGGAAGGGGGAGTCGGTCCACTACTATAACGCCGGTGATCGGCCTCTCAGGGTGGGGACGAAGCTGTTCACCGGAAAGACCCACATCCCGACCCCCACCAAGGCGGTCTTCGTCACCAACAGCAACTCGATCCTGGGAAACGCCAAGGGGGCCTACGACGTCATCGCCAACACGCTGCCGAAGATCGAGCTCTGGGCCACCAGCGAGTGGTGGTGGACGATGACCTGCGAGTACTCGGACATCGTCTTCCCGGTCGATGCATGGAACGAGTTCAAATTCCCGGACATGACGGCCTCGGTGACGAATCCCTTCCTCACCGTCTATCCGCGGACGCCGCACCCAAGGCTCTTCGACACCCGGTCCGATGTCGAGGTGCCGGCGGGCATCTCCGCCGTCCTTGCCAAGATGACCGGGGATAAGCGCTTCTTGGACTACTGGAGGTTCGTCCACGAGGGGCGGGTGGAGGTGTATCTCAACCGGATCTTGAGCGGCTCCAACGCGACGAGAGGGTACCGCTTCGAGGAGCTGGAGACGCGAGCCCGCGATGGGATTCCCACCCTGATGATGACCCGGACGACGCCAAGACAGACTGGGTGGGAGCAGACCAACGAATCGAAGCCCTGGTACACCAAGACCGGGCGGCTCGAGTTCTACCGGGAGGAGGACGAGTTCATCACCCTCGGGGAGAACCTCTTGGTCTACAAGGAGCCGGTGGAGGCGACCTTCTACCAGCCGAGCGTCATCGTGGCGAAACCTCATCCGGCTGTCCGGCCGATCCCGCCGGATCAGTTCGGCATCTCGCCTCAGGATTTTGCCAAGTCCGATGTCCGCCAGGTCTTGACCCTGGTGATGCCTTGGGAGGTGCTCAAGAAGCACCCGAGCCCGCTCGTCAAGGCCGGTTACCCCTTTATCTTTCATACCCCGAAGTACCGCCACGGTGCCCACACGACGGGGACCGACACGGACTTCCTGGCCATGGTCTTCGGACCCTTCAGTGACGTCTACCGCCGGGACAAGCGGATGCCGTTCCTCGCTGAGGGGTACGCCGATATCAACCCCGCGGACGCGAAGGCCCTCGGAATCGAGGACGGCGATTACATCTGGGTGGACGGCTGGGCCGAGGACCGCCCCTACCGGGGCTGGAAACCCGGGGATGCCATGTACAAGGTCTCCCGCATGATGTGCCGTGCCCGGTACTACCCCGGCACCCCACGTGGCGTGGTCCGGATGTGGTTCAACATGTACGGGGCGAGCCACGGCTCTGTCCGGGGCCACGAATCGCGCCCCGATGGATTGGCGAAGAATCCGGCGACGAATTACCAGGCCTTGTTCCGGTATGGGAGCCACCAGTCCGTGACGCGGGCGTGGCTCCGGCCGACCCTCTCCACCGACTCATTGGTGAGGAAGGAGGTTTTCGGCCAGCTGATCGGCAAGGGCTTCCTGGCGGATGTCCATACGGTGATCGGGGCACCGAGAGAGTCGATGGCGAAGATTCAGAAGGCCGAGGAGGGGGGGATCGGAGGAAAGGGTCTCTGGCACCCAGCGGCCCACGGCTTCCGCCCGACCTATGAGAACAAAGCGGTGAAGCGCTACCTGAAGGGCGCCTTCTTCATCAGGAGGGGATAAGCGATGGCGAACGTCTATAACTGGCAGATCGAGCGGCAGATGGAGTACCCCTACGAGGGGGCCAGACCGAAGCGGCAGTTCGCCGCGGTCTTCGACCTGAACAAGTGTATCGGCTGCCAGACCTGCACCATGGCCTGCAAAACCACCTGGACCGTGGGGAAGGGGCAGGAGTACATGCAGTGGAACAACGTGGAGACCAAGCCCTACGGCGGCTACCCGATGGGGTGGGACGTCAGGATCCTGGAGAAGCTGGGGCCTCAGCCGTGGGAGGGGAAGAAGTACGTGGGGAAGACGATCTTTGAGGCGGCCCCTCGGGGGGAGAAGGTCCTCGGCTATCTGAAGGAGGAACTCGACTGGACCCACTCTAACGCCGGGGAGGACGAGGCGGCCGGCACGCTCGACAAGGGTGCCTACTTCACCATGCCGACCCACGACATGTGGTTCTTCTACCTCCCACGGATCTGCATGCACTGCACCTACCCTGCGTGTCTCGCCTCGTGCCCCCGGCAGGCCATCTACAAGCGGGAGGAGGATGGGATCGTCCTGGTGGACCAGACCCGCTGCCGGGGCTACCGGGAGTGCGTTCAAGCCTGCCCCTACGGGAAGGTCCTCTTCAACCCCGTCCTCCGGATCTCCCAAAAGTGCATCGGCTGCTACCCGGCTGTTGAGCAGGGGATGCAGCCTCGGTGCGTCACCACCTGCATCGGCAAGATCCGGTTGATGGGGTTTCTCTCAAAACCTGACGAGGTCAAGCCCCACGCCCCGATGGACTTTCTGGTCTACGTGAAGAAAGTGGCCCTCCCCCTCTACCCCCAGGTCGGCCTCGAGGGGAACATCTATTACATCCCCCCGGTCAATGTGCCAAGGGAGTTCCTCCGCCAGATGTTTGGGACCGGGGTCGATCAGGCCGTCGAGACCTACCTGAAGGGGAAGGACGACCCGGAGCTGCTGGGCCTCCTCCACCTCTTCGGCGACACCAAGGAGATCGTTGAGACCTTCACCGTCTTCCCGGAGGCCCGAGAGGCGGCGGGCTTCGACAAGAAGGGGCGGGAGATCGTCCGGGTGCCCTTCACCGAGCCTGACTATCTCAGGCCGTTCTACGATGACGCCCGGAAGGTCTACCGCCACAATATTTCGTAACCTTCTCCCAACCCTCCCCCTCGAAAGGGGAGGGAACGGTGGGGGTGACGTTTCGGCTGAGCGCTTATTGAGGAAAGGGGGTACTTTGATGCGGACGAGATTTCAGCTTGCCCTCGGGATCGCTGTCCTTCTGCTGGGAACCGCGGTGGGCGAGACCCAGCAATTGGACGCGCCCTTTATCAAGGGCATGATCCCAGTGGATCCGCTCTGGAATGGCTGGGAGGGGGTGCCGGCCATCCAGGCAACCATCAAGCCGCAAGACCAGGTCAGACCGTGGCACCTGGCCCCCTCCATCAAAGGGCTCACAATCAAGGCCGTCCACAACGGGACATGGATCGCCTTCCTCCTTGTCTGGAAGGACGCCACCAGGGACGTGGTCATGTATCTCGATAAATTCCGGGATGCCGTAGCGGTCATGGTTCCGGTGAAAGAATCGACGGACATCGCCATGGGAGAGCCGGGCAGACCGGTCCTGCAATTCCACTGGAAGGCCGACTGGCAGGAGGATATTGATAAGACGTTCCAGGACATCTCTCAGCTCTACCCCAATGCGTGGGAGGACTGGTATCCATTCGTCCCTGGTGAGCCACCCTACGACATCACGGCTTGGACCAACCCCGAGGCGCAACGGTACATGACGGGGTGGGTCCTTGGCAACCCGCGCTCCCAGCCTCAAAAGCGGGTCTCGGTGGAAGAGCAGATCGCCGAGGGACCGGGAACGGTGACGACAACCCCTCGCCAGAGTGCGGTCGGCAAAGGGGTCTATGCCAACGGGGAGTGGACGGTCGTCATCGCCCGTCCTTTCGTCACCGGCGACCCGAACGATCCCAGCTGGGGTCCTGGTGAGGAGATGCTCGTGGCCTTCGCCGTCTGGGACGGGGGAAAGGGTGAGATCGGTCCACGCAAAGGGTATGTGGACTGGGTTCGAATGAATCTTCGTCCGGGAGGAGGTTAACGATGGAGAGGATCGAGCAGTGGGCTGCACGAGCTTCGGTCTTCAAGTACCTCTCCCTGGGGTTCTCCCCTCCCGGCCCCATCCCTTATCCAGGGTTGTTCACTCGACTTCGAGAGGCATGCGGGTGCCTTCCAGAGCGCCATCGGGAGGTTCTCGCACCCCTGGTCGAGATGGAGATTCAGGAGGGCCCGGATGAGGGGGAGTATTGGCGCCTCTTTGGACCGGGAGGGGTTATCTCCCCTTACGAGACGGAATACGACCCTCTTGTGGCCGCAAGGAAAGGGCACGAGCTCGCCGATCTCATGGGCTTCTATACCGCCTTCGGGTTCAAGCTCCGGGAGCCTGCGACGAGCTCAGTCGAGGCGGCTCAGCGGGAACTTCCCGACCATCTGGCGGTCGAGCTGGAGTTCCTGAGCCTCCTCCTCCTTAAGCTCCTGTACGCCCGCCGGGAGGGGATGCGCGACGCTGAAGAGGTAACCCACACCGCCATGACCGCGTTCCTGAGGGACCATCTCGGAGGATGGGTTGAACCGTTTGCCGAACGGGTTGAGAGGGCGCCGGTGTCTTCAACTTTCCGGGCATTGGCCAAGTTGCTCCGGGCCTTTATCGGGGAGGAGTGCCGCCTCCTCGGTGTCGCTCCTCTGACGATCCATGGCACCGCCGAACGGCCCAAGGAGGCGGTGGAGTGCCCCTTTGCCAGCGAGTGTCGCGCGGGCCCACTCTCATTGTCCCTTGACATTGACTCCTCCCCAAGGTAGAGGGGGAGCATTCGGCCCGAAGCTGCCAGCCACATGATGGAAGGCGACGGGACGCCAGACTGACCCGCCGCCTTGATCGTGATCTCGTATGGGCCGACCCTCTTCGAGCTGATCCGGTCCGCCCAACTGACGTCACCCGGTTTTAAAGCGTGGTAGGCGCTTTTTGCTGAGCGCTGATGGCTGACTACTGAACGCTTTTGGTTGCGGAAAGGAGGTTTGTCGATGTTACGGGGAAGTTTGCGGAGCAGGGCCGTTGTGGGAGGGCTTTTTGCCCTCAGCCTGTTGGGGAGCGTCTTCGCCAGGCCCGGGGAGGCCGCCGATCTCGCCAAGGGGGAGAAGATCTACAAGATGATGTGCCTGAAGTGCCACGGTGAGACTGGGAAAGGAGATGGCCCCAAGGCGAAGGAGTTGTCGAAGAAGCCGGCCAATTACTCGGATCCTGGGTTTTTCGCCAAGCGACCTGATGAGGATCTGAAAAAGGTAGTGATCGAAGGGAAGGAGCCGATGCCCTCTTTTCAAGCGAGGCTGAAGGATAAGGACGTGGACGATGTGATCGCGTATATCAAGGCCTTTTCCAAAAAGTAAGGTAATGAAGGGCGTCCGCATTGTCGTGATCGTGGTGCTGCTCGTGGCCGCCGGAGTCGGGGTCATCTTCCTCACCGCCTCGGGCCGCGGGAACGCGGTGGAGCAGCCTATCGCCTTCAGCCATAAGATCCACGCTGGCCAAAACCAGATCCCCTGCCTGTACTGCCATGCCAATGCGCGGAGGTCGGCGGTCGCCGGAATCCCGTCCGTCCAGCGCTGCATGAGCTGCCACCGGAGCCTCACGGCCGATAAAGATAAAGCGGATAAACCCGGCATAGAAAAGCTCAAGGAATACTGGGAGAAGGAGGAGCCTATCCCATGGGTGAGGGTCTACGACCAGCCCGATTTTGTCCGTTTCTCCCACAAGCGCCATGTGCTGAAGGAAATCGCCTGTGAGGCGTGCCACGGCCCGGTCGAGACGATGGACCAGATCGAGGCGGTGGTCGTCGTGAACATGGATCGGTGTGTCAGTTGCCATATGGAGCGCAGGGCGAGCATCGACTGCTGGACCTGCCATAAGTGAATTGCGGATTGTCGATTTCGGATCTCGGATTGAAAGAGAGGGACAGGAAAATCATTGGGCGAGATGGGAATTGATCGGCGAGCCTTCCTGAAGGTGATCGGCGTGGGGGGGGCCACCACAGCCCTTGTCGGCTGTGGGGCGGAACCTCCCGAGAAGCTCATCCCTTACTTGATTCCGCCCGAGGAGCTCATCCCAGGGATGGCCAGCTGGTATGCCACCGTCTGCCGGGAGTGTCCGGCGGGGTGCGGGATGCTGGTGAAGACCCTCGAAGGGCGGGCGATTAAAGGGGAGGGGAACCTTGCTCATCCTGTGAACCAGGGCCGCCTCTGCGCCAGGGGCCAGGCTTCGCTTCAGGGGCTCTATAACCCCGACCGGATCCGAGAGCCCCTTTCCCGAGACCAGAACGGCCATCTCCACTCCATCTCCTGGGACGAGGCGGAGGGTCGGGTGGCTTCTCGCCTTGCCGACCTCCGCCGGAAGGGGAAGGCCGATCGGGTGGCCTTCCTCACCCCGCTTCTTTCCGGGGGCCTTGACCGGCTCATCGACACCTGGCTTTCGGCCCTGGGATCAAGACGCCGCCTTCGCTATGAACCCTTCGCCTACGAGCCGCTTCGGACCGCCAATCGGATCACCTTCGGCCGCGATGCTATCCCGGCCTACGATCTCGAAGGGGCCAAATTCCTCCTCTCGTTCGGGGCCGACTTCCTGGAGACCTGGATCTCGCCCGTCGCCTACGCCAGAGGCTTCGCTGCCATGCGGGCATACCAGGATGGGCGGATCGGAACGTTTTTCTACGTGGGGCCTCGACTTTCCCTCACGGCAGCCAACGCCGATCGGTGGATCCCGATCAAACCCGGGACCGAGGGCTTCCTCGCTTTGGGGATGATCCACGTGATCCTGGGTGAAGGGCTTGAAGTACCCCTTCCCCAGGAGGAGCGGGAAAGGCTGAAGAGCCTGGTCAAGCCCTATCCCCCGGAGCGCGTGGCGATCCGGACCGAGCTTCCGGAAGGAACGATCTTTCGGCTCGCCCGGGCCTTCGCCCGGGAAAAGCCAAGCCTCGCCCTCGGGGGAGGGGTGGCGATGACCGGATCCAACGCCACCTCGACCTGTGTTGCCATCAACCTCTTGAACTACGTCGTTGGCAATGTCGGAAAGACCGTTCGCTTCGGTCCGAACGTTACCCTGGCCAACCTGGCGACCTACCGCGACATGCTGAGCCTGATCGACGCGATGAACGGGGACAAGGTAGAAGTCCTTCTCCTCTACAGCACCAACCCCCTCTTTACCCTCCCTCAAGCGGCAGGGTTTCGGGAGGCACTTCGGAAGGTTCCCTTGGTCGTGAGCTTTTCGAGCTTCCTTGACGAGACGACAGCCGAAGCTCACCTCATCCTGCCGGACCATACCTTCCTCGAAAGCTGGGGCGACTACTCCCCGCGAGAGGGGATCTACGGACTCATGCAGCCGGTGATGCGGCCTCTGTTTCAAACCAAGGCGGTGGGCGATACCCTCCTTTCGCTCGCCCGACAGAGCGACCCCAAGATAGCCCAACGCTTCCCCTGGCCGAGCTTTTACGAGTATCTCCTGGAGCAGTGGAAGGAGCTTCAAAAGCGGCTTGAACCGGGAACACCCTTCGACACCTTCTGGGAGCAGGCCTTACAGCAGGGAGGGGTGTGGAAGGAGGTCAGAGCTGAACCGGTTCGGCTGTCTCCTCAAGTCTTCGAACTCGCCTTGAAGGAAGCGGCGTTCGAAGCCAAGGCTGAGCAGGCGTTGTACCTCCATTGCTACCCTTCCCTCATCCACTTCGACGGAAGGATGGCCAACCGGCCGTGGCTTCAGGAGCTTCCCGACCCGATGACGCAGATCGTATGGGACAACTGGGTCGAGATCCATCCCGAGGCGGCCGGGCGCCTTGGGATCGTCGAGGGGGACGTGGTCACGGTTGCCTCCCCATATGGGGAGGTCGAGCTTCCGGCCCACCTCTCCGGGGGGGTCCGGCCCGATGTCGTGGCGATTCCCGTGGGCCAGGGCCATACGGCCTTTGGCCGGTACGCCGAAAAGCGTGGGGCAAACCCGATGGCGCTCCTTCCGTCAAAGCCAGAACCTCTAGCCGGGAGCGTCATGGTTCTCTCCATAAAGGTGACGCTCACCCGGACCGGAAAACGACATCAGCTCGTGTCCCCTGCTGGAAGCGACCGGCAACAGGGTCGGGAGATCGCCCAGGCGATGCCCTTGAGCCAGCTCGGGGAGCATACGGAAGAGGACCATGCACCGAAGCAGATTTACCCGCCCCATGACCATCCGGAGCACCGCTGGGGGATGGCCATTGATCTCAACGCCTGCATCGGCTGCGAGGCCTGTATCGTGGCCTGCTACGCGGAGAACAACGTCCCCGTCGTCGGGAAAGAACGGGTCCAAGAAGGCCGGTGGATGGCGTGGATCCGGATCGAACGGTACGTTGAAGGAGAACTGGAGCGGCCGGAGACCCGCTTCCTCCCCATGCTCTGCCAGCACTGCGATCACGCGCCCTGCGAGCCGGTCTGCCCCGTCTACGCCACGTACCATACGCCGGAAGGGTTGAACGCCCAGGTCTACAACCGGTGCGTGGGGGTCCGCTACTGCTCGAACAACTGCCCCTATAAGGTCAGGCGCTTCAACTGGTTTGAGTACTCGGATCCCAAGAGCAAACAATACGCCTTCCCCGAGCCCCTCAACTGGCAGCTCAACCCCGACGTGACGGTCCGGGGGAAGGGGGTCATGGAGAAGTGCACCTTCTGCGTCCAGCGGATCCAGGCGGCGAAAGATCGCGGGAAGGATGAGGGCCGACCTGTTCGAGACGGCGAGATCATCCCGGCCTGTGCCCAGACCTGCCCGACCCAGGCAATCGTGTTTGGGGATCTCAAAGACCCAAATAGTAGAGTATCAAAGCTCGCTCGGGATCCCCGGCGCTACCGGGTCCTCGAGCACTTAAATACCCAGCCGGCCATCACCTATCTGAAGAAGATTAAGCAGGACACGGAGCAGGTGTGAGCCTGTCCTGAGCGGAGTCGAAGAAATGGTCCAGCTCAGCTATAGCCAGATCAACCGAGATTTGCTCAAAACGATGAGCCCTCCGGGGAGGGTCTATTACACGATCCTTGTCCTCGATCTCCTCGTCCTGGCCTGGGGGATCTTTGCGTGGGGTTACCAGATCCGAACCGGGATGGGGGTAACAGGGCTCAACAATCCTGTGGGCTGGGGGGTCTATATCGCCACCTTTGTCTTCTGGATCGGCATCGCCCACTCGGGGACGCTCATCTCCGCGATCCTCTTCTTATTCCGCGTCAAGTGGCGGAACGCCGTGTATCGGACCGCCGAGGCGATGACCGTCTTCGCCCTGGTCGTGGCTGGGCTCTTTCCCCTCATCCACATTGGGAGGGCCTGGCTCTTCTACTGGCTTCTCCCCTATCCCCAGCGGGGCTACCTCTGGATCAACTTCCGCTCCCCCCTGGTTTGGGACGTCTTTGCGGTCGGCACCTATCTCATTGTGAGTTCGACCTTCTTCTTCACCGGTCTCGTCCCCGACCTGGCCGTTGTCCGGGATCAGGCAACCGGATGGCGCCGGAGGATCTATGGGTTTCTGGCCCAGGGGTGGATGGGGACGGATCACCAGTGGCGCCATTACTCGCGTGCCTATCTCTTCTTAGCGGCCCTGGCCACCCCTCTGGTAATCTCCGTCCACAGCATCGTCTCCTGGGACTTCGCCGTCTCCATCGTCCCAGGCTGGCACTCGACCCTCTTCGCCCCCTACTTTGTCGCCGGGGCGATCCACTCGGGCCTGGCCATGGTCCTCACGATGCTGATCCCGCTCCGGCGGATCTTCCAGCTTGAGACCTACATCACCCGGGACCACCTCGAGAGCATCGCCAAGCTCCTGATTTTGACCACCCTCATCATGGTGTACTCGTATCTGACGGAGTTTTTCATCGCCTGGTATGGTGGGAACCGCTTCGAGCAGGCGACGTTCCTCTACCGGGCCGTGGGGGATTACGCCCTGGCTTTCTGGTTCATGTTGGTCTTTAACGCCATCGTGCCCCTCCTGTTCGCCGTCAGGGAGATCCGGAGGAGCATCTTCTCGCTCTTTACGATCTCGATCCTGATCAACATCGGCATGTGGTGTGAGCGCTTCGTCATCATCGTCGCATCGTTAGCCCACGACTATGTCCCCTTTGCCTGGCGAACGTACAAGCCGTCGTGGATTGAGGTGAGCATTCTGGCCGGAGACGCTGCCCTTTTCTTCCTCATGTTTCTCGTCTTCGCGAAGCTTCTTCCGGTGGTCTCGATTGTCGAGGTGAAGGAGCTGGTCCCGCCACCCGTGAAAGAAGAGGCGATGCAATGAAGGAACGGACTGTCAGGGTTGTGGGGATCTTCATCTATTTCGATGCCTTCCTCGAGGCAATCCGACGCCTGAAAGACCTCGGCTACCGGGACCTGACGGCTTTCTCGCCGGTCCCCCACCACGAGATCGAGGAGGTTCTAGAGAAGCCCCAAAGCCCTGTCCGGTACTTCACCTTAGGGGGTGGGTTCCTGGGGGCAGTCACCGGTTTTGGCCTGGCCACCCTCACCTCCCTCAACTATCCCATCATTGCTGGTGGGATCATGACCGGTGGAAAGCCGATTGTCTCCATCCCCCCGTTTTTGATCATGGCCTTTGAGTTGGCGATCCTCTTCGGTTCATTGAGCACCATCCTCGGGATGCTGCTGAACATCCGCCTCCCGCGGCCTCGGGTGCAGCCCGGCTACGATCCCCGCTTCTCCGTGGACCGGTTTGGCCTTTGGGTGAGGTGCCCGGCGGACCGGAGCGGCGCGGTGGAAGAGGTCCTTCAGGCCTGTGGCGCGGAGGAGATCCGTCGTGACGAGATTTGACCCCTTACTCTTTTGGGCGGTTGCCGCCGTGCTTTTTTTCACGGTCGGGCTGACCTACTTCTTTCTCAGCATCCCCCCGACGACAGAGATGGCTAATCAGCCCTCCATCAAACCCCAAGAGCAGCCTTTCCTCCCTCCACCCCAGTCCGTGCCCATTCACGGCAGGGAGCGAAAGGTAGAGCTCCTTGAGGCAAGCGAGCTGAAGAACCCGGTGGAGGCCACCCCCGCTTCTCTTGAGCAGGGCCAGCGGCTCTTTGCCATCTACTGTGCTGTCTGCCACGGAACCAATGCGAAGGGGAAAGGTCCCATCGCCAAGAAGCTCATCACCCCACCGGACGACCTCACCCAGACGTCTACGGCGGAACAGCCTGATGGATATCTCTACACGGTGATTAGAGAAGGTGGAGACACGATGCCCGGGCAGGCGGAGGGCCTCTCTTCCCGGGAGCGGTGGGACATCGTCAACTATCTTCGGAGCCTCCAGAAAATCCAGAAGAGAGGATAAGATGGTCAGGGCACCGATCCAGCTCCCTAAATGGCTTCGAGGACTGCTATGGGGACTCCTTCTCATCGGGGTGGTCACGTTCCTCGTCGAGGCCAGAGGGCCAAACCGGTTGAGAGCCTGGCAGACTTTCCTGGTCAACTTCCTCTTCTTTTCGGGAATGGCTCAGGGGGGTCTGGTCTTTGCAGCAGCCTATGATCTGACCCGGGCCAGGTGGGGGGAGGCGGTGAGAAGGCTTGCTCAGGGGATGGCAGCGTTTTTGCCCGTCTCTCTCCTCCTTTTCCTCTGCCTCTTCCCGGGGTCTCCCATCCTCTTTCCCTGGGTGCTCAACCCCATCCCCGAGAAACAGACCTGGCTGAACCTCCCGTTTCTCTTTAGCCGAGACTTGCTCGGCCTGCTTGCCCTTTACAGCTTTGGCCTGACGTATCTCTTCTGCTCGCTCCGTCCCGAGATTGGAGCGGCTGTTGACCAGCAGCGGGGGCACGTTCCACGGCTGTGGGCCCTTTTCACCAGGGAATGGCGTGGGATTGAAGCAGAGCGGGAGCGGAACCATCGGCTCCTCGCCATCCTGAGCCCTCTCTTCATCATCTTCTATGCCCTGGTCTTCTCCCTCCTCGGCTTCGATCTCGTGATGTCCCTTGACCGCCACTTCGTCAGCAGCCTTTTTGGCGCCTACTTCTTTATGAGCAGCTTCTACGTGGGATTGGCTGGGATCGCTCTTTTTGCGGTGTTCCTTCGAAGACCCCTTGGATTGGAGGGATCGATTGGGAGATCCCAGTTTCACGACCTGGGGAAGCTCCTATTCGGCTTTTGTCTCGTGGCCGGTGACTTCTTCTGGTCGCAGTACGCAGTGATCTGGTACGGGAACTTGCCAGAGGAAACGGAGTACGTCATCGTGAGGACAAAGGAGATGCCGTGGGCGCCCCTTGCCTTAGTCGTCCTCATCGTGAGCTTCCTCGGCCCCTTCCTCCTCCTCCTCAGCCGGCGGATTAAGGAGCATCCCATGACTCTTGCTGCCGTCGCTTCCCTCATCGTGGTCGGGATGTGGCTGGAACGCTTCCTCCTTGTGGTCCCCTCGCTCTGGCATAAGCCGGGACTTCCTTTGGGCTGGATCGAGCTTTTCATCACCTCGGGCTTTCTTGCGGCCTTTGTCCTGACGTACCTGGCCTTTGTCACCCGCCTCCCGATCCCGGCTTCAGCCTTAAGCCCCTTGGGCGAGGCGCGTGGTGAAGCCCGGTAAGAGAGAAACGAGCCTTAGCGGCCGTCATCTCGATCGAGGAGATTCTCACGGATCGACGGAGGACTCGGAAGAGGAGTTGAAAAGACATAAGGAGTTTGGTAAAAGAAGGTCTGCGAGGGGCGTTTCGCTGAAGGCTGAATCTTGGGCGGGGCAGCAAGTGCGGTCGGGCCAGGGCCCACCTTTCATCGGCAGCCGGCATCGGTTCTACGGTAAGTCAGCCACCTGCACGGGGGCTACGATCTGGTCAGTGACCGGATCACCGGGGAGAGATCCATGCGACCACTAGTCCTGAGTTGCTTCACCACCTGGATCCTCCTCGGCGCGGTCTCGGCCGCAGGGGCGCAGGACCTCCAGCCATTGCCTCCCCTCGAGGCTCCCAAGGCCGAGCAGGTGGAACTCGGGAAGTACCTGTTCTTCGAACCGCGGCTTTCCGGCGACGGTGGCATCTCGTGCGACACCTGCCACAATCCGGCCACCGGGTGGGGCGACGGCAAGCCGCTCTCCACGGGCTATCCCGGCAGCGAATACTTCCGGAACGCCCAGACGCTTCTGAACGCGGCCTACTACAAGCGGAGCTACTGGGATGGGCGATTAGCGGGCGCCGACCTCCCCACGCTCGTCCGTGACCATCTGACCGAGGCGCATTTCATGCAAGTAGACGGCCGGCTCTTCGCGGAGCGGCTGAAGCAGATTCCCGAGTACGTCGAGATGTTCAAGACGGCCTTCGGGGGTGAGCCGACGTTCGGGAGAACCCTGAGTGCCGTGACCGCCTTCTTGAAGACGATCACCTCGCGGAATGCGCCCATCGACCGTTACCTCAGGGGTGACACGGCGGCGCTCTCGACCGAAGCACGGAACGGCCTCGTCCTCTTCCAGGGCAAGGCCGGCTGCATCCAATGCCACAACGGGGCCCTCCTCTCTGACCAGAAGTTTCACGCCCTTGGCGTTCCCGAAAATCCCGACCTCTTCGCGGATCCCCTGCGTCACATCACGTTCCGCCGCTTCTTCAGAACGCTCGGCGCGCCGAATGCCGAGAACTACCGGCAGGATCCCGGGCTCTACGGCGTGACGAAGGAGAAGGCGGACTGGGGGAAGTTTCGGACGCCGAGCCTTCGAGAAGTGAGCCGGACCGCGCCCTACATGCATAGCGGCGCCTTCGCCACCCTTGAGGATGTCGTCGCCTTCTACGACCGGGGCGGGGGGCAGCATCCGAACAAGAGCCCGCTGATCAGGCCCCTCGGGCTCACGGCGGCCGAGAAGCGCGCGCTGGTGGAGTTTCTGAAGAGTCTCGCTGGCGACCCGGTGGTGATCGAGCGGCCCGACTGGCCCGATTACCAGCCGCGGAAGCTCGGCCAGAACTGAGGAGAGGAGTCATGCGTATCCTCAAATTCTTTTTCTTTGCGCTCGCCCTTGGGATCCTCCTGGGGACCGTGCTCCAGGCTGCCGAAGCTCCGGGGCAAGCGAAGCGGTTCCCACCCCTCGGTCCGCTGCCGCCCGTTCCGGTCCCCCGCGACAATCCGATGTCGGATGCCAAGGTTGCACTGGGCAAGCTCCTCTTCTTCGACCCTCGGCTCTCGGGGGATGTCTCGACCTCCTGCGCGGCCTGCCATGACCCGAAACTAGGATGGGGGACCGACCAGCCGATCTCTCGAGGCTACCCCGGGGCCGAGCACTGGCGGAACTCTCAGACGGTCCTGAACTCGGCTTACTACGCCAAGTTCTTCTGGGCGGGCGAGGTGACGAGCCTGGAGTCCCAGGCTGCCGCGGCGGCGACCGGAAACGTGGCGGGAAACGGGGATCCCATCATGATGGAGGAGCGCCTCCGCCAAGTCCCGGAGTATGTCAAGCGCTTCAAGGAGGTCTTCGGGGTGGACCGGCCGACGATCGCCATGGCGTGGATGGCGATCGCCGCTTTCGGACGGACCGTGGTGTCGAAGGCCGAAAACGTCCCCTTCGACCGCTACGCCAAGGGCGATCAATCGGCCCTCTCGCCTGAGGCGAAGCGAGGGCTCGCGCTCTCCCAGGGGAAGGCCGGCTGCATCCAGTGCCACAACGGCCCGCTCCTCTCCGACGATAGCTACCATAATCTCGGCGTTCCCCCGAACCCGATCTTTGAGGAGAGTCCCCTCCATCAGATCACGCTGCGCTATCAGCACGTGATCCGCGGTGTCCCGGAGAGCGTCTACCGCACCGCCGACCGCGATCTGGGACTCTATTACACGACGAAGCGCAACGAGGACCGGGGGAAGTTCAGGACGCCGAGCCTGCGCGAACTCAAGTACACCGCGCCCTACATGCACAATGGCGTCTTCGCCACCCTGGAGGAGGTCATCGAGGTTTATAACCGCGGCGGAGCGGACGATGCGAACAAGAGCCCGCTCCTTAAACCCCTTGGGCTCTCCGATCAGGAGAAGAAGGATCTCTTGGCTTTTCTCCTTTCGCTTTCGAGCGACAAACCGCTCATCATCGAGCCCCCGGACCTTCCGGGCTACGCGCCCATGAAACAGGAGGCTAGACCATGACTCAAGCAGACGGTGAACGCTTCTGTCTTTCCCGACGGGCCTTCCTCCTCTCAGGCGGAGCCGCCGTGACCGTCATGGCCCTCGGAGGGCTCTCAGAGGCTTTCGGCCAGGGGGCAGCCCTGCAGGTTGCCTCGTATCCGCGCAAGAAGATCGGACGGGTGAGCCAGCTCAAGGTGGACCAGCCAGTGCACTTCCAATACCCGTGGAACGACTTCAACTCCACAAATATGCTCATCAGGCTCGGCGTGCCGGCCGGCGGTGGAGCGGGCCCTCATCAGGACATCGTGGCCTTTTCGCTCCTCTGCACCCACATGGGGGGCCAGCTGGACGGGCGGTACCGGGGTCAATACAAGGTCCTGGGCCCCTGTCCCCTCCACCTCAGCACCTTCGACCTGACCAGGCACGGGATGGTGGTGGCAGGGCAGGCCACCGAGAGCCTCCCCCAGATCGTCCTGGAGACGAAGGGCGACGAGATCTGGGCCACAGGAGTCATGGGGCTCATCTACGGCTATCACTCGAATCTGGCCCCACGGACGTGAAGGAGGAGCGTGCGATGACAAAGGCTGTCTCTCATTTCTTCTACCTTCCCGAGGATAAAGTTCCGCTCCCCCCGCCGGACGCGAAGGTTTCGACCACGGCGTGCGACTACTGCATCGTCGGATGCGGCTACAAGGTCTACACCTGGCCGCTGGGCAAAGAGGGGGGGCCCAAGGCGCGCCAGAACGCCCTTCATGTGGACTTCCCCACCGAGACCAAATGGATCAGCCCCAACATGCACAATGTCGTCTACGTTGAGGGCAAGCCTCACCACGTCGTTGTGACTCCCGATGGCGATGCCGAGGTCGTTAACCGGGGCGGGAACCACTCGATCCGCGGCGGGGTTCTGGCCCAGAAGTGCTACAACCCCAACAAGCCCTCTCAGGATCGGCTCCTCCACCCGATGATGCGAGTGGGGGGAACCCTTCAGGCGATCCCCTGGGACACGGCGTTCGAGATCATGGCCGGGATCTCGCGCGATGTGCTTGACCGGTACGGCGCCGAGGCCTGGGCGATGAAGACTTACTCCTATCAGTACTTTGAGAACACTTACGCGATCTCTAAGCTCGCCTTCGGGGCCATCGGGACCCCGGCCTACGCCCCCCACGACAAGCCCGGCCCCGGCCCCGACACGCCAGGACTCGACTGGGCCGGGATCGACGCCTTCAGCGCGTCCTACGAGGACTGGGGAGAGGCAGAGGTCATCTACTTCGCCGGGGTAGATCCGTGGGAGACCAAGTCGGTCCTCTTCACGACGTGGATCATGGGGGGCAAGAGCCCGGAAAAAAAGCTCATCTTCGCCCTCCCGCGAAAGACGACGGGAGTGGCGTATGGGGAGAAAAAGGGTGGGCTCTTCCTGTCGGTGATCCCCGGAACCGATGTGGTCCTCCAT
>Ga0209341_10002197_pt1 | contig 18625 bp, 19 predicted proteins | sample RifCSP13_2_FD_184020 | JGI IMG/M metagenome (GOLD analysis project Ga0209341, IMG submission 184020) | Soil microbial communities from Rifle, Colorado - Rifle CSP2_sed 13_2 (SPAdes) (version 2) | ecosystem: Environmental > Terrestrial > Deep subsurface > Rock core/Sediment | place: Rifle... | reverse complement strand
ACGGAATCGTACAAAGACATAAAAAATATTATGAAACAATTTCAACTTTACAGGAGATATACTAAAAAAGAGATAAGACTGCTTAATGCAAAGATTTCAAAATTGCAGAAAATTATTGAAGAGAACATCATTCAAGATGACAATCCAGACGAGTATGAGTCTAAAGCAATAAAGAATTTTGAATCCAAGAGAATCTGAAGATCCTCTACTTTGGAATCTCGTAGATTCTCTGCCTAGTATCTCGTAGCGAGACCCTTTTTTTGACGTATCCCTTCTCAAGAAGATGGCTGAGAGCAAGCCGAACTGTCCTGTCTGGCAAGAGTGTTTTTTCGGACAATTCTTTTTGAGATAGCGAACCCTCGTATTGTAGAGTTTTCAATAACAGCTTTGAGCTTGGAGGCATGTCTAAAAGATCTTCGGCTAGCTTTACTTTTTTGGCCATTGCAGAAACTGCAGTAGAATCTTTTCTCATCCTGATCAGATGAGCTGGCTGCGGATATTTCGTACATGAAACAATCTTGTCTACTTTGAACCGGTCCTTCCCATCAAGGATTACTTCACATTTTTGTCTTGATGAAATATTATCAATCTCGATAAAACTGTCTTCTGACACTATAACAGGACGCCTCGTAGTGTCTAGTGAGTTTACAGAAACAATTCCAAACACTTTGGAGTCTTGAAATATTACAGGCCCGCCAGCAGAAAGTGAATATGCTGAAGAGCCAATCGGCGTTGATATGATAACACCATCACTAGAATCATGCCAAACTTCTTCGCCATTTACACGCAAGACATGCTCCATTAACATCGCACTCTTTGATGAAAATATTGCCATGTCGTTTAAAGCTGGATAGACATTTTTTCCATCTATCTTTATTCCTATTCGTGTAATTTTTTCTACAGCAAAATCTCCACTCTTTAATCTTTTAACAAATGAAGAAAATTCTTTGAGATCAATCTGAGCTAAAAAACCACTAGATTCAGATTCATTTATCCCAAGAACAGGTGTTTCAGAATCCAAGACATTATGAAAATAATGTCGAACACCCTTGTCTCCTCCTGTGACAATAACATAATCAGTATCTTTGACCGCAGTCTTTGTTCCAAGCAGATAAGAAGCAATTCCATGTCCTTCAAGAAAGGCTCTCACAGATTTTACTGCCTGGTTATCTGGTTCCTGACTGGATATAGCAATGCGCATTATCTCAGATCAGGTCTTTGCAGAATAATAAACTAACGTGAGGCATACGTCTGTGTTTGCAACCATGCTAGTAATTGAGTTGATTGGCAGGAAAAAAAGATGCCTTTAACAAAAAAACAGGCATGAGACAGTTCATTTCACAAGTTATGATTTACCCAGGTGGATTTTAGATCATAGTTTAAACTAGTATCAAATCTGAATAAATAAAAAAAGGAGACCCACTTTATGGGCTATTAAATCGAATTACCAAAGGCATCTATTGGGCAGGTTGATTCGCTGTGTATTAATTCGAATTTTTCAATTGCGCCGGAAAGGTTTCCGTCCTCAAATCTATCAAGAGCAGTTTGAAGCTTGTTGGTGTCATATTGCAAGCCTGCCTCGATATTGTATACAGCTGCTGCTGCATATCTAAGGAAGGCATTTAGTGGACCGCCCTTAAGAGCTACGCCTTCGGCAATTGTAATATTTGCTTCAGATCCCAAGTCCACATTATAGTTGTCGATATACCATTGTTGAAGGTTGATACTATCGAGGCCAAGAAAACCATTTGTGTCCGTGTTATTCTTCCAGTAGCCGGTGTGCATGCTTCCTTTTGGGTTGCAAATGCACTTGGCGGTACTGCCAAAAGAAGACCTGCTGCAAATACTATAGAGATTGCTGCAAGAATTTTGTTCATCGAGATATTATTTTTTCAGAGTTATATTAAACTGGTCTCCCAGATTTGGAACAGTTATTCACAGTTATTTCAGTTTCCCATTTTTGGGAAAATTTTATTTTTCATAAAATGTTTTTTAATTATTTTATTTTTTTGAGATCGTCATAATAGTTATTTTTCTAACAAAAAATTTGAAACAATCAAACCAAATTTGTTCCTGTTTTTTAGTACCAACCTAGATTTGTGCGTACTTTACCAGATTATACAGGTACGAAGCGTTTGTCTCAATGGCGCCACGATGAGGAATCTTCTCAAGACCAGTCGCCCTTGTTTCAAGGGCAGCTTGTGCAGAGCCAACTGCAAAACACATGGCCCAAAAAAAGTCCTTTTCTTTTAAAAAGGTACATGCAAATGTGGCACAAAATATATCTCCAATTCCCGTAGTATCGTAAACATCCATTTTAGGAATTTTTAAAAAATATAACTTGTCTTTGACTAGTACTGTGACTGCTTGTTTGTTTGTAAGCATGACATGCTCTACACCTTTTTTTTGTAATGATATCATTGCTTCTTTTCCCTCTAAACCAGTTAAAGAATAAGCCTCATCCATGTCTACTTTGATTGCAGAAATATTTGACAAGTCCATCTCTGTCTTTTCTAGATAAATTTTGTTTTTCTCATCTGTTCTTCGCAAAAATCCTTGTGGATCAAGCAAAGTAAACCTAAAATCTTTTTTTATTTTTCCTAGTGTTTCAAATGAAACCTCATCAAATACAGGACTGATTATGCAACAATCAGCATCAGACTTTTCATATTCTATTGGCAAACACTTTGTTTTTAGGTAAAGATTTCTGTCTGTTCCTGAAATTTCAAGTAAGAATCTTGTAGTAGGAATATCGACAATGGATTTTTGCGTTATGAAGATCTTGTTTTTTTCAAGCAGCTCCTTATGAGTAAAGTCAGGACCTATCTTTGTGTGAAACTCTACATCAAACTTCAAATTTCTTGCAGTCAATCCGCAATAACATGGTGGGCCACCAGCTGTCTCCACAAGTGTACCATCTCTTGATATCTCATCTATGGTACAGTGTGAAAATATTGCAACCTTCATCTAATTTCTTGCAAAGGTGGTTCAAATTTAGTCTTTTTTAGAGTGTCTCTTCTCAAAGCATGAGCGGCATATTATCCGGCCCTTTTCTACTACCAGTTCGACGTTTGAGGCAAGACAAGTATGGCACAGACCTTTCATGATATCATTACAAGGCCCGGGTTTAAATTTCTTGAAATTATCTAGTCTGGTTTCCAAAGATGATACCATGTAAGTACGTTTTAGAAATGACAAATTGATTTACTCTACAATTCGGACCTTGTGTGCATGGACATAATGCAAATTTTATTATCAATCATTGTCATTTTTGCCGCAGCACGAGTCCTTGGACAAGTTTTTCGCAAAATAAAACTCCCAGCTTTGGTTGGGGAGATTCTTGCAGGAGTGATCCTTGGACCTTCACTATTTGGAATTTTACAGTCTGATGATAGTTTTCATATTCTTAGTACCGTTGCAGTATTTTTCCTGATGCTTGTTGCAGGTCTTGAAATGAACATTAAAGATATTAAAAAAGCTGGCAGGTCAGCTGTGATAATTTCTTTGCTAGCTTTCTTTGTTCCATTTGAAATTGGAAGCTATACAGCATCATTGTTCGGACTGACTGGGGTCCAGTCCATCTTTATGGGATTGCTCTTATCAATTACAGCACTTCCAGTTAGTGCCATGGTGTTAATGGAATTTAAAATATTAAAAAGTAAGATAGGAAACACGGTGATTGCTGCAGCAGCAATCAATGACATTATTGCCATAGTTATACTTGGAATAGTAATACAACTATCTGCAACTGGAGGTTTGTCGGGTGATACCGTAACTGGTGAATCAATGATCAAAGTAGGAGCATTTATCGCGGTGTTTTCTGTCAGCCTTATTTTTGGCAAGAAGATTCTGCCAAATAAAGAGTCCAACCATGTTTATGGCATAATTTCTGGCGCCACATTTGGCTTTTTTGCACCAGTCTTTTTTGGATTCATTGGTGTAGAATTTAATGCAAAGTCAGTAGTTGATTTCATTCCTCTATTTGTGGCACTGTTAGCAGTTGCAATAATTAGTAAGATTGGCGGAGGATTCCTTGGTGCAAAGATTTCCAAGTTTTCTAACAACGGCAGTCTTGCAATTGGAAACTTGATGAACGGAAGAGGAATGATGGAGCTTGCTATAGCAGCAATCGGATTCAGTGCGGGAATACTGGATATCAATCTCTTTTCCATCGCAGTTGCAATCGGGCTTGTAACAACCATTTTGTCCCCATTACTAGCTAGACCTTTTGTCACCAAATTAAGATCAACTAATCATAGTGAGGTTATTGAGAAGATTCCAGAAATAAGACCGCTCGAAACTCCACAATCTACCTAGATTTCAAGATTTTCTACCTATTTTTTGAAATACAGACAACCAAAAAAATTCTTGTCATAAAAAAAGCATCAAATACCTTTTTGTTTGAAACAAAACATGTCAGAAGATTTGATAATCTCTGTTGAAGGTTTGCATGGCTCACCTAAGAGCCACCACAGACAAATTAATGACATCTTGGGCATTCTCAAACTAGGAAAGCAACTGTTCCCCACTCGAAAATCACAGCCAGGTAGTGAATTGCCAAAGGATCTGATGACTAGTGAAAATAAAAAGAGATTAGAACTACAGAAAATGAACAAGCAGGAAAGGATTCTAAAAATCATTGAGAATTTTACAAATGAGTTTGAGACAAAGAGTCTTCCAAATAACGTTAGTGTAAAAAATTATCTCACATTTCTTCTGGTTGTTTTCAAGTTGTCAAAAAAACTAAAACCAGGACATCAACGTAGTCTGGTTCTAGCAAATACACTGTCTAGATTAAATAAAATGCTTGTAAATCATCCACTGGATTACAACAAGCGCACGACTAGAGAGCCTTTAGGATTACTCTTTCTCATTACAGAGTCAGCAATTGAGGCAAGTCGCAACCTAAAATTCCCTTACATGATTGATGAAACAACATTCGATCAATTTCTCCCTCTTATGACAAGGTTTTGCATGGATTCTGAGGACCCACTACAAGAGATTGTTAAAACCATATCAGAGATGCCAAAGTATCGAATAACAACAACAATTAGCGAAGGTCACAAGAAAATTATTGGCGGCGTATTACAACATTGCTTCCCAAAGATTCCTTTGAAGACTAGAATTGAGACTGGAACACGATTGTTCAAAAAGATCACATCAGAGCAAAATGATTCTAAAGTACTATCATATTATAATACACTCAAATTGTTTGTCGAAAAAGATGCGGAGATTAGAACAATATTATCAAAATTAACAAAGGCCGAGATTACAAAGACCAAGTATAGAAGATTTGTAAATGGCATACTTGAAGAACTGGGCAATCAGCAATCATGAAATTTTTCATTCCTATTTTGTTACTAGTTATTATTGCCTATGTGTCGTCCATTGAAGATGTCATAGCATACACAGTGAATTTTCCTGTAAACAATCACAGAGTAACACGCATCCCGACTTATTGCGGGATAGAACCAGACCCGTCTGGTGTTTCCAGCCAGATTGTAAATTTTTGGATGGATGAAGCAGAAAAATCAGTATCGGACTGGAAAATAATGCTTGGCAATGCAAATTCCGAACACAGAGAAAGATGGGAGATGAAGTATGTCACGGTTCCAAGAGGCAAGCAATATAACGCAACAAGCTGCGACATTCAGATCTATTTCCAAGACAAACCAAAACCGGAGGATTCGTTTTCATATCTTGGATATTTTCAAAATAATATAATAAAGGTCTTTTATTTGGAAATTGGAACGTGTCAAGACCAAGAAAGCACACAACGATGCTACAAGGACGATGCAATAAGAACACCTGTAAGCTTGGGAAGCACCATACGTCATGAGATAGGACACACTTTGGGATTAGGCCACTATAGCTCAGATGACAACAAGGTAAATCTAGCTTGGTACAAAGGAACAGAGGAGATTCCCTCCATCATGGTTCCAGCGCCAGAGAATCCTGCCTTACGTACAATCAAGGACGTAGATATAGAGAAAGTTGGACAAATTTACGGGCTGTATGGATTTTTAGCATTTTCCAAAGACTTGGAACAACGTTCAGAGGTAGTAATCACAGGATCAATTTCTTCCGTACATTCAATAGAATCATTTGGAATTTCAAACGAAATAATAACAATCAAGGAATATAAACCACATTTAGAAAAGTTCTATGGCCAAGTTTCAGATGATTTATACAAAAAAGGCCAAAAAGTATTTCTCATAATAACAAGACCAGACTTTAGTCCCGAAGTATTATCAGTTACTCCTTCAAGCGAAGGTATTTTTGAGATCCCACATGTATTTGATAAGAACGTACAGAAGGGACAGTATTTCGTAGAGATTAGCTATATGGGATATGTAGATAACGAAAAGTCATTCTCATTTAGTGTAACAGATGAATCCTCTACAAAGTCAGGGATTGTAAGGAACAATCCAACTCTAGATAGACCAGTTGAGCTACCTTTGTGGTTGAAAAATAATGCAAAACAATGGTCAGTAGGCGACCTCGATGATGAGAGTTTTATCAGTAAATTAAGATATTTAGTTAGCGAAGAGATTGTAACATTGCCAGAGGGATCCATTACAAGGACAGAAAAAATTCCGTCTTGGTTGAAAAAGAATGCAGCATGGTGGTCAGATGGAGAGATATCTGACAATGAATTTGTTTTTGGAATACAGCATCTTATCTCAAATGGAATATTGAAAATTAAACCATAGTCTTTCTTGAAAACAAGATGATTTCTAATAATTTATTTTTGATACAGGTAGAACCAAGACTTCCTATACAAGATATAAAGAGGCACTTCTAGACTAGATACATGCCATTAAAGCGTGCTAGTCGTGGAAGACAAAAGGGTGGCAAGGGATCTGCTGGACGTATCCAGTGTACCAACTGCGGTGCTACTGTTCCACGAGACAAGGCAAAAAAAGTCACTTCACGATTAAATTTAGTCGAACACACTCTAGCAAAAGAACTTAGAGCACAAGGAGCATACATTGCTTCACCTACAGTTCTAAAATGGTATTGCATTTCTTGTGCAATTCACTTTGGAATATTAAAGATAAGATCTGCAGATTCTAGACGAAATCACGGCAGACTGCGATAATCACTCTTTGATGTTTCTTGATGTGGCAACAATTCTTTGAATCAGAGTAATACCAGCAATGATTGCTACAATAATTACTGCATAGTTAAGAAATCCTGCAATTCCAATTATTGCTATTACAAGTAATCTTTCTGCCCTTTCTCCAATTCCTATTCCTTGCAGCTGTACTCCAAGTGATTCAGCTCTTGCGCGCGTATAGCTAACAAGTAGTGAGAGCGTAATTGCCAACAATACAACATACCCATCTGCATATCCACCAATTATAATACCAAGAAATATTGCTACTTCGGCAATCTTGTCAAAGACTGAATCCAAAAACGCACCTTTTTTTGAACTCTTTTTTGTAATGCGAGCTACTTGACCATCAACAATATCAAAAAATCCTGAAACAAGAAGAAGTATTCCTCCAACTACAAACGCATATTCAAAATGCCAAGCATATGATATCGCAGATGCAAAAGCAAATGCTAGACCAACTCCAGTCCAGAAATTTGCTGAAAGACCGGTTGCTGCAAATATTATTCCTATATTATGAAGTGCAGGTTTCATTTTTTCTCTGAAATTATTAAGCATCGAATAGCAACCGATTCTCAATAATTTATATCATTATCAAAAGAGTCGGTACAAACAGAATTTAGGACGAATATTTTGCAAGTATATATAATATTGAGGTTAACGTCTAGCATGGGCATCATAGCAAAGGGTGCAAAATGCAATGTTAATGGATGTAGTAATAATGGAGTTCGTTCATTAACTACATCAAAGGTAGAAGGAACAGGCCTAAGTATCTCTAGTACTTCAAAAAAGACCGCGCTTTGTAAAGAACATTACAAGGAATGGAAAAAGGCAACAAAACAAGACAGAGAAGTTGAAAGAGCCAGATTTGACAGGTTCTAATGTTTTTTAAAATAAATCTTTTCTAAATTTTTGTAGTATTGACCTAGTTTTTTGTACAGTCGTTTTGGTTTGCGCGGTTTTTCATTGGATAGTGCATAAAGACACATAATTGGAAATGCAATTGTTGTATCAGCATACACAGTAACGATGTCTTCTCGTGAATCTTTTATTTTTCCCCAGCTCTTTCCTTCTTGCAAAGTTGCACCAGATAACCCTCCAGTGTCAGGTCTTGCGTCAGTTATCTGGATGATATAGTTTTGCCCACCATGACCAAAATCAAGTATCTGATCTAAGATTGGACCAGTCTGTTGTGCAGTGTTTTTTGGAACGCCTCCCCCAAGTTCTACTATGCCCATTTTTTTTGCATGATATACAATGGCAGCTTGCTCTATTATTTCACGAACAAAATCCAGATTAAATATTTTATTTTTCAGTCTGTGACGAACCAGATCAAGTGCCAACGAAGAATCCTTTAGTGTCGAGATGTAAACTGGCACATCATAATCATATGCAGAGACAACAAAGCTTTTCTGTGGATATTTTGATTTTTTCTTGGTGTACTTGCCCATTGCATTTGAAAATTCTGCCGTAGTAAATGGAGAGTCAAACCCTGATTTTGCCATTTGCTCTGTAATCTTATCTTGCGCAAGAAGTGTTTCAGTTCCTTTGATGTACACATCCCTGATTCTTACAATGTCTTTATCATATAGTATCATGTCATCAACATCAAAATGACCCTGTTTCACTGGAAGGCCCCAGGCAAAGTGGTCCTCATGATACACGTTGGCACCTGTTGAGATCATCCAATCTACAAAGCCTCGCTCAATTAGGGTTTTAAACAAACCACCAAATCCAACTGGAGTCATCGCGCCAGAAACAGTAAGACAAATTGTTGCGCCATCTTCAATCATTTTGCAGTATAGTTTAGCAGCTTCGCCTAGCTGTCTTGCGTTATAACCAGAACTTGCAAAAATTTCCACAAGATCATTAATTCCCATATCGGGAGTCATCTTTATGTGAGGAATTGGTTTTCCCTTAAAATTATGATAATCCATGGAAGGGTATTCTAGACACGAAGTAAATAATACTTGCTAATTTTGTATCATCCAGATTTTTTCTAATAAAAATTATCCATAACATTTAATTCGACAACTAAAACACAAACAAAATATGAGAATTCTCCAGCTTCACTGTGACAGCATAGAGTTCACTCCAGTAAAAAAGGAGATAGAATATGCTGAAGAAATTGAACCTACCGCAAAAAAACTAGAGGAAGTTGTTGTTGCGTTTATAGCAGTGGAAGACGGAGACAATTCTACTGTAGCAAAAAAAGCAATGTCAGAAATTTCTGAATCCATGAAAAAAGTAGGCTGCAACAGATTACTTTTGTATCCATACGCTCATCTTAGCTCAAAACTTGCATCTCCTAGCACCGCATTTTCTATTTTTAAAGAGATGGAGTCTCTTTCAAAAGAACTGGAAGTAACAAGGGCTCCATTTGGATGGACAAAGTCATTTAAGATCCACGTTAAAGGACACCCCTTAGCTGAGACCTCTAAAACCATAACGGCTGGGGAAAAAGATGAAATCACGTCAGATGCAGTAAAGGCAGAATCAAAGATTGAATCATTCTGGTACATCATGTCTACGGATGGAAAGATGCACAAAGTCAACGAGTTTGATTTTGCAAACCATCAAAACCTTGAATTCTTGGCAAAATACGAAGCGTCAAAGAAAAGATCCGTTGATGCACCGCCGCCGCATGTAAAATTAATGAAAAAGATGGCAATTGCAGACTATGAACCTGCGTCTGATTCTGGCAATATGAGATTCTTCCCAAACGGGCGCCTTATAAAATCACTAATTGAGAGATACGTTTCTGATAAAATCATGGATTACGGAGGAATGGAGGTAGAGACTCCAATTATGTACGACTCGCATCATCCAAGCATGGAAAGTTATTTTCACAGATTTCCAGCAAGACAATACAACATCGATTCCGAAGGAAAGAAACTCTTTTTGAGATTTGCAGCTTGTTTTGGCCAATTTCTGATGGCAAAAGATTTTCAACTCTCTTACAAGAACTTGCCACTAAAGCTCTACGAATTAACAAGATATAGTTTCAGAAAGGAACAGTCTGGCGAGCTTGTTGGTCTGAGAAGACTGCGTGCTTTTACAATGCCAGACTGCCATGCAATGTGCAAAGACATGGAACAGGCAAAAGAAGAGTTTCGTAAAAGATTTGATCTTTCAAAAGAAGTAATCAAGGGCCTTGGAATTGACGAGTCAGATTATGAAATGGCAATAAGGTTCACTGAAGAATTTTACAATGAAAATAAATCGTTGATTGAAGAGACTGTCAAAAAAAATGGCAGGCCAGTACTTGTTGAAATGTGGAAAGAAAGGTTCTTTTATTTTGTTCTAAAGTGGGAATTTAACTTTGTAGATAACCTTGGAAAGGCATCGGCATTGTCCACGGATCAAATCGATGTAGAAAATGGCAAGCGATACAATATCGAATATATCGATGAGAATAACAAACCTCAGAACCCGATAATATTACACAACTCTCCTAGCGGCGCAGTTGAAAGAGTAATTTACGCTCTACTTGAAAAGGCAGCAAAGGACATCAGAGAAGGCAGAAAACCACAATTTCCATTATGGCTTGCACCAAGCCAGGTTCGTGTCATTCCAGTAAAGCCTGAATATCTTCAGTATTGTGAACAACTTGCAGAAAAAATAACTGGTTTTGAAATTAGAGTCGATGTAGATGACAGAAATGAAAGTGTAGGAAAGAGTATCCGTGATGCAGAAACTGACTGGATTCCATACATACTAGTGATTGGAGAAAAAGAGGTCAGTGCAGAAAAATTTAGTATCCGAGACAGGAAATCAGGAAATGTAAAGGAATTAACAATTGATGAGCTGATAAACGAAATAAAAGAACAGACGAAAGGCAAGCCGCTTATGAAACTAAATATGGATAGAGATATTTCAAAACGTCCACAGATAATGGTTTAGAGATTATGATGCATCCAGGTCTTTTGGCACAAGTTCAAGAGATTTGTTAAAGCACTCTATCGCTTCATTATATCTTCCCATACTACGTAATGCTATTCCTTTTTGATTCCAAAGTGTATGATTTAATGGATCGATTTCTAAAGCTTTTTCAAAAAGATTTAATGCTTCTTCATATTTTCCGTCTTGCACTAGAGCCTTTCCTTTCTGCATAAAGTTTTCAATCTCAGATGATATGTGGACTAGTTCTCATTCTTCTTTAAAGCAATTTCCTAATGCGATGCAGTCATCGCAATCACTTCAGCTACTAGTTTTGCAGCAATTGCGGCTGTTGCACCATTATCATATGGCGGACATAATTCCACTACATCCATACATCGAATTGGTTTTTCTTCCATAGCATAAATCATATCAGATAATTCCCTTGAGGTTATCCCCAAGGCCTCTGGATTTCCAACACCAGGAGCAAACGCAGGATCAAGTACATCCAAGTCTATACTAAGATACATTTTATCAAACGTCGAGATGGCATCTTTTACCAGTTTGGGACCATTGCCATCACGTATCTCTTTGTCACTGATTGTACGAATATTATGTTCTAGTTTGAATTCTAGTTCTTCTTTTGCAAATGAGCGGGCACCTACATGGATAATGTTCTCCGCACCGCGTTGTTCTACAATTCTTCTCAGATATGCTGCATGGCTTTGTTTGGTATCAGCATATTCATCTCTTAGATCATAGTGTGCATCAAAGACAATGTATCCGGTCTCTTTTGGAAAGCTCATGTAAGTTCCATAGGTTAAAGAGTGCTCTCCCCCAAGTACGAATAGCTGTTTATCTTTTGTGACAAGTTCACTTGTTATCTTACCAACCATGTCAATCATCTCAGTTGCTACAACAGTATGACGTGTATTTCCAAGATCTTCGATATTGATTTCTTCTAAATCTATGTTAAATCTATTTGAAAATATCTCAATGTTGTTAAATGCTAGTCTTATTGCGTCTGGACCAAATCTTGTACCTGGTCTAAACGAATGTGTGGAATCAAAAGGTACTCCAAATACCAGAGCTAAAGGATCGGCATTTTCGTTTGGATTTGTAATCAACGAATTTTTGTTCATGTACAAGTCAAGAAAACTCATTTTTCTTTAGAGAACCATCTAACCAAATATAGATATTTATCTGAAAATTAAGAAAATTGATGCTAGTTTGCAACCGCTGATTTGGCTAGTAGGCTGCATTGTGGATGAACCTGCTCATCGCTAGTCCTGCTACATTTTGTGCAGACAAATCTTGTTACTATTCTGCATACAGGGCATGTTTGAAATTCTTTCATTTCCACACCACATGTCCTACATGAATCTATTCGCATACATATAAAAATTACAAGATCCAGTTATAAATTGTGTGAATATTAGCCTAACCTAATTGCACCTAAAAGTAGATAATTTTAAACCTAGTTCCAAAAGAACTGGTCCAATCCCGTCTGTTTTGGCGCCCCAATAAGTGAACTAAAGTCAAGATCCATCGAGGACAAGATCTGGTCAAAGGTGCTTTCCATAAACTCCATGTATTTTGCAGAATCAATCTCGTCAGGTCTTGCCATCTCAACTGGTTTGACGCCAGGTTTGTTTATTATTTTAACATAGGAAATGATATCGCCTTTTTTTATTTCTCTTATTGATTCTAAAAGTTTAGCAGCACGAATGTGTTGTGGAACAGTTTTCACATATTCAGAAGGCGCTTTACTTATCATTACATTAAATGTAAGTTCAGAAAGCGGAATCTCTTTTGCTTTAAGTTTTTTTGCATACAGTGATATCATGGTACCAATTTTCTCTTTTGATTGCATGAAATCCTCTACTGTTTGCACTTTGGATAAGATTTCTATTATTTCATAAAAGAGATTTTTGATAAAGGGTGGAGTATGTGATTTTTTTCCTGTCAACCCCTTGACATCTACCTTGCCATCATTTTTTACACCAAGATAGTTTTTCTTCCTTGTGCTTAGTACGACATATCGATATTCTTTATCAAGATCCAAATCGACACCGAATTCTTTTTTTGCCCAATCAATTACAATTTGGATCTGTTCTTTTGTTGGTCCTTTTAAAAATATTGAATCGGTGTCACCATACAAAACTTCGATTCCACCAGATTTGCATTTTTCAATTGTTTCTAAAATTGTATACCTACCAACAGCAGTTGTTGCTTCTGCCACAGGTAAGCAATACAATGGAAATATTTCAGCCCCCATTACTCCATAGCTTGCATTTAGTATGACTTTGAGCGCTTGGCTTACTACAGTGTAAAGTTGTCTTTGGTCTTCATTTAGAGCCATATTTTTTGAGAGATTCTTGTAATAATTTACTCTCAAATCTCTCAATGAACCAATTAGGAGCGCGGTTAGGCCATTTTTGAGCGTACAAACCCAGTGGTTCGTCCCAGGAATGGTATTTTTCTTACATATTTCATGAGTACAACGAACTGTTTCATATGAGAGGTTTCGAACTTTGATTATACTAGGATACAGACTTGCAAAATCCATAACTACGACATTAAAATGAATTCCTTCTTTCGGCTCTACCACTAATCCACCACGATATTTTTTGTCTTTGATTATGGCATCAGTTGAAACTGCAGTTGACTTTTGATCAAGCTCATCTCTGCGCGGTATCAATGCGTTATTTTTTCTGTGTTCAAAATAAAATAGACTTCGAATCCATTGGGATACGCCCATTCTTGAAATGTCATCGATTGGCATTCTGCCAATACGAGTAATTACAACAAGCAAATCCATTAACAGATCATTGTTAAAGCTTGTCAGATTGAGTGTAAGTTTTGCGTCGTTGAAGCAATAATTTGCAAGCTCATATAAAGACAGATCACCAAGCTCCCCGTCATATTCCATTTTAGATTCGTTTAGTAATCCTTCAGAGACACTGTTTAAAGAAAAGTCCGTATACTTGTGACTGAATGCGTAAATTTGGAAAGAACGGTTTGAAAAAGTTCTGTATAGATCAAGATGAACTCCATGCTTTAGAGTTGCAGAGTCTCGCATCATGATAAGAGGAATTTCTTTTGATTCGATGCCTAATCTTTCAGCTCTATTGTATACATATGGCATATCAAATTCATCACCGTTGTATGTAATTACAAAAGGATAGTCTGTCAATAGTTTGAGTCCGTCTTTTATCATCTGTTTTTCTTGGTCTTCTTCATAGAATGTGACTTTGATATCAGATGCAATCTCGGTTGTTCCTAGTTGTTTGTCTTTTTTCTTTAAAACAAAGACTTGCTTTAGACCATCGCTTCCTGCAAATCCCATGGCAGTTATTTTTTTGTCAGCCACCTTTGGGTCAGGAATTCTGCCTATTTCTGACTCTACCTCAATGTCAAAACTTATCCTTCTAATTTTTGGGATCGGCTGGTTCAATAGATGAGCCCATTCAGAAATATGATTTTGAAATTCTTTTGAATCAATAATTCCTTTGTTTGTTACTTTATCCCATAGCAGACCCTTTAGAGCAAGCTGTACTTCGTCTGGTATATCATAACCAAATGATTCCAGCTTGCCATCTACTATTTTGTAATATTTTCCAACAATGAGTAAACGATCATAAAGATAGTTTTCATAATATTTTATGTCTGATTCCCAGGTTTCTAGGATGTTCCGTATGCTCTTGTCAGTCTGTGTTCCTCCTATAGCAAGCGGATCTGCAACAACAATTTTTGTTACCTCTATTGTTCTGTCTTTGAGCAAATCCTTTTTTTCTGTCTTTTCTAGCTTTAAGATATCTTTTCTTTCTGATAAGAATTTTAATTCTTCTGGATTAAGCTTTGAGTAGCAGTATGGTTTGTGACCTGTGTTGTCTGTCCATAAAAGAATTTTTTGTGAAACAGGTTCATAGAATTTTAGAACTGCAGCTTTTTTCTGGCTGTCATATGTTGCAGAAACAAGTAATGCAGGAGGCATTGATGTTGTTACTTCATCAACTGCACCCAAGATGTTTTGTTGCATAGATACACTCTATTTTGGAATTAGATTTGCTTTGGGGTTCTCAAGTAAAACACGTATCCAGTGTTCAATTTTTTTCTTGTCTAAAATAACTACTTCAAGCCCAGCTTCTTTTAGTAAATCAAAATCTGTTTCAGGATACGAGCCAAGACAGACAATTCGTTTTATTCCTATAGTAATTGCCATCTTACTGCATTCAAGGCAAGTTACAAAAGTGGTGTAAAGCGTCGTGTCTTTTGTACCAGAGCCCACGCCTAGTATAGCGCAATGCATTATTGCATTTGCCTCAGCATGGTTACAGAGGCACCTATCCAGCCCCTCTCCTGAGGCAATCTTTCCCTCTGCCCTCAAGAGGCACCTTTTGCATCCTCCTTCAAAGCAATTTTTCACACCAGGCGGTGTGCCGTTATAGCCAGTAGCAATCTGCCTATGATCACGGACGATTACAGCTCCCACTTGTCTTGTTATACAATTGGAACGAAGTTTAGCCAATTCTGCTTGTAACATAAAGTATTCATCCCATGCGGGGCGTTCAAATGACATATTTACACCACACAAGTGATAATTACCGCAATATAAGAATTGAAAGAAACTTTTTACTTGGATAAATGAAGATTGTTGTGTGGCTTCACAATATATAGATCACAAGTTGATCAAAAAGGATTCTATCGAGTATAGAGATTACCAAATAAATTTAGCAAGTCAAGCAATAAAAGAAAACTGTCTGGTAGTTCTCCCCACCGGTCTTGGCAAGACAACAGTAGCATTACACGTAATTGCTGATTTTTTATCAAAAAGAAAAGGCGGAGTTTTATTTCTTGCGCCGACACGAGTTTTGGCACACCAACATTATGAATTTTTAAAAAATAATTTAAAAATTGATGACATTGCTCTAGTTACAGGAGAAGATCTAGTTGCAAAAAGAAAAAAACTCTGGTTAAACAGTGTGATTTGTGCAACACCGGAAATTACAAAAAATGATCTTGACAGACAGATTGTTTCGCCAGATCAATTTAGTTTACTAATAATTGATGAAGCTCATAGAACCATTGGCGACTATGCGTATTCAGGCATTTCTGAGCGATTTAGAAATACAGATGTAAGAATAGTTGGCATGACTGCTACACTCCCAAGTGAGAAAGAAAAAGCAACTGAAATACTACAAACGTTAAGAATTTCCAGCATAGCACAAAGAAGCGAAGAGAGTCCAGATGTAAAACCATATGTACAACAAACAGAGACGCAATGGATTACAGTTGAGCTCCCGCCTGAGATGAAAGAGGTTCAAACCCTTCTAAAAGCTGCCTTGGACTCGAGATATCAAGAGCTAAAAAGACTAGGCCTTAACCTGTCAGACAACAAGTCACTATCACAGCTTTTGAGAGTGCGTGAGTTTGTGATAAGACAAAACAGACGTGCCGCAAAACCACTTTTTACTGCAATACGAATTACACATGCACTAAATGTTTTTGAATCACACGGGGTTACATCATTTCTACGATTCTGCCAACGCACACAAGAAAAAAAAGGTGTCGGAATAAAAGATCTTTTTGAAAATGATCTAAACTTTGCCAAAGCAGTAAGACTTGCAAAGGCAGCTCAGGCAAAAGGAATAGAACATTCTAAAATTGTAAAATTAAAAGAAATTTTAGAACCAATTTCTGGAAAGGCACTTGTCTTTACTAGTTACAGAGATTCTGTAGAAATAATATATCAAAAACTAATCGAGATGGGAATTGCTGCGGGATTTTTAATTGGAAAAGCTGGCGAGTCAGGTCTAAAACAAAAAAAACAGATAGAAACGGTACAGAAATTTCGTGATGGTGTATACAAAGTTCTAATTGCAACACGCGTAGGCGAAGAGGGATTAGATATTTCAGAAGTCAATCTTGTCGTATTTTTTGATAATGTACCAAGTTCAATAAGATACATTCAAAGAAAAGGTCGCACTGGTAGAAAGTCTTTAGGCAAATTGGTAGTTTTAATTGCAAAAGACACTTCAGATGAAACGTATTATTGGATTGGAAAAAGAAAAGTCACTGCAGCAAAGAATATGGGAGAAAAAATGTCTAAAATATTGGAAAAACAATCCGGAGAAAAGGCTGGACTTGATGCATTTTTTTAATCATTTAAAGATATTTTTTCTAATGTCAGGCACCATTTTGTAGACTAGATTCTTTATTCTCATGAGATCCTCTGATGAAGGAATTTCCCGTTTAAATGTGGCCACTGCGGCTGTAGCCATACCTAGTCCCATTCCCATCACAAGACCATAGACAAATTCATTTTTATCCACGACTTTGAGAATTTCTTTACTTGCTTCTACTTCGTAAAGGTGGGCAGGTATAGCTTGTATTGCACCCTCAATTGTTCTTTTAACAAGTTCCTCTAGTGTTTGATTTTCATCCATACCAAAAGTGAGAGGGTCAGGATAATAAATATACAATTTTTAAATACGTACAATTTCAACAAAATCAAGATGCAAAAGTGGAAAAAAATTGTGATCTATACATTATTTGTATTTCTGATATCATGTGTTTCAGAGAATGCAATTGCACAGTTATCTTCAGATGGAATCTCGGCGTCTACTAACAGTTTATCATACAAGCCAGGAGAGAAGGTAACAATAACAGGAACTGTAAAAAATGTTATTAGTGGAAATCCAGTCACAATTCTGATTCGAAGTCCCCTTCAAAATGTGTATGCTGTCGGGCAGGTAGAGATACACACCAATACCTTTGTTCATGATTTTGTTATCAGTGACAACTCTAAACCTGGGACATACACAATTGACATAAAACATGGGGAGGAATCTGCCAGACTGCAGTTCACACTGACTTCGGGGGTAACACAAAACATCCCAGTTGAAACTAGCTCAATCAAAGTAAGAGGCGATGTATTGGGTTTGGTAAAATACAAGGATGCTCTTGTTTCATTAGAAGAAAAAAGTATCACGATACAACTTGATATTCAAACATCAATTGATCCCATTCCGCAGGAATTTGAAATACCAAAAGAAGTAATCGATTCAAAACAATCACTTATTGTCGAAGTCGACGGAAATACTCTGAATTGCTCCCAAACTAAAACAAGCAAATCTACAATACTGAATTGTTTTATTCCTAACAGTGCAGAAGAATTGAAGATAATAGGCACGTCAGTCATCCCAGAGTTTGGCCATGTAGCACTTTTTGTATTACTTTTATCAGTCGCTAGTTTGATATTATATACCAGTACACACCAGCGTTTTTATAAGTAAAATTTTCAAACCCAACACATGATTGTTTACATTTTGGTTACATGTGTACCTGGAAATGAAAAAGATGTGATTTCAAAAATAAAATCCATACCTGAAGTAGTTGAAGTAAATGGCGTAATGGGAAGATATGATATTTTCATCAAGGTTTCTGCCGAAAGCCCGCCAAGAGTAGACTCTACTATTTCAAAAATAAGAGGAATCCCGCACATCACAAGCACCTTTACAATGGCAGCTATCTATGGCCAGGGCGGAACAATTGATGAAGAAAAATAAAAGGCTAGAAAAAATATTTTCTTGCTCTTAGGCAAGTTTTTAATGAAATCTCTAAGAT
>Ga0209341_10002195_pt1 | contig 18632 bp, 17 predicted proteins | sample RifCSP13_2_FD_184020 | JGI IMG/M metagenome (GOLD analysis project Ga0209341, IMG submission 184020) | Soil microbial communities from Rifle, Colorado - Rifle CSP2_sed 13_2 (SPAdes) (version 2) | ecosystem: Environmental > Terrestrial > Deep subsurface > Rock core/Sediment | place: Rifle... | reverse complement strand
GACGCCGTACAGAATGCAGGTGCTGAAGTCGGGTTGGACGGCGATGAAGAGCACCGGGACGCCAATGTACACCAGCGTCTTCAAAATGAAGCGAAACCTGCGCATCTGCTCGGCGTTATTGACCAGATAGTGGCCGAGGCCCAGCACCAAAATGAACTTGCCGATTTCGGAGGGCTGCAAGTTGTAGGCGCCGCCGAACAGCGGGATCCAACGGTTGGCGCCGAAGACGGCCTCGCCCAGGACGGCCACCAGCACGAGCAAAACGATCAGCACGCCGTACAACCAGCCGGAGACGCCCCCCCACAGGCGATAGTCAATCGCGCTGACGATGACCAAAATGGCAATGCCTGCTAGCGCAAAGAGCAGTTGTCGGCTCAACTCGCGCGCGCCCGCGTCGGGTGAGCTCAGCACCGCCGAGCGGATCATCGCAACGCCGAAGATGATCAGCAGGGCCACCGCGCCGATGAGCCAGAAGTCGAAGTGTCGCCAGATTTTGCTGCTTACCATAGGGCCTGTCGGGTGGCAAGGATCGGGTGACGGACGGCGAGTGTCGTGGGGTTCTCGTCAACCGTCACCTGTCCCTCGTCACTTTCTGCGTTTCCGCCCGCCGGCGGGGGCCTCGAGCAGGGGGATGTTCGCGACCAACCGGTTCTCGCGCTGGTTCTGGGTCAGGTTAATCTCCACGCCCTCCTGGTCAATGTCCACGTGCCTGGAGATGACGGCGATGATCTCGTCCTTCAGCGTTTCCAGGATCGCCGGGGAGAGGTCCGTCCGGTCGTGGATCAGCACCAGTTGCAGGCGCTCTTTGGCCGTTCGCGCGCTCGGGGGCGGCGTACGCCCGAAGAGCCGGTCGAAGAAATTGCTCATCTCAACTGCCTCCTGATCCCATCTTGAAGCGCTCGGCCAGTTTCTGGAGGAAATTCTTGTTGTCTTCCAAAGCCATGAAGGGGACCTCTTCGCCCCGGAGGCGGCGGGCGATGTGGCGGAACGCCTCCCCCGCGCGGCTCTTGTCGTCCATCGCCGCCGGCGCGCCGCGGTTGGTCGCGACCAGAATGCCCTCGTCCTCCGGGATGATGCCGATGAGCGGGATGGCCAGAATGTCGAGCACGTCCTCGGTGCTGAGCATGTCCCCGCGTTTTACCATCTCGATCTTCACGCGGTTCAGGATGAGCTGCCCCGGCCCTTTCTCCTCCGCCTCGATCAGGCCGATCACCCGGTCGGCGTCGCGCACGGCCGCGACTTCGGGGTTGGTGACGATGATCACCTGGTCGGCCGGGGCGATGGCGTTGCGGAAGCCGCGCTCGATCCCGGCGGGCGAGTCGATCAGGATCCAATCGAAGTCCGGGCGCAGGTCGTTGCACACCTTGATCATGTCCGACGGGCTGACGGCGGCCTTGTCGCGCGTCTGCGCCGCCGGGATCAGGCTCAGATCGGGCAGGCGCTTGTCCTTGATCATCGCCTGCCGCAGGCGCGCGCGCCCCTCGACCACATCCACCAGGTCGTAGACGATGCGATTCTCCAGGCCCATCACCACGTCCAGGTTGCGCAGCCCGATGTCGCCGTCAATGCACACGACCTTCGCGCCTGCGGCCGCCAGCGCTACGGCGATGTTCGCGGTCGCGGTCGTTTTGCCCACGCCGCCCTTGCCGGAGGTGAGGGTGACAACTTTTCCAGACATGCAGCCTCTCTAATCACTCTGCTCAGACCGCGCCGCGCCAACCGCGTTCCAGCGTGCGGGTGATGGGCGACAGATGCCGGGCGCTGCTCGTCTTGCGGACGTGAAGCACGGCGAGCGTGTCCTGCGTCATTTCTTGGCGCTCCAGCGTTCTGCGACAATTTGACCGTCCCGGATGCGCGCCATCTCCGGTTTGGGTTCGCCCTTCCGCGCGGGGGAAGTCGCGATGTGATTGGCGATCCGCAGCTGGGTGGGGGAGAGGTCGAGCGCGCACACCACCGCCTCGGCGTCCCCGCCCGCGCCCGCGTGGACCACGCCCCTCAGCCGCCCCCACACCACCACGTCGCCGCCCGCCACGATCTCCGCCCCCGGATTCACGTCCCCGATGACGATCACGTGGCCCGTGTGGCGCACACTGCGCCCCGACCGGAGCGTGCGGCGCACCAGCACCGCCTCTTCACGCGCCTCTTCGGGATCAACCTCCCGGTCGGGTCTGGTTTGCGGCGTGCTGGCCGGCAGGTGGATGATCAGCCCCAGGGCCTGCGCGGCGTTCACCGTCGTCGGCGAGTCGCTCAACACCGCCCACAGGTTCACCTTCCGTTCCGAGAGCGCGTCGCGCAAGCGCCCCAGGTCAGCCGCCGACAGCGCGCGCGGCCCCACGCCCAGCGCCAGTTTGGCGCCTGTGAAAAAATCCGAGGCCTGATCAATGCGGTCTAACAACGTCCGCGAGGTAGCCGTCCAGTTTTCCCCCTCGCTCAACGTCACCAGCAGGCCTTCGCGAATTCCTTTGATGGTGATGAGGTCTGACATGCGCGCTTCCCGGTTCGTGAGCGGCGATTATAGCATCAGAAGTCAGTAGACAGTAGTCAGTCGTCAGTCGTCAGAAACTCTGATCCCCGATCTCTAATCTCCAATGACCTCCCCTCACCGCACCGTCAACCCCGAAAGCACAACTTTGTCCTCCACTGGCGCGCCGTCGGCGTTGAGCACGGGCACGCGCTCCAAAGTATCGAGCAGATACATGCCGACGTGCACCTGGTACGGGCCGGGCGGCGCGTCGGGATTGAACGACACCGCATAGGCATCCACGATCACCTCGCCGGGCCGCCAAGACGAAGTGAGCCGCGTCCCCTGCACGGGCCAGTAATCCACCTGCCCATACAGCCGCCCGTCTGGCCCCACAAGGTGCACGAACACGGTGTAACTCTCGGCCATCGTCTGCAAGCCCTGCCATTCGAGCGTGACTTTGACCTGCCCGGCCCGCGTGACTTCCGGCGTCTCCAGCACGGCGCGTCGCAGCAGCAGTTGATGATTGAAATTGATCGCGCCCTCGCCCTCCAGCCGGATGGGGGGGAGCGCGCAGGCGGCCGTGACCGGCGCCAGCCAACCGCAGCGCGCGGCCTGGCCGTTGCTCACGACGAGATCGAAGGTGTCGCCTGCAGCAGGTGGGGTCAGCCGGTAAACCTGCGGGACGATCTGCCCGGCCGCCCACGCCGCAAGCGAGCGGGTCTCGCCGAAGGCCGTCACAGTTTCGCCCTCACCTCGCAGCCAGTACAGCGTGATTTGCAGCCGCGAACCGGGCGCTGCGGACTCCGGCGCATCGTAACCCATCAGCCATTGTTCCCCCAGCCGGGCGCGCAGGGGGTGTGTGGGGTGGGGCGAGGTGGTGGGTGACCGGATCGTTACCGTAGCGCTCTCCACCCACCCAGGATCGGATGAAGGCTGGAAGGGCGGAAATAGTCCCACATCCAGGCGATGCTCGCCCGGCGGCAGGTTGGGCGCCAGAGGAATGGTGTAAAAATCCGAGATGTACTCGCCGGGCCGCCACGCATTGCGCGGGTACAGGCCGTTCACCGGCACGCTGCCCGTGCTCTGCCAAAGAACCTGCCCGGCGGGATCGCGCAGGCGGAGGTAGACGAGCAAATTTTCCTGCGGCTGACGCCCAGCGCGCCAATACAGTGTGACCAGCAGGGCATCGCCCAGCCTTTCCACCCGGCTGCCGATCAGCTCGGTGTGATCGGCCAACGTGACCGAGGTGGACTCGGCGACGTTGGGCCGCGTCGTGAATGGGTAGGGGGAAATTTCGGGCAGCGGGCCGACGGACCGCAGCGAATACGCCTCACCCAGCCCCGGCAAATAACGGCCCAGATACACCGTCTGCCCGGCGGCCAGGCGTTCGTCGAGCACGGCGCGATAACTGGCCTCGTCCGGCAGAAGAACGAGGTCGAGGTCAGGACGCACGCCCTCGACGGCCTGCAAATAGTACAGCGGCGCAAGGTGTTTGGGGTCGGTGAGGAGGGTCGCCCCGCGCGCGAGCGGCTGGCTCAGCGTGTATTGGCCCAGGTGATACCGTCCCCACTTTTGGGAGAGGTCGAGGCGCGGCAGGTTGAGCCAGAGGGAGCTAAAGGGCAGGAGGCAGAAGGCCGTCGGCAGGAGGCCGGCTGTGATTGAGAGGCTGGCGGGATGACGAGGCGACAGGAAAGAATGGGCGAGGGAGAGAAGCGTGTGCAGTCCCAAGCCGATGAGCACGGCGGCGATCAGATGCATCGAGATAAAGAAGTCGCTGAAGTCTGGCTCGGGAGGGTTGTAAGCGAGGGTGAAGTAAGCGTGGCCCGCATACGCCAGCGTGATGAACAACGCCGCGCGCCAGCCCGCCGCCTGTGTCTCCGAAGCCCGGCGCAGCGCCAGCGCGCCCAGGCCCATGAGCATCAGCGCGAAGCCAGCCCAGCTGTACTCCATCACGATCTTGCCAAAGACGATACCGAAACGAGTCAGATCGCGCAGAGGCAACAGGGGGTCGAGCTGCCCCGCGGCTTCGCCGCCGCGCAGGAAATAGGCGAACTGCTGGAGCGAGAGGAATTGGCCGTGGTTGACGGCGGGCCAACGGATGGGAAGGTAGAGGTAGACGGAGAGGCCGAGGAGAGTGAAGAGAATGACGAATGACAAATGGCGAATGAGGAATGAGGCGTGATCAGTGATACGTGAGGCAGGAGGTGTGAGGCGGGGAGCGTGGGTCAGCCATTGCAGAGCCGCGAAGGCGCAGGCGGGCGCGAGCATCAGCGTGGTCATGTGATTGGTCATCGCGAGGCCGAAGACAAAGGCCAGGGCGTAGAGGGTGGAAGGGGGGCGAGGCTCAACCGAGACCGGTCGGTCAACCAGTTCCAGGCCCAGGTACAGGATGACGGCGGCGAGCGCGGCGTTGAGGGTGTAGGCTTCGATCTCGGTGGCGCGCGCCCACAGACTGGGAGAAACGCCGAACGTGAACCCGGCCAGTAATGCGGGCAGCGGCGCGCCGCCCAGCCGGCGCGCCAATCGCTCAACGCCGACGGCGGCGAGCGCGGCCGCGAAGGCGGCGGCAAGGTTGATGCGCCAGGCCGCCGTGCCGCCAACCGGCAGCAGGCTGAAGACTTTGCCCACGAGCATCAACAGCGGATAACCGTTGCCGTGCGCGACGCCCAGCCGCGCCGCGCTCACTTGAAACTCAAATGGGTCGGCTTCGCCGACCGTGGGGGCGAGAGTGCGCAGATATAAAGCCAGAAGGATGATGAAGAGCAGAAGGGAAAACCCCACATCCCAAATCCCGAGGCCCAAGCGGGGGAGCAGGGGGGCAGACGAGCGCGCGGGGGCGGTTGTGGTGCGTGGGGTGTGATGGGGGAGGAAAGTCAGCAGGCTGCAAAGGACAAGCGAGCCGGCGAGCAGGGTCTTTGCGCGGAGGAGGTTGACCCCGGGCGAGAAGAGGCTGATGAGCGGGAGGAGCAGGGGGATGGCGGCAAGAGCCAGCGGCGCAGGCCGGTTGGGGAACCGGTTAACCGCCTGGAGGTAGAGAAGGCTCGGCAGGGCTGCGCCGAGGAGGGCCGCCAACAGAGCGCCGCCCCAGGTATCCAAAAAAATAAACCGTTGGGGGGCGCTTTCGAAGAGATAGCGCGCCAGGGCGAGGCCGTAAACGCCGCCGCACAGACCGGCGAACAGCGAAGCTGGAGACGGGCTGATCTTGTGGGGCACGCGGTTCAGCGGGGATTGGTCGCCGTGGCGACGTCGACGGTTTTGAGTTGGAAGTAGGCGCGCAAGATGGCGTTGGCAATCGGCCCGGCGATTTTGGACCCCTCGCCGCCGTTGTAGACGAAGGCGATGACGGCGATTTCCGGCTGCTCGTAGGGCGCGTAGAGATAGGTCCACGAGTGCGTGGGCCACTGGCCGGGTTTGCACAAGCCCTTGGGGTAAGCAATCTCGTCGCAGTATTCGGCGGTGCCGGTCTTGCCCGCGACGTTGACGCCGGGCACCTCCACAATGGGAGTGTTCTCCTCGCCGGCGAAGACGGCGATAGGACCGGAGAGCGTGCCGTTCAGCACGGCTTCATGCATCCCCTGGCGGATCAATTGCAGGGTGTTGCGCGAGATGGGGAGGCGGCGGATGACGATCGGCTGTGTGTCGGTGACGACGTTCCCCTCGCCGTCGAGGATCTTGTCAATCAGCGTAGGTTGATAGAGCACGCCGCCGCTGACGACGACGTTGATGGCGTTCATCATTTGCAGAGGCGTGGCGACGACGTAGCCCTGGCCGACGGAGGCGTTGTAGGTGTCGCCCGTGGCCCAGTTCTCGCCGTAGTTGATGCGTTTCCATCTTGAGTCGGGGACCAGGCCGCGCGCCTCGGCCGGCAGTTCCACGCCCGTATACTCGCCGAAGCCAAACAGCTCCATCCAATGGGCGAGACGTTGAATGCCCAGTCCCTCCACTTTTTCGTCGGCCCAGCCGCCGCCGATCTTGTAAAAATACACGTCACACGACTCGGCAATGCCCCGGATGAAACTGACTTTGCCGTGACCGGTGCGCAGCCAGCACACAAACTCTTGGGCCTTGCCGGGGTCCGCCGGATAGTATTTGTTGCGGACGGTGATCTTGCCGGGGTCGGTCAGTTCCTTATCCGGGTCAATGACGCCTTCTTCCATGACCCCCGTGGCGGTGACGATTTTGAACACCGAGCCGGGCGGGTAAAGGCCGCTCACGGCGTGGTTGATGAGCGGCTTTTCGGCGGTGTCGCTGAGCAGTTTGTAATACGGAAAGTCAATGCGGCGGGCGAAGCGGTTGTTGTCGTAGGTGGGCCACGAAACCATGGCGAGGATCTCGCCGTTCATCGGATTCATGGCTATGACGACGCCGCTGGACGATCGGAGGGCGCTGAAATAGTTGTTGATGAAATTGATGCGTCCGGTGAGGGCAGCCTCGGCGGCCGCTTGCAGCCGGGCGTCCACCGTCAGTTGGACGTTGAGGCCCGCGACGGTTTCCGTTTCCACGCTGAGGGTGCGGAGGTCCTGGCCCGCCACGTCTTCTTCGATCAGGCGGCTCCCGTTTTGCCCGGCGAGGACGTCCTGCATCGAGGCCTCCACCCCGGCTACGCCGATGCGGTCCCTGCCCGGGAGGAGGCCTCTGCCGGTGTAATACGCGTAAGTCAGCGGAAATTCTCGCGGATCGGGGATGGGCGCCATATAGCCGATGATGTCGGCCGTGAGCGCCCCGGTCGGATAATCGCGCAGAGGCTCGACGATGACGCCGACGCCGGGCAGGTTGGCTTCCTCTTCGCGGATGACGAAAGCCGTGTCTTTGTCAATATCGCACTTGATCTTGACCGGCGTGAAGGGCGCGAGGCCGGCGCCTTCTTCCACCAGATCACGGATACCGCGCCCCGGCGTGCAGGGCGATTGAGGTGTGGAGCCGGGGACGAAGATGGGCATTTGCAGGAGTTTCGAAAGCCGCAGATAGATGGCTTCCTCCTCGGCGGCGCTGTCCGGCAGATAGGCGGGGGTGATCGTCACGGTGAACGAGGGCACGTTGCGCACCAGCGGCACGCCCCGCCGGTCGTAAATGATCCCGCGCGGGGCCGGGTCGCTCACGCGGGTGACGCGGTTCTCGAAAGCCTCGTCGGCGTAAGTCCGGCCCTCAGTGATCTGTAGCTGAAAGAGATGGACGATCAACCCGGCAGTGGAGAGGATCAGCGCCGCGTAGAAGGCCAGGACGCGCCAGGGGTTGGGGGAAGCGTAGCGAGACATTGGCGTGGTGAGCCTAAGTCGTGACAGGAGCAGGATAGACCACCTCGTGCAGCCAGCGGAGAACCTGATAGACCGGGAGTGTGAACAGGATGTTCAACACGGCGGCGGGCAGAGTCACGCGTGACAGGCTCAGGCCCCAGTCCACGGGCTGGCCAAGCAGGGAGAATCCTAGCAGAGAAATGAAGTGAAATCCAAAGGTACCCAGGGCGACGGTCGCCAGGGGCAGGAGCACGTGTGAGCGCCACAGCCGCCCCTCGGTCAGGCTGGCGAAATAGGCCATGAGCACAAAGGCGAGCGAGGTCAGGCCCAGCGGCCCCCCGGAGAGCAAATCCAGAAAGAGGCCGCCGGCGAAGCCCCACACCGCGCCGCCCTGCCAGTCTCCCGCAAGCGTCCAGCCCAACGTCAGGATGAGGACGAGATCAACCGCGCCGCCGTAGAGGTGAAAGTTTGCCACGACGCTCGACTGGACCACCGCCGCCAGCGCGAGGAGCGGCACGCCGATGAGTAGAGTCGTAATCATGGGGCCGCGGGTGTGGGGGTATTCTGGAAGAATGGGCCGAGGTCAATCGGCTTGAAGCTGACGATAATGAGGACGATTTCCAACCGGCTGAAATCCACCCCTGGGATGACCTCGGCCTGCTGCAACACTTCGTAATTCAGCTTCTGCACTGCGCTCACCGTGCCGATGACGATGTCCTGCGGGTACGTGCCCCCCAGGCCGGAGGTGAGCACGCGCTCGCCCGGCTCCACCGTGACCTGCTGGGAGATGTATTGCATGACCAGGCCCCCGGCGAGCTGGCCGGTGACCACGCCGCGCTCGCGGGATTTTTGCAGGAGCGCATTCACGGCCGAACTGGCGTCCACGATGAGTTGCACCTTGCTGGCCTGGCTGGTGACCTCGACGATCTTGCCCACCAACCCGTGATCCGTGACCACGGGCATGTCGCGTCGGACGCCGTCGTCCGAGCCACGGTCGAGGAGGATATAGCGCAGGAAAGGGGAAGGATCGCGCCCGATGACGTTGGCGGCCAGGTAGCGGTTTTCAGGCTGGGTCCGGGCGTAACTCACCAGCCCGGAAAGAGTCTGCAGCGCCGCCTGATCTTCTTCCAGTTGAACGATCCGGGTTTGCAGTTGATTGACCTGGGCTTGCAGTTCCGCGTTCTGCTGGCGCAGCGCTTCGGCCTCGGGGTTGTCCTGGAACAGGCTGGAGACGCTGGCCCAGGTCCGGGAAACGGATCGCTGCAGCACCGTGAGAGGTGTTTGCAGGAGATACTTCACCGGCTCCAGCCTCCCGGCCTGATTGAGGCCGAGCAACCCCGCGCTGATGGTCAGCAGGATCGCCACGAGGATGGAGCGCCGTCGAAATTTGGACATACTTTTAGGAGGGTAGAGGATGAGGGATGAAAGTTTTTGTCTCGTCCGGAGACCTTCCTCCTTCAGCCTTACCCGTGCGAGGTGCTGCCGCGCTCCAGGCCGACGAGCAGACTCTTGAGACCGTCGTAGTCTTCCAAAATGCGCCCGGCCCCGCGCGCCACGCAGGTCATGGGGTCTTCCGCCAGCCACACGCGGATCTTCAATTCTTCCTGGAGGCGCTCGACCAGGCCGTGTAGCTGCGAGCCGCCCCCGGCGAGGCACACGCCGCTTTCCATCAGGTCGGCGATGATTTCCGGCGGGGTTTCATCAATCGCGTCTTTAATGGCCGTGACGATGGTATTCACCGACCCGGAGACGGCTTCGCGAATCTCGATGGAGGAAACTTCCACCGCCTCCGGCAGCCCGGTCACCAGGTTGCGCCCCCGCAGCGTGGCCGTCTTCTCTTCCCATAGCGGGTAGGCTGAGCCAATCGAAATTTTGACGCGCTCGGCCATGCGCTCGCCCACCAGCAGGTTGTACTTGTTGCGCGCGTACTGGACGATGTCCTGATCCATCTCGTCGCCCGCCACCCGCAGCGAGCGCGAGAGCACCACACCGCCCATGGAGAACACCGCCACCTCGGTCGTGCCGCCGCCGATGTCCACGATCATCGAGCCGCGCGGTTCGCCCACCGGCAGCCCCGCGCCCAGCGCCGCCGCCGTCGGCTCTTCAATCAGGTACGCCTCGCGCGCGCCCGCCGCAATGGTCGCGTCGTACACCGCGCGCTTTTCTACTTCGGTCACGCCAGAGGGGATGCCGATGACCACGCGCGGGCTGGGGACGGGGACGAGGCTCTGCTCGTGCGCTTTGCCGATGAAATATTCCAGCATGGCTTCGGTGATCTCGAACTCCGAGATGACCCCATCCCGCAGGGGACGGACGGCGACGATGTTGGCTGGGGCGCGTCCGGCAATTTCCTTGGCCTCCATGCCAATTTTGACCGGGCGTTTGGTTTTCTTGTCAATCGCCACCCACGACGGCTCGTTAATGACGATGCCCTTGCCACGCACGTTGACGAGCGTGTTCGCCGTCCCGAGATCAATCCCGATGTCGAGCGAAAAGAGGCCCCATAACCAGCGGAGAGGCCGAGAGTTGAGTAAGGCGCTGAATGCCAACTTGCCATCCTTTCGGCGGAACGACGGGCGATTATACCATTCGGCTAACGCAGGGCAAATTTGCGGCCTATGTCAAGTCGGCGCGGGCGGATATATAATCCTGCGTATGGACTTGCGGGCGCGAGTGCAAAAGTACATTGAAGAACGAGATCTGCTCCGGCCTGGGGAGAGCCTGGTTTTAGGCGTTTCCGGCGGCCCTGACAGTTTGTGCCTGCTCGACCTGCTTCACGTCCTCGCGGCCTCGTGGAAACTCACAATTCATGTGGCCCACCTGAACCACGGTCTCCGCCCCGAGGCTGCGGCTGATGCCGGGTTTGTGCGCGTCGAGGCTGAGAAGCGCGGCCTCCCGTTCCATACCGAAACCGCTGCGACGCGCGCTCACGCCCTCGCGCACAAGCAGTCTATCGAGGAAGCCGCGCGCGGACTCCGCTATGCCTTCCTCGCACGCCTCGCGCACGCCGTTGGCGCTCAGGTCATCGCCGTCGCCCACACCGCCGACGATCAGGCTGAGACGGTACTGATGCACTTTTTGCGCGGCTCGGGGGTGGCTGGGTTGCGGGGAATGCTTCCGAAAGTAGAGATCAGGGATTGGAGATTGGAGGTTCCAATCTCTAATCTCCAGTCTCTCCGCCTCATCCGCCCGCTGCTCACGACGACCCGCGCGGAGGTCGAGGCGTATTGCGTCGAGCATAATCTACATCCGGTGCAGGATGCGTCGAATAGGGACATGACTTATTTCCGCAACCGCCTGCGCCACGAACTCCTGCCCCGGTTGGAGGCGTACAACCCGAACATTCGCGCGGTGCTTCAGCGGACGGCGGAAGTCATCGCGGGCGATCACGAAATTCTGCGCCGTGCAACCGAGCAGTTGTGGCGGGACACGGCGCGCCTTTCTGATCGTCGCGTGGTTTTTGAAAAAGATCGTTGGCTCACTCTGTCCCCTCCTGAGCAGCGCGCGCTCCTGCGCGAAGCCGTGCGCCGCTTGCGCGCGGATCTCCGCAACGTGGATTTCACGCCGCTGGAACACGCCATTCGTTTCAGCCGTACGGCGCAGGTCGGCCGGAGCTGCGATCTGCTCGGCGGGCTGTGCTTAACCATGTCGCCTTCACGCCTCGTCGTGAGCGCCTGGGACGAAGCTGCTTTGCCGGTTCTATCTGATGTCCCGCTGTTGACCGATCAAGATCTGCTCTTGCCTGGCTGGCGCTTCCAGGTCACGCTGCTCGACGAATGGACGCTGGACGCAGCTGCAGCCAACGCCTCGGGTTGGCGTGCATTTGTAGATGTCGCTGCCCTCCCCGGCTCTTACCGCGCTTCCGCAGAACGGCTGAGGGAGGTGGGCCAGGGGCAGGGGCTGCGACTCCGCTCCCGCCGCCCAGGCGATTGCTTTCACCCGCTCGGCCTCGGCGGACATCGCGTCAAGGTCTCGGATTTCATGATCAACGCAAAGATCGCGCAGCCCTTGCGCGGCCGCTGGCCGCTGGTGGTGTGCGCCGACGAGATCGTGTGGGTGGCTGGCCTGCGGTTGGACGAGCGCTTCAAGGTGACAGCCCGGACTCAGCGGGTGATGCGGTTGGAGTTCGTAAAGGATGAGAGGCGAGGGGGGAATGAATAGGTTGTTAATCATCGGCGCGGGCGGTTTCGTCGGCGCGATCCTGCGCTATTGGGTCAGCGGGTGGGTCCAACGCTGGCAGATTCGTTTTTATCGGACCATCAGCCGGAAATAACCGTGATGCAGCCCAAATTCAATCTCTGGATCGAGAAAGACGGCAAGGTCGTGCTGAGCGCCTGGCGCGTTCAACTCCTGGAGACGATCGAAGCAGCCGGCTCGATCAGCGCCGCCGCCGAGCAATTACGCCTCCCTTACCGCCGGGCCTGGGAAAAAGTGCAGGAGATCGAGAAGGCCCTGGGCGCCAAAGTGGTCGAGACGGCAGTAGGGGGCAAACACGGGGGCGGGGCGCACCTCACCCCGGCCGGCCGCCGCGCAATCGCGCAGTTCCATCAATTCGCCTCTGGTTTCGAGGCCGAAGTCGCCCGTCGCTATCGCGACGCATTCGGCAACTAATCCCGGAGTCCGGCTCTCCAATTAACGCGTGATGAAAGGCACTTGCGGATCAGCAGGTTCTTCGTTATGATAGAAAAACATAACGCTTGTCGTTGCGAGCGACTCATCAATCAGGAGGTTTGACATGCGACGATCAATCTGTTTGGGGTTGGCGGTTTGCCTGACGCTCATTCTTTCTGCTTGCGCTTCCCCGACGCAAACGCCGACGACCGCCGGCCCCCAGATCCTGCGCCTCGCGACGACCACCAGCACCGACGACTCCGGCCTCCTCGACGCGATCCTGCCGGATTTTGAAGCGAGATACAACGCCGAGGTGCAGGTCATCGCCGTCGGCACAGGGCAGGCGTTGGAACTCGGCGCGCAGGGCGACGTGGATGTGGTGCTGGTTCACGCCCGCGCCAGTGAAGACAGGTTCATTGCGGATGGCGATGGCCTTAACCGGCTGGACGTGATGTACAACGACTTCGTCATCGTCGGGCCCACGACCGATCCGGCGGGCATTGCCGGAACAGCAACGGCTAAGGCCGCCTTGGCGCAGGTCGCGGCACAGGCGGCGGCGTTTGTCTCACGAGGTGATGACTCGGGTACTCACTCCAAGGAGAAGAGCATCTGGTCGGCGGCGGGCGTCACCCCGACCGTTGACTCGGGCTGGTATTTCTCCATCGGGCAAGGGATGGGTGAGACGCTGCTGTTTGCGAACGAGAAACAGGCCTACACGCTGAGCGACCGGGGGACGTGGCTGGCGCAGCAGGCCGGACTGTCCAACCTCGCCGTGCTGGTGGGCGGCGCGGCGATTGACGCGAACCAGGACAAGGCTTTGTTGAACCCCTACGGCGTCATCCCGGTCAACCCGGCCAAGCACCCCCGCGTCAACTTCGCTCTGGCGACCCATTTTGCGGACTGGCTTACCTCGCTGGAGGTCCAGGAGATGATTGCGGATTACGGCCAAGACAGGTTTGGCCAGCCGCTGTTTTATCCCAGTTCGCCGGCCTGGCTGGCGGCGCATTGAGTGGCCACGGATGAAGACCGACGGACGCAGATTCCTTCTGCCAGCGGTGTGTCTCATCGGTGTTCATCGGTGGTTACCGTGAGTGAAGCGCATGTTTGCATCGCTGCCTCCGATTGTCCTCCTCTCTCTCTCTGTCTCCAGCGCGGCGCTGGCGATTGCGGCGGTGAGCGGGGTGCCTCTCGGGGCGCGGCTGGTTTTGCAGCCTCTGCCGGGACAACGTTGGATCGTGCTGCTGATCTACACCGGTATGGGCCTGCCGCCGGTGGTCGTCGGCCTGTTCGTCTACCTGCTGCTCTCGCGCAGCGGCCCGCTGGGCTGGCTGGACTGGTTGTTCACCCCGGCGGCGATGATTGCCGCGCAAACAGTGATCGCCTGGCCGCTGGTCGTCGGCCTGACGATGACCGCGGTGGAGGGTGTTGATCCAGCGCTCCGTCTGCAATTGCGCGCGCTGGGCGCAAACCCGACGCAGGTGATGTGGACGCTGTTGAGCGAGGCGTGGCCGGGAGTGCTCGCGGCCATCATCGCCGCTTTCGGCAGCATCATCTCCGAGGTCGGAGCGGTGATGCTCGTCGGCGGCAACATCGAAGGGCGCACGCGCGTCCTCACCACGGCCATTGTCCTCGAAACGCGCAAGGGGAACTTTGAGTTATCGCTGGCGCTGGGCGGCGTGTTGCTGGGGCTGGCCTTCCTTTCGAATTTTCTGCTGTTGCGCCTCGGGCGGGGAATCGTGCGATGAGTGCGCTGTATCAGCTTACCGGCGTCCAACAAGTCTACGCCGGCCGCGCGGTGCTGGACATTGACCAACTCACGATTTCGCCGGGAGAGATATTCGCCCTCGTCGGGCCGAGCGGAGCCGGCAAGTCTACGTTTCTGCGGCTGTTGAATTTTCTGGAAACACCCTCGGCCGGAGCGATCCGCTTCGACCAGCGGCCGGTCCCATCGCCTGCGCCGTTGACGCTCATCCGCCGGGTGACCATGGTTTTCCAGCGCCCGGTGCTGCTCACCCGGTCGGTGCAGGATAACGTGGCTTACGGTTTGCGCCTGCGCAATGGGCATGCGCCCCTCGCCGGGAAAGTGCGCGAGGCGCTGGAGCAAGTGGGACTGGCGGGCCTCGCGCGTCACCCCGCTCATCAGCTTTCAGGCGGCGAGTTGCAGCGTACGGCGCTCGCGCGCGCGCTCGTCCTCGACCCGGAAGTGCTGTTGCTCGACGAGCCGACGGCTAACCTCGACCCCTACAACGTCGGCCTGATTGAAGCGATTGTGCGCGCGCAAAACCGGAAGCGCGGGACGACCGTGGTGCTGGTTACCCACAACGTCTTTCAGGCCCGCCGGATCGCCCGCCGGGTGGGCTTGTTGCTGAACGGCAGATTGGTGGAGGTCGCCCCGGCGGAGCAATTCTTCGAATCCCCGCGCGACCCGCGCACCGTGGCTTTTGTGAGGGGAGAGATGATCTACTAATGCAGGGTCAAAGTAGAGACGTTCCGCCGGGACGTCTCTACGAGTTCAAACGAGGGGCGAAGGCCAGTCCAGCACCAGGCGCGTCCAGCGCCTGGTCACGACGCTCTCGTTTTCCTGGGGAGTGTACGCGGCCTCGGCGGGGTAAGCTCTGATCCGCATCCCCGCAGTTCCGGGCCGTCCCAGCGCATCCCACGTTTTTACTTCCTTGATCAAGCGTTGCGCCAGTGCCTCGTCTGGCCCAAAGGCGCGGACGAACAACTCAAACGGTGTCTCATCCGGCTGCCGTTCCGCGAAAGGTATACGGTCCGGCCGGCGCGTCAGGACGCTCAGGCCTGCCTCGCCGAGGAGTCCGCTGGTCGCGCAGATCCTGTACTGACCCCAAATCTCGATCAGGCATGGCGCCAGGCCACGTTCGGCCCATCCATCTTCGGCGCTCAGGTCGCATGCGTCCGCCTCGCGCAGCGCCAGCCATTGATTCAGGCTGCCCCAGATTTCCGAAATCCTGACGTGCACGCCGGTAGGCAGATCCCGGCTGGGGCCGGTGAGCCATCGGTAAACGGCGTCAGCCTTAACCCGCCGGGGGTCATCTACCGAGAGATAGAGGCCCGGCTCAGCCGCGAGTTGAACGAGCCGGTCTGGCTCGGCAAAAGCGCCGCGTAAACTCATAAAGCCGCAATCCTGAACGGAGAGGCTGACGAAGTGATCGGCCTGTCGGGCGAACGCCACGGACTTTTGCGGACCTTTGATGGACAGCGGCAGGACCAGCCGCCCCTCCGGTTTCAGTTGCTCGCGCCAGGCCGGGGCAATCTCGCTGGCGCCGACGGTCAGGATGATCCGGTCGTAAGGCGCGCCCTGCGGGAAGCCAAAACCGCCGTCGCCGCATACCACCTGCACACGCGCATACCCCGCCGCCTGCAAATGCGCCTGCGCACTTTCGACCAGGTCCGCGTCAATATCTACCGTGACGACACGCCCCCCCTCGCCGACGATGTGCGCCATGAGGGCGGCGTTGTAGCCAGTGCCCGCGCCAATTTCCAGCACGTGGTGGCCGGGTTCCAGCGCGAGCTGTTCCAGCATGATCGCCATGATGGCGGGTTGCGACGAGGAACTGATCGGGCGGCCGTCGGCAAATTTGACGGGGATGGCTTCGTCGCTGTACGCTTGTTGCAATCCTGCGCCGGGGAGAAACACATGGCGCGGCACGGCGCGGAAAGCGGCCTCGACGCTGGGCGTGCGAATGAGGCCGATGCGCTTCAGATGCGCGACTAAGGCGCCGTGAAGAGAGGCGATGTCATCGCCGGGCGAAGGCTTGGGCGACATCCATCATCCTTCCACCGTCATGCGGCTATAATCCTGGCTCCACCAGCTTCTTCAACTTCATCCCGATCTCGCGCCACTGGATTTTTGAGAGGCCCAGTTTTTGCCGGATCTTGTCGTCGTCCATCCCGGCGCGGGCGTCGCGCACGGCGCACGTCCAGCGGCACATCTCAAACGAAATGTGCTTTTTCAGCCCAGCGGCTTTGGTCATATCTTCCAGCAAGTACTCCAAGAGGCGCGGCGACCAGGGAAAGAGTTTCTCGTCCGGCCGGTATTGCGCCAGGTACTCGTGGAAGATAGGAACCCAACCGGGATCGAGTCTGAGCTTGCGTTCTTTGAAGCGGTGGCGTGGATCGGGGTAGCGCACCCACAGCACCGGCTCATCGGGCTGGGAGAGATCAACGTGATTGGGGACGAGGGCGATGCACTCGCCCTTCTTGATCCCGGTTTGGAGCAGCAGCGTGAAGAGGACGTAAGGGCGCAGGTCGGGTTTCTCGGCCCGGCGCAGGGCCTCCGCCCCGGCGAGCGCCTGCTTGATCTCGGCCTCGGTGAGATACTCAGGCAAAGGGCTGAGCACGGTCTGCTGGATGATGGGCGCGGCGAGGTCGCCGGGCAGCACGCGCGTCTGGTTGAGCCAGCGGAAGAACGACTTGAGCGAGGTGACGCGGCGGGCGTACGTTTTGGGACTGGCCCCGCTGGCCCGCTGGGCTTGCAGCCAGTTGTGGAGGTCGCGCGTGGTGATTTGGTCCAGGATGTTTTTGCCGGGGCCGAGGAAGCGGGCGAACAAATCCAGATCGCCGCCGAAGGCCTTGACGGTGTGTTCCGACTTGCCTTCCTGGCGGAGACGCTCGCACCACGCGATGACGGCGGCGTTGAGCGAGGCGCCCGGCCTCAACCCGGTTTCGGCGGCGGGAGATGGCGCGGGAACCGGGCGAGTCAGTTCGGCGGGAGGCTTGGAGAAAAGCGGCAATTGCTCGGCCATATGGGGTTCTCTTGGCGAAGTTCACGCTTGTCCAGCGCGGATGGCCCGCTTTGCGCCCGGATTGGCGAGCGGGTTTGCGCGCAGCGCCCAGCGGAAGCAGACGCGGCTGTAGAACAGATGGCCGATATGCTATTCCCGTTGAAAGATGAAGTCAAGTTTGATCAACGGGTGAATCCGAAGGGGCAGATCAGGGTGTCGGGGTAGCCGTCGTGCTGGAGTTATCCATCCAGTCCAGGCGCGGGCAAGGGTTGTAATCGCTGCCGAGGATGACGCGAAACGGTGTTGGGTTGTTCGAGTCGGGCTGGGTAATCACCTGGGGATCTTCGACGTGCAGGTAGGCTTGCAGCTTTTGGATTGGCGACCCTTTGGGGCTGGTGGTGAAATCAATGATCGTTGTCGTGGCATAGGCGTTACCATCGGCCTGGCCGATGATGGGCGCGAACCCTTCGTTGGCCAGCGTTTCGGCTGCGAGTTCGTCCCAGTCCGCGTTCGTCGTCCCGTTCCAGATTTCCACGGGGGTGAGGGCGCGCAGGAGCTGGTTGCCGGAGGGGGCGGTGAGGGCCTCGGTGACGAGCGCCTGGATCGCGTCCGGTTTAGGCAAAAGCACATCCTCGCCGCGAGGCGTGACCCATGGGGTCGTCTGGTTCGGGCCGATATGCAGGCTGCGGATTTGTGCGTCGTCGAACTTCGTGGTGAGGGGGGCAAACTGCATGATGTCCCACAACCCCATGTCGGTCTGTACGACGTCGTTGAAGTCGCCGTATAACTCCGGGATGTTTGCGATGAGATTGGTGCGCATCCCTTTGTGATAGAGCGCGCGCAGCACCTGCCGCTGGCGATAACTACGGAAGAAGTCGCCGCCCACCGGCCGGGCGCGGGCGTACCACAGGGCCAACGCGCCGTCCATGTGGGTCACGCCCATCGGCTGGGTGTACAGTTCGTAGCTGTTAGGATCCGCCTCGTCCAGGGACCAATCCTTGATCTTGTATTCCGTGAGCTGGCAGTTGACGGGCACCTCAATCCCGCCGACGGTGTCTACAATCTGGCGGAAGCCGGCGAAGTTCGCCAGCGCATAATAATGAATCGGGATGCCGAGGTTGTACAGGACGGTTTGCTTGAGGAGACCCGGCCCCTCGCCGGCGTAGTGGCTCTTCTCGCCGTCGTGATAAGCCTTGTTGATGCGCGACATGCCCCACGTGGGGACATAGACGTACAGGTCGCGCGGGATCGAGAGCATGGTTACGAAGCCGGTGGACGTGTTGATCGAGACGATGATGAGAGTGTCGGTGCGGTAGCCGTTTTCGGCGGCGCGATAATCGGTGCCGATGAGCAGGATGTTGACGAGGTCTGCGTTGAGTTGGATCGGATTAACCGGCGTGGGGATGGGGGTGACCAGCGTTGCGTCGGCGGCCGGCGTGATGTTGTAGTAGCCGAGCGTGGGTGCGACGACCGCCTGCGCGGTGGGCGTGGCGGTCCCGGTGGGGGCGGGAGTATGCGCGCGGGTGTCCGTCTCGCTCCCCTCGGGCGGCGCGGGCGTGGCGGTTTCGAGAGCTTCCA
>Ga0209341_10002192_pt1 | contig 18655 bp, 20 predicted proteins | sample RifCSP13_2_FD_184020 | JGI IMG/M metagenome (GOLD analysis project Ga0209341, IMG submission 184020) | Soil microbial communities from Rifle, Colorado - Rifle CSP2_sed 13_2 (SPAdes) (version 2) | ecosystem: Environmental > Terrestrial > Deep subsurface > Rock core/Sediment | place: Rifle... | reverse complement strand
TCAACGCCGGGGGTGGGCCGATCGCGGCGATAGAGCACGGTCGGGGCGGTCCCGAGCCCGGCATAGGCGCTGACCACCGGATCCTCGGCGTTGAGGACGAGCGCCCCCTCCGGGTCCACGAGCTCGGCCAGCCGCCGCTTCACGCGCCGGTACTCGCCCGTGGCGCCGTGCCGGTCGAGGTGGTCGGCGGTGACGTTCGTATAGACCGCGACCGTGGTGCCGCGGGACAGGGTCGGCAGCTGCAGCTCGGACAGCTCGATGACGACCCGGTGGGCCGGCGTCAGCTCCGGTAAGCGCTCCACGAGCGGGATGCCGATGTTGCCGCCGAGGACGGCCGGGTGGGCAGAGTCGCCCGCGAGGAGCGCCGCGGCCAGGGCTGCCGTGGTCGTCTTGCCCTTCGTCCCGGTGACCCCGATCGTCGGCGCGGGACAGAGGCGGAGGAAGAGGTCCGGCTCGCTGACGATCGCCGGGGCGTCCGGATCTCCGGCCAGCCGCGCCGCCCGGAGGGCCGCCAGCGCCGCGCGAAGGCGGGGCTCGGTCGTCGGATAGTCGGGGTTGATCGAGGGTGAGGTCACGACGAGGGCCGCCCCGCGCCACGTCGCCACCGGGTCAACGTCGGGGCCCAGGCGCAGGGTTGCGTGGCGGCCCTCGAGGGCCGCGATCGCCGCCCGCAGCTCGGCCGCCGGCCGGCCGTCGTAGATCGTCACCCGGGCCCCGACATCGGCCAGGAAGCGAGCGACGGCGATCCCGCTGCGGGCGAAGCCGAGGACCGTGACCCGCCGGTCGCGGAGGCCTCCGGCGAGGACATCGGCCAGGGTGAGGCCGTCGGGATCGATCGTCCGGGCATCGGCGCGGTCCGTCATGAGGGCGCTCACTGCAGCCGATCGATCGAGGCCAGGAACAGCACGACCCCGAGCAGGCCCGACAGGATCCCGACGATCCAGAACCGGAGCGTGATCTTCTCCTCGTCCCAGCCCGAGAGCTCGAAGTGGTGGTGGATCGGCGACATCTTGAAGATCCGCTTGCCGTGGCTCAGCTTGAAGTACGCGATCTGGAGGACCACGGAGCCGGTCTCGATGACGAAGATGAGGCCGATGAGCGGCAGGACGAGGATCTGGCCGGTGATGAGGGCGGTCACGGCCAGCGTCGCCCCGAGCGCCAGGGAGCCCGAGTCGCCCATGATCACCTGGGCCGGGTGGACGTTGAACCACAGGAAGCCGAGCAGCGTGCCGATGATCAGGGCGCACAGGAGGGCGAGGTTCGGCTGGGTCGGCTCGTTGAGGAGCGCGATGAGCAGGAACGCCACGAAGGCGAAGATGAGCGTCCCACCGGCCAGGCCGTCGAGTCCGTCGGTGATGTTCACCCCGTTCGAGGCGGCGACGATGGCGAACGCGGCAAAGGCGATGAAGACCCACGGGTCGATGGCCACTGCACCGACGAACGGGACGGCGATCTCGTCGATCTGGTAGGTCGACTGGATCGAGTAGGCGGCGACGCCCGCGACCACGACGAGCCAGAGCAGCTTCTGGCGGGCCCGGATGCCCTCCCCGGTCCGGACGTTGAGGTAGTCGTCGAAGGCCCCCAGGATCCCGACGAGGACGAGCGTCGCAAGCGGAGCGATGATCCCGCGCTCGGGCGGGCCGACGAAGACGTAGTAGAGGGCGACCACGATGACGATCACGAGGAGGCCGCCCATCGTCGGCACGCCCTCCTTCGCGAGGTGGCTCTCCGGGCCTTCGGGCCTGATCCGCTTGCCGAACCCGAGGGCCCGGAGGAGCCGGATGTAGAAGGGCATGAGGATGACGACCAGGGCGAAGGCGAGGAGGAGGCCCTGGATGAGCTCCACGGTCATCCCCGGCCACCCCCGGCCGTCGTCCCGCCGAGGCCGGCGACGAGCGAGTCGACGAGAACCTCGAGGGCGACGCCGCGCGACGCCTTCACGAGGACGACGTCGCCCGGTCGCAGGGTCGCCGCGAGGCGCTCCGCCGCGGCCTCGCGATCCTCGGCCATGAGGAGGCGGTCTTCGGCCAGCCCGGCCTCCCGGGCGCCGGCGGCGACGGCCGCGGGCCCGGCGCCCGTGCCGACGACGCACAGCAGGTCGCAGCTGGAGGCGGCGGCCCGGCCGACCGCCCGATGCCCGGAATCCGAGGCCCTGCCGAGCTCGAGCATCTCGCCGAGGACGGCGATCCGGCGGCCGGGCAGGCCGGCGAGGAGCTCCAGGGCCGCGAGGACCGAGGCCGGCGACGCGTTGTAGGCGTCATCGACGATCGTGACGCCGCCGGCCCGGATGAGTTCGGCGCGATGGGGCGCCGACCAGCCCCCGACGAGCGCGGCCGCGATCGCATGGGGCACCATCCCGGCGGCCAGCCCGACGGCCGCGCCGGCGAGGGCGTTGTGGACCGAGAGCCGGCCGAGGACGGGGATCGTGACGGGAACACGAGCGGCCGGCGGCAGGCGAAGCGTGAACCGCATCCCGTCGAGCCCGGCCGAGGTGACGTCCTCGGCCCCGACCACCGCGTCCTCGGTGAAGCCGTAGCTCACGACCCGGGCGGAGGTCCGGCCGGCCATCCGCCGGACCCGCGGATCGTCGGCATTCAGGACCGCCACCCCGTCCGCCGGCAGCGCCTCGACGAGCTCGGCCTTGGCCGCCTCGACGGCGTCGATCGTGCCGATCCGGCTGAGGTGGACGCCGAGGACCGCCGTCACGACCCCGATCCGGGGGCGGGCGATCCGGGCGAGCTCGCGGATCTCGCCGCCGACGTACATCCCCATTTCCAGCACGGCGGCCTCGTCCTCCGGCCCGAGCCGCAGGATCGTCAGCGGCAGGCCGATCTCGTTGTTCTGGTTGCCCTCGCTCCGGAGGGTCCGGCGATCCGCCGCCAGCACTGTCGCGACGGCCTCCTTGGTGGACGTCTTGGCGATGCTGCCCGTGACTCCCACGACGAGTGGGTCGAATCGCGCGCGCCAGCCGGCGGCGATGGCGTGGAGCGCCCGGAGGCCGTCCGGGACCCGGATGACCGTGACGTCACCGAGGCGTTCCAGCTCATCCGCGGGCACGGGCTCCGAGACCAGGAGCGCGGCGGCTCCGGCCCGGGCGGCCTCGGCCAGGAAGCGATGGCCGTCAGTCCGCTCCCCGCGGAGGGCCGCGAAGAGCTCCCCCGGCCGCACCAGCCGGGAATCGACGGCGCCCCCCCGGATCGGTCGACCGGATGCCCGGATGAGCTCGCCGCCGGTGAGGGTGGCGAGGTCGACCGCGGTGAGCGCCGGGCTCGCCGGGGTGGCGCTCCTCTCCCCGGACACCGGCCGGTCGTCGGTCACGTCCGAGAGTGTCGCACAGGCCCGCCCGGCCATGGCCATCATCGGTCGGGGTGCGGGATTGGCACGATCGGTGCCGGCCGGTCGGGCAGGAGCCCGGGAATGCTGACGGCATCGGTCGCGATCCGCCGGAAGAGCTCGAACGACATGACCGGCATCTCCAGCTGGCCGACCCGCCGGACGTCCGGGTGACCCTCGTTGATCCGGACGGCGATGACGAGGTCGGGATAACCGGGATCGCGGCCGACGTAGCCTACGAACGAGAAGTTGAAGACGCCGGTCTTCCAGTTGCCGATCTCGCTGTCCCAGATCTGGGCCGTACCGGTCTTGCCGCCGACGTAGTAGCCGGGGATGAGCGTCCGGTCGCGGTAGAACGGGACCGTGGCGACGACGTGGTGCATGAGAGCCGTCAGGGCCGGGCTGAGGCTGGGGTCGATCACCTGGCCGCCGGCGCCGAAGTCGACCGGCGTCCCATCGACGGCCCGCACGACGTGCGGCTTGACGAGCGTCCCGCCATTGACCATCGCCGAGAACGCCACCGCCAGCTGGATCGGGGTGACGGCGACGCCCTGTCCGAAGGCGCCGTTGGCGAGATCGATCTCGCGCCAGGCGGTCGCGGCCGGATCATGAACGAGGCCACCGACCTCGCCGGCGACATCGATGCCGGTCCGGCTGCCGAAGCCGAGGCGGAGCCAGACCTCGTGGAGCACGCTCGAGGCCGCGTCGAGGGACGGGGCCAGGCCCAGGGCCACCTTGGCCGCGACGACGTTGCGGGAGAAGGCGATCGCGTCCTCGAAGGTCATGACCCCCATCGCCCTGCGATCGGCATCGTCGATCTTGGTGCGGCCGCCGTCGAGGTGGAGCGTCCCGACATCGTCGATCTTCGTGCTCATCGTCACGGTCTCCGTCTCGAGTCCGGCGATGACCGTGAGCATCTTGAAGACCGAGCCCGGCTCGTAGACCTCCGAGACCACCGGGTCGACGAACCGGCCGGGATCGCTCGACGCGATCGCCGCATAGTCGTTGGCGTCGTACGACGGGTACGTCGCCTCGGCCAGGACCTCGCCCGTGTAGGGGTCGAGGACGACCGCCGACACGCTCTTCGCCCGATCGGCCACCCAGGCCGACATGACCTCCTGCTCGAGGGCCAGCTGGAGGCCGGCATCGATGGTCAGGCTGAGATCGACACCCGGCGTACCGGCGTCGACGGTGTGTTGCGTCTCGATGACCGGCTTGCCGTTGGCATCGCGGTCCGATTCGACGATCGCCGGCGTCCCGGCGAGGTCCTCCTGGTAGAACTGCTCGATGCCGTACTGGCCGGCGCCGTCGCGGTTCACGAAGCCGAGGAGGTGGGCGGCCAGCGACGTCTTCGGCCCGCCGCCCGACTGAGGATGGGCGCGCACCGATTCGACCTCGAACGAGATCCCAGGCAGCCGGGCCTCCAGGATCCTGGCCCGGATGGCATCCGAGGCATCGGGGGTCAGGTCACGGACGACGACCACGTAGGCGCGGCCAGAGACCAGGCGTTCCCCGACGGACGCCGTCGCGGCCTCGTCGAGGCCGAGGACGTCCGAGAGGATCCGGGTGAGGGCGTCCCGGTCGGCGGCGTCGAGGCGCGTCGTGTCGGCGATCAGCCGGTCGCGGGTGACGGTCTCGGCGAGGATGATCGTGCCGCTTCGGTCATAGATCGTGCCGCGCTGGGCCGGGACCTCGACGCGGAGATAGATCTGGCGATGGGCGGCCTCGGCCAGGTCAGGCTGGCGGGCGATCTGCCACCAGCCGAGGCGCCCGACGATGGCCCCGGCGGCGAGCCCGAAGGCGAGCAGCAGGAACAGCAGCCGACCGCGCGAATCCGTCCGACCCAGCATCTCGATGGCGCCGCCGACCGGTCAGCGGGCCGGGACGATGAGGGGCGCGTCGAGCTGGCCGAGCCCGCTCTCGAGGCCCAGCTTCCGGATCGCCGGCTCCGCGCCGAGCCGGTTGAGATCGGAGCGGAGGTCCTGGCGGCGGGCGTCCAGGCGCTCGTACTCGGACGACAGCCGGACGATGTCGTAGCTCGTCGCCGCGACCCGGACGCTCTGCGAGAGCGACAGGAAGGCCAGGGTGAACGCGACGAGGATGGCAGCGAGGATCGCCCCGACCCGGGTGGGTCGGCCGGACCGGACGAGCGATCCGGTGGCCCGCCGGGCCCGGCGTCCGAGCAGCGGCGGGCCGTCGAGATCGAGCGTCGGCCGCGGGAGCTCGAACCCGCGCCGCCGGGCGCCCTGGTAGACGGCCATCAGTCGGCGAAGCCGAACCGCAGGCGCGGCGACCGCGGATCGAGGAAGGAGAGCGGATCGGCCTGGGCGTCCACCGACTCGGCCCAGTTCGCCTCGGGCCGGCCGCGCTCGACGCGGCGCTCGTGGCGCTCGTGGACCTCGTGCTGGCGGCGGCCGTAGGCGCGTCGGCGGCTGGCCTGGTGGCGCTTGCTCATGCGGGTCCTCCTCCCTGCTGTCCGTCCGGCGGCTCCTCCCCGCCGGTCCGTCACTCGATGGCTACGCGGCGAGTCGTTCGGCGGCCCGGAGCCGCGCGCTTCTGGCCCGGGGATTGGCGATGATCTCGGCCTCGCCGGGGACGAGGCCCTTGCTGACGACGAGGCGGAGGCGCGGCGCGCGGCCGCACACGCAGACGGGCACCTCCGGCGGGCAGGTACAGCCCCGCCGCTCGGCCTGGAAGAACCGCTTCACGATCCGGTCCTCGAGCGAGTGGTAGCTGAGGACGACGAGTCGGCCGCCAGGCCGGAGCAGGTCGAGCGCGGCAGCGAGACCGGCCTCAAGGGCGTCGAGCTCCTCGTTGACCGCGATCCGGAGGGCCTGGAAGACCCGGGTCGCGGGGTGCACCCGACGACGACCCGGGGCCCGCGCCGGGGCGACCCGCTCGACGAGCGCGGCGAGCTCGCCTGCGGTCCGGATGGGCGCGACGCGACGGGCCTCCACGATCGCCCGGGCGATCCGGCCGGCAAACGGCTCCTCGCCGTACTTCCGGAACAGCGCCGTGAGCTCCCGGACGTCGAGCGTGGCCAGCAGCTCGGCGGCCGGCAGGCCGCGGCCAGTGTCGAAGCGCATGTCGAGCGGGCCGCCCGTGCGGATCCCGAAGCCACGGCCGGCATCGGAGAGCTGGAAGCTCGACAGGCCGAGATCGAAGAGGCAGCCGTCGACGGCGCCGAAGCCCTCGGCCGGGCCGACCTCGGCAAGCTCCCGAAAGTTGGCCTGCCGGAGCCGCAGCCGGTCGCCGAAGCGCGGACCCAGGCGCGATCGGACTCTGGCGATGGCCGCCCCATCGGCATCGAGACCGAGGAGGCGGCCATCAGGGTCGGACGCTTCGAGGATCCGCTCCGCGTGTCCCCCGCCCCCGAGCGTCGCGTCGATCTGGAGGCTGCCCGGTGCGGCCGCGAGCATCGCGACGACCTCCTCGACCATCACCGGCAGGTGCCCCTCGGTCATGACGCCGCTCCGTCCGGGGTGCCGCCACGAGGCGAACGCTCGAAACGCATCTGATCCGACCTAGATCCCGAGGCCCTGGATGGCCTGGGCGAAGGTCTGCGGGTCGTCCATCGCACGGCGGTACTCGGCCCACGTGGCCGGCGCCCAGATCTCGGCGTGATCGCGGGCGCCGAGGACGACCGCCTCGGTCGCAAGGTCGATCCACTCGCGGAGGTAGGCGGGCAGCAGGATCCGGCCCTGGCGGTCGAGGTCGACGTCGCTGGCGCCGGCGAAGATGTTGCGGCCGAAGAGCCGGGCCGAGGCGTCGGTCAGCGGGAGGGCCGCGACCTTGGCCTCCAGGTCGGCCCATCCGGCGCGGGTATGGATCGCCAGGCAGCCGTCGATCCAGCGGGATACCACGGCCCCGCCGTCGAGCTGTGCGCGAAAGCGGGACGGGACGGCGAGCCGCCCCTTCTCGTCCACCGTGTGCCGGTACTCGCCGGTGAACACCTGTCGGGTAACCCCTGGGTCCGAGGTTTCGACGGGCCCGCCGCGGCGGCGGCGGGCCCGTCACTGGAGTCGCGGAGTCCCGGTGTGCCCGTCCGGTTCGTCCGCTGATGGCACCGGGTCGGAGTGGTTCCCCACTTCTCCCCACTTTGCGCCACTGCGAGCATCATAGCGCGCCGCGGGCGCACGTCAACGGGTAATTTCGAGGTCGATTTCGGGAGCCATGCGGCTCGTCTGAGAGCGGCCACGAGAAACTGCCCAAAGCCGGACACGAACCTGCCCGGCCATGGCCGGAACTGCCCGTTCGCGGCCACGGACCTCCTGCAGGGACGGGGTGCGTCGCCGCTCGAGACCGCCAGGGTCTGTTCACTCCTGGAGTACGCTCCTCCCGCTCCAGAGAACATGCGTGTGAAGCACCTCACGGTCACCCGCAATCGCTCGATTCCCGGCGCGCTCGCCGCGGCCGTACTCCTCTCGCTCCTCGTGGTGGGGTCCGCATCGGGCGCGCTCTTCGTCATCCTCGAACCCACGTCCGGACCACCCGGAACCGAGGTGACGGGGCGGACCGGAGGCGATGGGGCCTTCGCGAGCCAGGTTGATCCGCTGCCCACCTACCTAGTCGCGAAAGCGGCGGCCGACTCCGTGACGAGCCCCGAGGACCCCGGCCTGATCCCGATCGGCGAGCTCATCGTGGACGAAGGTGGCAACGGCCGCATCTCGTTCCTCGTGCCGCAGGTCGAGCCAGGCGACTACGTCGTGATCGCCTTCTGTCCGTCCTGCGCGCCATTCAACGCCGGATGGACGATGGCCCCGGTGGCGGACTTCCATGTCACATCATCGCCACCGGCAACTGACACCGTGCCCGTCGACCCGGCCCGGTGGCCCGGGCTGATCGCCCTGCTCGCAGCGCAGCTGCTCACTGTCGTCCTGCTCGCTGCCCTTCGTCAGCGCCTCATTCGCTGACATAGCCGGCAGCCCAGGAGGCCATTCGGGCCGAGTTATGGCGTGCCCTGACGCTCCCATCGTCGCCAGGGGTCCTGATCGACGATACGTGTCAGGGCCACGGCAAGGATCCGCCGCCAATCGCCCTCGAAGCGCTGGCTGTGACGCTGGCCCTGGCATCGTGATCGTGTTGGGTGCAGAGTCCGTGACCGCGTGCGATGAGGTTCCGTGTCGCCGCTGTTCAGTTCTCATGACTGCCAGCGTTCAGATCCTGCGGCCCCTTGACAGGGATGCCAGACGGCTCGATCGATGGAACGAATCGGCCGTCGGCCGTCGCCATACTCCTTGGATGCCTGTGCCGGACGAGATCGTCACCGCGGCCGGTCGCGGCGACCGGCATGCCTTTGCAGCGCTCGTGGAGATGGAAACGACGACCGCCTTTCGACTCGCGTTCGCGATCCTCGGGTCCCATGCGGATGCCGAGGACGCGACGCAGGACGCCTTCATCCGCGCCTGGCGCGACCTGCCATCGCTGCGCGATCCGAGCCGCTGGCCCGCCTGGTTCCGACGGCTGGTCGTCCGGTCGGCCCTCGACCGGGTGCGGCGGCGGCCGGCGGAGATCTCGCTCGACCCCGCGGTTGGGCACATCGACCCACCTGGCCCAGATCCAATCGGGCCAATCGCTTCTCATGACGACCTGCTGCAGGCCCTGGCCCGCCTGTCTCCCGACGACCGCGCGGTGATCGCGCTCCGGTTCGCGGCCGACCTGGAAGTGCCGGACGTGGCCGCCGCCCTCGGCATCCCGCTCGGGACGGCGAAGTCGCGCCTGCACCGAGCGGTCGCCCGCCTGCGAGCCCGACTCGAGCCGGGCTGATGGACCTCGAGGATCGGATCCGTCGCGCCCTGCAGGACCCTGCGCGAGGCCCGTCACCGGACTTCGCGGCTCGCGTCCTGGCCGCGCTGCCGGCGCACCGACGGTCGCCGTGGTGGCCGCTTTTCAGGCTGGCGGCGCCGCTCGGCGCGACGGCCCTCGCGGCCGTTGTCCTCGCCGTCGGCGTGATCGGGCCCGCCGTGGGACCGAGCAGCACCATGGCGCCGCTCAGTCGCTCGCCGGAGCCCTCCGCGACCGTCGTCGCAACGGGTGATTCGTCCCCTGATGGCATCCCCCGCCAGATCGGCGGGCAGCCGGTCCTGCGGGGCGCCGCGATCCTCACGCACGTCGCCGAGAGCGAGGATGACACGGCGTTCCTCGTCGGCGGCTACGTGTTCGCCTTTTACGCCGACTGCGACGTCGAGCCGGCTGCGCCGGGCAGTCCGCTGCTCGCACCGTGCGACGACGGGTTCCACCTCGCCGATGCCACGCCGGGAGGGAGCGGCGGGCCAGGGCCCCGGCTCGTCATCGGCGGCGCTATCCAGCTCCTGCCCGGCAGCGGTCGCGGCGTCGTCCTGCGCGTCCATGTCCACGACCCCCGTGCGACTGACTGCGCACCGGAGATTCGGCAGCGCTGTGATGAGGCGATCGTGGTCGAGTCTGTCGTGTGGCCTGCGCCCGAGCAGGACGCGTGGCTCCCGCCCTGGGCCGGAGTAACGACGCCGGCCGAGGTCGTCAACCGATCCGTCCTGCCGTTCTGCGGCGTCGAGGAAGGCGGCTTCTCAGGGTTCCCCGACGCCGAGGTCCGGGCCTGTTTCGTCGCCGCCCTTCGGGCCGGCGCGCACGCCGAGTTCGCGAGCATTCACTCGACGATCGAGGGGGATCCGATCGCCAGGATCACCCGCGTCCTGCCCGGCGGCGGGCTCGAGATCCTCGTCGACAGCACCCAGGACGCCTTCGGTGCCCCCGTCTGGACGCGAATGACCTGCCGCGGCTTCGTCGAGGACCCGCAGTTCGGCTTTGTCCCGGACGGTTGCGCCGAGGCCGTGGTCATCCGATAGCTCGGTCGCGCGACCGCGCCCGGAGCCCTCGCCCTCAGCGGGTCGGCGGCGGCAGGGTGATCTCGTCGCCCGGCTGGATCGTCGTCGGGTCGGTGATCTGCGGGTTGAGCTCGAGGACCGTCTCGTACGGCACGCCGAAGTAGCCCGCGATGCTCTGGAGGTTGTCCCCCGTCCTGACCGTGTAGATATAGCAGTCGGGCGTCGTCGGGCAGGGCTCGAGGAGGGCGTAGCGATCGCTCGTCGGCAGCGGGGTCGGGGCCGGCGTCGCGGTCGGGCCCGGGGTCGGGGCGGGCGTCGGCGCGGGCGTCGCCGCGGGGGTAATGGCCGGCGTCGGCGAGGCGTCCGGCGAGGCCTCGCCCGTGACGGCTGGCGTCGGGCTTGCAACGGCGACCCCGGTCGCGCCGGGCGAGGCGACTGGCAGCTCGATCCCGCCTCGGACGGCGACGAAGGCGATCGCGGCCGACGCCGAGGCGACGAGGAACACCGTCGCGGCGATGACCGCCGGGGTCAGGGTTCGCGCCCCGCGTTCACGCGATGGGGACCCCGCACTCACAGCCTCGCCGGCCGTGTCCGAGGCGTCGCCGTCGGCGGAGACGCCGCGATCGGCCGGACCGGCGACCCCGGAGAGGTACCTCGGACACGAGACGTGGGCGGCGGTCAGGCAGGCCCGCCGCTGCTGCGCGGCATCCTGTGGATCGGCCGTCCCGGTCGCCACGCAGCGGTTCCTCGGGTCGACCGCCTCGACCGGCAGACGGAGCCGGCCGTCGTCGTCGACAGCCCGCAGGAACGGACAGGTCGCCGGGTCGGGCGACCGCAGCTCCGGGTCCGTGAGCAGCGGCCGGTCGTGATCGGCGTCCAACAGCTCCCTCCCGCGCCCCCTGAACGGCCGTGACTCTAGTACCTTTTCCGGGTAGCCGTGGCGTCGGGACGGGTGCTAGTCTGCGGCACTCGCGCCGACATCGAGTCGGTCAGGAGCGCCGTCACCATCGAGGCCTCAGCGAACGTGGCCCTGCCGCTCAACGTCGCCAGCCAGGAGACCGATCCGTACCGGCTCGCGCCGCACCGGATCCGCCGCTGCACGTTCCGCCGGCTCATCCAGGTCGAGCTGAAGGACCAGCGGGTCTATGACGTGGAGTGCCTCTACCCGGACCGCAAGATCCCGATCCCGATCGGCGACCTCGATGCGGCCATGCCCGTCTGCAACGCCTGCACCGCGGCCCACATCTTCCGCCCCGACGAGGACTAGACCCCGGGGGGTCGGCAACCTCCAACTGCGAACCGGCGTTCACTCTCCGAGGTCCAAGGCGGAGGCCCGGGACGCCATCGGCCCGAGGATTCCGAGGCGGAGCTCCGCGACGCCATCGGCCTGAGGATCTAGCCAGCGAGGCGACCTGTAAGCCGAGTTCTGTCCCGCGATCGCTCGCGGGGATGGCCATCCATCTGAGGCCGGCGGTCACCCGCCGGCTCGTGCGGCCGACCCGAGGGCTGGGCAGCGCGCCTCTCCCCCGGCGAACCGGGTTGCGCCCTCCTACTTGGCCTTGCTCCGGGTAGAGCTTGCCTCGTTTCACTCCCTGGCCGGGCCCGAAGGCCCGACCCGGCATCGTCACTGTGGCGCTGGTCCTCGCCTCGCGGCGGGCGGGCGTTACCCGCTACCCTGCGCTGTGGAGCTCGGACTTTCCTCACGCCGCCGGGTTGCCCCGACAGCGCGTGACCATCCGGTCGCCTCGCTGGCGCCCTGAGTCTACCCCTCGAGCGTCCGGACCTCCGTGAACGTGATCGAGCCGGCCGGCCCGGAGATCTTCAGCTGGCCGTTCGCGACCTCGATGTGGTCCGCTTTCGTCAGGATCTCGATGACGACACTCTCCTGCTGGCCACGGGGGCCGTCGCAGGCCATCTCGGTCATGAGCATCGAGTCGATCTTGAAGGCGCCGTCCCCACCGACCTGGTAGGCGCCGCCGTACAGGTTGCAGCCGGTCGTCCCGGCGGCCTGGCCGCCCTCGAAGCGGATCGTCGGCTCGGCGCCGGCGACCGGCGGCGCGTCATCGATGAGCGTCGCCGTCCAGGTCGTCCCCTCGAGCGCCAGCGGCGACGGTGTCGGGCTGGTGCCGGTCCCGCCGCAGGCGGCGACGAGGATCGCGATGACCGCGACGACGGCGATGAGCGGGCCGCGCCCGCGGAGCGAGGTGTGCGCCCGAGGGCGCGCTGGGCTCTTCATGGCCCCGTGACGCCGGGATCGACGATTGCGTTCCCGATCGTTCCCCGGACGTTCCCGGCGATCAGCCGGGCCGGGTCACGACCACCGGCGGGCCGCCGGCGGCCACCCGATCGATCGCGGCGTTGGCCAGGGCGTCGGCCAGGCTGTTCTGGGCCCGCGGGACGTGGGCTGCCGCCCAGCCGCCGGGGAAGCCTCGCAGGATCCGAAGCGCATCGGCCCACAGCGGCCGAAGCTTGGCGTCCTTCACCCGCCAGCGGCCGTGGAGCTGCTCGACGATGAGGTTGGAATCGAGGAGCAGCTCGACCCGCCCGGCGCCGAGCTCGGCCGCCAGCGTCACCGCCCGGACGACACCGACGTACTCGGCGACGTTGTTTGTCCGGATCCCGAGGTATTCGGAGATCGTGGCATCCGGGCGGGCCCGTGGGTCGCGGGCGTCGGGCCGCTCGAGGCGGAAGAGGACCGCGCCACTGGAGGCCGGGCCGGGATTGCCGCGGGCGGCGCCATCGGCCCGGATGAGGAAGCCGGGTCCGGCCTGGACGGCCGCGCGCGCCGGATGGGCGGCGGCCGACCCGGCTTCGGCCGGGGTGGGCGCCCCGAACCCGAAGTCGAGGGCGTCGTCCGGCGGAGGAACGCCGCGCCCGGCTACGTCCGGCGCTCCACGATCGCCGAGCTGACCTCGAGGATCGCCTGGGTGATGTGGATGCCGCGCGGGCAGGCGTCGGTGCAGTTGAAGATCGTCCGGCAGCGCCACACCCCGTCGTCGCCGGCGAGGATCTCGAGCCGTTCCTCGGCGGCCTCGTCACGCGTGTCGAAGATGAATCGATGGGCGTTCACGATCGCGGCCGGCCCGACGTAGCCCTCGTTCGCCCAGAACGACGGGCAGGACGTCGTGCAGGCGGCGCACAGGATGCACTTCGTCGTGTCGTCGTAGCGGGCCCGGTCCTCGACCGACTGGCGACGCTCGCCCGCCGGCTCGGGGCTGTCGTTCACCAGGAACGGCATGACGCTTCGGTAGCTCGAGAAGAACCCCTCCATGTCGACGACGAGGTCCTTGACCACCGGCAGGCCGGCCAGCGGGGCGATCGAGATCCGGCGGCCGAGCTTCTCGATCCGCTCCTTGCAGGCAAGCCGGTTGCGGCCGTTGATGAGGAGGGCGTCCGAGCCGCAGATCCCGTGGCCGCACGAGCGGCGGAAGGTCAGCGAGCCGTCGAGCTCGTACTTGACCCGGTGGAGGAGGTCGAGGACCCGGTCCAGCTTCGGGTCGGCGACGACGTCGTACGACTCCCAGTGCGGCTTCGCGTCCCGCTCGGGGTCGTAGCGCAGGATCCGCAGCTCGATCTGCATCGGTCGGCCTAGTAGACCCGCGGCTTCGGCTGGAAGGTCGTGATCGTCACCGGCTTGTGGCGGAGCGTCGGCCCGCCCGGAGCGCGGTAGGCCAGGCTGTGGACCAGCCAGTCGGTGTCGTTCCGGTCCGGGTAGTCCTCGCGGGCGTGGGCGCCGCGGGTCTCCGTCCTCGCCAGCGCCGCCGCGACCGTCGTCTCGGCGCAGTCGAGGAGATAGCCCAGCTCGCGGGCCTCGAGGAGGTCCGTGTTGAAGGTTCGGCCCTTGTCGGCCACGGACACGTTCGCGTAGCGCCCCTGCAGCTCACGGACCTTGGTCCGGGCCGCGGACAGGAGCGACTCGTCGCGGTAGACAGCGACGTTGTCCATCATCACGTCGGCCAGCTCGCGCTTGAGCTCCGACGCATGCTCGCCGGGGGCGGCCCCGCGGATCGTCTCGAGCTCAGCCTCGGCCGCCTCATGGGCGTCAGCCGGCACGTCGGGCATCGTCCCGCCGCGGACGTCGGCCGCCATCCGGCGACCGGCCCGGCGCCCGAAGACGAGGAGGTCGACGAGCGAGTTCGTCCCCAGCCGGTTCGCACCGTGGACCGACACGCAGGCGCACTCGCCGGCGGCGTACAGGCCCGGGACGACGGTGCCGAGCTCGTCGCGGGTGACCCGCGTCTCGAGGTCGGTTGGAACGCCGCCCATCGCGTAGTGGGCGGTCGGCTGGATCGGGACCGGCTCGGTCAGCGGCTCGACGCCGAGGTAGGCGCGGGCGAAGTCGGTGATGTCGGGCAGCTTCTCCTCGATCAGCTTGCGACCGAGGTGCCGAACGTCGAGGTGGACGTAGTCCTTGCCGTCGACCCCCCGCCCGTCGCGGATCTCGAGGTAGATCGAGCGACTCACGATGTCGCGCGGGGCGAGGTCGACGAGGGTCGGGGCATAGCGCTCCATGAAACGCTCGCCGAGGCCGTTGAGGAGGATGCCGCCCTCGCCCCGGGCCGCCTCGGAAAGGAGGATCCCGAGTCCGTAGATCCCGGTCGGGTGGAACTGGTAGAACTCCATGTCCTGCATCGGTACGCCGTGGCGGTAGGCCAGGGCGATGCCGTCGCCGGTCAGCGACCAGGCGTTCGAGGTGATCCGGAACATCCGCCCGAAGCCGCCCGTCGCGAGGAGGACGGCCTTCGCGACGATCGTCGCGAGCTCGCCGTCGGCGATCCGGTAGGCCACGACGCCGGCGACCCGACCGCCCGACCCGAGCTCGCCGCCCTCGCTGAGCAGGTCGACGACGTGGTACTCGTCGTAGAACTTCACGCCGTGCTTGATGCACTGCTGGTAGAGCGTCTGGAGGATCATGTGGCCGGTCCGGTCGGCCGCGTAGCACGATCGCCGGACGGCGCTCTCGCCGTAGTTCCGGGTGTGGCCGCCGAACTTGCGCTGGTCGATCCGCCCGTCCTCGGTCCGGTTGAACGGCAGGCCCATGTGCTCGAGCTCGATGACGGTCTCGATCGCCTCCCGAGCCAGGACCTCGGCCGCATCCTGGTCGACGAGGTAGTCGCCGCCCTTGATCGTGTCGAACATGTGCCACTCCCAGTGGTCCTCCTCGAGGTTGCCGAGGGCGGCGCACACGCCACCCTGGGCGGCGCCGGTGTGGGAGCGGGTCGGATAGAGCTTCGTGAGAACCGCGGCATCGATGCCCGCCTTGGCGAGCTCGAGGGCGGCCCACAGGCCGGCGCCGCCGGCGCCGACGATGAGCGCGTCGTGGGCGAGGCGCATCCCGGTCAGCTCTTCGGGACGACGGGCAGGGTCATGACGACCGCGGTGCCGAGGGCGAAGAGGACGAACGCGAGGAGATAGAGCCCGGCCAGGAGCAGGGTCCGGGAACGGCCCTTGACGTAGTCGACGACGACCGTCCGGACGCCCATGAAGGCATGGAACAGGACGAGCATGAGCAGCGACCAGTCGAACGCCCGCCAGAACGTGCTGCTCCAGCGGACCTGGGCGATCCACGACGCGTCCTGCTCGGCCGGGTCGTAGATGACGTGGACGATGAGGTAGTGGGTCAGGGCGAACACGAAGAGGGCGATGCCGGTGAGCCGCATCAGGTACCAGATCGCGAGCTCCAGCCCGCCGCCCCGAGGCCGCGCCCGGCCGGACCGAGTGTAGGGGGCGCTCACGTGGGCACCCCTTCCCAGATGGGCTTGAGGACGATCCAGGCGACCGGCAGCCCGACGCCGACGAAGATCAGCCAGCAGATGTACCAGAGTTGACGGTGGTAGCGCGTCAGGGGCGGCCAGAAGTCCATGACGATGATCCGCAGGCCGTTGAGGGCGTGGTACAGGAGGGCCGCCCCGAGGAGGGCCTCGAGGACCCGCCCGATCGGACTGGCATAGATGGCCAGGAGCTCGTCGTATGCCTCGGGGTTGCCGCCGACGAGGTAGATGTCGATGACGTGAAGGACGACGAAGGCCCAGATCGCCACGCCCGAGATCCGGTGGAAGGCCCAGGCGAGCATCCCCTCCCCGCCCCGGTAGCGCAGGAGCATCGAACGTCCGGCCCTCCACTCCACCACGTCAGGCCGGCTCGTCCGGGGGCCGCTTCACGCGGACGCGGCCGCGCCGGCCGCCAGCCGCTCGACGATGGCGTCGGCGAACTGGCTCGTCCCGGCGTCCCCTCCGAGATCGTGGGTCACCGTCCGGCCCTCGCCGATCACCTCGCGAACGGCGAGCTCGACCCTGGCCGCGACGTCCGGGTAGCCGAGGTGCCGGAGCATCAGGACCCCCGACAGGATCATCGCCGTCGGGTTGGCCCGGTTCTGGCCGGCGTACTTCGGGGCAGAGCCGTGGACCGGCTCGAAGACCGCCCCGTCCTCGCCGATGTTGGCGCCGGGGGCGACGCCCAGGCCTCCCACGAGGCCGGCGCAGAGGTCGGAGACGATGTCGCCGTAGAGGTTTGGCAGGACCAGCACGTCGTACAGGTCCGGCTTCTGGACGAGCTGCATGCACATGTTGTCGACGATCCGGTCCTCGAACTCGATCCGGCCGTCGTAGTCGACGGCGACGCGGCGGCAGGACTCGAGGAAGAGCCCGTCCGACAGCTTCATGATGTTGGCCTTGTGGACCGCCGTCACCTTGCGGCGGTGGTTGGCCACGGCGTATTCGAAGGCGAAGCGGGCGATCCGCTCCGAGGCATGGCGCGTGATGATCTTGATGCTCTCCGCCGCGTCCGGGCCGACCATGTGCTCGATGCCGGCGTAGAGGTCCTCGGTGTTCTCCCGGACGATGACCAGGTCGACGTCCTCGTAGCGGGTCTCGAGCCCCTGGATCGAGCGGGCCGGGCGAAGGTTGGCGTACAGGCCGAGCGTCTGGCGGAGGGCGACGTTGACACTCCGGAAGCCGGCTCCCACGGGCGTCGTGATCGGGCCCTTCAGGGCGATCTTGTTCTTCCGGATGGACTCGAGGACGTGGTCCGGAAGGGGTGTGCCGTACTCGGCGATGCAGGCCTCGCCGGCCTCCACGACCTCCCATTCGAAGGCCACCCCCGAGGCGTCCAGGACGCGCCTCGTCGCCTCCGCCAGCTCCGGACCGATGCCGTCGCCGGGGATCAGGGTCACTCGGTGGGCCATGGGGGGCATTCTAGCCCCGTGCCACCCGCCCCGCCGGAGCCCGAACGGCCCGGGCCGCTTGGGCCGGACGGCCTGTGCCGGGTCGGTGACACGCGCGGGGTCACGGCCCGTCTAGACTCCGGCGATGCGAATCGGGGTCACCCTGCCCCTGGCCGACGGCGACACGGCCGACGGCCACGTCCCGACGTTCGAGGAGACGGCCGCCTTCGCGCGCCATGCCGAGGCCGCCGGCCTCGACTCGATCTGGATCTTCGACCACCTCCTCTTCCGGGTCGCCGGCGAGCCGGAGGAAGGCGTACGCGAGGGCTGGACGACGCTCGCGGCGCTGGCCCCGCTCGTGCCCCGAGTGGAGCTCGGGTCGCTCGTCATGTGCTCGTCGTTCCGGAACCCGGCGCTCATGGCCAAGATGGCCGCCACCCTCGACGACCTGTCGGGCGGGCGCGTCATCCTGGGCCTCGGCTCGGGCTGGCACGACCCGGAGTACGAGGCGTTCGGCTATCCGACGGACCACAAGGTCGGGCGCTTCGCCGAGGACCTCGAGATCACCGCCCGGCTCCTGCGGGGCGAACGGGTGACCTGCCACGGCTCATGGCGGGACCTCGACGACGCCGTGCTCCTCCCGCCGCCGGCCCGCCACGTCCCGATCCTCGTCGCCGCGAAGGGCGAGCGGATGCTCCGCCTCACCGCGACGTGGGCCGAGGCCTGGAATACGGCCTGGTTCGGCCGCGTCGACGACCGGCTCCGGACGCGGCTCGCGGGCCTGGAGGCGGCCTGCGATGCGGTGGGCCGGGATCCGGCGACGATCCGCCGCACGATCGGGATCCGTCTCCACGAGCCCGGCAGCGGCGCCGACGACGCCCTCGGCCTCGACGCCGACGCGCCCGGCCTGGCCGACTTTCTTGACGAGCTCGCGGGGCTCGGCATCGACGACGCCCTCATCTGGTCGATCTCGAAGTCGCGCGACGCCCTCGACCGCATCGCCGAGGCGCGAAGAGTCCATCTGGCCCGGACGTCGTGAGGCGGTCGGCCCGAGGACCGGCCCCGGGTCGCTCGGCTACGATGCGCCGGTGAAGATCCACGAGGCCGACGCGAAGGCCCTGCTCGTGGCCCAGGGCCTGCCGGTCCCGCCCTGGGAGGTTGCCCGGACACCCACCCAGGCCCGCGCCGCGGCCGTCAAGTTCCTGGCCGACCCGGCGAACGCGACGGGCAAGGTGGTCATCAAGGCCCAGGTCCTCGTCGGCGGCCGGGGCAAGGCCGGCGGGGTCAAGCTGGCGGGCTCCGCCGACGAGGCGGAGGACGTTGCCGCCCAGATCCTGGCCCTCGAGATCAAGGGCCT
>Ga0209341_10002191_pt1 | contig 18657 bp, 22 predicted proteins | sample RifCSP13_2_FD_184020 | JGI IMG/M metagenome (GOLD analysis project Ga0209341, IMG submission 184020) | Soil microbial communities from Rifle, Colorado - Rifle CSP2_sed 13_2 (SPAdes) (version 2) | ecosystem: Environmental > Terrestrial > Deep subsurface > Rock core/Sediment | place: Rifle... | reverse complement strand
GGCGTAGCCCGCAGCCATGGGACGACGGTGGGCGCATTGGCCAGCCTGAACCGGCTGTCCGACGCCGACCGCTTGCAGCCCGGCCAGAAAATCCTGCTCCGAGGCGTGGCGGGAGGAACGTCTTCCAACAGGCTGACTACTCCGACCGCGCCGGCTCCGGCATCCCGCCTCCGGCTGCAGTGGCGCTGGCCCAGCCGCGGCGTGATCACGTCGCGTTTCGGTTTCCGGGGGCGGCGCCATCACCACGGCATCGACATCGCCGCGCCGGTCGGCACACCCATCTTCGCGGTGCGCGACGGCACCGTGCGCTTCGCCGGCCGCCAGGGCGGTTACGGGCTGCTGGTCATCCTGGACCACGGCGACGGGCTGGCCACATGGTACGGTCACGCATCGCGGATCCTGGTCACGGTGGGGCAGCAGGTCCGTCAGGGCGACGCCATCGCTGCGGTCGGGACCACGGGCAACGTCACCGGCCCCAACGTGCACTTCGAGGTCCGCCGGAATAACGTCCCGCTGGATCCGTTGAGATTCCTTCAGTCTCGGTAGGGCCCCGCGTCAGCGGACCGGCAGCACCCACTCGAAGGAGCGCGCCGGGACGCCGGCGAGGTTGCTGATCACCAGGGTGATGGCGGTGACGCCGGGGCCCAGCGACTTCACCCCACTGACGGTGGCCGGAAAGATTAGCGCACCCGCGCGGTGGTGGCTGCCATCGCTCGTGGCTTCCCACTTCCCTGGCGTGTACTCATTTGTCGCGCCGCCGGTCCCCCGGACGCGGAGACGAATGTTCCGCGCCAGATCGAACGCCATCAGGTCGCCGGCGTGTGTGTCCAGTGTGACCAGGAAGACGACCTGTTCCGCGGGGCGCCAGCGCCGCGCGCCCTCCAGATCCTTCGCCGCCTGGAAGTACTCCGGCGGAGCGTAGACGACCTTGACCGTGACGCCGCCGGCGCCGGCGGTGCGAGTGTAGGCTGACGGGTCCGGTGCGGCTGCAACGAAAGCGCTGAGCGCAACCGTCAGCAGGAAACCAAGCAGCGCACCAATCATAACTGTCCGTTGAACCCTCCAGAGCAGAGCCGCGTCACCTGGACGGCTCGCGTGTCAGTGGCCCATGTGTCCCGTGTGCCCCGCGTGTCCTGAGTACTTCTCGGGATCCTTGTCGAATGCGGCCTTGCATCCGGTGGAGCAGAAGTAATAGGTCTGCCCTCGGTACTCTGAACTTCCCGCGGCCTTTCGCTCGTCCACATCCATCCCACAGACCGGATCAACTGCCACCACCTGTCACCTCCTACCTTCGCGCTATGGGACTGCGAGCCGATGCTATTATGCGGTTACCAGCACAACAAACCCCAGAATCACGGTGAAGACCCCGATCGCCAGCTTGGCCGGAATCTTCCGCGGGATATACCAGTGGGCGATTCGATTCAGCGTCCGCCGGTTGGCAACCACCACCAACAGCGCCAGCAGCGGGACGACGAACATCACGTTGTAGATCAGCAGATACCCAAGACGCGTGAGCAGCGGTTGCTGCGCCAGCAGCACCAGCACGCCCATGTAAATCGCCCCACTGCACGGCACCGTGCAGAGCCCGACGAGTCCACCCGCCGCGAAGAGCCCCACGGGCGTGCTCTGGCCCAGCATCTTGCGCACGATACCGTGGAATCGAGCGGGCATCGCCAGTGTCCAGCCCATCCCGGGAAACAGGGCGTCCTTGATTGTCCACAGCCCCAGGATGACCACAAGGACGCCCAGGATCCTGACGGGGAGGTGGGTCCTGGTCAGGTAGGCCACCACCGAGATCACGCCCAGACCCAGAAGCAGGTAGGTGAGGAACATCCCCGCGACGTACGCCCCGCCGACGCGCCAGAGGCGCGGCTGCGCGTCGCCGAGCGCGACACCGGACAGCAGGATGGCGACGAACGAGAGGAGGACGCTGAAGGCGCAGGGGTTCAGGCCGTCCAGGAGGCCGCCGACGATGATCGCCGGAAAGGTCAGGCTGCTCAGGCTTTGACCTCCAACACGCCGCGCATCGCCGGGTTCGCCCTGCCGCCGCAGCAGATGTCGCAGTAGAACTCGTAGGTCCCCGCGGCGAGCGCCGGCAGCGTCACGGTCGGCTGGGAACTGGGCGGGATTCTGACATCGATCCCCGTGCCATCGATGCGGAACTGGTGCCAGCCCCCACCGTCGGTGTGGAACTGGCTGTCCGGATTGACGAACTGCATCTTGAACTCCTGGCCCGCGCTCGCCGTCAGCATGCGCGGTTCGAAACCGGCCATGCTGACGTACACCTGCGGGACGCTCCCACCCGGTTCGGACGCGGCCGGCCGGGAGCGAAGGGGTTCGGCGGCGAGGAAGGCGGCCACGCTGAGCACAGCCAGGGCCCCGAGGACGAACCAGATCGCCCGGCCCTGCCGGCGGTGGGACTTCCGCTCTCTGCGGTGCCGCTGCTGGTTTCGGCGTGCCTTTTTGCTGCCCACGGTTACCTCCGAAGGCCACACGGGTAGACGCCACTGCCTATTGGCGTACGGCCGCGTCTAATCTACCGCGCCCGACCGCGCGGGTGGTTAAGGATTCCTTAAGGTGGCGCGGGGCAATCGAACTCCGGTTTGCTTTGGGTCCCTTCGCAGCGGGGGCCGGTCGAGGCACCGGCCCCCGGCTCACGTAACCTACTTCACGATCTTGAAGGCGTAGCGAAACACAAACGGCTGCGGGTGATCCTGCCAGCTGAGCATGGCGTGCCGGTACAGGAACGGCAGCTCCATCGCCTTGGAGTAGTCCTTGTTCCGGTAGAAGGTCGGGTAGAGGTCGATGTAGTGCCAGCCCGGCGCGCCGGTGGCGCTGATCTTGATAATCACGTCGCCGTCGGAGTTGAACCCGCAAGCGTAGCCGATATAGGCGTTGTCGTAGAGGATGGCGACGATGTTGTCGGTCTCCGTCCAGCCGATCCCCTTCAGGTGGACGACGATCTCGTCGCCGACCTTTACTTCGGTCGCCGACAGCGGCAGCGCCGTCCGGTCGGTCGTGAGGACCGTCGCCGCCACCTCCTTGCCGCGCACGCGCGCCGTGATCTTGTGGAACCCGCCCAGGTGGTCGGGGATCGCGTACCGGAACTCGAAGCGTCCATCGGCGCCGACTGTCACCGTCCCCATGGGTTCGTTGTAGGAGACGAAACCGGACGTGGTCACGCGCGAGCCCTTCATGTTGTAGAAGAACAGTTCCACCGGATCGCCGGGCGTTAACCCCTTGCCTCGGAGGACGGCGCGCGCACCCACCGGTGCGGAACGAGGATCACTCCAGAGCACGGGACTGGCCAGCGCCGGCTCGAGCCCGGGCGCCGGCTTCGCCAATTGCGCCTCGATGGGGGGCGGGACGACTGGCGAGCCGGGCGTCAGGGTGAACGCGAACCGGAAGATCGGGATGAACTTCAGCGGCGACTGGCTCTTCGCCCGGTACGGCGCCCCCGGAGCGCCCGTCTGCAGGTCGACCACGTGCAGGCCGGGTGTGCCAGTAGCGGGAACCGTGAAACGCGCGGTCCCTTTGGTGCGGATCGCGGTAATGTACCCTGCGAGCGTGTTATCGTACAGCAGCCAGTACCAGGTCTCCAGCGGCTGCACGGGGTCCAGCCCGGTAATGGTGAACCGGATCGGCGTTCCCACGGGCCCCTTTGCCGGGGTCATCGTCGCCTGGGGCAGGATGCGGAACCCAGCCTTCGTAAGCACGCGGTCTCCCAGCACCACGTAGATATCGCGCGTGCCTCCGTAGTCCTCCGGGACCTTCAGGCTGGCAGTGAAGCGCCCCCCGGCGTCGGTCGTCACCGACATGATCGGGTACTGCACTTCGCTGAACGTGCGCCCGGTGAAGATCCCGGTGTACTCTCCGTTCTCGTGCTCCAGGACCCAGTCAGCGTCGACAGTCTCCCAGACCAATGTGAGCGCTGCATTGAGGGGCAGCCCGGAGCCAACCAGGGTGATCCGGGTGCCTACGGGCCCTCGATCCGGCGTCACCTCGAGGCGCCCGACAAACCCCTGCTGCGCCGCCACCGGCAGACCCAGGACCGGCGGCAGGAGCGCCAGCAGCAACGATACCAGCAGGAGGCGGCGCATCACTTCTTCTCGATAATGATCCGTGTGTTCGGCAGGTTCGTCCCCACGCCGATGGGATCGAACCGGATGAACGCGCCCGCCTTGTCCCGCACGATGACCCACCACTTCACCGTCCCCGTGGGGTAGTCATCAGGAATCTTCCAGGCCGTGGTCCAGAAGAAGTTCACCGGCTCCCCGGCCTGAGCACGCCCCGGGTGCTGCCCGTACTTCATGGGGAAGGAAGGGCCATTCTCCAGGAAGGCGATGGCGGTGAGGCCTCGCTCGGCAATCTCGGCGACGTTCTTACCGTCGTTTCCGATCTCCCGGCCGGTCGCCGCTTCGCGCACCTCGGCCCGCCACACGACCTCCTCGCCCTGCTTGAACACGTTGGTCTGGACACAGACGGGCCCCAGCGGCTGGAAGCTGCCGCGGACGAGGTCGACGACGACCATGTACTGGACGCGGGCGGGTGCCGCCCCGGCGGGTGCCGTCGCGAACCCCGTAGCCAGCACGAGCGCAAGCACGATACAGACGACCAGATTCCGCACCTTCATCCCTCCCGCTTCAAAGTGTGTACTACCGAACGACACGAGCGGTCCCACCTCCCCGGCGCGGCCCGCCCTCGCGGACAATCCCGAGAATCGAGGACGCAGCAAATGCGTAGGTCAGCCACACGATTCCCAGCAGCAGAAAGAGCACGGTCTTCACCGGCAAGCTCGGTGTGTGGGGCATGACCACCGCCGGCGCGACCTCGATGCCCGTGATCTCGACGCTCAGGTCGGCGTTCGCGGGCGCGCGGGCGGCGTCGCCGGCATAGGCCACACGCAGCGACAGGTACGCCACGGTGAACTCGCTGTGCAGGAACCAGGCGATGCCGTACGCGTCCGTCGTCGCGGTGCTCATCGCCCGCTGCCCGACGGCACCCACCTGGAAGAGTGTGAGGACCGCGCCCGCAATTGGGCGGTCATCCGCCGTCGTCAGGCGCGCCTCGACGGAGATCTCTTCGCCCATGCCCACCGTGGACGGCCCGGTGACGCTGAGACGGGTCGAGACGGCGGCGACCGCCCGTCCCGTGATCATCCCCAGGATTCCCGCGAGGACCAGGAGAACAACGGCCGCCTTCATGCGACCACCTCTTGCGCCCGCGCCCCGGGTGCCGGTTCGGGTACCTTCGCCTCCCGCACCTCCCACAGCGAGATCAGCGGGAAGATCTTGGCAAAGAGCGCATACAGTAGGATGAACGTGGCAAACGCCCCCGCCGTGATCGACCACTCCACCCAGGTAGGCTGGTAGGTCGCCCACTCGGTGGGTGTGATCGGCAGCGCCATGCTGGGGACGACGATAATGTAGCGCTTCAGCCACATCCCGGCGTTGACCAGCAGTGACGCCAGCACGATGGACGCCACCGGCCGCTGTTTCAGCACCGGCAGGAGGGCCAGAAACGCCGCCGCCCCCAGCACCCCTGCGGCGACGAGCACCACGTCGTGGTGAACCCCCAAGGTGGTGTTGACGTAAGCGACGCCCCGCACATGGAGCGTGGCCCCCACACCCCCCAGAATCGCCGCGCCGACGCCCAGCGGAATCGGGCGCAGCGCGGGCACGCGGCGGAGCAGGTCGATCGGGGCCAAGTGGGGGATGAGCGTAAGTACGGCGGGCAGGACGAGCCCGATGATCAGCATCACCCAAAACACGTGGGAGAACGCGCCGTAGAAGAGAGCGTGGACGAGTGTCGTGTCCTTGACCTCAGCGCCGTACGCAATGGTCAGGTACTCGCTGATCGTGAAGTACATGTAGAGCAGGTTGAACGTGAGGAGCAGGTAGCCCAGGTTGCGGAAGTGCCGGTCCGTGAGGAAGCCGCCCAGGCCGTACACCCAGCGGAACGCCCCCATGGCGGTGATAATCGCCGCGATGCCGCTGAAGATCGCGCCGATGACGAAATACGGGCCAAAGATCGTGGAGTGCCAGCCGGCGCGCAGGGTCATCCCGAAGATCCAGGACACCACCGTGTGCACGGAGATCGCCACAGGAATGATCACGATGGCCATGGCGCTGATGCCCCGCTCCAACGCTGCGTGCTGCCGGGGCGTGCCGCGCCAGCCGGCCGCCAGCGCCCGGTAGAGCGCCCGCTTCCACCGCGGGACCTCGGTCAGCCGGTCACGCAGCAGCGCCATGTCGGGGATCAGCGGCAGGTACAGGTAGAGCAGGCTGCCGGTCAGGTAGGTGGTGATGGAGATGACGTCCCACAAGATCGGTGACTGCAGGCGACCGTACCGGAAGACGCTGAGGATCCGCTCGGGACGGCCCATGTCGATCAGCACCATCGGCGCCCCGACCATCAGGGCGAAGACCGTGATCGCCTCGGCCATCCGGGTGATCGGCCGCCGCCACTCCGCACCGGTCACCCGCAGGATGGCCGAAATCAGCGTCCCGGCGTGACTGACCCCGATGAAGAAGACGAAGTTGGTGATGTAGATCCCCCAGGTGACGCGGTTATTCAGACCCGTCACGCCCAGCCCCAAACGGAGTTGGGTGACGTACGCGTAGGCACCCGCGGCGATGACCGCCAGCAGCGCCGCAACCAACAACCGAAAGCCCCAGCCCGTCCGCTGCAGGGGGCGGAGGACCGGACGCTCCTCGGGGTGCGGATCAGGGACGGTAGGGGTCATCGCTCTTCCCGGCAGGCTTCCGACTGTCGGCGGGTCTCCGGTCCCGTCGATCCGGCAGCAGGTAGTAGACGCGCGGGTGCGTGCCGAGCTCCTCTTTGTAGCGGAACGCCCGGCCCTCGGCGAGCAGGTCGGTCAGTTTCGCCACGTCCCTGCCATTCGTCACGAGGTTCTCATTGGCGTCGCCGAACCAGATCGCCCACATCTCCGCGGCGGCGCACGCCTCGACGCACGCGGGGAGGCGGCCGATCTTCACCCGGTGGGCACAGAGCATGCACTTCTCGACCGTCCCCTTCCGGTGGGGCACAGGGAATTCGGGTGAGTACTGGACGAACTGCTCCTGGGGAGAGTGCTTCGGCTCTGTCCAGTTGAAGAAGCGCACGCCGTACGGGCAGGCGGCCATGCAGAAGCGGCAGCCGATGCACTTGTTGTGGTCGACCAGGACGATGCCCTCGTCGTTGTGGTAGGTCGCCGCGACCGGGCAGACTTTCACGCAGGGGGCGATTTCGCAGTGCTGGCAGGGCAGGGGGAAGTTCTGCTTGTCGTAGGGATTGTTGCCCGTCTCGAAGACCCTGATCCATTCCTGCCCGAAGGGGACGAAGTGCTCCTTCTGACAGGCGGCCGTGCACTTCTTGCACCCGTCGCAGGCGGCCAGGTCGATGACCATCACCCAGCGCCGCTGTGTCTTCCTGGCATGGGGGCTGTGGCTCTCGGCCGCCCACGTCTCGGCCAACTTCGCTACCGATGGCAGTGTTGCGGCGGCACCGGTGGCGATGAGGGTCTTGACGAACGTCCGTCGGGAGAGTCGGAGGCGGCTCATCAGCGGGCCCCTCGGATGCGCAGCAGAAACCAGGCTACGTAGCCGTACGTCGCCCAGATGCCGCCGAGAATCATCCCGAACAGGATCACCTGCAGCGGGACGAGGTACGGGCTGATGAACCCGGGTTGGGGACTCACACCCCGGAGGACGTCCCAGCCCGGCCGGATGCGCGGCGCGGAGGTCCTCCGCGCGCCCAACAGAATCGCGGCGCGTACCGTCCCCTCCCCACCGACCTCGACGGCGATCTCTTCAACGACTGTGGCGACCGCGAGTATCGTTCGTGCTTTCCCGTCCGCACCAGTGGTGGTCTCCGCTAGGGTTAGCCAGCCGAATGTTGTGCGCGCCTTGAAGGTCACCGGCGACTCTGCCACGGGAGCACCACGACTATCCACGACCGTCGCCGTCAGCCGCGCGGACCCATCAGGAGCCGACTGCGTCTGGAGAACGACCCGCGCTGGCTCTGCGCCTTCGACCCGCGTCGGCATCGCTGCCAGCGCAACGACGAAGAGGCCGCAGAAAAGGAGGCTACGGAGCCGGCGCATCGGCGACTCCCCCGTGTCCACCGGCCGGCGACAGGGCCGCTCCGGGCCGGTGCCCCTCTTCCCGCGTCTCCCAGATCGATACAATCGGGAACACCTTACTGAACAGAAGGTAGATCAGCACGAACCCGGCAACAGCCGCTGCCGTGATCGACAATTCCACCCAGGTAGGCTGGTAGATCGCCCAGCCGGCAGGCGCGCGCTGAATGGGCAGGAAGGGGAACTGCAGCGTCGGCACGATGATGACGAAACGCTTCAACCAGGCGGCGATGTTCACCAGCAGCGACGCCACCACCGCCGCGGCGATGGGACGCTGCCGGAAGACCGGGAGCAGCGTCAGGAAGAGCCATCCGCCCAACGCCCCGATGATCCATACCGGGAGCTGGCGGATTACGTCGAATCCTCCGAGGGCCGCGGTCCGGGGAAGCACGGCGGGCAGCGCAAGCAGCACCGCCACGGACGTGGCGATGGTGGCCAATGCGGGTACGGGGCGCAAGAATAGCACGCGCTGCAGTCGCGGCACCCAAGAGATGCGCGGCACCGTCAGCAGCAGCAGGGGGAGCAGAACACCGCCGACCTGGGTGAACCAGAAGAGGCGGGCGAACTGGCCGCTGAACACCGCGGTGAGATAGCCGCGCTCGGCGGTGGCCATTTTGTACGCCGGGGTGATGTACTCCGCGAACGTGAAGTACGCGTAGATCATTCCCAGGGTAATCACCAGGTAGCCCATGCGCCGGAAGTGGGCCTCCGTGATGTACTCCTCCAGATGATAGGCCCAGCGGAAGGCCGCCATCGCGGTGACCACAGCCGCCGCACCGCTGAAGAGCGCGCCGGAGACGAAGTAGGGACCAAAGACGGTGCTGTTCCACCCAGCGCGCAGCGTCATGCCGAAGATCCAGGAGACGACTGTGTGCACCGAGATGGCGATAGGGATGATGATGATCGCCATGATCCCCATGATCCGTTCCAGGTGGTGGCGCTGCACCTCCGTTCCTTTCCACCCCAAGGCCAGGAGCGTGTAGAGGCGGCGCCGCCAGGCGGGGCCCTCCGCGAAGCGGTCGCGCAGCAGCGCGATGTCGGGGATCATCGGTACATAGAGAAACAGCGTGCTGCCGGTCAGGTAGGTGCTGATAGAGAGGATGTCCCACAGCACAGGCGACTGGAGCCGTCCGTGGAGCAGCAGGTTGAGGATCCGATCCGGGCGGCCCATGTCGACGAACGGCATCAGCGCGCCCATCAGCAGCGAGGCGAAGGTGATCGCTTCGGCCATCCGGGTGACCGAGCGGCGCCACTCCGCCCCGGTGATCCGCAGGATTGCCGACATCAGGGCGCCGACATGGCTCACGCCGATGAAGAAGACGAAGTTCGTGATGTAGACGCCCCACATGAAGTGGTCCCGCAGGCCGGTGACGCCCAGGCCGTAGCGCAACTGCACGGTGTAGGCGATGATGCCCCAGGCGATCACGGCCAGCAGCACGCCGACCAGGGCATAGAATCCCGGTCCGGCTTCGGTCAGGGACGCCAGGAGCACGCGCTCCCGTGGGGAGAACTGATCCGGCCGACGCGGCATCAGCGGTGCCCTCCCATCGTCGCGGGCTCGGGCTCGGCCGGCGGAGCGGGGTAGATGCGCTTCCGCGGCGGGAGGTAGTAGACGCGCGGCTCGGTGCCCAATTCTTCCAGTGAGCGGTAACCCGCGTTCTCTTTGATCAGCTCGGAGAACCGCACGGTTTCCCCCTGGGAGTTGGTGACCGCGTCCTCCACCTGGTCGCCGAAGTAGATCGCCCCCATCGGGCAGGCGTCGGCGCACGCCGGCAGTTTCCCCTGCTTGATTAACCCCGGGCAGAAAATGCACTTCTCGGTGGTCCCCTTGCGGTGCCGGAAGTTCCACTCGATGTCGTCGGGCTTGGCCAGTTCCTCCGGCGTGTGCGGCGGCTCTACCCAGTTGAAGCTGCGCGCGCCGTAGGGGCAGGCGGCGATGCAGAAGCGGCAGCCGATGCAGCGGGAGGTGTCCTGCATGACGATGCCGTCCTCCCGCTTCCAGGCGGCGCTGACCGGGCAGACCTTGACGCAGGGCGCATTGTCGCACTGCATGCAGGGCCGGGGAAACCAGTAGGGCGCCGCCTCTTCGTGATCCTTCATCTCGTAGACCCGGATCCACTCCTGGCCGGGTGGGACGAAGTGCATCGCCGTACAGGCCCGGGTGCATTCGCGGCAGCCGTCACAGCGGGCCAGGTCGATCACCATCACCCAGCGCCGCCCGGCCTCGCCCGGCCCTGTGCGGGTATTCGGCTCCGCCGCGTAGGCCACGGCAACGTCACCGCCGGAGTTGGGCAGGCCGGAGAGGTGCACCACCGTGCCGGGCGTTTCCCGGCTGGCGACGAATGCCGGGAGGTTGGGGGAACCCGGCCGGATGCGGAACCGGCGCACCAGCCCGCCTCCTGCCAGCGGAGCGGCCGCCGCCGCCGTCCCCGCGGCCAGGATCTTTAGGAATGAGCGCCGGGTCAGACCCACTTATCGGCTCCCTAAAACGACCAACTGGCCGATCTGGTCGGCATGGTCGGTGGCGCAGCCGGCCACGCTGCACCCGAAGTGAAAGATGCCGGGCCGGGAGGCGCGGAAGCGGAAGGTCTGCGTCTGGCCCGGCGGAATCGCCGGCACCGAGATGTTGAAGGCCGCGAGGGCGAACCCGTGGGTCGTCTCGGGATCGGTATTGGTCACTTTCAGGATGACGGTGTCGCCGACGTTCACCACCACGGTTGCCGGTAGCCAGTGGCGCATCGTCTCTTCGCCGACCGCTACGGCGTGGAGCGTGAGGCTGAACTGCCGCACCTCGGGGGTCACCGGCGGCGAGGCGGACGTCGGTGGGGTGTAGATCCGGAACACCAGGTACCCGGCGCCCAGAATGAGCAGCACGATGGCAAACGCGGCGGTGACGATGGCGGAGCCCCTGTTCTCCATGGGATCTATCCTCCTCACCTACCGGATGGTCAGGGTGCCCTTTTGCCCGGCCTCGTAGTGCCCCTTGATCATGCAGCCGAACTCGAACGTACCTGCGCGGGCTGGCGTGAACTTCACCGTCGTGGTCTTGCCCGGTGAGACGATGATCTCGAAGAGATCCTGACCCCGCATGTTCGTCTTCCCGCCCTCCACCGTTACCGCGTGCCCGCGAAAGTAGTTGGTCTTCTCCGCCCACTCGTGGCCCATCATCATGGCGCTCATCTGCCGGGGCATGTCGTAGATCATGAACTCGTGGGCGACCTTCCCTCGGTTGATCAGGGTAATCTCTGCCGGCACGCCGACCTGCAGGTTCACCTTGGCGGGGGTGTATTTGAAGTCGCGCATCGTGAGCGTGAGCTTCTGCACCGTCGCCCCACCCGCGCTCCAGGGGAGCAGCAGGATCAGCACAGCGGCCAGAATGACCGGCAGTCCCTTCCTCATGACAGTCACCTCCATCGGTGTGCTGTTGCGCATCAGCGTGCCTCCGGCTCCAGGACGACGAGATGGCCGACCATCTGCTCGTGGTCGGGCGAGCACGTCGCTGTCGCCGGGTCATAAGGCAGATAGCAGCGGTACTCGTAGATCCCGCTCTTGTCGGCCGTGAACGTCAGCGTCTCCGCCGCCTGCGGCCCTCCGGTGAGCGGACCCGTCTTGACTCCATAGCCGACGACCTCAATGGCGTGGCGGAAGTGGGATCCGTTGGTCACCCGCAGCCGCACCTTGTCGCCACGGCGGGCCACGAGAAGCTGGGGGTCATAGAGATGGCTCTCGGCCGGGCCGCCGATGGCCCCCCGCCCGCTGATCAATAGGGAGAGGTCAATTGTCGCGGGTCCCGCCGGGGTGGAGCGGACCGGGGCTGCCGGCGCCGTCAACGAGAGAAGGCTGAGGGCGACCGCGACGAGTGCGATGACCAGCGCTAGCCCGGCCAGCGCCGACCGCAGAGCGGACTTGCGTCCGTCCATGACGCTCGCCTCCTCCCTCACTCCGTCACGATCAGATAGCCGCGCATTAGCTCATGGTCCGGCGTGCAGTCTCCCCGCGCGGGATCGTGGGGCAGCACGCACTGGAAGACGTACACGCCCGCCCGATCGGCGGTGAACCGCAGCCGGTCGGTGCCGCCCGGCGTCAGCTTCCGCGAACGCAGGTTGAAATCGGGAATCGCGAACTCGTGGTTGAACTTGTCCGGGTTGCCCACGGCCAAATCCACCGTATCCCCCTGCCGCACCACGAGCATGGTGGGGTACCAGCGGTGTGCGGCCACACCCTGTCCACTGAAGGTGGCCACGACCATCGAAAGCTTCATCGTCGCCGGAATCCGCGGCACAGAAGTCACCGCCGACCGCGCCCGCCCGGTGTAGGCCACGATGCTGATCAGCAAGGCAACGAGCGCAATGACCAGGGCGTAGTACACGATGCCGTCGCTGCGCCGTTCCATGGCTCTCGCCCCCAATCGAGTCGTCAGTGCGTCCTCACTCCGACCGTAAGGCGCGGGCCATTTGGTCACAACACACGCCGGAATAGTCTTGCCGGCGATCACGCCCCGCACGGCGGAGAGGGTGCCGCTACCCGGCCGGGTAGGGGAATCGGGACTCGGCGCACGGAGGCTTCGAAAGGCGGTGGCGAATCAGTTACCGGATGGATAGCGGGCCGATGGCCCAGAAGGTACGCTCAAACGCAGGGGCAGCGCTTGTCCACGGCCGAACTGACCTTAGTGACCTTCCTGGGCGCCCTCGCCACGGCCCTGGCCACGGGGCTCGGCGGGGTGCCGTTCCTGTTTGTTCCCCGGCTGCCGCAGTCTCTGTTGGGTCTGGCGTGGGGCTTCAGCGGCGGGATGATGCTCTCCGCTTCCGTCTTTAACCTGGTCTCTGCCGGTGTGCAGTTAGGCGGGTACAACGTGGTGGCGCTGGGGATTGCCCTGGGCGCCCTCCTCTTCTGGCTGGCCGAGCGGCGGATGGGCCACACCCACCTGGACTTCTACCACCTGCAGGGCGCCTCGGCCCGGCGGGTGCTCTTTGTCATCGGCACGATGACGATCCACAGCTTCTCTGAGGGCATCGCCATCGGGGTGAGCTTTGGATCGGGCGAGATGACGCTGGCCGTCCTGCTGACCATCGCCATCGCCATCCACAACGTGCCGGAGGGACTCACCGTGTCGCTGCCGCTGCGGGCGGAGGGCTTCTCCGGGTGGTCCTGCATTTGGTGGTCGATCTTCACCAGCCTTCCCCAGCCGCTGCTGGCGGTGCCTGCCGCCCTCGCGGTGGCCTTCTTTCGGCCGCTCGTGCCGATCGGCTTCGGCTTTGCCGCAGGGGCAATGGGGTTCCTCGTTGTCAGCGAGATGATCCCCGAAGCCGTCGAGCACAGCGGCAACCGGGCCAACGCCGCCGCGGCCGTGATCGTCGGCTTCCTGGCGATGATGCTCCTGCAGAACGTCCTGCAGTTAAGACCGTCCTTTTAGGGAATCGCGGGGTCGCCCGCGCCGGGCGTGGTCGCCGGCGGCAGCAGACCTTTGCGCGCCGCGTAGGCCACCACCTCGGCGCGGTTGCGCAAATGGAGTTTGTCCAGGATGTTCTTCATGTGGAACTTCACGGTGTTCTCCGAAATGTGCAGCGCGGCCGCCACCTCGCGGTTCGAAGCGCCGCTACTCACCGTCCGCAGCACCTCCTGCTCGCGCTCGGTCAGTTCACCCGCCTCACCCTCGGGCCGGTCGCCCCGCCGCCGGGCAAATTCCTCCAGGATCCGGCCGGCCAGGCTGCGGGAGATAGGCGCTTCCCCCCGTTCGACGCCGGAGAGCAGAGCGAAGAACTCGTCGGCCTGCAGGTCTTTCAGCAGATAGCCCTGCGCGCCGCTCTTCACCGCCTCGAAGAGGGTGCGGTCCTCGTCGGATACCGTGAGGATGACGATCTTCACCTCAGGCAGGCGTGCTTTGATCAGCCGCGTGGCCTCCAGCCCGTCCATGCGCGGCATGGAGATGTCCATCAGGATGACGTCCGGCCGCAGCCGCAGCGCTTCCTCCAGCGCCTCCTGACCGTCGCCGGCCTCCCCCACGATCTCCACGCCGCGCGCCTGGAGCAGGCTGCGCACGCCGTCCCGGAAGAGCGGATGATCATCCGCCAGCAGGACGCGCATCCGTGACCCTCAACTGCCCCAGCGGCAGCCGCACCACGACCTCCGTACCCGATCCGCCGCCCGACCGGATCGCGAACGTCCCACCGATCGCCTCGGCCCGCTCCCGCATCGTCTGGAGACCGAACCGCGGCCACGCGCCCGACTGGAGCCGTTCGGGATCGAACCCCAGACCGTTGTCGCGCACGCTAATCGTCACCGTCCCGTCCTGCTCGGCCAACCGCACCCACGCCCGCCCGGCCATGGCGTGTTTCCGCACGTTGGTCAGTGCCTCCTGGATGATGCGCAGAAGGTGCAACTCCGCAATCGGGCTGAAGATGTAGCGGGCCGGATCACCCTCAGCGACCAGTTCGGTGGTCACGCCGCTCAGTTCGCTGAACCGCCGGATGTAGTCGTGCAACACCGGAATCAACCGGCGCTCTGGACCGGTCTCTGTCCGCAACCCGAGAATCGCCTCCCGCAGGTCAGCATAGACCTCTCGCGCGGCCTGTTCCAGTTGCGCCAGTTGCGCCTGCGCTTCCGCACCTTTGCCGGCGTCCAGCAGCACCTTGACCGCCTGCGCCTTGGTGTTCACGTAACCCAGCACCTGACCCACACTGTCGTGAATCTCGCGGGCGATGCGCTCCCGTTCCTCCAGGACCGCCAGCGATTGCACCCGCTCCTGCAGCCGCGCGTTCTCCACGGCGATCGCCGCCAGGTTGGCCAGCCCGGAGAGCACGTCCCGCTCCTCCGCCGTGAAGGCCCGCGCCTCCCGCGTTCCCGCGCAGAGGGCTCCTACCGTGCGGCCGCCGACCATGAGCGGCGTCGTCAGGTGGGCGGCGCGGTAGGGATCGCGCAGGATTGAGCAGTCGAGGCACGACGGTGCGTCCTCTTCCCCGCCGAGCGCGAACGGATGCGGGCCCGGGTGCACGGCGTCCGCGGCGCCGGCCGCGGCGCTGACCCGCGCCGTCTTTCCCGAGTCGTCGACCAGGCAGACGACCGCCACATCGGCGCCCACCAGCGCGACCGTCCGCTCCACGATCGAGCGGAGGACCGCTTCCCGATCCTGCTGACTGAGGACGTCCTTCCCCACTTCGTACAGCGACTGCGCGGCGTGGGCCCGCCGCTGGATCTCTTCCAGCGACGCCAGCAACTGCACCCGCATCGTCTCGAAGCTGGTTGCCAGCGCGCCGATCTCGTCGCTTCGCCGTACCGCGATCTGCTGCCCCAGATCCCCACCGGCGATCCGCTCCGCCGCCTCCTTGAGCACGCGGAGAGGCGCGGCCACCATCCCGGTGTCGAGCCAGGCGAACAGGAGTGCGGCGACCAGGACGGCCAGGTCAAAGAGGATCACGCCGTCGCGCAGGCGCCGGATGGGACCAAACGTCTCGGCTTCGTCCTGCCCCATCGTCAACCCCCACGGCGCCGCTGCCAGCGGGGCGAAGGCCATGACGTGGTGCTCCTCTCCCCCGGGGCCGGAGACCTCGGCCGTCGAGCCGACGCGGGCCTGGCGCTGCGCGATCAAGCTGGCGAGGAACTCGGGGTGCTCATTGCGGGTGTAGAGTTCGTCGGGGTCAGTACTCGCCAGGACCGTCCCGTCGTCACTGACGATCGCGGCGTGCCCCGTCTCGCCCACCGCCAGGCGCTCGACGAACGACTGCAGGACGGGACTGGGGAGGAGGATGACTCCTCCCACGGCGCCGACAGCCGCCGTGGTCTCACCGGGCATCGGCGCGGTGACGATGATCGCCGGTGTACCGCCCGAAATCCGCACCAGCCGGCTGACGCCCGGCCGGCCGCTGGCGAGCGTCTGTCGGACCGAATCAACAGAACCGGGAGAAAGCGAACCCAGGGGATGCACTGCAGGTTCACGCACGACCACGCGGCCGGCGCGATCGATGAGAAAGAGATCGCTGGAGAGGAGCTCCAGAGAGGGGGCCGTGGTGGCGAAAACCTCGCGCACGGCGTCCAGGTCCCCGGCCGCCCACAGCGGCGCAATCCGCCGACCCACCTGGTCGAGTTGCCGGATGCCCTGCGTGAGACGCTCGTTGAGATGATCGGCGGTGGCCCGCGCCATGACCAGGCGCTCGGCCAGGACGCGGTCGGTAGCGGCGCGGAGCATGCCGATCCCCATGACCCCCAGCGGGGCGGTGGCGACGATCAGACCGATCGTCACCAGCAGCATGATCCGCCTGCGCAGGCTCATCCCAGCCACTGTCCCCTGGCAGCCCCGGGGACCCGGCGACGGGCTACTTCACGACGAAGGTCCCCTTCATGCCCGCTTCGTAGTGCCCCTCGACGTGGCAGCCGATCTCGAACGTACCTTTCTTCGACGGCGTGAACAGCACCGTGGCGCCTTTGCCCTTCTCCAGTTCGACCTCGAAATTGCGGGTGCTCGCGACCGCGCCCTGGTTGCGGAAGACCACTTCAACCTCGCCCATGTCCTTGAAGTAGGTGTTGTCCATCACGTACTCGTCCCAGTCGTCGGGTGTGGCCTTCGGGGCGACATACACCATGAATTCGTGCTCAACACTCCCCTTGTTGATGAGAGTGAGTTCCACCGGAGTTCCTGCCTGGACTGTGATCGTCTTGGGCGTGAACGTGAAGTCGCTCATGGTGATTGTGACTTTCTGCGCCTTCGCCGCCGCCACGGCCCCCGTCGTCAATGCGGCGACGAGCACACCGATAACCCCCAGGACGACCAGCCGACTCATCTCCTCCACCTCCGCCTTCGCAACACATCAGTGACACGCCGGCGCCTGCATCCTGCGGGCATGTCTGAGGGTCCGTACCATCAAGGCGATGCCGATGCCGTTGGCAGCCAGGCTCAGCAGAATGACTGGCACCTTGTACTGGATCAAGAAGGTGGCGGCGCCGGACAGTCCCAGGAAGGGCACGACGTCGGAGAGGTGGTGTAGGCAGCAGGCCACCATCGCGGTCGTGGATGTGGCCGTGCCTCCGGCAGCCATCGCCGTGGCCCGGCCGTCGCCGCGAATCACCCGGCGCACGTGCTGGTAGAGTCCCATCTGCGTCCCAAACCCCGCGGCCACCAGGGCGATAAAGAGGGCATCGATGCGCCACTGGTCGAGCAGATGGGCGAAGGACCGGGAAGAGAGGGCGATGATTAGGCTGTAGGCGAGCAGCAGGGCCGCGGCCGAGATCAGGCCGGTGATCCAGGGCCGCCGCCCGCCCGGCAGGATGCCGAATGTTGCCACGCTTACGGCGCCCATTGGAATCTCCGCATGGGAATCCCGGCAACGGTCTTGATCAACAGTTCCACCGGAAACGGTGGTTGGATCTTGGGGAAGATCAGCACGCCCGACCGGTGATGGGCGTTCTCGCTGGTGCTCTGCCAGCGCAGCGGCGCGTACCGCTTCCCGCCGGCGACCAGTTCGCTGATCTTCACCATGTCGTAGCCGCTCAGGTCGACCGTGTGCGTGTTCATGGCGACGACGAACACGGCGTAGCGGTCGGGTTCGTACTTTTGCAGCGCCTTATCGTTGCTGGTGCGCGCGTATTCCGGCGTGGCGTAGAGTACCTCGATCTCCACGCCCCCTTCGCCCCGGTCCCGCCGCAGGAGGTTGGGCCCGGCGGCGTCGGCGCCGGAATCCGATCCCGCGCGACCGACCAGCAGCACGAGCCCAAAGACCGCCAGCCCTACAGCCAGAGCTCCGAGCACAACACGCACGGCTTTCGCCTCCTACTGCTTCACCAGTGGCTGCAACGTTGCGACGAGCTCTTCCATGGGCACGACGCCGGGGAACTTGCGCACGAGATTGCCGCGCCGGTCCAGGATGAAGATCATCGGATGGGCCTGGATATCGAAGTCGCGGTTGATCTGCGCCGTCTCCGGCTGGTTGAACTCATGGTAGCGATACGTGACGCTCGCGCCGAACCGTTCCTTCAGTGAAGCCATCACGGGCTTCATCACCTCACACGCCGCTCACCCATGAGGGTGATGCAGCGTGGGGTCGGACCAGACGAAGACGACCGTCGGCCGCTCGCCGTCTACGTACCGCGCGTAGGCGGCGGTGCGGGGCCAGAACAGAAACGCGCCCACGGCCACGACCAGGGCCGCGAGGGCGATCCATCCGCCGTTGCGCCGATGCCAGGGGGCCTTCCCGCGTCGTCGACTCACCGTAACCTCCTTTCGCCGGCGCAAGAGCGCGCCGGGGGCGCGGGCCTCCCGCGGCGCGAGTGCCCCCGCCACTTTTGGCTAAAGCCTACGTCCCCGAAAGGATGAGGGGGTATCGGGCGGCCGCCCGATTCTTGACCGGGGTGGTGCTCTTACGGTGTCAGGCGCCTACTTCTCCAGACCGTACACCGTGACGGTTCCCGTGGCCTTGTCCACGTTGTGACACGAGGTGCACGTCCCCTTGTAGGCGGTAGCGAACTTCGTGCTGGCCAGGTGCACCTTGTGCAGCACCGTTCGGAAGGGCGCCGGCGACGGACCCTTG
>Ga0209341_10002189_pt1 | contig 18663 bp, 24 predicted proteins | sample RifCSP13_2_FD_184020 | JGI IMG/M metagenome (GOLD analysis project Ga0209341, IMG submission 184020) | Soil microbial communities from Rifle, Colorado - Rifle CSP2_sed 13_2 (SPAdes) (version 2) | ecosystem: Environmental > Terrestrial > Deep subsurface > Rock core/Sediment | place: Rifle... | reverse complement strand
CGTCATACCTCCTCCTTCCCCGTCGGGGCGATGGCTCGGGTCCTTGAGTTCGACCGCCAGCGTCGGGCGGGGAAGGAGGAGGTATGACGGTCTGGACTCTCGTCGTCCTCTGGTTCGTCGTGGCCCTTGTGCTCGGCCTCCTGGTTGGCCGCTTCCTCCGCGGCCAGCCCGAGGACCTGGGGAGCGTCAGCGAGGGATGGCGGCGGAACCACCGGAAGGGTGAGACCGAGTCGTGAGCGCGACGAAAAAGGACTTGGTATTAAGCCTGTTTCCAGGGATAGGCCTGCTCGACGCGGCCTTCGAGTCCGAGGGCTTCACGATCGTTCGCGGGCCCGATGTTCTATGGGGCGGCGACATCCGGAAGTTCTATCCGCCGGCCGGGCGCTTTGATGGCGTGATCGGCGGGCCCCCGTGCCAGATGTTCTCCGGACTTGCCAACCTGGTCCGCGCGAAAGGCTACGAGCCGCGCTTCGGCAACCTCATCCCCGAGTTCGAGCGCTGCGTAGCCGAGGCCGCGCCGGCGTGGTTCATCATGGAGAACGTGCCCGCGGCGCCGGAACCGGTCGTAGCCGGCTACCAGGTGACGAGCTTCGTCCTCGACAACTGCCACCTGGACGCCGGCGACGGCTACGGCGAGGAGCAGGAGCGGAAACGGCGTTTCAGCTTCGGCGTGCGCGGCGCCCCGGCTCCGAGCCTCCTGTGCTGGATCCGGCCGGCCGCGCTCCTGCTTCCGCGCGCCGGAACCGTGACCCAGACGCACATCGACAACTCGCCCGCAGCGAAGGGCCGTGCCGAGAGGATGCCAACGGTGCGCGGGACGCCGAGAATCCGCGAACAGTGCGTGCTGTCCGATGCTCGCAGAGTCCCCATCGCTCTGGGCGGATCTGGCAAGCGGAAGCCAGACGCTCGGGTCCCTGCCGTGACGAGTTCCGATGGCTCCGGACTCATGGGTAGGCCAGAGGGCACGCCTCCACGGCGCATGCACGCTGTCACGGCCCGCGAGGGTGGCGAGTACCGCGCGCGCCACGTGGCCGTCACTGCCGCGCATTCCGGCGCCGCTGCACGCCCCAAGGGCGGCCACCTCATCGTCTACCGCTGGGCTCGAATGCTGGAACTCCAGGGCCTGCCATCAGACTTCCTCGAAAACGCGCCCTTCACCGTCGAGGGGAAGCGCAAGGTTGTTGCCAACGGCGTGCCATTGCCGATGGGTCGCGCCATCGCGCGCGCGGTCAAGGCGGCCCTGGAAGTAAAGGGACGGGCGTCGTGATCCGCAGCCACGACCGCGAGGTGATGCGCCGTACCGCCGGCGTAGTGATCAGCAGGCGACCGGATGGCGCGCAGCGGTACCACTTCGCCTGTGCGTGGTGCGCGTTTCGCCGGGACTACGCGACAGAGGCCGGAGCCGTCACCTCCGCGGCCGCGCACGTGGACCGCCACGGGAAGAGGCTCAGCCTACCGAGAGCGACGCCATGACAGCGAAGCGGCGCGAGGACGGGGCCGAGAATAGCCAGAGGAGCGAGACTCCATGGGAGTCGTAAAAGGCGATCGGCTCGGCAGGTCTGGCAAGCTCGCCCGGCTGCCCCTAATCTCCGCCCTCGCCTACTCTTGGGTGGTCAGCGTCGCGCGGGCGCGCGACGACTTCGGGGCCTTCCAATGGGATGCCGGTCTCCTCCGGGCTCAGTGCTTCCCGCTCCGGCCGGACGTGACGGTCGAGATGGTCGAGCGTTGGCTGCTCGAGTGGCTCGAGGTCGGGCTCCTCGTCCGCTACCGCGACGGTGACGATGTCGAGCTCGGCGTGTTCACCAACTTCCAAGGTGAGCCGAAGCAGCGCTTTCATCGCTACGACTTGCCGCCGGAGATGCATCACAAGTGCCACGGGCGATGCGCCAAGAGTGGCATGAAGATTCTGCGTAACCAACACATTATCAATAAGATGCAACGGCGGCCAAAGGCCGGCCAAAGGCCGGCCAAAGGCCGGCGGAACGGGGACCAATCGCTGGCCAATGGCCAGCCTTCCGTCCCTTCCGTCCTTCCGTCCTTCCGTCCTTCCGTCCCTACCGTCCCAGAAGAACGGAAGAACGACCTTGTCGCGCTGAAGCGCGACGACTCGCTGCTCGACGGGGCGCAGGAGGTGTTCCAACACTGGCGACTTCAGACGGGCCACAGGAGAGCGGTATGGACGGCGCAGCGGGGCCAGGTCCTCTTGGCCCGACTCCGGGAGGAGCCCGGCGACCTCGGGGCGAAGGTGGCGGGCCTGAAGCTGGCCGTGGACGGAGCCGTCCACGACCCCTGGTTCAACGGCAGTGACGGGGGACGGGCCTTCCTCGACTTCGACAACATCTTCCGCAACAAGGGCCGGGACCGCATCGAGAAGCTCCAGCGTCTCGCCCAGGCCCCGGAGCGGAGCCGGGGGGACTCGAGGGCGGACCGGATTGACGCGAAGGTGAGGGCGGGGCTCAAGCGGGCGAACGAGGCGGGCCTCGTGCGGGAGGCCCTAGGAACGGGGGAGCACGGAGAGCAAGGAGGCGACAAATGATTGACGCTACTGAGTTTGAGCGTGGCTGGGCCCTGCTACAGGCGGCGATGCCGGAGACGGAGCTGCCGGAGGCCACCCGCGAGCTCTACCGGCATGCCATGGGCGGGCTGCCAGCGGGGTCGTTCGTCGAGGGCATCCTGTCCCTCATCTCGGCGCCGGGCTTCGACAACCGGCAGCTCCCGAGCCTCTACGAGATGCGGGAGGAGTGCCGATCCTGGGCGGCCGCCCCGCGGGGCGAGCCCTACGTAGGTGACGTTCGGCTCCGTGAGTACGTGCTGGCCCTGGGGCCAGGGAATGGGCACGGGCCCCAGCTCTCGCCGGAGGAGGCGGCGGCGCTGGTAGAGCGGGTGGCCGCCCGGGCGAGTTCCCCGCCGCTGCGGTTGCTCTCTGGCCAGGGCAACACGGGGCATGGCGCCCTGCTACGCCGCCCAGCTCTCGCCCCGATGCCGATCTCACGACTGACCGATGCCGAATGGGCCGAGCGGCGCCGGCGGCTGCTCGAGGAGACGGACGAGCTCCTGGGCGCGGGGTGATGTTTCACATGGCACGGCCCTCGTCCATGACGGCGCTTCTCGCCCATGCCGAAGCCCGCGCCCATCGTTCGCGGTGGGAGGATCTCCTCGCCTCCCAGATCAAGGCGCTCCAGCTCCCGGCCCCGGAACGCGAGTATGCCTTCGCCCCCGATCGCCGGTTCCGCGCCGACTTCGCCTGGCCGGCTTCTCGGCTGCTCGTCGAAATCGAGGGCCTGACGCGCGAGGGCGGACGCCACCAGCGATTCGCCGGCTTTGAGGCCGACGCGGAGAAGTACCGGATCGCGCACGACCTCGGCTGGCTCGTTCTGCGCTTCACGCCGCTCCAGGTGAAGCTAGGTCACGCCATTCGGTCCATCGAGATTGCCCTCGCCCGTGCCGCGCCGCAAGCGAGCCGGTGATCTGGTGCGCGCCTACATGTTCGGCGAGAGGGTGAGTCTGCAGGACCTCGTCTCGGCATGCCGTCGGTTCGTCGCGCGTCGGTTCGGCAGGCGGCGGAAGAGGCCGAGCCACCGTGTGCGGAGGCCGCGCGGGTGAATGCCGAGGACCGCGCGCGCCTGACTCGATGCTACGAAATGCTCATGGCCGAGGCCGAGCGTATGGGTCCCTCGACGAGCATCAGGCTCGAGATCCAGACGGACCGACACGGCCGACTGAGGCCGCCGTTCTTCCTCGAGATCAAACTCTCCTTGACAGGGATCGAGGACCTGCCCCACACTTCCGACTAGTCGGAACCCTGGCACGCGCCGCCGGCGCACGGGCGGGGCAGGGGAAGAGGGACTTCGACTGCCAAAGACCCCTCGCCTTTTTCATGGGCGGGGGATCCATGTCGGAGCGGGCAGCCGAAGCCAAGCACCACACAAACCCCAAGTCGATCATCCGAGGTCGCCGACGTGCGACCGCCTGATGGCGTCGGAGTTCGCTCTCCGCGTTGTCAAGGCCTTCGAGTCGTTCTCGCCCGACCCCTACGAGTGCCCGGGCGGAGAGACGACGATCGGTTTCGGTCATGTCATCCTGCCGACCGAGGACTTCGAGGGCGGGCCGATCACGATGGCGGCGGCCGAGGACCTGCTTGCCAGGGACTTCCGGATCGCGCAGACAGCCGTGCTCTCCGAGGTCGTCGTGCCTCTCGAGGCCCACGAGGTCGAGGCGCTCGGCTCATTCGTGTTCAACCTCGGCCAGGCGAAGTTCGCCGGCTCGACGCTGCTCAAGCGGGTCAAGGCCGGCGACCGCCACGGCGCGGCGAAGGAGTTCCTCCGCTGGATTTACGCGAAGAGCAAGCCGCAGCGCGGCCTGATCCGCAGGCGGCATGCCGAGTGCGTTTGGTTCCTCGGCGCCCCGGAGGCGACGGTGCTCTACCTCGCGGAGAGCGGATGGGACCAAACGAGACCGGTCCCACCGCCATGAAGAACTCGCCGGGCCCTCGATCCACGGCCCAATACGTTCCCGCCCCAACGGTCGTCCCCCCGACAGCGGGCGGCGTTCCAGCCATGGCCGGCTCCATTGGCCGGAGCTCCGCCCGCGCCCGCCGTTGGATAGCCGTCGACGCCGCGGTCGGCTGGCTCCTCGTCGATCTCCGGCCATGACGAGAGCAAAGCCCGCTATTTGGCAGGTAGCGATCGCTGCAGTCTGCGCCGGCGCGTGCGTGTGGTCCTTCGCGGTCGGAAGGCTCAACGAACAGTGGGCCGGATGGCTGGCGCTGTTCCTCGTCCTTGAGCTGAGTGCGGCCGTCAACGCGGAAGCCGGAGACACGTTCAGTGAGCGCATTTGGAACTGGACTGGTATCCGGCCCCGGCGCCTCTCGCGGCTTTGGCGCGTCCCGATCGTCGGTCTGTTCATGGCCGAACTCACTGCCCACTTCGCGACCGGCGGCGACCGCTGGTGGACGGGTGGCCTCGCCGTCCTCTTGACGGGCATTCCCGTCGGCGTGATCGTGCTCCGCGGCGTCTTCCAGAAGCGGGAAAGTCCAGTGACGAAGGCTCGCACGATTGCTGCGATTCTTCGCAAGATCGTGCCGGCCGTCGCCGTGATCCCCAGCCTGCTCGCGGGCCAGGCCTGCCGCTCGCTCAGCCCCGACGAGGTCGAGTTTCTGACGTGCGTGGTCGCATGCGGGCGGCCGTGCGAGAAGGTAGAGGAGCACTGGAAATGCCCCGCTCCAGTGCCAACACCCACGCCGACCCCGCCGCCGCCCCAGCCACCGAGCCCACCACCAGTCCCCCCCGCACCGCCCCCTGTTCCACCGACCCCGCCGCCCACGCCCCCGATCCCCGCCCCCGGCGCGGAGTCATGCCCCAAGGAGCCGGCCGAGGGCGCGCGCGTCTACATGCGAAACAAGCCCTACGGCAACGGCCACGACTCGACGGTATGGATCCAGGGCGATCTCGCTTTCTGTCGGGCAATCCACGGGCCGGCGGCCACCGCCAATTGCCACATGGAGGGCTGGCCGAGGGCGCTCGATTGCGAGCTCTATCTCCTCGGCAAGACGATCGGGGCTAGTCAGGCTTGCCCGATTTGGGAATTCCAGACATCGACCAATCCCGAGGCTCGGCCCTGTCTTCAGGAGGCCCATCCCGAAGCATCGTGCTCCCATTTTGGCAGCACATCTCAGCGTGACGACCCCCAGACACCAGCGTTTGAGGGTGAACCGAAAGTGTGCGGAAACCAGCGGGATGCAAACGGCGATCCACGCGCCGGCTTTTTCGTGATCGCGCACGGCAAGGGCAGCATTCGCGCCTGCCGACCGGACTCGCAAGAGTGCGGGCCCTGGAGAGGATTCGACCATTGACGCCAGAGCGACGACGCGAACTCCACCGCTTGGATTATCAGCGCCATCGCGAAACGCGCATTGGGAAAGTGGCCGAATACCAAGCTGCCCATCCCGAAGTCAACCGCGAAGCTTCACGCCGCTATCGTGCTCTCAACAGGAAGAAGCGACGGGACACGATTTTGCGCTACCGCTACAAACTCTCGGCGGCCGACTTTGAGACGATGATCCTGAAGCAAGGTCAACGGTGTTTGTCGTGCGGGAACAAGCCCAGCCGTTTTTACGTGGATCACGATCACGATTGTTGCCCACGCACCCCAACTTGCGGGCAATGCACGAGAGGCCTCGTTTGCAACGGTTGCAACACCTATGACCGTCTCGGTTCTCAGCACCTTGATTCGATGGGACGCATGCGTGGTGGACGATTGCGAGGAGCTTGACCATTGAGACTCGCCACTCTCCTCCTCGGGCTCGCGACAGCGGCGATCGCCCAGGAATCTCCGCCACAGGTTTCGCTCGCTACGAGTGCGCCGATCGCCGATGATACTTCGCTCGATGCCCCGACGTTCCTCGGCTTCTACCTCTGGACCCAGGCGCTTTGGCAGTACGTCGACGACCGGAACGGTGGCTTCACGCTCGAGCGCGGCGACATCGTCGGCGGTCGTCTCGTCGGCGGGATCGGGTTCGGTCGCTTCGGCGTTGAGCTGCGCGCGGACGTGTCCGGCCTGAAGGAGCAGTTCAAGGCCGACGATCCGGCGACCTACACGACGCTCGAGGCCTTCGCCGGCGCCCACTTCGTAGCCTATGCGAACCACGGCGCCCAGGTCGGACCGATCATCGCGGCGGGCACGGTGGCGAACAAGCAAAGCCCCAACGGGATCGCGCTGAGCTTCTATGGAGGCGGTGCGCGCTTTGCCGGCTATGGCGCGGAGGTGCACGCACTCGTCGGGCGCCATGACTATCTGCCCCTCGGCGGGTGGCGCATGAGCCTGAGCGCCCACATTCCCGTCAGCGGAAAGCTCTACGCGGTCGGCGACATCGTGACGGGCCGCGACGGATACGCCCGCGTCGGCATGGCCGTGAAGATGAAGTGAAGGCGGAGGTCTCATGCTGATCAAGAAACTCGTCGTCGCGCTCATGTTCGGGATCGGTGCCGCAGCGCCAGCGGTCGCTCTTGCCTTCAAGGACGACGGCCTCATCAGTGGAGAGGAATGGGGCGGGATTCTCGGGGCGCTCGCCATCGCGTTCTGGGGCAAGTTCTCCTCGAATACAACAGTCTTCGCGCCGTCCCGCGAAGGCGAGACGATTGCCGGTCCGCCCAAGAGCTGAGGCCATTCTCATTTATCTCCACGCGCCAGCGCAGATGCTACCCAAGCACGACATGCGCTATCTGCGCGGGCTCGAATTCGATGGGCTGCGCCGCGAGTTGCCAGTCATCGCAGACGCAGCGCCGATGCTCAACGCGCACCGCGATGCGAATCTTCGGCTCAATCTTCTGGTGGACGCCCCGGAGCCCACCTTCGCCGTCGAGAGGTGCCGTCGGGCCGCCCACTTTCTGCGGATGGAGAACGCCCGGCGCGAAGAGGTGGCGATCGAGGTTGGGCAGCGCTGGGACGTCCGCAATCGCTACGTGCCTCCGCAAGAAGCTGGCCGCATTTGGAGGAACGCTGCACTCGAGATCGAGAACGAGCTTCCGGACGCAATCGTGATTACGGGCGGCATCTCATCGCTCTCTGATCGATCGCTCTGGTGGGTCTCCGCTGCCCTCGACGCGATGGGCCGCGAGGTAAACGTGAGCGTCGGTTTCCAGCCCTACCGCCCCAACCGGGCGCAGTGGGATGCACCGGACCGTGGCGTGGAGCTGCGCCGCCTGCGTGCCGCGGCGATGGGTCGACGGCTTTGGTGCACTGAGGCCGGTTGGCATACCGCGCCGAGGCCACAGAAATTCCCGTTCTACTTCATCCGGCGGCGCTGGTCGGAGAAACAGGTCGGCGACTTCCTCTTCCGTGACGTGCTCGCGCACACGGCCGCTGGTGTCGAGGCCTACACCGTGCGCGAGCTCGACGACGGCCCACGTGATGTCGCGGGCGAACGATTCGGCATCCGTAAGAGAGACGGCAATTGGAAAGAAGCCTCGCTCATGCCATTGCGCTTCAGGACGCGCGTGCGCGCGGGTGGTCCGTTCGCATGACGGGCAGGACACCGAGCCTGCGCGAGAAGATGCAGCGCCTCACTTGGCGCGTGCCGCTTCTTCTCTTGGTCTATTTCGTTCCTTCCCTTCTTGGCTGGGAGGAGGAGACGGCCAAACCAGTCCGGGAAGGTGCTGCGGCTGGACTGCTGATCGCCTATACCGCCTGGCTCAGCACGCAGGGCCATCGCAGGGGATCGCCCGGGCTGGCGCAGGCGGAGAATGCCAAGGCCGACAAACCGGAGGGCGAATAATGGGGGAACTTAGTGCCGAGACGTGGCGGGCGCTGCTGCTCGCCGCGATCGTAGTCGGCACCGCGACGAACAGCACCTTGATTCTCTGGCTTCTGAAAAGGCTGCGAGCGACGACGCCCGCGTTCATCGTCGAAAAGGTCACACAGCTCAACGGCCAGCTCGCGGGAGTCCTGCTCCTGGAAAAGCAGGTCAAGGAGAGCGCCGCGCGGCTGGCGAGCCACCAGGATCAGCTCATGGAGGCACGTCGCTCGATGCTGGAGATCAACGACAACATCGTGTCGACCCTGCGCTCGATCGACAAGCGCCTGACTCACATCGAATACGTCATGACGAAGAAGGGCGAAGGAGGAGACTGACATGCCGGCCAATTGGTACAGAAAAGCGTGGGCGAACATGGTCGGCGGAGAGGCTGCCGGCGAGGCTCGCCAGTCGGACTATCTGAGCGACACCATGAAGGTGATGCTCGCCGCGTCGGGCTACACCCTGAGCCTCGACCACGAGGTTTTCGCCGACGTCACGAACGAGGTCACAGGCACCGGCTACACGGCCGGAGGCGCGACGATCGGGACGAAGGTCGTCACCTATACGGCCGCGAACTCGTGGAGCCCGACTTGGGCAGCCACGACAGCCTACACGGCCGGCGACGTCATCCGGCCCACCACGGGCAACGGCAAGCTCTACGTGGCGATCACGTCCGGCACGTCGGGCGGCACCGAGCCCACGTGGACCACGACGCTCTACGACGAGCAGCCGGCAGACGGTACAGTAACCTGGTCCTGCATCGGCTCGGCGATCCTCTACCTCGATTCGGCCGATCCGTCATGGGGCCCCGGGGCGACGATCAGTGGGATCCGCTACGCGATCCTCTACAACGACACGCCCACGGACAAGCCGCTCTTCTGGGTGAACGACTTCAGCTCGGACCAGGCCGTCAATAACGGCACGTTCTCGGTGACGATCCCGACGACCGGCTACATGCACCTCTTCGTGCCGTAGAAAGGAGACGAAGATGGGAGTCTACACCGCAGAGCTCAACCGGACCGGGACAACCGCCGACATCGGTGCAATCGAGGCACCGGCCTCGTCCATGCGTCGCATCGCGCTGATGAAGGCGGAGTTCGGCATCGACGCCACGCCCGCCGATGCGACGCTGACGTGGCAGCTTATCCGCACATCCACGGCCAACACGGGGACGAGCGTCACGCCGCAACCGGTCAACCCCGCCGACGCCGCCGCCGTCGCGCTCGCGAAGGACGTGCTCACGGCCTCGGGGACGGAGGGCGTGCTGCTGGAGTCCGTACCGCTCAATCAGCGCGCGACCTACACCTGGGTCGGCTATGGCGACGGTGAGCTCATCATCCCTGCCACGGCGAACGCGGGGCTCAAGCTGAAGAACGGGGCATCGTCCTCGCTCGGCGCGACGGCGACGGTCACGTTCCGCGAGTAGGGAGGCGCCGCATGTCGGCGCGGGTCACCGGATACGCCCGGATCACGGATCCGGGCGGCACGCGGGAGCACGACACGTTCACGTGCGCCCACTGCCAGAGGATCGTCCATGTCCGGTCCCGCGCCGATCCCGCGAGCTGCGGGGGCCTCTGCAAGCTCTGCATGGGCCTCGTCTGCCCGCCCTGCAATACCCGCGGGAGATGCGACCCGTGGGAGAAGAAGATGGAGCGCGCGGAGAGTCGGGACCGGCTCCTAAGAGCAGCGGGGCTAACGGAGTGAACTGACATGGCGAACATCAAACTCGCATACGCTTCGAGTACCGCGATCCCGATCACCTTGGCCTCCCTCGCATCATCTGCGACCGCCGGCCGCGAGGGCACCGCGAGCGACAACGGGACCAACCTCTACATAGATGCACTCGTCCAGGTTAAGGTCAAGCTCCAGACGGGCACGCCAGTCAATGACAAGGCTGTCTACATCTATGTTTACGGGTCGGAAGATGGGACGACCTACACCGACAATGCGAGTGGCACCGACGCCGCGATCACGTTGCGCGATCCACCGGTGATGGCCCTCCTCGGAGCCATCTCTTGTCCGGACTCGGGCGCACTGACATACGAGAGCCAACCGATGTCCGTCGCCCAAGCTTTCGGTGGCATCCTACCCCGGAAGTGGGGCATTGTCGTCCGCAACTACACTGGTGTCGCCTTTTCGGCGACCGAAGGCGACCACTCGGCCAAATACACGGGCGTCTACTTCACCTCGAATTAGCAATGCGCCCACGTCCGAGAGCGCTCAGATCGAACGCGGCGTCAATCCAGGCGCGTGGTCTCAGCGGATGGTGGCCAGTCCAGTCGGCGGATACCGGACGTTTCCTCTCAAACCTCGCTGTAGGCGGACGGCGACAGGGTCTCTATCAGGATGGCGGTATTAATTTTTCGACTGGCCCGCAACCGGATTCTCTCATGGGTCCTGTTCTCCAATGCGCCTCACCCGCGGAAGCCGGCTGGAACATCGTGGGAATGGGCTACTACGTCACTCCGGCGTCTTGTCTCCTCTCCTGCTGGGTGCAGGTGCTGGGTGACGGCACAAGCGATCCGAACGCGTGGAATCTCGACGTCATCGCTTCTGACGCGGTCAATGGCTACATCGGCCTCAAACACGGGAACCGCGCAGGAGCGGGGCAAAAGCTCACCGCCTACAACTACGACGGGGCAGAGCAGTTCATCTCCGTCGATTATGTGGGCGGACGCTGGCACCACTTGCTCATGGCACACCACAACGGCGTGCTTGATCTTTATCTGGATGGCCGCCTGGTGGGGTCAACCACAAGTGGGGACACGGGAACCGATCTCACGGCATCGACGTTCTACGTAGGCGGCTACTTGTCCACAGCAGCACGATTCGATGGCCGAATTGCCGATGTCAGGACGTACAGCGGTGTGGCCGTCCAGAACGTGGCACAGCTCGCCTGGTCCGTCTGGCATCCCTCGACACGCTGGGAACTGTATGGCGTGCCGCCGCCGCTTCGTCCGCCGATGATCCACGTCGAGGGCGGGCCAACCGCCCTGACTTGGCTCCCGCAGGGCCACACGCGGGGCGAGCGCCCGCCCATTCTGATCGAGGGCTGAGCGATGTGGGTTGATACGCCCGGCCTCTGGTGGAGCACCCCGGATCCGGCCTACGGACAGTCGACGAGCGGCTTGACTCTTGACGACACTGAGGAGTTCAAGAAGGTCGCGCTCGTCTTTCGGTCTCCGCGCAGCGCGGTCCTCGCTGGCGTTTCCTTCAAGCTCGGTACCGTGACGACGGGCCAGACGCTCCGCGTGGGCGTCCAAGACGTGAGCATCTCGACGGGGCATCCCGACGGAACCTATGACGCCAGCGGGACCGTCGCGGTCGCTGATGGGGACGACAACGCGTGGAAGACAGCGACGTTCGGGACACCCCTGAACGTGGTCAAAGGGCAGGTGCTCGCCGTCGTCATCCAGTTCGACAGCACGGCCGGCAATCTCCAGATTGAAGTCATGCCAGCGCCGGTCGGCGGGACCATCACGGGCTATGCCGACTATTTCAGCGGGACATGGGGCAAACAGGCGACATCGCCTTGGCTGGCCCTCGACTGGAGCGATGGAGCCCATGTACCGAGCCCCGACCTTTTCGTGGCACAGGTCCTTGGTGCCAGGGGCGTATCGTCCACGGGCACACCGGACGAAATCGGCAACCGCTTCAGCCTCCCGTTTGACGCCATGTGCGAGGCTGCCTGGGTGATGTTCATTTGCAACAACGCCGACCAGGCCTCGAACATCAGGCTTTACGACGACGCCGACAACATCCTCGGAACCGTCGTGCTTGACCACGACCAAGTGCAGTTCCCGGCCTATCGCGTGGCCGCCGTGCCCTTCGAGCGGGCGATCTTGCTTCACCGAAATCAGAGCTACCGCGTCGCCTTCGCACCGACGACGACGGCCACGCACTTCGTGCCCTACCAGCAGGTCGATAGCGGAAGCCGGATCTTCGCGGTTCGGAATGGAGGCGGCGGCATGGGCCGCACGCAGCGCACGGACGGCGGCTCTTGGTCGGATGAACAGACCGAGCGCGTGGCGGCCGGTGTCGTGCTGATGGCAATCAACGACGCGACGCCGGTCACTGTGAGCTGGATGCCGCAGGGCCGCAGCGTCGGCGAAGAGTCACCACTCATCCTTCCGAGGTAGCCCTTGGGCGTAGCCTTCAGATCGACGAACGGCATTCTCGCGACGGATTGGACTAGCGCGACGGCGTCGCCGACTGTCAACAAACCGACAGGCGCAGCCGACGGCGATCTGATGCTGATGTTCGTGGTGACGAGCACCACGACCAACATGGCGACGCCCATCGCCGGCTGGACGAAGATCGGCAGCGAACAGGACGTCGGCAGCGATTGCACGACGGGTCTCTACTGGAAGATCCATTCAGGCGACGGCTCGTCGTGGGAGATGACGGACCTCTTCAACTCGAAGGCGTTCGGCCGCGCCGTCGTGATGTGCTACACGGGAGCCAAGCAGACTTCGCCGATCCATAAAGACGCCTCGACCCAAACGGCGGCAACGACTTCGGTCTCGGGTCCATCAATCACTCCAACAGCCGACAACTGCATGATCGTTCAGTTCGTCGGGACCGACCCGAGCACGAGCGCTTACGCAGCCACACCCGATACGAGCCCGACCGGAGTCGAGCGTTTCGACGGCAAAGACGGTAACAACAATGCTTACGTAGCGATCCAAGAGTATCTACAAGGCACCGCCGCCGCCCTCGCGCTCGACATGACGGACCTCACCTCGGACGGTTATGGGCACCATCAGATCGCGATCGAGCCCGACGTCGCTGTCCCCGAACAAGCGTTTTGGGCGGCGAAGGCCTACCCGATCGCCGTACCGCGCAAAGCCACACCTCGTCAGGGCGCCTCCGCGCCGGACTATACGCAAGCATCAGAGACGGAGACGCCAAGCGCGGCCAGAGTTCAGCCTCGCCCGCCCCGCCGGCTCTTCCAGCGCGGAGGCATGATCGGCCCGCTGTTGGTCGAGCAGTCAATTGCCGTGCTAGCCGGACGCGCTGCGGCAATCGCCTTCGCCGCATCCGTGATCGCTTCCGCGACCAGCGCCCCACTCGCCGATCGCGCAGCGGCGATCGCCAGCAGCCGGCCGGCCGAGGTCTCAGTCTCCACTGTCGGGGTAACGGACAGAGCACCGGTCATCACTTCGAGTAGAGAGGCGCCGGCGTCTGCGTCGAGCAGCCCGTTGTCCGCCAGGGCGCCGGTGGTCGCCGCCGTCCGGGAAGCGGGTGCGTCGACCTCAAGCGCTCCCTTTGCCGGTCGTGCAAACGCGAGCGGAGACGCCCGAGAAGCTGCTGCCTCCGCCTCAACGGTCGCCAATGCGGATCGTGCCGGGGTCTCAATTGACGCCCGTTCTGCGGCAGCTTCCGCATCTAGTAGCCCGGCAGCAGGAATGGCGGCAGCGAGCGCGTCCGCCAAAGAGGCGACCACATCGGCATCGACGGTTGCGAGTGCGGGACGAGCGGGAAGCTCTGCGGACTCGCGACCGGCGACGGTCTCGACGTCCAGTTCGCCCCGTGCGGGAGTCGCCGCTGCATCTGGCGACACGCGAGCACCGACAGCCTTGGCGTCGTCGAGTCCGCTTGCAGACAGGGCGTCAGCAGCAGCCGCAGCCAGAGACGCCGGGATCGTCTCTGGCACTGCGGCTTTGGCTCATCGGGCACCGGCCGCAGCTAACGCCCGCCCGGCAGAGGCGCAGACATCGTCGTCGCCCTTGGCTGGACGGGCGGAGGCGGTCGCGAGTGCAACGCCAGCCGCAACGTCGATCTCCACAGAGGCGCCCACCGAGCGGGCCGCGGCCAGCGCGGACAGCCGGGCTGCGACTATCTCGGCATCGTCCGCACCGGTCGCTTCCAGGGCGGGCGCGTCCGCCGACTCCCGGGCCGCAGCCATCGCGTCATCGAGCGCGCCTGAAGCAGGCCGAGCCGCAGCAGCGGCAAACGCCAAAGAGGCACAGCCGAGCAGCAGCTCTGTTGCCGTGGCCGGGCGTGCAGCGGGGGTCGCTTCGGCCAGGGAAGCCAGGCCCTCCTCTTCCTCCGCCCCGCTGGCGGCGAGAGCTGGGGCTTCGGCTGACGCCAGACCGGCGACGGCCACCGGCGATGTCGCTGCCTTCGCCGGCCCTGCACCCGCCGTCGCACATGCTCGCGAGACTGGCGCCTCGGTCATATCGCCGGCCGGCCGAGCTGCCGCTGTCGCAACGTCGAGGGAGGCCATTGGGAGCGCGTCCTCTTCGCCCGTTGCGGGCCGCGCATCCGCGAGTGCCGACTCCGGGGCGCCAGCATTCTCAAGCTCCTCGTCTATCGCCACTACTCGTGCGGCTGCCGCGGCCCAAGCCCGCGAGGCCGGTGCCTCGTCGGCCACATTCGCCGCGGCCGACCGCGCGGGAGCAGTGGCCTCGTCGACGCCTCCGGCCTTCACAATTTCGTCCGCTCCCAGTCCCGGCCGAGCGGCATCGGTCGCGTCTGCCAAAACGGCCGATGCTTCGGCATCGTCGAGTCCGAGGGCAGAGCGAGCTGGCGCCACGGTCGCATCCAGTGAAGCCGGTTCCATCATCGTCCAGGCTTCCGCCGCGGGCCGCGCCTCTGCAGTAGCAGGCGCGCGCGATGCGGGCCTCCTCGCCTCGTCCTCGCCCCTCGCTGGGCGTGCGCCTGCCGTAGCCTCCGCCCACGCGATCGAGCTCAGGACATATGCGCCATGGGCCTACGTGGGAGACGATCCGATGGCGACGAGGCTCGACGGCTCCAAGCACACCACTGAGATCGACAGCCCGATGCTCACCGCGTTCGAGGAGGACTGATGCTGAGCCAGGCACAGACCTTTCACCTCAAGGACAAGGACACCATGCCGGGGCTGCGCGTCCGATTGAAGAACCCCGACAGCACGCCGCATGACCTGACTGGGGCGACCAGCGTCACGCTCCACGTCCGCATCAAGGCAACGGGCGAGATCTTCTCTCGCCCGATGACCATCGAGGATGTCACGGGTGGTATCGTGATCTATGCGTGGCAGGCTGAGGATTGGACGGACACCACGACCGCTCTCGAGGTGGGGTTGCATCAGATGGAGTACGAAGTGCTCGGACCAGGGGCCGCGCGTTTGACGTTCCCGAATGCTGGCCACGACGAGCTGAGCATCATCGACGACTTGGGGCAGCAGACATGACACAGGGAAGAATCACGATCGCGCTCGAGAATGGCCTCGAGGTCACGGCAACGCCGGACGAGTGGCTGGCAGCACTTCTCCTCTGCCTCCCGAAGGACATGACCGCCCGGGTGTGCGACGCCCTCAAGCGGGGGACGAGAGCGCCAGTAGTGGGTGGGGGAGGGGGGGCCGGCACCGGGCCCCTCCGGTTGAGCTGAGGATGCTGGCTCGCAGCGAACGCGCGCGGACGTGGGCATCACGCAACCACCCATGCGCTGGTTGCGGGAAGCTTGGCAAGCCACGCAAGAGCGGGCTCTGTAATCGGTGCTCGGGCATCGCTGAGCGCATGCTCGTATCTTGTCCCCGATGCTGCGAGAAGTTCTGGCCGTGGTACGACGGCATGCACAAGAGAAAGACGTGTCGTCCCTGTGTGCAAGATCAGAAGAAGCAGGCCGCCAAGCGAGCAGAACGGAGACGCTTACAACGCGAATCTAAGGCAAAACCTCGGACTGCTGAGGAACGGGCCGAGTACGACCGGGTCAAAGCGCGGGCCTACTATGCGACTCATCAGGCTGCGAGCGTTGCTCGGGTGAAAGCCTACAAGCGAAAGAACCCCGATAGGAATCTGGATTGGAGTCACCGTCGGCGAGCGAAGATGCGTGAGGGTTTCGTCGCTCCAGTCAGTATCCTCACAGTCATGCGTTCGCGGAAGAGTTGCATTTACTGCCGGTGTAGACTCAGAAAAGGGATGGTCACCATCGATCATCTCGTGCCCATCGCTCGCGGTGGCGCACATGCGGACTTCAATCTGGTGCCCGCATGCCGAAAGTGCAATTCACGGAAGGCGGATCGGCCCATGGTGCAATGGCTCGCGATGTTGCCACAAGAGAGACGCGCCATCGTAGGCCGGCTTTACGCGAGACGCCGCCTTTCTCAAGGCTACTTGCCTCTAACTCTCTCGAAGGTGGGGGGTTACGTCGGGTCCTTTCGCGATTCTGCTAAAATCGCGGGTCAGACGGGCGCCGATTCTGTCCGACTCTCTCCTAACTCCTAGAGGGTCAAGGATTTGCCAGAAGAGCTGAAAACCGGCCACGTGACGCGGGCGGAAGCTGCCGCTGCCCTCGGTGTCGCCCCGGCCCGCATCAACCGGTGGGTGCAGGACGGGGCGCCGGTCGCTGTGCGCGGGGCCCGCGGCCACTCGGCCATGTACGACCTCGAGGCCCTCAAGGCCTGGCGTGACGCGCGAGCGCGGCCGGAGGGATCCGATGTCGGTCTGAGCCTCGGGGAGGCCCGGGCCCGCCTCGCCAAGGCCCAGGCGGAGAAGTGGGAGCGGGAGAACCTCCGCCGGATGGGCGAGCTCGTCGAACGTGAGCACGCGATCTACGAGGGGCGGACGGCGATCGCCGCCGCGAAGACGAAGCTTCTGCAGGTGCCCCGGCAGTGCGTCCTCCGAGGGCTCCCCCGGGAGGCCGAGGTAGTCATCCGCCAGTGCATCGTCGAGGCTCTGCGGGAGCTCGGGCGGTGGAAGAGCGTCGAGGACGCCGAGGCAGTGCTCGAGGAGATGGAAGCCTCATGAGCACAGCACCGAGTCTCGTTGGGGCGTGGGCGAGCGCCTGGGATCCGCCGCCCGAGCTGACCGTGAGCGAGTGGGCGGCGCGTCACCGTGTGCTACCCGAGGCCAGTGCCGCCCGGGGCGGCCGGTGGACGAACGAAGCGGCCCCCTACCTGACGGGGATCATGGACGCGGCCTGCGACCCTCTCGTCCGGGTCGTGGCGCTGATCAAGTGCCATCAGGCCGGCGGGAGCGAGGCCCTGAACAACGTGGTCGGCTACCACGTCCACCACGATCCGTGCCCGATCCAGATCGTCCTCCCAACGCACCAGATGGCCGAAGCCTACTCGAAGGAGCGGCTCGCAGACATGATCCGCTCGACGCCGGACCTTGCGGCAGTGGTCCGGGACCGAGCCCAGCCGCGGACGATGGCGCAGCAGGCCGAGAGCACTCTGGCGATGAAGATGTTCCCCGGGGGCTTCATCCTCTTGGGCGGCGCTAACACCCCGAACACCTTCCGGCGTGCCTCAGTCCGCATCGCGATCGGGGACGACATTGATGCCTGGCCGCCGGTCGTGGGGGACGAGGGCGACCCTGTGGACCTCCTCCAGAACCGGACGACCAGCTTCTACGACGCCCTCTGCCTCTTCGTCTCGACGCCCACCCTCAAGGGGGGCCGGATCGACACCCTCTACGCCCGGAGCGACCAGCGGCGCTACTTCGTCCGGTGCCCGGGCTGCGAGCGCTGCGACTACATGACCTGGGCCGACCCGAGCCACTTCCGGGTCGTCTACGACGAGCGCGACGCGGAGAGCGCTCGGCTGGAGTGCCCGGACCCCGAACGGGGCGGGTGCGGGGCCCGGATCCTCGAGCCCGCCCGCCGCCAGATCGTCGCCCGGGGCGAGTGGCGGAGCACGGCCACGGCCAAGCAGCCGGGGCTGGCCGGCTTCCACCTCCCGGCCATGGTCTCGACCCTGGGGGACGTGACGCTGCCCGGCCTCGTGGCGAAGTGGCTCTCGGCCCGAGAGCGAGGGAAGGAGGCCCTCCGAGTCTTCGTCAACACCGAGTTGGCCGAGGGCTGGGAGGATCGCGGATCCCGGCTGGAACCGCAGAATCTGCTGGCCAGGCGCGAATCCTACGGGGAGGGGATAGATGTGCCGGCTCAGGCGCCGTACCTGACGGCCGGTGTTGACGTCCAGATCGACCGCTTCGAGCTCCAGGTCCAGGCGTGGGGCCCGATTGAGGAGCGCTGGGTCGTGGACTGGCGGCAGATCCCCGGCGACCCCAAGCGGCCCGAGACCCGGGTAGCCCTCCTCGAGGCCCTGTCGGCGCAGTACGCGCACCCGAGCGGCCACCTCCTGCCCATCCGCTCGACCTGCATCGACTCCGGGTACGCCACCGAGGAGGTCTACGACTTCGTCCTCCAGAATCAGCACCGTCGGATCTTCGCGACGAAGGGCATGGCGGGGAGGTCCGGCGAGCCGATCGTCGGGCGACCCACCGAGCGGCGCTACGGCCGGCGCCCGAGACCCGTCCGGCTCTATCCGGTGAACGTCGACGATGCGAAGCGGGACGTGATGGCGGGTGTCGTGCTCGCGGCGCCCGGCCCTGGCTACATCCACTTTCCGGTGAAGGTCGATGAGGACTTCTTCGCGCAGCTCT
>Ga0209341_10002188_pt1 | contig 18682 bp, 15 predicted proteins | sample RifCSP13_2_FD_184020 | JGI IMG/M metagenome (GOLD analysis project Ga0209341, IMG submission 184020) | Soil microbial communities from Rifle, Colorado - Rifle CSP2_sed 13_2 (SPAdes) (version 2) | ecosystem: Environmental > Terrestrial > Deep subsurface > Rock core/Sediment | place: Rifle... | reverse complement strand
CTCCGGGCACGACGGGCTCCGGGATCGTCACACGGCCGTCGCCCTCGCTCACCCGCTCGATCGGCACCACGGAGTCCGCGCCCTGCGGAACCGCGCCGCCCGTCGCGATCGCAGCGACGGCGCCGGAAGGAAGTACCCCGAGCGACGGATCTCCCGCCGCGACGCGGAAGGCGATCGGGAGCGTCGCGGGCGTCTCCGACGCACGCACGGCAAACCCGTCCATTGCCGAGCTCGGAAACGGCGGTAGATCAGCGGCGGCGCTCGCGGGCTCGGCAAGCACGCGCCCCGCCGCGTTTGGCACCAACACGACCTCGGAGGTCAGAGGCCGAGCTCGCTCCAGGATGGCGGCGAGAGCCGCCTCGATGGTCAGGAGCCCTGGCACGGGCGTGAACCGTACCGGGGGACGGCACCGGCCTGGCCGGCTTGTACCCTCGGAGCGTGATCTCGGTCGTCGTTCCGCTGTACAACGAGGAGCACTCGGTCGAGGAGCTCTACCGGCAGATAGCGGCAGCGCTCGAGCCGCACGACCAGCCGTTCGAGGTCGTCTACGTCGACGACGGCTCTACCGACGGAAGCTTCGCGGTCCTGGGCCGTCTCCACGACACGACTACCAACGTGCGCGTTGTCCGCTTCCGGCGCAACTTCGGCAAGGCCGCAGCTCTTCAGGCCGGGTTCCTCCATGCGCGGGGAGACATCATCGTGACGATCGACGCCGACCTGCAAGACGATCCGGCCGAGATCCCTCTCTTGCTCGCGAAGCTCGACGAGGGCTTCGATCTCGTCTCCGGCTGGAAGTCGCGCCGCCGTGACCCGGTTCTGCGCAGATTCCTCTCTCGCGTCTTCAACTCAGTCGTCGCTCTCGTCTCGGGAGTGCACCTCCACGACGTCAACTGCGGGCTCAAGGCGTATCGCGCGGAAGTCGTACAGGGCCTCAACCTCTACGGGGAGCTCCACCGCTTCGTCCCCGTCCTAGCGCATTTCCGGGGATTTCGGATCGCCGAGGTGGCGGTCAATCACCGCCCTCGGCTGCACGGACGGTCGCGCTACGGGCCGGTGCGGTACATCCGGGGCTTCCTCGACCTTCTTACCGTCACGTTCATGGGCCGCTACCGCTACCGCCCGTTACATCTGTTCGGGAGCTTCGGGATCCTCATGGGTGCGGTCGGCGTCGTGATCCTCGCCTATCTGACCGTCATCAAGCTGATGGGGGAGGGGATCGGGGCCCGCCCGCTTCTCACGCTGGGCGTGTTGCTCGTCGTCGTCGGAATCCAGTTCGTCTCCCTCGGCCTGCTCTCCGAGCTCATCACGTCGCAGCACGAAGAGCGCGTACCCGACGAGAGCCGAGTCGAGCACCTCGTCGGGGACGTTCTCGACTGAGTAGTGGCGCAAGACCGGAATCCGCTCGCGCGGCCGCGATGCGAGCTTCAGCTCGGCCGCTAGGGAATCCCGCGCTCGGGAGGTGGGACGACCGGGTTCGTCGGTGCCTCGTCGGTCTCGCCCGCGGTGGTCTCCTCCGTCTCGGTCGTCTCGGTTGCGTACGGGTCGTACGAGAGCGCGTACCGCCCACGCGTGAAGGGAATCCACTGGGGCCACTGGTCGGGCTCGGCGAACGGCGTCGGCTCCAGTCTCTCGAGAGCCGGCTCCATGAACAGCCGCCAGATCTCCGCCGGGAAGCTTCCGCCCGTGACCGCGATCCCGTGCACGTTCTCCATGGGGATCTCGCCGCTCGTATACCCGACCCAGACGGTCGTGGCCAGCTCCGGGGTATACCCCGCGAACCACGCGTCGGCGTGCTCCTCGTTCGTCCCGGTCTTCCCGGCGGCCGGACGGGCGATGTTCGCCCGCGTGCCCGTCCCTTGCTGGATGTTCTGCTCGAGGATCCGCGTGACGATGGCCGCGGTGCCCTCGGAGATCGCGCGGTGCCGTCTCGGCACCCCCCATCCCGCCTCCGTGTCCTCGGTGCCGTCGGGCAGGACCACCCGCCGGATCGCCATCGGCTCTGCGTAGAGGCCCATCGCCGCCAGGGTCGCATAGCCGGATGCGAGATCCAGGGGGGAGACCGCGATCGAGCCGAGGCCGATGGACGGCACGTACGCACCCCGGACGTCCAGCGGCGAGCGGACTCCCATCCGGCGTGCCGTGTCCGCGACTCGCTCGGGAGTGACATCGAGCGTGAGTTGCGCGTACACGGAGTTGTCCGAGCGGATCGTCGCACTCCGGATCGAGCTCCACCCGTAGTAGTCGTTGGCGTACGTGTGGACGCACCACCAGCTCCCGTCGTCACAGTTTCCGACGGTCTGCGTCTTGTAAGTGAAGGGTGCGGAGACGTAGTAAGTGGAGTCCGGATTGATCCCCATCTCGACCGCTGCGGTCAGGACGAACGTCTTGAACGTCGAGCCCGTCTGTCTGCGCGCCTGGGAGAGGAGGTTGAACTCGTTCTTGGGCCGGTTCGGAATCACAGCCGCCATGGCCCGGATCGCGCCGGTCCGCGGGCTGATGGAGATGACGGCCGCAGCCGGGTCTGTGGGCTCGGTCAGGGTCTCCCGTATCGCCTCCTCCGCGAGCCGCTGGTAGCGCGGGACGATGGTCGTATAGACCTGAAGACCTCCAGAGCGCACCTTCCCTGCACCGTAGACCTCGATCAGGCGGTCGCGGACGTAGCCGAAGAAGTACGGCTCGCGGATTCGGCTGTACAGCCGGCCCGGCTCCAGCACCAAGTCCGCCGCAACGGCGCGCTTGTACTTCCGCCGAGAGATGACCCCGGTCTCCAGCATCGCAAGCAGCACCTCGTTTCGCCGCGCTATGACGACCGCGGGGGCAGTGAACGGGTTGTAGATCGACGGCGCCTGCGTCAGCCCTGCGAGGAGCGCCGACTCGGAGAGCGTCAGCTCAACGGCCGGCTTCGAGAAGTACGTCTGCGCCGCGGCCTCGATGCCATACGCCTGGTTTCCGTAGTAGACCTGGTTCAGGTACGTCGTCAGGATCCGGTGCTTCGACCAGGCGCGGTCGAGCTTCGTCGCGAGGCACGCCTCTGTGAGCTTCCGCTCGACCGTCCGCTCACGTGAGATGTAGAGGTTGCGCACGAGCTGCTGCGTGATGGTCGATCCTCCCTCGACCACACGACCGGCCCGAAGGTCGGCGACCGCTGCGCGGACGATTCCTTCGATGTCGACGCCGCCATGCTCGAAGAACCGGCGGTCCTCGACCGCGATCGTCGCCTTCCGAATCCAGAGAGACATGTCCCCGGCCTTCACGGGCTGCCGGTTCCGCTCGGCGGGAATCGAGCCGAGGAGTGTTCCGTCCGCCGCGTACACGAACGAGTTCCGGCCGATCGCTACCGGGCGTAGCGAGCTGAGATCACACGAGGAGCCGTAGGCAAAGACCGCAGCGCCGCCGCCGAGACCGGCGAAGACGGAGATTGCTGCGACCGCAGCAAGAGCGACGACGGCGCCGTGTCTCCTCCGTCGGCGCCGGGCGGCGCGCTGGTGGCGAGCGCGCGGGCGGAGCGTCTCCGGGTCGAGCGACGTGCGCCTGCCGCGAGCCGAGCTCATGGGCTGATGCTAGCCAGCATTCCGACTGCCTTCGACGCCGGCGCGCCGGCTCCTCAGAGCCGGGTCCGGCCGCCGTGGTGGAATGCACGCCGTGGAAGCCCGTCCGACGTCGAAAGCGGCTCCCTGGCGGCTGCTCGCCTGGCTCGTCTTCGTGCTCGTGCTGGCCGCGCTCGCGTATGCCGCGCAGCTTGCCGCAGATGACACGCCCGACGACATCGCGTACCGCTACTCGTCTTCGATTCTGGCCGTTGTCCAATACGCAATCATGCTCGGAATCCTGCTCCTCATTGCCCTCGTCGGGAGAGGGCTGCCGCTTCGGGAGGCATTCGCCCTACGGCGTCCCGCCTCCTGGCCGCGCGCGCTTGGTCTCACCGCCCTTGCACTCGTCGCGATCTGGATCGCCAGCGCCGCCCTCGCGCCGTTTCTCGACGCGAACGAGGAGCAGGGGCTCGTTCCGGACGAGTGGGACTCGAGCCGAGCCGGCGCCTTCGCCGCCTTCTTCGTCGCCGTCACTTTCGTCGCACCCGTGGTCGAGGAGCTCACGTATCGCGGGCTCGGCTTCACCCTCGTCCTCCCGTACGGGACGTGGGTCGCGATCGTCACGACCGGCGTTCTCTTCGGAGCTGCACACGGCCTGCTCGTCGCGCTCCCGATACTGACCGTCTTCGGAATCGTGGTCGGCTGGCTACGAGCCCGAACGGACAGCGTCTACCCCTCGATGCTGTTCCACGCGACGTTCAACGGAACGGCGCTCGTCGTCTCGGTCACCGTCGCGGGCTGACGGACCTCACGCTACTCGGTCTCTTCCGAGTCTTCCTCTTCCCCCTCCTCGTCGTCGTCCGTGAGCTCCTCGAGGCTCGATGCGAACTCCTCGGGCGTCACCGTCTCCAGAAACTTGCGGAACTCGGCGGGATCGAGGTCGGCGAGACTCGACGCGGTGACGAGGCCCGGCTGCTCGTCGTCGTCGGCCTGGAACTCGATGCTGGACTCGTCGATGACGTCGTCCGCGGCGAAGATCTGCGCGTTGCAGCGCACCGCGAGCGCGATTGCGTCCGACGGCCGCGAGTCGATATCCACTTCCCTCCCGTCCTGGACGATCGTGATTCGCGCGTAGAACGTGTTCTCACGGAGCTCCGTCACTGTCACTCGGACGATCTCGCCCTGGAGCTCCGAGATCACGTCGCTCAAGAGGTCATGCGTCATGGGCCGGGGCGGGACGGCGCCCTGGAGCTTCATCAGAATCGCCGCCGCTTCGGGATGCCCGATCCAGATCGGGAGGAACTTGTCGTCGTCGGCGGTCTTGAGAAGCACGATCGGCTGCTTGCCGATCGGCTCGAAGCTCACGCCGTACAGGGTCATCTCTCGCATCGCCAAGCCCTCGCCCATGTTAGTGGTCGTCGACCACTCCAACACGGGGGGTGCGCTACAGTTGCCCGCGCCGGGCGATTAGCTCAGTCGGTTAGAGCGCCGCTCTGATAAGGCGGAGGCCCCTGGTTCGAGTCCAGGATCGCCCACCTCGGCTTGCTCGTCGGCGGCGGCGGCTTCGAGAGTCTCGACGAGCTCGGCGAGCCGCGTCTCGTCGCCGAACCGGACCTGGAGCACCTCGTCCGTGAGGCGCACAGGAAGTCCCGTCAGGCGCTCCGCAGCCGTCCTCGCTCGATCGGCGAGAGCGGGGTCGACGGTCGCAGCCCGGCGGGGGCGTCGCCGGGCGCCTCCGTCCTGCGCCGCCCGCTCGGCGCTCCGCACGGTCATTCCGTCCTTCACGATCCGGCGGGCAAGCCGGCGGCGGGCGTCGTCGTCCGGGAGCGAGAGCACGGCGCGTGCATGGCCCTCCGTGAGATCGCCGCGCGCCAGCATCCACAGCACCTCTTCCGGCAGCTCGAGGAGCCGAAGCCGGTTCGAGACCGCAGATTTCGACCGGCCGACACGCTCGGACACGTCCCCCAGCGAGAGCTCGAACTCGTCGACGAGCGACGCATACGCCCGCGCCTCCTCGACGGGTGAGAGCTGCTCGCGGGCGACGTTCTCGACCAGACTCAGCAGCAGCGAGTCGCGGTCGCCGACATCCTTGACGATCGCCGGAAGCGTCGGAGTTCCCGCTGCGCACGCCGCCCTCCAGCGGCGCTCGCCGGCGACGAGCTCGAACCCGCCCTCGGAGCGCCGGCGCACGACGATCGGCTGGAGGACTCCTTGGAGCCGGATCGAGGCCGCAAGCCCAGCAGCCGCCTCGGGCTCGAATCGTCGTCTCGGCTGGCGCGGGTTCGGGTGGATCGTCTCGACGGGGAGGTGCAGCAGCTCCGGCTGCCCGGCTTCGCCGAGCAGGACCTCGAGGCCACGACCGAGGCCACGCCGCTCTCTAGGAACGCTCGACAAGCTCCATCGCCACCTTCCAATAGGCCTGCGCGCCGGCAGAGCGGCGGTCGTAGGCGATAGCCGGGAGCCCGTGGCTCGGTGCCTCGGCGAGGCGAACCGAGCGGGGCACTGTCGTCGTGAACACGAGCTCGCCGAAGTGACGGCGAAGCTCCGCCTCGACCTGGGCGGCAAGGCGCGTGCGCCCGTCCGCCATCGTGAGCAGCATGCCCGCGACTGCAAGATCGGGATTCAGTCGGGCCTTTACGACGTTGACCGTCCCGAGCAGCTGCGACAGCCCTTCGAGCGCGTAGTACTCGGCCTGGACAGGAACGATCGCCCGGTCGGCGGCGGCCAAAGCGTTGACGGTCAGCGGACCGAACGAGGGTGGGCAGTCGAGGAACACGAACGAGTACGGCTCGAGACGGCCCGTGAGCGCCTCCGCGAGGTACCGCTCACCCCCTTCGCGGGTGGACAGCTCGACAGACGCGGCGGCCAAATCGCTCTTGGCCATGACGACGTCGAGGTTGGGGAACCCGGTCGGTCTCGCGAGCGCCGAGAGGGGAACGCCGTCGAGCAGATCATGGGTCGAGGCGCCGTTCGCGCGCATGCCGAGCCCGGAGGTCGCATTGGCCTGCGGGTCGAGGTCGATCAGGAGAACACGCTCACCCGCCTCGGCGAGGCAGGCGCCGACGTTGACCGCGGTCGTCGTCTTCCCGACGCCGCCCTTCTGGTTCGCGACTGCGTAGACCCGGGCGGGCACGAGCGCAGGCTAGAGATCCGGCCGGACGCCCCCCGTCGGACATCAGCGCCCTACGCTAGCGGCCGCTTCTTCGCCATCCCTGCCCGCCGAGGAAAGCCCGGCGGCGTCGGCCCCACCTTGCGCAGGACGAGCAGACCCGCCAGCGTCTCTTCCAACACCGCGCTAAGACGCTCGGCTACACGCTCGACCCGCTTCCGGTCGGCGCTCTCTCCAACCCAGAGAATTGCGATCCCGCCGGGGCGGACGAGTGGCAGGCAGAGCTCCGCCGCGACGGGCGGCTTGGCGACGGCCTTGGCGAGAGCAACGCCGAATCCGTCTGTCGGCTGCTCCTCGGCCCGGCCCCAGACGACCTCGGCGTTCGGAAGCTCCGATGCCACGCGGCGTAGGAAGTCGCACTTGCGGCGCTCGGACTCGAGGAGCGTGAAATCCCGGTCGGGCAGCTCCACGGCGAGCGGGATCCCGGGGGAGCCGCCGCCCGATCCCACATCGACCACCGGGCCGGCCGTGCCCCGTACGACCGGAGCCGCTCGGAGCGCGTCCTCGAGCAGGACCCGGCGAGCCTCCGCTCGCTCGCTGATTCCCGTTAGCCCAGGCGTGGCCAGCACCTCCTCGAGCCACCGCTCGAGGAACTCACGGCCCACCTCAGTCCGCAGCGTGGCGCGGAAGGACGACGACGTACCGATTCGGCTCCGACCCCTCGCTCTGCGTGTCCACCTCGGGGTCGTCCTTGAGAGCCTCGTGGACGATCTTCCGCTCGACGGCGGTCATGGGGTCGAGCTCGACCCGCCGCCGCGTGGCCGCGGCTCGGTGCGCCGAACGGCGCGCGACCGCCTCGAGCGACGCCGTCCGCCGTGCCCGGTATCCGGCAGCGTCCACGATGACGGCGTGGTCCGCCCCCGCCGCTCGAGCGACCGCGTTCGCCAGGTACTGGATCGCGTCGATGGTCTGTCCGTGCTTTCCGATCAGGAGACCGAGATCGGCACCCGAGCACGTGACCGTGATGACCCCGTCACGCTCGGTCGACGCCGTCGTGACATCCGCGCCGATGGCCCCCGCGACCCGGTCCACGAACTCGCGTGCGTCGGCGGCAGCTGCGCTCGGCTCTCCGGCGAGCGGTGCCGGCGGGGCAGTGGCGACCACCCGGGCGGGCGTATAGCCGACTCCCAGCAGGCCGCGCTCGCCCTCCGACACGACCTCGAAACGGACGCTCTCCCGATCGAGATCGGGGACGAGCTGCTCGAGCTCACGAAGAGCCGCCCACTTCGCCTCACCGACCGTCTCACCCGTGGCCTCGACCTGCAGGCCCGAAGGCGCATCGTTCACCGCTTGGGCCTCCCCCCGCGCTTGCGCTTTACTCGCCGTGGCGGACCCGAGCGCGCCGGAGCCCTCCCCGCTTGCGCTGCGGCACCGGCGGTCGCCGGCTCACCCGCTTCTGCGGCAGGTTTCGGCGGCGTACGGCTCGTTCGCTTCGGAGGCACAGCCGGCCTCGGCATCAGACGTCGCGTGACGATCCCCTGCCCGGTCGTCCAGAGGTTCGTGGTCAGCCAGTAGATCATGAGTCCCGACGGGAAGCTGAGGATGAAGGGGATGAAGACGATCGGAAGCACCATGATCATCACGCGTTGCGCCATGCTCTGCATCTGCGTGGACATGAGCCAGGTCGACGTCAGCTGGCTCGCGACGTAGACGACGAGGAGAACGGGGCCCCAGGCGTCTATCGTCGGCTCGGTGATGTCGATGAGGCCTAGCCAGTCGAGTGTGGATTCCTGGAACTTGGGAAAGACCTCCTTCTCGAAGTCCCGAAGCACGAAGAAGAGGGAGATGAAGATCGGGATCTGGAACGCGATCGGCAGGCAGGAGGCGTACGGGTTGATCTTGTTCTCCTTGTAGAACTTCATCAGCTCTTCTGACTGCTTCTGCCGGTCGCTCTTGTAACGCTGCTGGATCGCCTTCATCTCCGGCGCGTGCAGCTGCAGGCTCTGCATCGAGTGGATCTGCCGGATCGCGACCGGGACGAGCAGCATCCGCACGATCACGGTCAGGGCCACGATCGACCACGCCCAGGTGAGCCCTCCGGTGTCGTGCAGCCAGATGAGGACCTCCGTCAGGACGTTCTCGATCGGGGTCAGGATCCCGCCGACGATCACGTTCGCGCCTTCCTGGAGCGAAGCAGCGGGAACAGCGTCTGGTCACGCGCGTAGTCGACGCCCCCGTGGCTCCACGGGTTGCACCGAAGGAGACGCCAGCTCGCGAGGACGCTCCCCCGGACGAGCCCGAACTCGCGGAGCGCGTCGATCGCGTACTGCGAGCAGCTCGGGTGGTACTTGCACGTCCCCGGAGGCGTGAGCAGGCCAAAGGTCCACCGCCAGGCATGGACGAGAGCTACGCCGAGATACCTCACAGACGAGCCTTCGCCAGCACGTCCGTCACCTCGGCAACGAGCCAGTCCCGGCCTCGGGTCTCCGCCGGCTCGGCGAGGCCGGGTCGGGCGGCGAGCACGTAGTCGTTTCCTGCGGCCACAGTGGGCAAGAGCTCCCGCCACACGTCACGAAGAAGCCGCTTCACGCGGTTCCTGACCACCGCTGAGCCCACCGAGCGGGGCACGGCGAGTCCGAGGCGCGGTTCCCCCTCGGGATCCTCCTCGCGCGGAAACCAGTGGAGGACGAGGTAGCGCGTCGACACGGACGTTCCCCGCCGATAGACGGCATCGAAGTCCCGCGAGCGGGAGAGCCGATGACGGCGCTGCACGGGCGTCGCGCCCTCAGGCGGAGAGACGCTTGCGCCCTCTCGCGCGGCGGCGCTTGAGGATCGCGCGACCTCCACGGGTCGCCATCCGCGCGCGGAACCCGTGCCGCCGCTTGCGACGGCGAACGTTCGGTTGGTAGGTGCGTTTCACGTAGTCCTGATCGTCGTGGAGAGAGCCTGCGCCGAGCCGAGCGCGGAGTATAGATGACGCGTCCCGACCAGAGTTTTCCACAGTTGGCTTCGCTGGTCGCATCTTGGAAATCGCTGCTCAGGTAGGCCGCCGGTTGTCCTACAAGAGAACGGCTCCGCTCCTATTCACACCTGTGGAAAGATATGTGGAATGCGGGAAAGCCCTGCAAATATGCCGCTTTTTCATCCACAGGGCATCCCTGCGGTCGGCGTTGAGCGGTGGCGTGAAGGTGCTATGCTCGCCCTTCTCTTGCGACCGCGAACGCGCTCGAACACGGGTGGAGCACACCACAGAACCAACGGCTGACGGCCTCTGGGACGCGGTCGCCGACCGGCTCCGGGAGACGCTCAGCGAGACCACGTACGACACGTGGTTCGCACACGCCGAGGCGCGCTCCCTCGCGGACGGCAGGCTCGTCGTCGCGGTACCGAACGACTTCACGCGGGACTGGATCGAGAGCCATTTCCAGGGCTTCGTCTCAGGAGCGGCCCGGGAGACGCTCGGCCGCGACGTGGCCGTCTCGTTCGAGGTCGTCGAGCGTCCGCCGGCCGGAGCAGCGGTGTCTCGTGTCATGCCCGAGCGCCCTCGCGAGATCGAGCTCCCATACCGCGACACCCCCGAGGTCGAGCTCAACCCGAAGTACACGTTCGATCTCTTCGTCATCGGCTCGTCGAACCGATTCGCGCACGCGGCCGCGCTCGCCGTCGCGGAGGCACCGGCGCAGGCCTACAACCCGCTCTTCATCTATGGAGGGACGGGTCTCGGGAAGACGCATCTGCTCCAGGCGATCGGCCACTACGTGCGACAGCACTCACGGCGGCTGACGATGCGGTATGTCACGAGCGAGACGTTCATGAACGACTTCATCGACTCGCTCCGCGACAAGCGGATCGAAGGCTTCAAGCGGCGGTACCGAAACTACGACGTCCTCCTCATCGACGACATCCAGTTCTTCGAGGGAAAGGAGCGCATCCAGGAGGAGTTCTTTCACACCTTCAACTCCCTGTACGAGGGTGGGGCCCAGATCATCATCTCGTCCGACCGGCCACCGCGCGAGATCGCGACGCTCGAGGAGCGGCTTCGCTCGCGGTTCGAGTGGGGCCTCCTCACGGATATCCAGGCACCGGATCTCGAGACTCGTATCGCGATTCTCCGCAAGAAGGTCAACACGGAGCGAATCGCCGTCACCGATCCAGAGGTACTGACCTTCATCGCGGGACGCGTGTCGTCGAACATTCGGGAGCTCGAGGGCGCGCTTACCCGTGTCGTCGCGTTTTCCTCGCTCACCGATCGTCCGATGACGGTCGATCTTGCCGAGCACGTGCTGAAGGACGTCTTCCCTCAAGGGGACGCGGCTCCCGAGGTTACGATCCCACGGATCCAAGAAGCCGTTTCCGAGCGCTTCGGCGTCACGCTGGAGGAGCTCGTCAGCCCGCGCCGCTCACAGGCCGTCGCCTACCCACGGCAGGTTGCGATGTACCTCTCGCGTGAGCTCACCGACTCGTCGCTACCGAAGATCGGACGAGAGTTCGGTGGACGTGACCACACCACGGTTATTCATGCAACATCGAAGATCACACGTCTCATCCGCGAGGACCGCTCTGTGTACAACCTTGTGCAAGAACTGACCGCGCGCATCAAGCAGGCCCGCTAGAAATGGGGGTCCTTCTTGTCACAGTGGTGCGACCTGTGAATCCCGTGAATCTCCACGTACACCCTTCTCCACAAGCGTTTTCCCCGCACTTCCACGAGAATCCCCTCGTCATCCCCGTCGTTCACACTCCTACTACGTCTATGAGAAGTTCTCTCTTGTAATGACTATAGACCTCGCGTCAGCAACCGACCTTCGCGCGACCTGTGCTCGAGACGACCTCGCGTACGCGTTGGGGATCGTCGCGAGAGGACTTTCGAGCCGAAGCGCCGTTCAGGTGCTGACCGGGATTCTTCTCCACGTCGAAGACGAGAAGCTCACATTGGCTGCAACCGACATGGAGGTCTCTCTCCGCGTATCGGTTGGTGGAGAGGTAAGTGGAGACGGTGCCGTTGTCGTTCCGGGGCGCCTTCTTACGGATCTCGTGCGGCTCCTTCCCGATGCGACGGTGTCACTCTCATACGAGATGGGAGACGGCGTTCTCACGATTGCGTCGGGCAGCTACTCGTCGCGAGTCAACGTGTTCAGTGCAGACGACTTTCCGCGACTCCCGACTCTTGACGCGTCTCTGCATACCATCGCAGCGCCGGCGCTCCTCGGAACCATCGAGAAGGTTGCGCGAGCGGCATCTCGTGACGAGTCACGGCCTGTCCTGACAGGCATCCTCGTCCGCTTCGAAGGTGACACGCTGATCATGGCGGCGACAGACTCGTATCGGCTGGCGGTCAAGGAGACCTCGCTTGGGGAGTCAGGTCCAGAGCTCGACGCGATCATTCCCGCCCGGGCGCTGCAAGAGCTCGCTCGCCTCGCAGCCGGCACCGAGGAGGTGTCACTCGGCGTGCACGAGAACCACGTGATCTTCGGCACCGGCGACGTGTGGCTGACGAGTCGCCGCATCGATGGGCAGTTTCCTAACTACAAGCAGCTCCTGCCAGAGGCATTCGAGCTCGAGGTGACGACCTCGCGGGAGCCGCTCCTCGATGTCGTCAGACGCGCGGCGGTGATGGCCCAGAGAAATGCGCCGCTGCGACTCCGCTTCGACGAAGGCGAGCTCACCGTGTCGGCACAGTCACAAGACGTCGGCGAGGCACGGGAGTCGCTTCAACTCGACTATGCGGGCGAGCCGCTCGAGATCGGGTTCAATCCCGACTTCCTGCGAGACGGACTCGAGGCGGTTGGCGGTGAGACCGTGCAGCTGAAGCTGATCAACCCGCTCCGCCCGGGTCTGATCGTCGCGCCGGACGAAAGCTTCTGGTACCTGATCATGCCGATCCGGCTCGCGGGCTGATCGTCCGCGAGATCACGCTCCGGGATTTCCGCTCGTACGCTCGCCTAGAGCTGGAGCTCGAGCCGGGAGTCGTGCTGGTCTCGGGGCCGAACGGCGCAGGCAAGACGAACCTGCTCGAAGCGCTCCATATGGGTACCCAGGGCTTCTCGCCGCGCGCCCGGAGCGACGCGCAGATCGTGCGATTCGGCGCGGAGGCAGGCCGCGTCCGGCTGGCCGGCGTGAACGCTACAACGGGGTTCGAAGCGGATGTCATCCTCAGCCCGCGCGAGGCGAGACGGGCGCGGCTCAACGGGAGCGCGTTGCGCTCGGCGGAGCAGCTGCGGCACGAGTTCCGCACCCTCGTCTTCACGCCCGATCGCCTGGCTGTCGTCAAGGGCGGGCCGGCGACCCGAAGGGCGTACGTCGACCGGAGTCTCGGTCGGCTGTTCCCGAGCAGAGCCGCCCTTCCCGTCGACTACGCGGCGGCTGTTGGTCAGCGAAACGCCGCGCTCAGGCGAATCGCGGCCGGTGCATCCTCCGCGGATGCCCTCTCTCCCTGGACCAAGGCGGTCGTCACGCTGGGGACGGCGCTCGTCGCGACACGCCGGAAGACCATCGACCTTCTCGCTCTCTCCTTCGCAGAGTACGCCGGTCGCCTCGGCCTCGCCACGGCGACGCTGGCGTACGAGGGAGAGGAGCCTACCCACGACGAGGCGGAACGGCGCCTGGAGCGTGATCTCGAGCGCGGCCTCACGGGTGCGGGCCCTCATCTCCACGACATCCGGCTGGAGGCGGGTGGAAGGGAGCTGCGGAGCTATGGCTCGCAAGGGGAACAGCGGATCTGCGTGCTCGCGCTCGTACTCGCAGAGGGGTCGACGCTCCGGGAGAGAACCGGAAGCGCTCCGCTGATCCTTCTCGATGACGTCCTCTCCGAGCTCGACGGCGAACGTCGGCGTGCCCTGGGAGAGCTGATTTCTGACGGCGGCCAGACCGTGGTCACTGTAACTGCTCCAGCCGCCCTTCCCATCGAGCCTGACCAGTCGCTCGTCGTCTCCTTCGGGACGGTAGAGGTCGCCTGATGGAGCGGATCGGAAGAGAGGTCGAGCGGACGCTCTCGCGCTCGGGAGGAGGGGAAGCTCTGGCGCTTGCCGAGATCACCGCCGCGTGGCCGAAAGCGGTAGGTGATGCGGTCGCGCGGCAGGCGTGGCCCCTCCGTCTCGGCCGGGACGGGACGCTGCACGTTGCGACCGCGTCGGCGACATGGGCGTTCGAGCTCGACCGGCTCTCGCCGGAAATCGCGGAGCGTCTCTCCGCGGTTCTGGGATCACCTCCGCCCGCGAAGCTCCGCTTCCGGGTGGGCCCTGTTCCGGAGCCTGGGCCGGAGCCTGGGGCTGGTTCCCAGGAGCCGAGTACGTCGCTTCCGGCATCACCGGAGACGGAGGCGGAGGCAGTGTCTGCTGCGGCCGCCATCGAGGATCCCGAGCTTCGTGAGCTTGTCGCAAGAGCTGCCCGGGCGAGCCTGTCGAGGGCCCGCTCCGGCCGCCATTTCTGGTAGACTTGTTCGGGCCCGCAAAATGGCGATTTGCAGGGCTTTTTTAATGGCCGAAGCAGCCTACACCGCAAAGGACATCACGGTCCTCGAAGGCCTCGAGCCGGTCCGTCTCCGACCGGGTATGTACATCGGCTCGACCGGCTCTCGAGGTCTTCACCACCTCGTTTACGAGGTCGTGGACAACGCGGTCGACGAGGCGCTTGCGGGACGGAACGACCTCGTGGATGTAACGATCCATCCGGACAACTCGATCACCGTTCGCGACGCCGGAGCAGGGATTCCGGTGGACGTGATCGAGGACCAGGGCCTGTCCGCATTGACGGTGGTTCTCACGAAGCTCCACGCTGGAGGGAAGTTCGGCGGCGAGGGCTACAAGGTGTCGGGCGGGCTGCACGGCGTGGGTGTCTCGGTCGTGAACGCTCTCTCCGAATGGCTGGTCGCAGAAGTCCGTCGCGGCGGGAGCGTCTACCGGCAGGAGTTCGCGCGCGGCGACCCGACGACAGAGATGCAGGTCGTCGGCAAGTCGGCCAAGGGCGAGTCCGGAACGACGATCTCGTTCCTGCCCGACTCGGAGGTCTTCGAGGAGACCGAGTTCTCCGCGCCAACGCTCTCTCAGCGGCTGCGCGAGACCGCGTTCCTGACGCGCGGGCTCCGGATCGTCCTGCGGGACGAGCGCGCCGGCGGCAAGACCGAGGAGTTCCACTACGAGGGCGGGATCCGCGACTTCGTCGCGCACGTGAACGAGTCCAAGGACCCGGTGCACAAGCACATCGTCTACTTCGAAAGCGATGGGGACGACGAACAGGTCGAGGTCGCGATGCAGTGGAACAGCTCGTACGTCGAGTCCGTCTTCTCCTTCGCCAACAACATCAACACGACCGAGGGCGGCACCCACCTTCAGGGCTTCCGCTCCGCCCTGACCCGCACGCTCAACCAGTACGCTCGCCAAGAGAGCCTCCTCAAGGAAAAGGAGGAGAACCTCGAGGGCGAGGACGCGCGCGAGGGGCTCGCCGCCGTCATCTCCGTTAAGCTCCGCAACCCGCAGTTCGAGGGACAGACGAAGACGAAGCTCGGCAACCCGGGGGTTGCGGGGCTCGTCGAGCGAATCGTCAACCAGAAGCTCGCCGAGTTCCTCGAGGAGAACCGCACCGAGGCGCGCCAGATCGTGCAGAAGGCGGTAGCGGCGCGCAACGCTCGCCAAGCGGCGCGCAAGGCACGCGAGCTGACCAGGCGAAAGAGCGCCCTCGAGAGCAACTCTCTCCCCGGGAGGCTGGCCGATTGCCAGATCAACGACCCGGAGGTCACGGAGCTCTTCCTCGTCGAAGGCCCGTCTGCGGGTGGCTCCGCCGTGGACGGTCGCGACCGGACGTACCAGGCGATCCTCCCGCTGCGCGGCAAGGTGATCAACGCCGAGAAGAACCGGATCAACAAGGTCCTGTCGAACGAGGAGATCCAGGCGATCGTCACCGCGATCGGCACGGGGATCGGCGACGAGTTCGACCTCGCGAAGCTGCGCTACAACCGCGTCATCGTGATGACGGACGCCGACGTCGACGGCGCCCACATCCGCACGCTGATCCTCACCTTCCTCTACCGGCAGATGCAGGAGCTCGTCGAGCGAGGCCACGTGTACATCGCCGTGGCGCCGCTGTACCGGGTGAAGATCGGCAACCAGCAGCGGTACGTCGAGAAGGAGTCGCAGTTCGAGGACCTGCTCGTTCGTGAGCGGGTCAAGGACATGGACGTGACAGATCGCTCGGGCCTGACGCAGAAGCTGACCGAGACGCGCTATGGGCGCTTCGCCCGCGTCCTGCACGAGTTCGACGGTTGGCTCTCCCGCCTGCGGGAAGACTTCGGCGCAGCCGCTGCCAACTTCGTGGTCGACCACCGGCTCGTCGAGACCGATGTCGTTCACGGCGGCGTGGAGGACGCTCTCACCCAGCTGGAGCCGAACGGCTACGAGCTGTCGGTGCTGTCGACGAACGACGAGGGGACGGTCCTCAAGGTCGTGGAGAACGAGACGGGCGCGACTGCGAGCGTGGTCGTTCCGAGCGAGCTTCTGGCCTCGCCGATCTACGCGAACGTTCGCAAGACGTACGCCCGGCTCGCGGAGATTGCCGGATACCCGCCGTTCGAGCTCGTCTTCGGCAAGAAGACGCGGAGGGCGGAGACGTTCGGCCAGCTCCGCGAGCAGGCGCTCGACCTCGCGAAGGAGGGGATCCAGGTGAGCCGCTTCAAGGGCCTTGGCGAGATGGATGCGGACGAGCTCGCCGAGACGACGATGAACCCGGCGAACCGCATGCTCATACGGGTCGAGGTCGAGGACGCCGCCGCCGCCGACCGGGTCTTCTCGACGCTGATGGGCGATCAGGTGGAGCCGCGGCGGCAGTTCATCGAGCAGAACGCACGGGAAGTCAGGTTCCTGGATGTCTGACGTCTCGGAGCCGCTGGGCTCGGGCCGGATCGAGCCCCGCGAGCTCGAGCAGGAGATGCGCTCGAGCTTCCTCGACTACGCGATGAGCGTCATCGTCGCGCGGGCGCTGCCCGACGCGCGCGATGGGTTGAAGCCCGTGCACCGGCGTGTCCTGTATGCGATGCACGAGGCCGGTCTGCAGCCGAACCGGCCTCGGCTCAAGTGCGCGCGGGTCGTCGGCGACGTGATGGGCTACTACCACCCGCACGGCGACCAGGCGATCTACGACACGCTCGTCCGCATGGCGCAGTCGTTCTCGCTGCGGTACCCGCTCGTCGACGGGCAGGGGAACTTCGGGAACATCGACGACTATCCGGCAGCCGCGATGCGCTACTGCGTGACAAGAGGCACAAGGATTGCGACGGCGAGCGGAACTATCCGGATCGGCGACATCGTCCCTGGGTCCGCACCGAACTCCGACAATCCAATCGATCTCGAGGTCTTCGATCGGCTCGGCCGACCAGTCCGAGCCTCCGTCCTCTTCCACTCGGGCGATCACCCGACGCTACGGCTGCGAACTCGCGAGGGCTACGAGCTCGCAGGAACACAAAACCATCCAGTGCTCTGTCTCGTGGATCTCGCAGGCGTCCCGATACCGCTGTGGAAGCTTCTCGACGAGATCGAGCCAGGAGACAAGGTCCTCGTCTCCCGCACTCCCCGGGCAGTCGAGGTCGAGCTCGGACAGCGGGACTGGCAGACCGCCTTCCTGCTCGGCGCCTTCCTGTCCGAGGGCTGGGTTGGAGCGCGACGCGCGGGCTTGAACAACACCGACGCCGAGTTCTTCGAGGACGTTGTCGAGGCATACGACGAGGTCGTCGGCGGAGCGCGGTATGCATACGAACGAACGATCGCCTCCGGCTGCACCCTCCGGGAGCTCGACGTTCAGGATATCTCGGCCCTCATCGACAGCCCACTGGCTGAGCTTGCCGGGCAGAGGAGCGCGGGGAAGACCGTTCCCGACCTCGTGTGGCGAAACGGTCAGGCTTTCAAGCGCGCGTTTCTGCAGGCACTTTTCACGGGCGACGGCTCGTCGTCGCTCCTGCCGCGCAAGACCATCCAGATCTCGTACTCGACGTACAGCGAGCAGCTCGCGAAGGACGTGCAGCAGCTGCTGCTGGAGTTCGGCGTCGTCTCGCGGCTCTGCCGGTATGCGAAGGGTGAGGTCAAGGTCGTCATCACGAACCGACGCGATGCCCGCCTGTTTGCGCGAAACATCGGCTTCTTGGGGGCGAAGCAGCGAAAGCTCGACGCGGAGTTGGCGGAGATTCCGAAGGAGAGCCGCGCGCTCTCGCACGACCATGTCCCATTCGTCGCCGACTACATCCGTTCTGAGCACAGTTCGCGCTGGACCGATGGCGACTGGCTCAGGCGGCACAACGTCGATCGGATCGAGCGCTGGGAGCGGGGCGGAACGCAAATCCTCGAGCGCATCGCATCGGACGAGGTCAAGGCTGTCATCGCACCACTGGTAACGGGCGACTACTACTACGCCACGGTCGAGTCGGTCGAGGATGCAGGCGTGCAGCCCGTCTACTCGATTCGGGTCGAGAGCCCGGATCACGCCTTTCTCAGCGACGGCTTCGTCAGCCACAACACCGAGTGCCGGCTCACGCGGCTCGCGACGGAGATGCTCCGCGACATCGACATGGACACCGTGGACTTCGTCCCGAACTACGACGAGTCACGGCGCGAGCCGGCGGTGCTTCCCTCGCGCTTCCCGAACCTGCTTGTCAACGGCTCGGCGGGGATCGCCGTCGGCATGGCGACCAACATCCCGCCGCACCGCCTCGGCGAAGTCGCGGACGCGATCGTGCACCTGATCGACAAGCCCGAAGCGAACGTCGAGGACCTGATGAAGCACGTCAAGGGTCCCGACTTCCCGACCGGGGCGATCATCGTCGGGCGCTCAGGCGTTCGCGACGCGTACCGGACGGGCCGCGGCCGCGTCGTCATGCGGGCCCGCGCCCACGTCGAGGAGCTTCGCGGCGGGAAGTCGGCGATCATCGTCACCGAGCTTCCGTACGGCGTGAAGAAGGGCGGCGACTCCGGCGTCATCAAGAAGATCGCCGACCTCGTGAACGAGAAGGTCCTGAGCGAGGTCTCCGACGTCAAGGACCACTCGGACAGGTCGGGGATGCGGA
>Ga0209341_10002186_pt1 | contig 18700 bp, 17 predicted proteins | sample RifCSP13_2_FD_184020 | JGI IMG/M metagenome (GOLD analysis project Ga0209341, IMG submission 184020) | Soil microbial communities from Rifle, Colorado - Rifle CSP2_sed 13_2 (SPAdes) (version 2) | ecosystem: Environmental > Terrestrial > Deep subsurface > Rock core/Sediment | place: Rifle... | reverse complement strand
GGAGGCCGTCGCCCGGAGCATCCTCGGCATGCGTCTCAAAACGCCGCAGACCCCGCCCGAGGGAATCGAGGTTAAGCGCGTGCTCGTCGAGGAGGCCTCAGCGATCCGCCAGGAGCTCTACCTCTCGGTGACGCTGGATCGGGCCCGGGCGACGCCGGTGCTGATGGCCTCCGAGGCCGGCGGCATGGAGATCGAGGAGGTGGCGGCGACCTCCCCCGGGAAGATCCTCCGCGAGTGGGCGCACCCGGCGAACGGCCTCCAGCCCTTCCAGGCCCGGGCGCTGGCGTTCGGCCTGGGACTGTCGGGTGACCTCTTCAAAGCTGCCGTCGCGGCGATTCTGAATCTCTACCAGTGCTATCTCGCCAAGGATTGCTCCCTGGCCGAGATCAATCCACTCGTCGTCACCACGACCGGGCGGCTGCTCGCCCTCGATGCCAAGTTGAACTTCGACGACAATGCGCTGTTCCGCCATCCTGAGATCCGGGAGCTTCGGGATCTCAACGAGGAAGATCCCCTCGATGTCGAAGCGTCTGCCTTCAATCTGAACTACATCAAGCTCCATGGGAACGTGGGATGCATGGTGAACGGCGCCGGCCTCGCCATGGCGACGATGGATATTATCAAGCTTGCGGGAGGGGAACCGGCCAACTTCCTCGATGTGGGGGGCGGGGCGAGCGCGGAGCAGATCGAGAACGCCTTTCGCATTCTGTCGTCCGACGCGAGCGTGCGGGCAGTGTTCATCAACATCTTCGGCGGCATTCTCCGGTGCGACCGCCTCGCCGAGGGCATGATCGCCGCCGTCCGGAAGCTCGGGCTGCGGCTGCCGGTCGTGGTCCGGATGGAGGGAACCAACGTCGAGCTGGGCAGGCAGATGTTGGCGGAGTCGGGGCTCGCACTCATCACGGCGGACGACATGGCGGATGGGGCACGGAAGGCCGTCGCGCACGCCCAAGACGTCCGCAGGTAATGCTGCGGATATAGTGCTTATGTGGTTGGTGTTTGGTGGTTGGTGACGGGGTGATCACCATCCACTCGTCACTACTCACCAGTCACCAATCACCAGGTGTAAGATGAGTATACTGGTCGACAAGGATACGCGGGTCGTCGTCCAGGGAATCACCGGTCGCGAGGGGGCGTTCCACGCGGCGCGGTGCAAGGAGTATGGGACGACGGTCGTGGGTGGGGTCACCCCGGGAAAGGGGGGGACGACCCACGAGGGCTACCCCGTCTGGAATACGGTCGCGGAGGCGGTGGCGAAGGAGGGAGCGAACTGTGCCCTGATCTTTGTCCCGCCCCCGGCGGCCGCTGACGCGATCATGGAAGGGGCTGCCGCGGGGATCCCGCTCATCGTCTGTATCACGGAGGGGGTTCCCGTGGTGGATATGGTCCGGGCGAAACACGTCCTTGCCTCGACCGGCAGCCGCCTGATCGGACCTAATTGCCCCGGGGTGATCACGCCGGGACAGGCCAAGGTTGGCATCATGCCCGGTCACATCCATCGGCCGGGCGCCGTGGGGGTGGTGTCGCGGAGCGGCACGCTGACCTACGAGGTCGTCCACCAGCTGACCCAGCGGCGAATCGGCCAGTCGACCTGCATCGGCATCGGAGGCGATCCGGTGACGGGGACGAGCTTCGTAGACGCGCTCCGGCTCTTCAACGAGGACCCCGCCACGGCTGCGGTCATGATCATCGGGGAGATCGGCGGCACGGCGGAGGAAGAGGCGGCCGCCTTCGTCAAAGGGCACGTGGGCAAGCCCGTGATCGGATACGTGGCAGGGATGACGGCGCCGCCTGGTCGACGGATGGGGCATGCCGGTGCGATCATCGCCGGGGGGAAGGGGACAGCGGCAGAGAAAGTGAGAGCGATGGAGGGAGCGGGAATTCGCATCTGCCGATCCCCGGCTGAGATGGGGATGATGGTCGAAGACGCCCTTCGGGGTGGCTAACCACGGCGGAGACGGGGTGCGCCGGGACGCGGCCACCTGCCGTGGTGGTGGTGTGTGTGTCAGGACAGGGGACGGGCATGGAACGGACGCTGGCCATTGTAAAACCGGATGCGGTCGCCCGGGGGAAGATCGGCGAGATCCTCCGCCGTTTCGAGGAGGCCGGCCTCCGGATCTGCGGCCTCAAGATGGTGCGCCTGAGTAAGCAGGCGGCGGAAGGCTTCTATCATGTCCACCGGGACCGCACCTTTTTCGACAGCCTGACGACCTTCATGAGCTCGGGGCCTTCGGTGGCCGTGGTGCTCGAGGGCGAAGGGGCCATTGCGCGTGTCCGCGCGATCATGGGGGCGACAGACCCCGCCAAGGCGGCGCCGGGAGAGATTCGCCGGGATCTGGGCACCAGCATCGAACGGAACGCCGTGCACGGGTCCGATTCAGCCGAGTCGGCCGCCGTCGAGCTCCCCTTCTTCTTCGGCGGAGTCGAGACCTTCGAATATGTCCGGGTGGATCGGCCTGGAGGCGGAGCCAAGTATCGATGAGGCATGTCCGCGGCGAGGAATCCAATGGCGTCGCGGAGTTATCCGAAGATTAACCCGGTTTTCGCTTGACATCACCGGGTCTCCTCAGTATAATGCGCAGACTTTGGCGGGTGACGGTGCATGTTCGTGGATATCGCCCAGATCCCTGCGGAGGGGCTGGATATCAACTTTTGCGAGGATGGGGATTTTCTGGATCCCTCGGGGGGGCGGGTGTCTCTTCTTCGGCCGGTCGAGGCCCTTCTTCACTTGTCTCGGAGTCCAGCCGGGGTCTGTGTACGGGGGCAGGTCTCCTCTGACCTCCGACTCCACTGCAGCCGTTGTAATGAGCTCTTCACGCTGCCAGTCCGTGAAGGATTTGAAGTCGAGTACCGTAAGCCACCCGAGGCGAGTGGGGACGGGGAGTACGAGCTGGGGGCCGACGAACTCGATATAAGCTTCCTGGAGGAGGAAAAGATCAACGTCGTGGGGCTCGTCAGGGAGAACGTCCTGTTGGCGCTCCCCGTGCAGCCGCTGTGTCACGACGACTGTCGGGGACTCTGCCCTCGTTGCGGGGCCAACCTGAACGGGGGGCCCTGTCCGTGTTCCACGACGCACCGTGATCCCCGGTGGGGCAAGTTGGAATCATTGCGGTAACGTGAGGAGGGGATCATGCCGCTTCCCAAGCGTCGCCATTCCAACGCGCGGACCAGAAAACGGCGGGCACACGATGCCCTGTCGCTCCCACCACTGGCGATTTGTCCGCAATGTCGAGAGCGGATGACCCCGCATCGGGCCTGTCCCAGCTGTGGCTTCTACCGAGGCCGTGCAGTGGTCAAGCGGGAAGAGGCAGAAGGATAGGAGAGGAGCCGTCGCCTGCCGCGGACGGAAAGGCGGGGCGGGATGGAACAGGGACCTGTTCGGCTGTCCCACCCGGGTCAAGTCACGGTTGCCCTTGATGCCATGGGCGGGGACGGCGGCGTCAGCGTCACCGTGGAGGGTGCCGTGGCGGCGGCTCGCGAGTTCGGGCTGGCCGTCATCCTGGTGGGGATCGAAGAGACGATCGTGCACGAGCTCTCCCGGTTTGAGACGCGGGGGCTGGCTATCCGTGTTCGGCACGCGCCCGAGGTGGTGGAAATGGACGAATCCCCCTCGGTCGCGCTCCGGAAAAAGAAGGATTCGTCGATCCGGGTGGCCGTCGATCTGGTCAAGGAGGGCGAGGCTCAGGCCATCGTCAGTGCTGGAAACACGGGAGCGGTCATGGCGACGGGCCTGATCGTCCTGGGGCCGGTGACGGGGGTGGAGCGGCCGGCCATCGCCGCGCAGGTTCCGACCTTAGGCGGGTATGCGATTCTTCTCGATGTGGGCGCGAATGTGGATTGCAAGCCCCGCCATCTGGTGCAGTTTGCCATCATGGGGTCCGTGTACGCCCGCCGGATCCTGGGCAAGCCGGATCCCCGTGTCGGCCTCCTGAGCATCGGAGAGGAAGAGACGAAAGGGAACGAGCTGACCAAGGAAACCTTCCGGGCCCTGGAGGAGGTGCGGGGCCTCCACTTCATCGGGAACGTGGAAGGGGTGGATGTCTTCAACGGGAAGGCGGATGTGGTGGTCTGCGACGGCTTCACCGGGAATGTCGCGCTTAAGATCGGTGAGAGCGCGGCCGAGACGATGTTCACCCTCTTCACGAACGAGTTGAGCCAGGGCCTGCTCGGGAGGGCGGGACTGATGTTGCTGCGGGGTTCCCTGGGGCGCTTCCGACGCCGGATCGATTACACCGAGTACGGAGGTGCCCCGCTCCTTGGGGTGAGCGGGGTCGTCGTGATCGGGCACGGGCGGTCCACAGCCAAGGCCATCAAGAACGGCCTCCGGGTCGCGGCGGACTGCGTCACGAGCCGGATGATCGAGAGCATCCGGGAAGGGGTCGCCCAGAACTAGGGGGGAGTTATGGAACGAAGCCGGATTCTTGGCACCGGATCGGCGGTGCCGACGCGGGTGGTGAGCAACGCGGAGATCGAACGCCTCGTGGAGACGAGCGACGACTGGATCGCCTCCCGGACCGGCATCTCGGAACGCCGGGTGTGCAGTGCCGGGGAGGATACCGCCACCTTGGCGGAGCAGGCTGCGGCGCGCGCCCTGGAAGCCGCCGCCCTGGACCCCATGGACCTCGATCTCATTCTCGTGAGCACGATCACGCCCGCGCTTACATTCCCGGCGACGGCGTGTCTGGTGCAGGAGACCCTGGGGGCGCGGCGGGCGGCGGCCCTCGATGTCTCGGCCGCCTGTGCGGGATTCATTTATGGTCTTGCCGTGGCCGATAACTTCATCCGGACCGGCATGTACCGCACCGTGCTCCTCATCGGATCCGAGACGCTCTCGATGCTCACGGATTGGAGCGACCGCAACACCTGCGTCCTCTTTGGAGATGGGGCAGGGGCGGTGGTCCTGCAGGGGCAACGGGGCGAGCGCGGGGTGCTGTCGACGCACCTGTATTCCGACGGCTCGCAGTGGGGACTCCTCATGGCGCCCGGCGGCGGATCCCGCTGCCCCGTCACTCCGGAAGTCTTGGAACAACGACTCAACAAGATCAAGATGCCGAACGGCAACGAGGTCTTCCGGATCGCCGTCCGCTCGATGGAGGATGCCTGCATCGCCGCCCTCAAACACAACCACCTCGAGATCGCCGATGTCGATGTGGTTGTCCCGCACCAGGCAAACGCCCGGATCATTCAGGCCATGGCCCATCGCCTCTCGCTCCCTCCGGAGAAGGTCATCACGAACATCGCGCGGTACGGCAATACCTCTGCTGCATCGGTCCCTTTGGCGCTTGATGAGGCGGTCCGGACGGGGAAGATTCACGAAGGGGACCTCGTGCTGCTCGTGGCGTTTGGCGGCGGCCTCACCTGGGGGTCGGCGGCGGTCCGGTGGTGAGGGCGAGTCTCGCGACCGGCGTACGGGAGGAAGGGGCGAGGGCGGAGGGCCGGCCACGCGCGATGGATGGGAAGACTGCTTTTGTGTTTCCGGGCCAGGGATCGCAGTATGTGGGCATGGGCCGCGCGTTGGCCGAAGGCTTCCGGGCGGCGGATGTCCTCCTGACGGAGGGGAGCCAGGTCCTGGGGGTCGACCTCAAGCGCTTGTGCTTCGAAGGGCCGGAGCAGGCCCTCAGCCTCACCGTCAACACGCAGCCGGCAGTGCTCACTGTCGGGGCGATGGCATGCGCGGTGCTCGAGGAACACGGGGTCACGCCGGACTTCGTGGCCGGACACAGCCTGGGGGAATACGCGGCCCTCGTGGCGGCACGGTCACTGACCTATCCGAACGCGCTCCGCGCCGTGCGGCGTCGGGGGGAGTTGATGCAGGAGGCGGTGGCCGTCGGTGCGGGGGCGATGGCGGCCGTCATCGGCCTCAGTCGTGAGGCGGTGGAGGATATCTGCCGCGAAGCCGCCCAGGGCGAGGTCGTGGAAGTGGCAAATCTGAATGCGCCGATCCAGACCGTCGTGGCGGGGCACGCCGTCGGGGTGGAGCGGGCGGCTGCGCTGGCGCGGACGCGGGGGGCGAAACGAGTGCAGATGCTCGCCGTGAGCGCCCCGTTTCATACGAGCCTGATGCAGCCCATCGCGGAGGAATTCGCGCGGGTGCTGGGTCGCCTCGACATCCGCGACCCCCAGGTGCCCTTGGTCGCCGGCCGGGACGCGGAGTTGAAGCGCAGCGCTTCAGAGGTGGTCCAGTGCCTCATCGAACAGCTGGACCATCCCGTGCGCTGGGTCGACGTCATCCGGCGTCTCGCCCGGGAGGGGGTCGAGGTCTTCATCGAAGTGGGTCCGGGAAAGGTCCTCTCGGGCTTAGTCAAGCGGATCGACGAGGGGGTGCGGGTCTATCACGTCGAGGACCGGCAAAGCTTGGAGGAGACCCTCACGGCGACAGCACGGGCATGACGCTCAGCGGCAAGGTGGCGGTGGTCACAGGAGGATCGCGCGGGATCGGACGGGCGGTGACCTGTGCGTTGGCCCGGGAAGGGGCCGCCGTGACGCTTTGCGGGCGGGATCCGGTTGCCTTGGAGAAGGTGGCCGCGGAACTCGAACCATCTGGGGCGCAGGTCCTGACGGTCAAGGCCGATGTGACGCTGGCCGTCGACGTCGAACGACTGATCGGGGCCTGTCTCGCACGGTTCGGCGGCGTCAACATCCTGGTCAACAATGCGGGGGTCACGCGGGACAATCTTGTCCTCCGGATGAAGGACGAGGAGTGGGACGAGGTGCTGGAGACGAATCTGAAGGGGGCGTTCCACTGCACCCGGGCTGTGCTGCGGCCGATGATCAAACAGCGGGGGGGGCGGATCATCAATCTCACCTCGGTGGTGGGGATCATGGGAAATCCGGGGCAGGCGAACTACGCGGCGGCCAAGGCGGGGATCATCGGCTTCACGAAGGCGACCGCCAAAGAAGTCGCCTCCCGGGCCATCACCGTCAACGCCGTGGCGCCGGGATTCATTGAAACGGACATGACGAACGCCTTGGACCCGGAGCTTCAGGAGCAGATGCGCGCCCAGATTCCCGTGGGCCGGTTCGGCACACCGGAAGAGGTGGCGGAGCTGGTCGTTTTCCTTGCCTCGGATCACGCGGCGTACATCACGGGTCATGTCATCCATATCAACGGGGGCTTGTGGATGTGACGCATCGGGTGTGTGCGTTCTTCTTGCTGGGGGGTGAGGAGGTGAGCGGACCGTGGACGTGCCGGAGAAGGTGAAGAAGATCATCGTAGAGCAGCTGGGCGTTGACGAGTCGGAGGTGACCCCCGAGGCGTCCTTCGTCGAGGATTTGGGGGCCGACTCCCTGGATACCGTCGAGTTGATCATGGTCCTGGAAGAGGAGTTCGGTATCGAGATTCCGGACGAAGATGCCGAGAAGATCGCTCAGGTCAAAGATGCGGTCCAGTACATCAAGGAACGGGTCTAGGCTCGGGGCACGCAGCCGGGCGAGCAAGGAGCAATCATGCGGCGGGTAGTCGTGACGGGGATGGGGGTTGTCTCTCCCGTCGGAATCGGCGTCGATCGGTTCTGGAAGGCCGTTGTGGCCGGGACTTCGGGGGTGCGGCGCATTACGGCCTATGACCCGACCGGTCACGATTGCCAGATTGCGGCGGAGCTGAAAGACTTCGATCCCCTGCAGTGGATCGAGAAGAAAGAAATCCGCAAGATGGACCTCTTCGTGCAGTACGCGCTGGCCGCAGGCATCATGGCGGTGGAGGACAGCGCCCTGAAGGTAGACGATGCGAACCGGCGGCGGATCGGGGTGCTGGTGGGAACGGGAATGGGCGGCATCCCCATGCTGGTGGAGCAGCATCGCATCCTTCTAGAAAAGGGGCCGGGCCGCGTCAGCCCCTTCTTTATCCCCGGCATTATCCCCAATATGGCATCGGGGCGCATCTCGATGCAGTTCGGGCTCAAGGGCCCGAACTCGTGTGTCTCCACCGCCTGTGCCACGGGCAATCACGCCATCGGCGATTCGCTCCGGATCATTCAGCGCGGGGAGGCGGATGTCATGGTGGCCGGGGGAACGGAGGCGGTGATTGCTCCCCTGTGCGTCGCCGGATTTAGCAACTGCAAGGCGCTCTCCACGCGGAATAACGAGCCTGAGCGGGCCAGCCGTCCATTTGATAAGGAGCGCGACGGTTTCGTCATGGGTGAGGGTGCGGCGGTCCTAGTGCTGGAAAGACTCGAGCATGCCCTCGACCGGGGCGCGTCCATCTATGCAGAGGTCTGCGGGTACGGGATGAGCTCCGATGCCTATCACATGACCGCGCCGGCTCCGGGCGGAGAGGGCGCGGTCCAGTCCATGCAGGCCGCCCTCAGGGATGCCGGGCTTCCGCCGGAGGCGGTCGATTACATCAACGCCCACGGCACGTCCACACCGTACAACGACGCCAACGAGACGCTGGCGATCAAGCAGGTCTTCGGCGATCACGCCACCCGACTGCCGATCAGCTCCATCAAGTCCATGATCGGGCATACCCTCGGGGCCGCCGGGGCCATTGAAGCGGTAGCCACCATCCTGTCCCTGAAGCACGGGATCCTCCCCCCGACTATCAACTACGAGCACCCCGACCCCGACTGCGACCTGGACTACGTTCCGAACACCGCCCGGGAGCTTCCGATCCGGGTCGCCATGAACAACTCCTTCGGATTCGGGGGAACCAACGCCACGACCCTCCTCCGCCGATATCCCGAGTAGACGACGGCTTCTCTCCTCATGGCCGAGACCGCGGCGTCCCTCCGAACCCGGAGACGACGGGGGGCGTGTCATCACCGCGAGGGATCACGGAAGGTGTGCGCGCCGAGGGCTGAGGAAGGTGATCGTCGGAGAGGTGTCGGCCTGACTCTCCGGATGGCGCAGTGCCGCCGCGAAAATCTCCGTCACCTCGTGAGGGGAGAGATGCGGTGCCTCGGGCAATACGATCCGAATGTCGCGAGCGCGCAGGTTGTCGAGGAGTTGCGTGAGGTGTCGGCCTGCCGCCTGCAGCGTGGAGACGTCCACCTCGCCGTGCGGCCCCAGACCGAGGACCAAGATCCTCTCGACCCGGAACTTCCCGGCAGGGGGGAAGAGGACGGCGCTTCCCACCCCCCCGCTGAATTTGCCGTCTACCGCCAGGCGCGAGACGGCGCCCGAGAGAATCCAATCGACCCTGCCGAGGGCACCGCGGGGGACGGGAGTATCCTGGAAATGGAAGAGGACCAGGACGTCTCCTGCGACCTCTTCGAGGGCGTCCGGAGACGGTTGGGTCATCCTTCGGCGGCTTCCAGGAGGGGGGGGCGGGTCACGACGCGAATCCGGTCGAGGATGCCGTTGACGAAGCGGCTCGAGTCGCCGCTGCCGTAGGCTTTTGCAATCTCGATGGCCTCGTTGAGGATGACCCGTTCGGGGATTTCCTTCTGGCAGAGGAGCTCGTAGGTCGCAATGCGGAGGATGTTCCGGTCCACCAGGGCGATCCGCGAGAAGGCCCAGTGCTCGGCAGTGCGGGCGATGAGGGCATCGATCTCCTCCCGATGCGCAACCGTTCCCGTCACCAAGTCCTCGGCGAAGGCCTGGACCTCCGGGGGGCCGGGATGCTCCGCCCAGTAGTCGCGGAAGACCTCGGGGAGCTTTCCCGCACGGAACTCGAGCTGGTACAGGATGCTCAGGGCCGCTTCTCGGGCATGTCGGCGCTTGCCCATCCCTCTCCTACTGCCTGTTCGGGGTTTCACCCTGCTCCTTGTCGAGTTGGGCGAAGAGGTGGGCCATTTCCATGGCGGCCAGCGCCGCCTCGAATCCTTTGTTCCCCAGCTTTGTCCCCGCCCGTTCGATGGCCTGTTCGATGCTATCGGCCGTGAGGATGCCGAAGATGGTCGGGATGCCGGTCTTCAGGGCCGTAGCGGCGACCCCCCTGGCGGCCTCCCCCGCGACGTAGTCGAAGTGGGCGGTCGCCCCGCGGATGACGGCGCCCAGGCAGATGACCGCGTCGTAGCGGCCACTGGAGGCAAGCCGCTTGGCGGTCACCGGGATCTCGAAGGCCCCCGGCACCCTGACGACGTCGATCGTGTCCGGATCCGCCCCGTGGCGGAGCAAGGCGTCGAGGGCCCCGTCGAGGAGCCGTGCCGTGATGAATTCGTTGAACCGGCTCAGGACGATGGCAAAGGTGAATCCCTGGGCGGAGAGCTGTCCTTCGAAATTCCGTGTCATCTTCCCTCCCCGATCTACCCCTGCCCGCCGCTCAGCCCGTGCAACAGGTGGCCCAACTTTTCTTGCTTGGCCGCCAGGTAGTCCCGGTTCTCCGGGACCGGCTCGATCTCCAGAGGGACGCGCTCGACGATGCGGAGGCCGTATCCCTCGAGCCCCACGATCTTCCGTGGATTGTTCGTGAGGAGCCGCATCTTGCTGACCCCACAATCGACGAGGACTTGCGCGCCGATCCCATAGTCTCTGAGGTCCGCTTTGAACCCCAGCTTCTCGTTCGCCTCCACCGTGTCGTATCCCTGATCCTGGAGTTCATAGGCCCGGAACTTGTCAGCGAGCCCGATCCCCCGCCCCTCTTGCCGCATGTAGAGAAAGACCCCACGACCCTCCGCCGCGATGAGGGCGAGCGCGCGGTCCATCTGGGAACCGCAGTCGCAGCGCAGGGAACCGAAGACATCCCCCGTCAAACACTCGGAGTGCACCCGGACCAGCACCTCGTCGGCCGGCGTGATGTCCCCGAGGGTGAGGGCCAGGTGCTGGTCGTGTCCCACGAGGCTGCGGTACAGCATGGCCTGGAAGCTGCCGTGCCGCGTCGGAATGACGGCCTCTGCCACGCGCTGGACCAGCTTTTCCCGTCGCATCCGGAACGTGATCAGATCCTGGACCGTCACGAGGCGCAGGCGGTGACGGGCGGCGAACGCGAGGAGCTGGGGGACCCGGGCCATGCTCCCGTCCTCGTTCATGATCTCGCAGATCACGCCGGCCGGGGTGAGCCCAGCCAGCCGGCAAAGGTCAATGGCCGCCTCGGTCTGACCCGCCCGGGCCAGGACGCCGCCCTCCTTGGCCCGGAGGGGAAAGATGTGACCCGGGCGCGTGAGGTCCTCTGGTCGCGTCTTCGGGTCCACGAGCGCTCGGATGGTGGTGGCGCGGTCCTGGGCCGAGACGCCGCTCGTGATCCCTCGCCGCGCCTCAACCGAAATACAGAATGCGGTTCCGTAGGGCGCGGTGTTTTCGGAGACCATCAGCGGAATCTTGAGCGCGTCGAGCCGGTGCCCGGGCAAGGAGACGCAGATGAGACCGCGGCCGTGCGTGGCCATGAAGTTGACGGCCTCCGGGGTGACTCGCTCGGCGGCCATCGTCAGGTCCCCTTCGTTCTCGCGGTCTTCGTCGTCAACGACGACGACCATCCGGCCGTCGCGGATGTCTCCGATGGCGTCTTCGATACGGTCGAAGGGCATGGGCGCTCGATCCTACGCGAACCCCTGCTCGTGGAGGACCTCGCGCGTGAGGCGAGGCCCCGCCGACAGTCGCTGCCCGGCGAAAAGCCGCTCGACGTAGCGGCTCAACACATCCACCTCCAGGTTCACCCGATCGCCGGCCCCTTTCCGCCCCAGCGTCGTCGTCGCGAGCGTGTGGGGGATCAGGGAGACCGAAAAGGCGTGCCCGGAGACCTCCACGACCGTGAGACTCACCCCGTCAGCGGCGATGGAGCCCTTCGGCGCGATGTAGGGGATCAGGAAGGGAGGGACGCCGATCCACATCCACGCAGACTCTCCTGCGGCCTCCCGCCGGAGGATGGGGCCGACGCCGTCGACGTGGCCGGTGACGAAATGCCCGCCGACGGAATCGCCGAGCCGCAGCGGAAACTCCACATTGACCTGCTCACGCGGCTGCACGCCGCCGAGGGTGGTCCGCTCCAGGGTCTCGGGAGACAGATCCACGGTGAAGCTGCTGCCGTTCCGTTCAGTGACCGTGAGGCAGACTCCGTTCACCGCGATGCTCTGCCCGATGGCGAGATCCGGCCCCGGCGCCGCCAGGGCGACCGTGAGACGAGCATCCTGCGTCCCCCGCCTGAGGGCCACCACGCTCCCCTGAACCTGTATGATGCCGGTGAACATCTCGCTATGGCGTCCAGGGAGTTGCCGGTTCAGTCAGGTACCCCTCGACGACTATATCTTCTCCGAGGCGCTCGACCCGCATGTGTGTGATGCGGAGCGCATCCGCAAGCTTCTCGGCCCCGTCCCCCTGCAGGAGGGTCGGGGCTTTCCTGCCCCCGATCAGGATCGGGGCGAGCATCAGGATCACCTTATCCACGACGCCGGCGGTGAGTGCGGTGGTGGCCACCCGTCCTCCCCCCTCGATCATGACCGCAGTGATGTCGCGGCGTCCGAGCTCGCGGAGGAGGGCGGGCAAGGAGAGTCCTTCCTCGGCTGGCGGGACGGCCACCACCTCGGCGCCCGCCTTCCGCAGGCGACTCAGGCGGGACGGTGCGAGGCCGTCAGCAACGGCCACGAGGGGTGGTCGGGAGCCCGTCCGGAGAACGCGGGCGGTCACGGGGAGGCGGCCGCGACTGTCGAGGATGACGCGCAGCGGATCGCGGCCTTCGGCTCCCTCCAAGCGGGGTGTGAGCATGGGATCGTCCCGCACGACCGTGCCGATCCCCACCACGAGTGCGTCGACGGCGGCGCGCATTTCGTGAACCCGGCGACGGGCCGGCTCGCCCGTGATCCATCGCGACTCGCCGGTGCGCGTCGCCAGCTTGCCGTCAAGGCTCGTGGCGGCCTTGAGCAGGACGAACGGCTCTCGTGTCCGGATGAATTTCAGATAGGCTTCGTTCAGCCGGACCGCCTCCTCCTGGAGCAGGCCCACCTCGACCGGAATCCCGGCGGTCCGGAGCCTCTCCACTCCCTTGCCCGCAACGGCCGGGTTAGGATCGTAGGTGGCGACGATCACTCGGGCGACGCCCGCGCGGATCAGGGCGTCCGTGCACGGGGGCGTTCGTCCGTAATGGGGGCAGGGCTCGAGAGTCACATAGCAGACCGCCCCGCGCGCGCTCCGGCCGGCTGCCTTCAAGGCGGCCACTTCCGCATGATCGCCCCCCGCCGCCGCGTGAAATCCTTCCCCGACGATGGCGCCCTCGCGAGTGAGAACGGCCCCCACCATAGGGTTCGGGCTGGTCCGTCCCCTCCCGTGGGTCGCGAGGACGAGGGCACGCTCCATGTATGTCCGATCCGCCTGCAGCATCGTCGCAACTCGCCAAGGCCCGATTTCTCGGGCACTTTCCGCTCACGCTATCACCCGGGATGTGAGGTGTCAAGGGCCGCCAGAGGGCATCCGCCTCAGGCATTACGGCGGAGGAGGGCCGCGGCGAACGCAGGCGCTTCGAAGGGTTGGAGGTCCTCGACCCCTTCGCCCAACCCCACGTACCGCACCGGAATCTGCAGCTCCGCCACGATCCCCACCACCGCGCCGCCCTTGGCCGTCCCGTCCAGTTTGGTGATGATGAGTCCGGTGACACCGAGTGCCTGCTGGAACTCCCGCGCCTGCACGGCGGCGTTGAGCCCGGTGGTCGCGTCCAGGATCAGGAGGGTCTCGTGCGGGGCGCCGGGAAGCGTTCGGGCGGCGATCCGCCGGATCTTTTTCAACTCGTCCATCAGGTTTTTCTTGGTGTGCAGCCGCCCGGCCGTGTCGATCAGGACCAGGTCCGTCCCCCGGGCCCGGGCGGCCTCCAGCGCGTCGAAGACGACTGCCGCCGGATCGCCCCCCGCCTGATGGGCGATGACGTGCGCTCCCGCCCGCGTGCCCCAGATCTCGAGCTGCTCGATGGCCGCGGCCCGGAACGTGTCCGCAGCCGCCAGGGTGATCCGCTTCCCGAGGCGCATCGCCCGTAGCGCCATCTTGCCGATGGTGGTGGTCTTGCCGACCCCGTTGGCGCCGAGGATCAATACGACATGGGGGTGGCCCTCCGGCGTGGGCGTCTCTGGAACCGACAGGAGGGCGGCGATTTCCCGCTCGAGGAAGGAGAAGAGCGCGGGCGGCTCCGTCAGCCCGTGAGGGATGGCATCCAGCAACCGCTGCACCGTCGGCATGCCGAGATCGGTGGTGATCAGTACTTCCTCGAGTTCATCGAGCAACTGCTGGTCGATGCGGGGTCGGGTGAGCAGCCCGGCAAGACGATCCCCGAGAGCCATCCGCGTCCTGCGGAGACCGGCTGCAAAGCGGGCGAACGGAGAGAGCGGCTCGCCGACTCGACTGTGCTCGTCGAAGTCTGCATTCGCCGAAGTCCTGTCGAAGGGGTGTTCCGTCATGAACTGTCGGCGGGCCTCGGTCAGGAGGCGGTGGCAGGGACCGGTTGGTCTGCCGGTTTGCCGAGACGGACCGAGATCAGCTTGGAAACCCCCGGCTCCTCCATGGTGACCCCGTAGAGCAGATCGGCCACCTCGATCGTCCGGGGATGATGCGTGATGACGATGACCTGCGAGGTGAGGGCGAGCTCGCGCAGGAGAGCGGTAAAGCGATCCACGTTCACATCGTCGAGCGCCGCATCCACTTCGTCCAGCACGATGAAGGGGCTGGGGCGCGTGGCCCACAGGGCCATCAGGAAGGCGATGGCCCCGAGGGTCTTCTCACCCCCCGACAGGAGGGAGAGGGTCGTGGTCCGCTTCCCGGGGATCCGCACCCGGATGTCGACGCCGGGCTCTCCGGTGTCGTCGCCCTCGCTTAGGACGAGCGCGGCCTCCCCGCCGCTGAAGAGGCGCTGCCAGTAGAGATCCAGATGCTGGTTCACCGCCGCCAGGGTCTTCCCGAACAGCTCTTCGATCGTCTGTTTGATCTCGGCGATGGTGGCTTTGAGGGAATTGACAGAGGACGTCAGGTCTTCGGCCTGGGTGGTCATGAAGCGGAAGCGTTCCGTGAGGGCCTCGTACTCCTCCAGGGCCGCCATGTTGATCGGGCCGAGCCCCGCGAGCTTTTGGCGGAGTTCTTCCGTTTCGTGCGCAAGCGTCTCGGGGTCCGCGGGGGCGTCCTCGGTGTCCAGCGCTTCCAGCGGTTTCCCCTCCGGTGCATGCTCCTGCAGGCGCCTCTGCAGCAGCGACCGCTCGGTGCTCAGTGCCGCCCGCCGCGACGCCGTGGCCGCCTGCTCCTGCTGGAGTTCGGCGAGCTCCCTGCGCAGCGCCTTCAAGGCTTCCTCGTGAGTGAGGAGAACCTGGCGGAGCCGATCCCGTTCGCCCTGAAGATTCTGGAGGGCTCCAGCCTCCTGGGCCTCGTGCCCTTGGAGGCTGCCGAGGGACTGTTGCAGGGCCGTCATCTCCTGAGCCAGCGCCGCCTCCCGCGATCGATCCTCGTCCGCCTCCCGACCGAGATCGGCCTCCCGCACCCGTTCCCGGTCGAGATCGGCCGCGAGACGCTCCATAGAGCGCACGAGCCCTTCCTTTCGCTCTTCGAGGGACGTCGATCGAATCCGCGCCTCCGCCAGCGCCTGCTGGAGTTCCTGCTGCTCGGCCTGCAACAGGGACACCCGCCGAGCCTGCGCGGCGGTGTCTTGCTTCAGCTCTTCCTCCTGCCGGGTGCAGGTCTGGAGGGTCTGCTGCGCCTGGTTGAGGGCGGTCTCCAGGTCGCCCAGCTCCACGTCGAGGCGGTCGAGTTCCGCGTGCAGGAGTCCGGTCTGGCTGCCGAGACGGGAGGACACAGTCCGCACCTCGGCGAGGGCGCGCTCCACGGGGTGCCGGGCTTCCGTGTCCGCTGTGAGGGATTCTTCGTGCAGGCTTGAGGCGTGTTGGCGTTCTGCACGGGTGTCCTGCACCTTCTCCCACTCGATCTCCACCGCCTGCAGCTCTTCGGTCACCCGGGCGATCAGGAGGGGAAGCTCTTCGAGTTCGCGGCGCCGACTGAGGAGGCTTACCGCGATGGTCGTGCCGCCCTGCATCGGCCCCCGCGAGCTGAGCACCGCCCCCGCGACAGTGGCCACCCGGACGGCGCCGGGAAGGCGGCGGAGGAGGGCGAGGGCCGTGGGGAGGTCCTGGACGATTATAGCGTCTGCCAGGAGAGAGCGGAGGAGGGGTTGAAGCTCGTCCGGGGCCTTGACGAAATTCAAGGCCGGTCCCACCACCCGCTGGGCCAGATCGGGATCGAGGGCGGCGTGAGCCGCCGCGAGGGCCTGTTCAAGCAGAGAGGCCTGTGGACTCTCGCCCGCCCGTTCCACCTGACGGGGCAAGAGCGTGGCCCAGCCGCGTCCCTCCTGCTCGAGATACCGGATCAGCGACACGCCGGTCTCTGCCGTCGGAACGATGAGTCCCTGCTGCAGATCGCCCAAGAGGGCTTCGATGGCCCGTTCGCACGCCACATCCACGCGGAGCATTCTGGAGAGCGGGCCGTTTATCGCTTGGCAGACGGCCACGCCGGCGGCCTTGCCTTTCAGGAGGAACTGGGGGCCTTCGCTCAGGCCGGCCAACCCCTCCTCGAGTTCCCGCAGAGAGTGCAGGCGGCCTTCCAGCTCCCGGAGGTCTCCGCGCAGCGCGGCCCGCTGCTCGCTGAGCGCCTCCTGCCGGGCGGCGAGGCCGGTCAATTCCTCGGTCAGGGCCGCCCGCTCCCCGGTTAGCGAGGCGATCCGCGCCGTCAGCTCGTCAAGACGCCGCGTCAGTTCCCCGTCGCGGGTCGTGAGAGTTTCCGCTTCGGTCCGGGATGCGGCGAGTTGACGCTGGAGAGACTCCCGGTCCTGGCGGAGGAGGCGCTGCCGTTCCGTGAGCGAGGCCACGTGGTTCCGGTGACCGACCAGCCGGTCGACCGCTGCTACGAGCTCCTCCTTGCGCTTTTCGAGCGCGTCCGCCTGCTCGCGGAGTCCGGTTTCCCGGTAGGAGAGGGCGTCGCTGAGCTCCCGCAGCTCGTGGGTGACCACCCCCAGAGCCTCGTCCGTGGCGCGCCGCGTCGTGGCGTCGGCCTCGAGGTCCCCGCGGAGACGGTGCAGCCGTTCCGCGACCGCGCGCAGCTCACCCTGGCGCTCTTCCGTCCGCCGTCTCAAGTCCCGGAGCAGTTCCTCCCGAGACTGCGATTCCGCCTCCTGACGGCTGCGCTGGCTGCGGAGGCCATAGAGGCGTTCGTGTGCGGCTGTGGTCCGATTCTCGAGGTCCAGGTCCTGGAGCCGCCCGGACTCCAGGGAGGTCTCCTCCTGCGCGATCCGGAGCCGGCACGCCTCGATGGCCCCGGTGCGCTGCCCTTCCTGCTCGAGCACCTGGGCGAGCTCCGCTTCGAGGCGGCGGTCCGCCGCGAGGAGCACAAGCGCCTCGATCTCATGCAGTCGCGCCGTCATGCGCTGATGCCGTTCGGCTTTTTTCGCCTGGCGGTGCAGCGAGGCGCGTTGCCGTTCGATCTCCTGGAGGACGTCCCGGACTCGCAGGAGGTTCTGCTCCGCAGCCTCCAGGCGCCCAAGGGCGGTATTCCGGTTCACCTTGTACGACATCGTTCCCGCCGCCTCTTCCAGGAGGGCGCGCCGCTCCGCCGGTCTCGCGTTGAGGAAAGAGCCGATCACCCCTTGCTGGATCAGGGCGTAGGGTTCCCGACCGAGCCCGCTGTCGAGGAAAAGACGGGTGATATCCTTGAGGCGGCAGACGTGCCGGTTCAGGAGATACTCGCTCTCGCCCGAGCGGTACAGGCGGCGGGTGATGGTCACTTCATCGTGGGGAATCGGCAGCCGGCCTTCGATATTCGAAAGGGTGAGGGACACTTCGGCCATCCCGACCGGCTTGCGGTGGGTGTTTCCTACGAAGATCACATCGTCCATCCGCTCTCCGCGGAGGGCCTTCGGGCTCTGCTCCCCCAGCACCCAGCGCATGGCGTCGACGATGTTGCTCTTGCCGCACCCGTTGGGTCCGACGATGGCGATGAGCCCCGGCTGGAAATCGATGGAGAGCCGTTCGACGAAGGACTTGAATCCGAACAGCGTCAGATTGCTAAGTTGCATGGGCCTCCACTGGCGTCCACAGTCCGGAGTCGCATGTCCGAAGTCAGCGAAAGACCTCCGAGATACGCAGTTTCAGACACCGGACTCCGCAAAAGTCCTCCGGAAGGTACCAGAGGGTCGCGCTCGTGTCAAGGGAAATCACACAAAATGCTGTGTTCATCCTTGAAAGGACCGCAAAATATGGGGGTTTTCTCGCAAGTGGGTGAGCGCGCCGAGAGCTGCCTTCTGCTCGGCTTCCCGTCGGCCCCCCCCCTTCCCTGTCCCCAGCCTCTGTCCTTTGACCTGCACCTCGACCTCGAAGCGGCGGGCGTGGGGAAGACCCGACAGCTTGAGGATGCGGTATCGCGGGAGCGTCTTGAGTACGGCCTGAACACACGCTTGCAGTTCAGACTTTGCATCAAGGGAAAAGTCGGGGCTGAGGCGGGGAAGGAGATGTTGCCTGAGGAACTTCGTCACCGAGCCGAGACCCCGGTCGAGGAAGAGAGCGGCGACGATCGCCTCGAAAGCCGCGGCCAGGATCGTGGCTCGCCGTCGGCCTTCGGGCTCCTCGCTTTTTCCCATACGGAGCATCGCTGGCACTCCCAGGTGAGTTGCCGCCTGGGCTAACGCGTGCCGATTCACCAGGCTGGCCCGGAGGCGGGTCAATTCTCCCGGGGAGCGATGCGGGTAGCGCCGATACAGGTCGAGCGCTAAGACGAGCGCGAGGATGGCGTCGCCCAAAAACTCCAGGCGCTCAAAGGCCCTCCCTTTGGCTCCGACCGAAGGGTGGGTGAGGGCGGCCCGAAGCAGCGCCCGATTCCG
>Ga0209341_10002184_pt1 | contig 18721 bp, 20 predicted proteins | sample RifCSP13_2_FD_184020 | JGI IMG/M metagenome (GOLD analysis project Ga0209341, IMG submission 184020) | Soil microbial communities from Rifle, Colorado - Rifle CSP2_sed 13_2 (SPAdes) (version 2) | ecosystem: Environmental > Terrestrial > Deep subsurface > Rock core/Sediment | place: Rifle... | reverse complement strand
CCCCGTCGGAGCGCACCGAATGCTTTATGTAGAAGTCCTCGTCTATCCAGGCGGGGGAACCGGCATGATGCAAGGCCAACCCATTATCATACTGAAGGAAGGAACGGCTCGAGACCGGGGCAAAGGCGCCCAGTTCAACAACATCGCGGCCGCGCGCGCGGTCGCGGACGCCGTGCGCTCGACGCTCGGGCCGCGCGGCATGGACAAGATGCTCGTCGACTCGCTCGGCGATGTGACAATCACGAACGACGGCGTGACGATCCTCAAGGAGATCGAGGTCGAGCACCCCGCCGCGAAGATGATCGTCGAGGTCGCGAAGACCCAGGACCAGGAGGCGGGGGATGGCACGACGACCGCCGTGATCCTGGCGGGGGAGCTGCTCAAGGAGGCGGAATCGCTCCTCGAGGCGAACGTCCACCCGACGACGATCGCGCGCGGCTACCACATGGCCGCGGAGAAGGCGATCGAGTACCTGCGGGACATCTCGTTCCAGGTTAAGCCGACGGACGCGGGCACCCTGAGGGAGATCGCGTCGACCGCGATGGGCGGTCGGTCGATCGGGGACGCGAAGGAGTACGTCGCGGATCTCGCGGTCCGTGCGATCTTGGCGGTGACGGAGGAGGTTGCGGGGGAGCGGCGCGCGGACGTCGACAACGTCCTCGTGCAAAAGAAGCATGGCCACGCGATCATGGACACGGAGCTCGTGGACGGCGTCGTGCTGGACAAGGAGCGGGTCCACCCGCGGATGCCGGACGGGGTCGACGACGCGCGGATCGCGCTCGTGAACCGGGCCCTCGAGGTGAAGAAGACCGAGGTCAGCGAGGAGATCAAGATCCGGGACCCGACGAAGCTCACCGCGTTCCTGCAGGAGGAGGAGCGGACCCTGAAGGGATACGTGGACACGATCAAGAAGACGGGCGCGAACGTCGTGATCTGCCAGAAGGGGATCGACGACCTCGTGCAGCACTACCTCGCGAAGGAGGGAATCTACGCGGTGCGCCGCGCGAAGGAGAGCGACATGGAGAAGCTCGCCCGGGCGACGGGCGGCCGCGTCGTGACGGCCCTCGAGGACCTCAGCGCGAAGGACCTGGGGCACGCGAAGCGCGTGGAGGAGCGGAAGATCGGGGACGACAAGATGACGTTCGTCACGGGGTGCAAGAACCCGAAGGCGGTTTCGATCCTGATCCGCGGCGGCACGGAGCACGTCGTCGAGGAGGTCGAGCGGGTCGTCCACGACGCCCTGCGCGTCGTCGCGGCGGCGGTCGAGGACGGAACGGGCCTCCCCGGCGGCGGCGCTGCGGACATCGAGGTTTCCCTCCGCCTGAAGGACTACGCGGCGAGCCAGGGCGGGCGCGAGCAGCTCGCAATCGAGGCGTTCGCGAAGGCGCTCGAGGTCGTCCCGTGGACGCTCGCAGAGAACGGGGGCCTGAACATGATCGACACGCTCATCGAGCTCAAGGCGGCGCACGAGGGGAAGAAAGGTGCCCAGGTCGGGATCAACGTCCTCACCGGAAAGCCCTCGGACATGCGCCGGGCCCACGTGATCGAGCCGCTCCGGGTGAAGAAGCAGGCGTACCAGTCCGCGACGGACGCGGCGACGATGATCCTCCGGATCGACGACGTGATCGCCTCGAGGCGCACCGAGGCGAAGGCGCCGGGCGGCGGCGACGAGCACGGGCACGGCGGGATGCCGCCGGGCATGGGCGGCTTCGGCTAGGCCCTAGCCCGTCACGACGTCGAGGTCCCACGTCGAGGCCACGCCCGCGCGGTCGAACAGGACGCCGACGGGGCACTGTTCCAGCGTGATCCGGAGCGCGGTCTCAATCGCCTTCCGGGGGGCCGCGGAGCGGATCGTCACGCGCCCGTGCACGGTCGCGATCGTCGGTGCGCCCCTGGGCCGCTCGGCGCGGACATCGACCTCGAGTCCCTCATACGGGACCTTCCGCTTGGTGGCGACCGCGGAGAAGATTGTGGAGACGCATCCCGCGAGGGACATCACGCACAGCTCAAGCGCGCCCGGGCCCGTGTCCTCGCCGCCATCCTCCGGCGGCCAGTCCACGCCGACCGCGTGTCCCCGTCCGTCCGTCAGGTCGCTCCGGAAGCGGCCCCGCCACGTCGCCGTCGCCCGCATGGGAATCCCGGCGACCCCTGCGCGCCCGCCCCCTATTCAGGTTCCGAAAGTACTGAACATGCCCTCGAGGGCGGCGGCGGCCCCGAGCCCGGCGAGGAGCGCGAGGGTCGCGGCCCCGCGGTACCCGTGGCGGTGGCTCTCCGGGATCATCTGGAAGGCGATCACGGACCACATCGCGCCCACCGCGAACCCCGCGGCGAGGCCCAGGTCCCGGGGGGAGAGGGAGAGCCAGAGGAGGGCGACGACGCCGGCGACGGGCTCGACCGCGCCGCTCAGGACCGCGTACCCCGCGGCGGCGCGACGCGACCCCGTCTCCCGCAGGACGGCGATGGAGACGAGGAGGCCCTCCGGGATGTTCTGGATCGCGATGCCGAGGGCGACCGCGTGGCCGAGCGGGGTGAGCCCCTCCGAGTAGCCCACGCCGGTCGCGAGCCCCTCCGGTGCGTTGTGGATCGCGAGCGCGAGGAACACGAGGAACGCACCGCCCGGCAGAAGGCCCGGGCCGTTCCGGACGAATGGCATGGGGAGAGGGAGCCGCCGGATGGCGCGCACGAGGACGAGGATCGTGAGGCTGCCCGCGAGGACGCTCGCCGCCAAAAGGGCGGCGTCCCCCAGGTGGGACGAGCCGTGGGGCAGGAGCCCGAACGCGGACACCCCGAGCATGATCCCCGCCGCGAACCCGAGGATCGTGTCGTGCGTCCGGTGGCTCATGGACCGGACGGAGACGACGGGGATCGCCCCCAGGCCCGTCGCGAGCCCCGCAGCGGTCACGAGGAGGAGGACGAGCGGGTCCACGCGCGGAAGTCCGCGGCCCTCTAGTTTAGGGGACCCTAAGTAGGGTATGTAGACCGCTGTCGTCGGCTACGCCCCGGGGAGGACGGTCCCGAACTTCCCGCGCGAGACCTCCGTCCCGAACCGCGAAACCCGGACAAAGCAGTCGAGGAGCCGGAGGGACGAGCCTTTCGCGACCCGGCCGCGCTCGACGAGCGCCACGTCGTCGTCCCACAGCACGAGGCGGCACCGGCCCGTGTCGTCGGAGATGTCGAGGTTCACGACGCGCCCGCGGCTCCCGTCCTGGCGCTCGAACTCGCGGACGGGGCCGACGACGTCCACGCGGACGCGAAGGGCGACTTCCATTCCCTCCCGGAGCTCCCGCACGGTCTCGAAGCTCGCGGTGCCCCGCCCGAGCTCCTCGAGCACGAGCCGCGCGGCCGCGTCCTCGTCGAGGAGGCCGCCCCACGCCTCGGACGTCGCGCGGACGCGGGACTCAAACTCGGCCTTCGGGAGCAGGTCCTTCGCCCGCTCGTACAGCGCCGCGCGCATCGCCGCCAAAACGTCCGGGTCGGATAAAACGCTACTTCAGGCGAATCGTCTCGAGGTTCATCGGGGCGCGGGTCTCCATCCCGTACTTCTTGTACAGGCTCGAGGCGAGGTCCGCGCACTTGTACTCCTCCCCGTGCCCCACGATCACGCGCTCCGGGCGGGGCTCCATCGTGCCCACGTACGAGAGGAGCTGGAGGCGGTCGCTGTGGCCGCTGAACCCGTCGATCGTCTCCACGTCCATCTTCATCTGGAGCTGGATCGAGTTCCCCCGGTCGTGGACGGTGACCTCGCGCGCGCCCTTCTGCACGCGCCGCCCGAACGAGCTCTCCGACTGGAAGCCGACGAAGAAGAGCGCATGGAGCGGGTTGTCCGCCCAGTGCTTGAAGTACTCGATCACGGGGCCGCCGGACATCATCCCGGACGTCGCGAGGACGATGCACGGCTCCGGGTCGTCGATGATCGTCGACCGCATCTCCGACGTCTCGACGCGCTTGAACATCGGGGAGAGGAAGGGGTTCTCGCCGGTCTGGAAGATCTGCGTCCGGAGCTGGGAGTTCAGGTATTCCGGGTACGCGGTGTGGATCGCCGTCGCTTCCCAGATCATCCCGTCGAGGTAGATCGGGACCTCGGGGATCTTCCCGTTCCGCACGAGGTCCTCGAGGACGAGCATGACCTCCTGGGACCGGCCGACCGCGAACACGGGGACGAGGGCCTTCCCGCCGCGGCGGAGGACGCGGTCCAGGTGCTCCCGGAGCTGCGTGCTCGCCTCGTGGCGGCTCGGTTGGATGTCGTGGTACCCGCCGTACGTGGCCTCCATGATCAGGGTCTCGATCCGCGGGAACTTGTTCACCGCGGGGTTGAACAGCCACGTCTTCTCGAACTTGATGTCCCCTGTGATCGCGACGTTGTACATCCCGTCCCCGATGTGGAAGTGGCACACGGAGGAGCCGAGGATGTGGCCCGCGTTCTGGAGCGTGAGGCGGACGTCCGGCGCGATGTCCGTCGTCTCCCCGTACTTCAGCGGGATCGTGTTCAGGACCGCCTGCCGGACGTTCGAGGAGTCGAACGGCGACTTCCGCGCCTCGCCGTACGCGACCTTGATGTAGTCGAGCTGGAGAAGGGCGGAGAGGTCCCGCGTCGGGGCCGTGGAGTAGATCGGCCCCTTGTACCCGTATTTGTACAGCGCGGGGACGAGGCCGCTGTGGTCGAGGTGGGCGTGCGTGATCACGACGGCGTCGAGGTTGTCGAGCGGCTGGACCTCCGGGGCCATCAGGTACGGGGACCCGTTCTCCTCGGAGATCAGGACACCGCAGTCGACCAGGACCTTCGACTCCCGCGTGCTCAGGAGCGTCGCGGACCGGCCGACCTGGCGGTAGCCGCCGAGGCTCGTCACGCGGACCCACGTCTCCCCGCTCGCCTGCTCCCGGTTCAGGCGGCGGCCGACGGCCCGGAGGAAGTCCTGCCGCTCCTCACGGACCGTCCGGAGGTACTGCCGGATCTCCTCGACGGTCTTCGAGGGGATTGGCGGCGTCCGCACGACCTTCGGGGCCCAGCCGATCTTCTTCTTGAGCTCATTGAGGACGGACCCGTGGCGTCCGATCACGAGGCCGGGGGAGAGCGCCTCGATCGTGACCTCGCCGCTCTCCGTCTCGAAGTAGATCGAGGTGATCTGCGCCTCCGCGGGGATGATCTCCTTGATCACGGACTCCGCTTGGTCCTGCGGGGCGAGGAGGGACGGGTCCGGGCGGACCGTGATCCGCTTCCGCAGACTCTGCGCGAGCTGGCGGACGAGGTCGTTGTTCTCCGCGAAGACGTCCATGTTCTTCGTATAGATCACGACGGTCGGGCCTTCGAACTCGATGTCCGTGATCTCGACCGTGCTCGGCACGACCTTGCGGACGACCTCGCGCGCATTGCTTAGGATATCGTCTAGTCCCATAGGTGACCACGTCGATGAGTGGGTCGACTGTGAAGGGAGTTCAGGGGAGCTTCAGCGCCGCCTTCCGGCGCTCGATCTCCTTTTCGTCCAATTCCTTGTACCCGTCCCGCGTGATGACCGCCACGTCGATGCCCTCGCCGGAGGCCGCGTCCCGGCGCATCGCGGCGCTGACCGCCCGGATCGCGAGGTCGACGCCCGCCTTGACGTCGGTCTCGTCCGTCCAGTGATCCTCGAGGACGCCGTACACGTACGGGCTCCCGGAGCCCGTGCTCACGTACTTGTCCTCCAGGCTCCCGCCCGCCATGTCCAACGAAAAGACGTGGCTCCCGCGCCCGTCCACGCCGCCAATCACGAGCTGAACCCAATATGGGAAGTACCGGCGTCCGGCGAGGATGTTCGCGGTCAGGGTCGCGCACGCCTCGACGGACATCGGCAGGCTCCGCTTCAGCTTGTACAGCTCCGCCTCCGCGGTGATGTACCGAGCGAGCTGCTGGAGGTCGCCGACGAGCCCGGCGGTCGTGAGCCCGAGGTTGTCGTCGATCTTGTACACCTTCCGCGTCTTCTTGTGGGCAATCATCGTGCCCGCGGTCGCGCGGCGGTCCGCCGCGAGGACGACGCCGTCCTTGCAGCTGAGACCCAGGGTGGTGGTTCCGGTCTCGACTTCGCGTGGTTCCATGAACGTGCCCTCATGGGAAAAGCGGGAAAACCCGACGGGCGGGCATACCGGGCGGTCGTATTTAAGCGTTGGCTCCCCGGTCGCGGGGGGCCTAAATCCGCTCGACGCCGCCGACCGCCTTGCGCTGGGACTCGATCCGGTCCTGGTACGCCTGCAGCCGTTTCTCGTACTCCGCGGCGGCGAGCTGGCTGCCCTTCTCCGTGACCGTGAGGATGAACCTGTTCGGGCCCGTCCACTCGATCGCGATGTAGCCCTCCGTCTCGAGCGCGTGGATCGCGTCCTCGAGGTCCTCGTAGCGGAGGATCCGGATCTCGCGGAAGAAGTCCTCCCGCGTCGCCCCGATCATGCCGCGCTTCGCGGTCAGGCTGAGGACTTTCCACGCTAGTTCGTCCATGGGGAGGGACGTGCTACTTATCCTCAGGGGCCGGAAAAGCCTTTCCTACAGATTTCCACTGCCGAGACTCTCGATCGTCCGGTGGAACACCTCGTCGATGAGGCCGCTCCCGTACACCTGGACGAGGAGTCCCTTCTCCTTGTAGTACGAGACGAGCGGCTTCGTCCGGTCCTCGTACACCTGGATCCGCTGTCGGACCGTCTCGTCCTTGTCATCCTCCCGTTGGATTAGCTTCCCGCCGCACTGGTCGCAGAGCCCCGGCGTCTTCGGCGCGTTCATGAGGAGGTGGTACACGGCCTCGCAGTCCTCGCAAATCCGCCGGCCGCTCGACCGCTTGATCAGGTCCTCCGGGTCGAGGAACAGGAGGAGCGCGTGGTCGAGCTTGACCATCCCGTCGAGGGCCGCGGCTTGCTCGCGGGTCCGGGGGAAGCCGTCGAGGATGAACCCCTTCCGGGCGTCCTTCTGCTTGAGCCGCTTCCGGACCATCTCGATCACGAGGTCGTCCGGCACGAGCTTGCCCGCGCGCATGTACTCCGCCGCCTTCTTCCCGAGGTCGGACTTGTCCGAGACGTGGCGTCGCAAGATGTCTCCGGTCGAGATGTGCGGGACACCGAAGTGCTCCGAGAGGCGGACGGCCTGCGTGCCCTTGCCCGCGCCGGGCGGCCCGAGGAGGACGAGCTTCATGCGGGCAGGGAACGGGACGCAAGCTTTTATCGTTTAGGGATTCCGGTCCGCGTCCAGGGTCCGGGCGCCGCCCCCGACGCGGCACCGGATCGTGTCGATGCCGAGGGCGCGGATCCGCGACTCGACGTCGTCCACCTTCTCCGGGAACGTGTTCACGTACACGGTCGCCCCCGTGTCGATCGAGTAGAACGCAGGCACGCCCTCCTCCCGCATCCGCTTCACCGCCAGGATGACCTTGATCGTCTCCGGCCGCCACAGGAGCATCTCGCTCGTCCCCGTCATCGTGATCCCGTGGAGCATCATCGTGTCCTTCTCCGCGAGCATCATCACGGCCCCGAGGTCCCCGTCCCGGAGCGCCACCTCCATCTCCGCGAGCATCTTCGGCATCTCCGCGAGCCGGGCCTGGAAGAAGGGCGAGGTCGGCGCCTCTCGGTGCGCGGACTCCGTCTCCTTGTACGCCGGCACGAGCGCGATCACGATGCCCATATCCAGGTCCTCGCCCCGGACCTGGTACGCATAGGAGTCCTCGTCCGAGACGCCCGACTTCCACCGCGCGAAACCGCCCGCGACCGCGCGGGACGCGGAGCCGGCCCCGCGGCGGGCGATCCGGGACACATCTTTGGCGGTGAGGGGCAGACCCGTGGCCGTGCACGCCGCCCACGCGAGGGCCGCGAACCCGGACGCGCTCGCGCCGAGGCCCACGTTCGACGGGAAGTCGTTCGTCGACGCCATCCGAAAGTTCGCGCGGAGCTTCGCCCGCACACGGACGACGTCGACCACCGCCAAGATCCGCTCGAGCTCGTGGCCCGTGACGCGGCGCCCGTTGATCGTGGCGGCGTCCTCGGGGAAGTCCCCGAACTCGATCGTCGTCGTCGTGGACAGCGGAGCCGTGCACACGGAGATCGAGTCGTGGAACGGGAGGCGAAGGCGCTCGTCAATGAGGCCGTGGTACTTGATCAGCCCCTGGATCGGGTGCGCGACGGCGGTCGCCTTCAGGGTCACCACTTCCCCAGCAGCGCGGGCAGCTCCCGCCAGGAGTGCACGATCGCGTCCGCGCGCGAGCCGTTCGCGCCTGGCCACTTCCCCGTGTCGTACCAGACCGCGCGCATCCCGACGTCCTTCGCGCCCGCGACGTCCGCATCCACGTCGTCGCCGACGTGCACGGCCTCCTCCGGCTCCACGCCGAGGGCCTCGAGGGTCCGCTCGAAGATTGCGCCCGCGGGCTTCCGGACCCGCTCCTCGTCGGAGAACGTCCGGCGGTCGAACAGGTCCGCGAGGCCGACCTTCTCCTGCACGACCCGGAGGAACTGGCCCCACGTCCGTCCCGTGTTCGAGATGATCGCGGTCCTCAGGCCCTGTGCCTTCAGCGCGCGGAGCGTCTCCGCCGCGCCCGGGTGGATCTCCGGGATGCGCTCGACGAGCGGCGAGCCCAGCGGGTCGCGCAGGTCCACGAGCATCTGGCGGTCCGCGACGCCGTCGAAGCCCGCGCTCGCGAGCAGGTCGAACACCTGCTGGTCCGCGGACAGGTCGAGGTCCTGCCGCCAAAGCCGCCGGAGGTGGTCCGACCACAGGTCGTACGCGATGTCGAGCCGCGCGAGCGTGCACTCGATCCCGTGGGCCCGCAGCACGCGCTGGACCCCCTCGATCCGGACGCGCTTCGCGAACTCCTCCCAGTCCCCGCCGTGCGGCTCCGCGAGCGTGTGCCACCAGTCGACCGTGACCGCGCGGATCATATGTCGAAGATCACCTGCGCGACGCCCTTCTCCGGGTCGACGATCATTTCGTGGTACGTGACCGCCTTCACCGCCAAATGGAGGGGATGGCGCCCCTTCTCGATCCGCTCCCCGCGGACCTTCGCCTCCACCGCCAATTCGCGGATCGCGACGTCGAACTCGGAGAGGAGGACCTTCTCGGTTTCGTGCACGAAGAGGAGCTCGGAGAGGAAGTCGAAGAGGAGTGCCTTCGCGTCCTTGGACTGCACCTTGACCTCGTACTCGCCGACCGGCTTCACGGCCTCGAGGTCCGTGATCAGGCTGAACATCCCCGCGGCGGCGTTCGCGAACAGCTCGTCGAAGGTCTTCCCGTACGCGCGGATCCCGACGTCCGCGGTGTGGTCGAGCTCCTCGAAGCGCTTCACGGACGACGCTAGTGGAACGGACTAGATGAACGTTCCTCAGATGCCGCGGTCCTTGCCCGGCCAGATCACCTTGTGCACTTGGAGCTGGAGGCGCGCGTTGAGGCCGTCCTCGAGCATCCACGCCGCCAACTTGGCGGGCTCGAGCCCGTCGCTCACCTTGTGCGCGGGCGACGCCGGCGACAACAAGACTGTGCCCGCGGGAATCGCGTGGTCGCGGAGGACACTTCGCGCGAACTCGTAGTCCGCTCGGTCGAGGATCACGAACTTCACCTCGTCCTCCGGCCGCAGGTGGCGGAGGTTCTCGAACGCGAGTTTGGCGGTCATCCCGGAGCCGGGGCACTTCACGTCCATCACGAATCGGAGGCGCCCCTTCGCCCGCTTGTCACGACATTCGTTGCTCAGGGGCTCGAGGGGGACCTCGCCATCCGTCTCGATCGAGTGGACGAAGTGGTCGGGGAGCTGTCGGACCACGCGCGCGATCTGCCGCCACTGAAGGAGCGGCTCGCCGCCCGTCCAGCACACGTGGTGGATGCCTTCCCCCGCCAACTCTCGCACGCGTCGCGTGAGGTCGTCGACGGTCATCTCCGTGTACTCGCCGCCTTCGACCGCGTGCATCGAGTCGCACCAGACGCACCGCAGGTTACACGAGTACAATCGCACGAACACGGTCGGATACCCGACGAGGGAGCTCTCCCCCTGGATTGTCGTGTACACTTCGGAGACGAGGAATCGTTCGACGGCTTCGGCCCGAGGAGCTGCGGCCACGGGTTGTCAAGGGTACCCGGGCTTAATCCTTTGGCGGTTGTCCCCCCGTCCGATCGGAATTCAGGGAAGCGAGCTCGCATCTACCGCGCGGACCATCGGATGGACGTCGACCTCCTCGAGGGTCCGGGACTTCGGGTTCACGCGCAAAGACAGTTCCTCGAGGGTGACGACCCCCAGGAGGCTCGCGTCCCCGGACTCGCCGAACAAGACCCACGTGGGCGTCACCCGCCCGCGGTACCAGACGTGGGCAATGCCCGTCTCTCGCTCGACGACCCGGCCGTCGCCGAGGCGGACCCGCCGGCGTTCGCGGGGAACGATCGAGAGCCTGGAAAGCAGGTCGCGGCGGAGCATCGTGTACGAAGCCCCCGTGTCGACCAGGACCCGCGCAGCGATGGCGGTGCCACCGATGTCCTTTGAGACGCGGATTCGGACGTACGTGAGTCCCACGCCCTCTGTTCTGACGAAAGCACTCATGAACCTTCGTGCTACATGTACTCTCGGATGATCGCGGGGTCTTGGATTCCGCGACTCGGAGTTCCGCGGGGCGGCGGGCTATGCACGCTTCCTCTTAGGCGGCCCCTCGTACGGAATCGGGTCCTTGATCCCCGCCTCCCGAAATCCCTTCAGACGGAGTTGGCAGGAGTCGCAGACGCCGCAGGCCTTCTGGCGGCCGTGGTAGCACGACCACGTGAGCTCGAACGGGACGCCGAGGCGCGCGCCCGTGCGCACGATGTCCGCCTTCGTCATCCGGATGAGGGGCGTGTGGATGCGAATCGGACGACCCTCGACGCCGCGTTTCGTGCCGAGCCGGGCGACCTCGCGAAATGCATCGTAGAACTCCGGGCGGCAGTCGGGATATCCGGAGTTATGGGCGAGGATTCCATTTGCGAGGAAGTTCTCCGCTCCTTCGACGCTCAGATCGTACATCCAAGTTCTTCGGACGCTCTCGATCCGGAGTACCCTCAGGAATGCCAGGGGCGCTTCGACGAGCGACCTCAGGCTCGGGACCGGCGCGAAAGCTTTCCTCTGTGCCCGGAAGCTGTGATCGTACTTTCCCGCCGAATTGTATATGGCAGTCTTGGTCCCCGCGGGCAGGCGGGCCGCGGAAACATGATTCCAGAGGCCAGGAACTTTCCAAAGGCCCGTCGCCTGGTCCCTCCCTTCCTTTCGAGCCGCGATGTCGAACGCGGCTCGCTTGCTAGGGTGGCGGAGAGGATACAGCTCGAGAAATCTCCGGAAGTCGTGAGCCCGGCTAATCGCGACTAGTCTCTGACCGTTGCGCACATCTTTGAGGATTGGGAAGATTCCGTCCAATGCGAGGCAGTGGTATGTTTCCAGGATTAGTTCATGCGACTTCTGGGCCAATACGGCCGTGTGCTTGAACACGTGGCTTCCATCTCCATCCCAAAGGCCCGCGATGATCGCCCGGCGCTGCCGCTGAGACAGGTTCCAGAAGAAGGGAGGAAACTCCTTCTCGCCCCCGCTAGACGTGCCGAACAACCCCAGGAAGTCGAAGAGCGCCGCGAAGACGGAGGATTGGACGCGATAGTCGTACTCGTTGGCGGGCGACTTGCTGACATGGACCCGAAATTGCTCGAAGAACGAGAGCAAAGTCGCCGCCGCACCGGGAATGCCGCCTATCGAGAAGGCAAGCGTGCTTCCCTCTGAGTACAGCTCTTTTCCTCCTTCCGCCAGCCAAAGGCCGATGATGTACAGAAAATCGTCCGTGAGTTTGAACCGGACCGGGATTCGCGTCTTCCGAAGGCGGTTCGTGAGATACCCGTCTTCACGAACTACGGACCATCGTTTCAGAGATTCCGCGCAGTACCGGGGTAGTCCTCGCAGGTCAAGCTCCGGGAGGTCGCGATTCCAAGCATCGGTAGCCGAGGAGAGGTCGTAAGCCACGACCAACGGCGTCCCTCGCCGGAGGTCCGAGCCTCGCACGGTTGCGAGCCGCCCTGTGCCGGGTTCTATCGTGAATAGGGAGTGGTCCTCCGTCACAGTGATCTCGTGGCCACGTTCAAGCCTGATGCTGAAGGATTGCTTCGAATCCGCGCGATGACGCAGGCGCCCCGTTACGGACCGCCACTCGAGTCGAAGAGTCCGAGGATCTACCGCCAGAGTGCGATACTTGTCCGCTGGGAGATTGCAGAACTGGCGGATTGTCATGAGCTTCGTCCAGTGAGCCGTGCGAACCCAGACCCGTGCCTCTCCGTCGACGCTGTAGTCGACGGCGTTGGCGGCGATGTAGACTTCATCGGCATCCACGGATTCCGCGTACCCGAGCGCGAGTCCGAGGAGGATCGTGTTCCGCGCAGGGACGTACGTCGAGGGGATCCCGCCGCCAATCTCCGCGATCGTTCGGCGTTCCGGCACCGCCACCCGCTTGTCCGTGAGAGCAGAGCCGCCAATCTGCGAGAGGTCGATCGTGAGAACTTTGTGCGTCTTCATACCGAAGTGCTTCGCGATCCGTTTGGCGGCGGCGACCTCCTTCCGGTGGCGCTGCCCGTAGTCCACGGTGAGGGGATGCACCTCGCGCCCCTTAGACAGGGCGATCGCGAGGCACGTGCTCGAGTCCAGGCCGCCGGAGAGGAGCACGACCGCGCGCGTCGGGTCCACGGACCGCCAACTTCGGGCGACCCTTAAGGGTTGTCGGGCTCACGCGGGCTGGTGGAGGACTTCGTCGAGGAGCAGGTCCACGCCCTTCAGGGAGGCGGCGTCGCCGTCCCACGACGGGAGCGATTTCTCGTTCGTCGCCTCGAATTCCTTGAGGGCCTCCCGCGCGGCGCTCACGTACGCGGTGGACATCGCCCCGGTCGCGACGATTGCGAGCATCGTCCACTGCCCCCGCAGGATTCGGACGCGGAGGTGCGCGAGGTCCATCTCCTCGAGGGCGCCCCCGCCCGTCTCCCGGAACGTGTCCTTCACGAAGTCCTGGACCGCGCTGAACATGCCCGCGACGATGTCCCGGTCCATCGTCCGCGCCGACGTCCGCGACCCGTGCGCAACGAGGAGTCCGCCCGGCGAGATCAGGAACGACTCCTCGATGGTTGGCCCCGTGTGGGGGCCGAGGCCGAGCTCCTCCTCGATCTTCTTCGACGCCGCCGCCATCTCGAGCTTCAGGAGGCCGATGTTCGTCTCCGGCTTCACGAGCGCGATGAAGCTCGCCTCCCCGTTCCCGAGCTTGTACACGACGACCTTCGCGTCGTCCCCCTCGATGATGATGTCCCGCGGTGCCGTGAACCGGAGGTGGTCGAAAACGGTCTTCCCGGACTGCGCGGTCAGCGTGGCCATCGCCGCGACCGCGACGAGGTCGAACGGCTCGCGGAACCCGTTCGCGATCGGGAGTCCTTCGCGGTCCGCGACCGCGGACCCCCGGACGCCAATCACGCCTTTCTCGAACTTCTCCATGATCGAGACGAGGCGAGCCTCTTTCGTGAAACCCTTCGAGGGCCCGCGATTGCCAAGGCGGCGGGGTTGATCGGGGCTCATCGAGCCGCTCGAGGTCTAGGGCGTGTCGCCTTATGCCGTTGTCGGGACTATGTTCGTGCGGTGGAACAGGAAACACGTGTTCTCAACAATGGGTCCCACCGGTCCGGGTCACGCGCGGATCTCGTCGAATGCGTAGTCCTCCCACGCGCGCTCCCCGAGGACGACCTCGAGCTCCTGGGGCGTGAGGATCGGCTGCTTGTACCGCAGCGCGTCTTCGATCGCAATCCGCGGGCACGCGGTGCTGACCCATGCGTCCACTTTGTACCCTTCAAGGAGCTCCGGCGCGACGAGGTCCATGTGGAACAAGTGGGCTTCACGCCCCTTCGCCGCGAGCTTCGCCTTGAGTTCCATCGCCAACCCGCTCCGGTCCTGTCCGTGCTTCCTCGAGACGAGGATGCCGAAGACGCGCGCGTCCTGAGCCCGGACGATCGCCGCCCACCGCTGACGGAGGACGCGATCCTTCACCGCCGCCAATGTCCGAGCCTCGCCCGTGCTCGGGTCCGCGATCACGACAGGCTTGTCCTTCAGGATGATTGCGACGCCGAGCGGGTGGAAGTCGCCCGTGCCGACGTACAGGAAGCAGTCGACGCGGTCGGCGATGTTCGTGGCGGTGAAGTAGTCGCAGCCCAGGATCTGGGCGGCGTAGGCGACCCGGCGGTCCGGTTCGCTCACGACGGGCCAGAGCCCCTTTGCTTGTAGATACTCGACGATGTGGGGCACCCATTCGCGGTGCTGCGTCGTCGTCAGGATGCCGATGCGCTTCTCGAGCAGGGGAACGGCCGCGTCGAGGAAAGCCCACGACTCCGGGAGCGGCGTCGGGAGGTCGTAGAAGAACACGTTCTTGTAGCGCAGGTGGGGCATCGGCGCATGAGCGAGGTGGACGGTCAAGTCGACGGGCATCTCGGGGACATCGCAGGCGCCGAAGCTCGGGTCCGCGGCGATCAGACACGTGACGCCCGCGCGCGCCTCCAGCTCCGCCGCCAACGCGACCGCGCGCGGGCGGAGTCCGACGGGGAACTGGAGGCCGACGGTCTTCGCGCTCCGGCGGCGAATCGTGTCGAGGAGGCGGCCCGTCTCGTCCATGAAGTCCCACGCGACGAGCGAACAGGCCCTTAATAGGGTTTCGCGCCAGAAGGACTGTCGAGGGGAGAAACATCTCGACGTTGGGGAGAACCGAAGGACGTTCGGAGCGAAGGACGGCCGAGCTAGGCGTTCTTCTCGACCACGAGGCGCCACGGCGTCGGGAGCTTCGAGCCCCCCTTCCGTAGGGCCTCCCGGGCGTGCGCGACGTTCGCGTCCGTCGTGAAGATCGTGAGGATCCTCATCCCGGCCTTCACCCGGGCGGCGGTCCCGACGGGCGTTCCGAACGAATGGCGCATGCCGTCCGAGATCCGGTCCGCCCCCGCTCCGACCGCGATCTTGTTCTCGCGAAGGACCTGGTGCGGATAGAGGCGGATCATCAGCCGGTACGCGTTCCCCGCGAGCTTCGCGATGTGTCGGTTCGCGCTGATCCGCGCGGCCTCGAGTGCCTGGTTCCGGACCTGGCACGACTCCTCCGCGACGAGGTGGATCGCGACCGGGAACGTGGATTTGAGGTCCCCGATCACGAGCTGGGAGAGCCGCGAGCCGGGGATGCCGCCTATGAACTCCTTCCGCGTGTACGCCTTGCCTTTGATGTGGCGGTACATCTTGTTCGGCTTGCGGACCATGAGGAAGGCTCCCAGACCCGGTGACGTATATAACCGTTGTCTCGCGCGCGACGGCGGGCCCGGATTCTCCGCGTTTCGGCAGACCGAATCCTTTATCGCACCGGACTCCGCTCCCGGCCGCAGGGGTTCGAGCGATGGCGGCGAAGTCCAAGTGGAACTTCGAGGCGGAGTACATCCAGAGCTGCAACTGCGCGTACGGGTGCCCGTGCAACTTCAACGCGAGGCCGACGGAGGAGAATTGCGAGGCCCTCATCGCGTGGCGCGTCCGGAAGGGCGCGTTCTACGGCACGAAGCTGGACGGCGTGAAGGTCGCGTGGGGCCTATGGTGGCCGAAGGCGATCCACGAGGGGGGCGGCGTCTCCCGCTTGTACATCGACGCGAAGGCGACGGCCGCGCAGCGGAAGGCGATTGAGGCGATCTGGGGCGGGAAGCACGGGGGCGGCGTCTTCGTCGTGTTCAACTCCACGTTCAAGCAAGTCCTGCCCGCGAAGTCCACGCGCATCGACTGGCGGTTTAGCGCTAACGAGAGCGGCTTCACCGTGGAGGGCGTCGGGGAGGTCGTGGTCGACCCCATCCGGAACCCGGTCACCGGCGCCGCCTTCGAAGGCCAGGTCCTCCTCCCGAACGGGCTGAATTTCAAGAAGGCAAACGTCGTGGCGGTCCGCCGGCTCGTCGTGCACGACGAGATGCCCCTGAACTTCGAACACCAGGACACGGGCGGGTTCACGACCGTCACGCGGTACACGGAGAAGGGGCCGAGGTCGAGCACGCCGCCGTGAGCGCGCGTCTCTTCGTGTATTCCCTTCCGCCGCGCCGGGGACGCCAAAGGCTTTATCCCGAAGGACGGGTCGTGCGGCGCGCCGATGCACCTCGTGAAGCTGGGAGGGAGCGTCCTCACCGACAAGCGCAAGGTCACGACCCTTCGCCCGGGGACCGCGCGCCGCCTCGCCAGGGAGATCGCGGCCGTGAAGGAGGAGGTCGTCGTCGTCCATGGCGCGGGTTCGTTCGGCCACCTGAAGGCGCGGAAGCACCGGCTCGATGTCGGCTACCTTGAGGACGAGCAGCTCCCCGCGGTCTCCGAGGTCCAACGGGATGTGCGCGCGCTGAACTTGGCGGTGGTCGACGCCCTCCGGAGGGCGGGGCTGAACCCGGTGTCCCTGCCGCCAAGCGCGATCGCGCGGCTCGACGACGGCGCCCTGGCGGCGCTCGACCTCGACGTCTTTCGCCGGTATCTCGACCTCGGCTTCACGCCCGTGACGTTCGGGGACGTCGTCCTCGACGCCCGCCGCTGGTTCGCGATCTGTTCCGGGGACCTCCTCATGCTCGCGCTCGCGGAGGCGTTCCGCCCCTCGACCGCGGTGTTCGTCGCGGACGTGGACGGCGTGTACACCGCGGATCCGAAGCGCGCGCGGTCCGCGAAGCTCCTCCGGGAGATCGGGCCGAAGAACGTCTCGTCGATCGATACCTCCGGCTCCGACGCCCACGACGTGACCGGCGGCCTCGCGGGGAAGCTGGAGCGGATGATCGCGGTCGCGAAGCACGCGGACCGGTGCCTCCTCGTCAACGGCCTTAAGAAGGGACGCCTCCTTGCGGCGCTCCGCGGCGAGCGCGTCGTCGGGACGCGGGTGACGCCATGAGTGCGCCGGAGCCGAGCAAGACGGAGCAGCGCAAGGCGGAGCACGTGAACATCATCCTGAACGAGAACGTCTCCGCGGACTACGACTACTGGAACGACGTCCACCTCGTCCACGACGCGGTGCCGGAGATCGACTTCGATGAGATCGACACCGCGACCACACTGCTCGGCCGGAAGCTCGCGGCGCCGCTGATCATCTCCTCGATGACGGGCGGCTTTGGCGGCGGGAAGGAGATTAACGGCAACCTTGCTAAGGCTGCGGCGGAGGTCGGCGTCGCGATGGGCGTGGGCTCCCAGCGGGCGGCGCTCGAGAAGCCCGAGCTCGCGGAGACATACGCGGTCGTGAAGGAGTACGACGTCCCGCTTCGGTTCGCGAACCTCGGCGCGCCCCAGCTCGTCCCGCAGGAGGGGAAGCGGGCGTACGGGCTCGAGGACGCGCGGCGGGCGATGGAGATGATCGACGCCCACGTCCTGATCGTGCACCTGAACTTCCTCCAGGAGATCGTGCAGCCCGAGGGGGACCACCGCGGGCGTGGCGTCCTCGACGCGGTCCGCCGGTTGGCGGCGAACGTCCCCGTGATGGCGAAGGAGACGGGCGCGGGGATCTCGCGGGAGGTCGCGCTCCGCCTCAAGAAAGTGGGGGTGAAGGCGATCGACGTCGGCGGCCTCGGCGGCACGTCGTTCTCCGCGGTCGAGTTCTACCGCGCGAAGAAGGATGCCGCCACCCTCAAGGAGCGGCTCGGCGCGACGTTCTGGAACTGGGGCATCCCAACGCCTGCGGCCGTGCAGCTCGCGAACGTCGGCCTCCCCGTCGTCGCGACCGGCGGGATCCGCAGCGGGCTTGACGTCGCGAAGGCGGTCGTGCTCGGCGCGGGCGCCGCGGGGATGGCGAAGCCAATGCTCGAGGCGGCGAAGGAGTCCGCGGACGCGGTCGTGCGGGAACTCCGCGCGGTGATCGAGGAGCTGAAGGCCGCGATGTTCCTCACGGGCGCCCGTACGGTCAAGGACCTGGCCGCACGGACCGCGATCGTCACGAGGCCCACGGCGGACTGGCTGGAGGCCGCGAAGTGACGGACGTGAGCCTCGAGGCCCTCGAGGCTTCGCTCGCGGCGTACCGCGCGCGCTCGAACCACGAGGTCGGGGCGCTCCTCGACGCGTACGAGGGGACCCGGGGGCCGCGCACGTCCCCGTCGTCCCGCACGCTCGCCGCGAACCGGAAGATCATGGCGGCGGGGAAGCGGTACCGGTACGCGGTCGCGTGCCTCGCGTATCAGGGGTTGACGGGCTCCGCGGACTTCGAGGTCCCGGCCCGGCCCGCGGCGTGGCTCGAATTCTACCACCTGTACACGCTGTTCCTCGACGACGTCATGGACGAGGACGAGCGGCGGCGGACGTTCCCGTCCGCGTGGTCCACGAGCGGGCGCATGTACCGCGGGAAGGACGCCGCGCAGGGCGCCCGCGTGTTCCGCACGGTCCGCCACCGGTACGGGGCGAGCATGGGGATCCTCGACGCCCTGCGGATCCGATCCCTCGCCGAGCGGTCGATCCAGACCGCCGCGCGCGTGGACGTTTCGGTCCGCGAGCAGCTCCTCGAGGTCCTCACGGAGACGGACCTGAAGCTGAGCGACGGGCAGGGCCTCGACATCGATCTCGAGCGGGTCGGCCGCCTCTCCGAGGAGGAGTACGCGCGGATGAGCGAGCTGAAGACGGGCGTTTTGTACGTCGCGGCCGCCAAGACCGGAGCGCTCCTCGCAGAGGCATCGGAGATCCGGACGCGGGCGCTCGAGGAGTTCGCGCGGCGGTTCGCGTGGGCGTTCCAGGATCGCGACGACCTC
>Ga0209341_10002183_pt1 | contig 18723 bp, 11 predicted proteins | sample RifCSP13_2_FD_184020 | JGI IMG/M metagenome (GOLD analysis project Ga0209341, IMG submission 184020) | Soil microbial communities from Rifle, Colorado - Rifle CSP2_sed 13_2 (SPAdes) (version 2) | ecosystem: Environmental > Terrestrial > Deep subsurface > Rock core/Sediment | place: Rifle... | reverse complement strand
CCACCAGCTGCGCGATCAGCTCCCCCTTGAACGGATCCCAGAGTAAGACCCTCCCGTCCGCACCGGATGAGACGAGCAGACTCCCCTCCGGCGCATAGGCCAAGCCGAGAACCCAGTCGTCATGGCCCTCGAGAACAAGGAGCAGCTCTTGGGTCCTAGCGTCGAATATCCGAGATGTGCCGTCCCAGGAGGCGGAGGCGAGCTGGCTGCCCCGCGGGGAGAAGGCGACCTGCGACACGGTAGAAGTGTGCCCGCCCAAAGTGCCGAGCGGCTCCCCGGTCTCGGTCGACCATAACTTGACCGTTGCATCCCCCGAGGCGGAGGCCAGCATCGACCCATCGCGGGAAAACGCCACGTCCCACACCCAACCCTGATGACCGCGCAGGTCCAGGCGAGGCTCAGGAGGGCTCAGACCGAGAAGATCTTGGACCTTGACCGTTCCGTCTTCACCACCAGTGGCAAGCATCGACAGATCCGGTGACAACGCCACGCTAAGCACCTCGCCGGTGTGGATCCGGTAATCCTTCCACCAACCATCCGGCCCGAAGAGTTCCCACTGTCGCAGCGATCCATCGCGCGAGACGGTGAAGAGATCCCCACCGTCGTCCACCGATGCCAAGTCGTACACCCAATCGGAGTGCACCCGCCAGATCTCCGGCTCCTCATGAAGCGCCGAATCTAAATACCATTGGAGCACCTGGCCATGGGCGTTTCCGACAAAGAGCGTGTTGCGGTGAACCACCAGGCTGGTTGGGTCATTGGCCGGCAACGTCGCCAGGAGCTGGAGGCGTGGAGCGTTCGCCAAGCCGATCCGGGTGAGCTCAGCAGGTAAGTCGAGAAACACGGTGGCGTCTTCCGGCGCGACGCCTGCGACGCTGCGGGGGGAGACCTCTTCCCAAGTCACGCCGCCATCCCTGGTGCGGCGCAGCGTGCCCTCTAAGTCAGTCCCCCACCCATTTCGCTCGTCCACGAAGTCAAGATCCCCCTGCCAACTGAGCTGGCTGACCGGCCGCCAGGTCCGGCCGCCATCCCCGGTCTTGTACAGGGGCCGGCTCGCTTGAGGGGTACCGCCGTTCCAATCGATGCTGCCAACGGCCCAGCCGACGCCGGCGCTTATGAAGTCGGGAGAACCGGCGGGCTTGCGGGCGGTCTGCCATGTTTGACCGCCATCAGCCGTGAAGTCGAGCCAGCTCCCGATCATCAGGTTTCCCTGGTCGTCCTGAATCGTGCACGCGCGGCGATCCACGACCCCGGATAGGGCCGACGATACGCGCAAAACTTCGAACCCGCATTCCGAATGATCCCGTGTCGGATCGTCTGGAGCGGGTTGGTCTTCAGGGAAGGTTCTCCGCCAGGTGAGGCCGCCGTCCTGAGTGATCGCGAGACCCCAGGTTGGGGTATAGCCTCCAGGAGCATCCGTCGTGACCCACCCCACCTGTCGATTCAGGAACTCGATCCCGCTGGCATGGCCAAATTTGTCGAGCAGTGTCTCCCAGGTGGATCCCCCATCTGTTGTCCGAAAGATCTCACCCGCATGCGAGCCGGCACCGAGAAATGCGTCGACGACCGCCCACCCGTAGGACGGATCGACAGGATCGAAGCGGATCCAATCGATCCCGGAGGTCCTCCGTCCCAACAATCCCTCCTCCCAATGCCTGCCTCCATCGGTCGTGCGCCAAACGCTGCCGATCCTCGGAAATGCGTCGTTCACCAGGCTCACCCAAGCGTGGTCAGCGTCCAGGAAGCTGGCCGCGACCTTGAAGGGCGATGGCCCTTCCACCTCATCATCGTATCGTAAGGTCACCGGTGGGCTGACGTCGAGCCAGGTACTGCCGCCGTCGCCGGTCTTGAGCACGTGGGCCAGCCCATCTTCAGAGTCGAAGACGGCCCAACCGTTCTGAGGGTCCACCATGTGCACACTGCTCAAATGCAGTAGTTGGTCTGCGGGCAGATAGGGGAAAGGGACCTGCTCGTTCGTCGTGACCTCCTCCGTGGCTGTCGGGACTGTCGTGCTTGGCATGGGTGAGGAGACTGGCGACAGCGTCAGGGTGGCGGCGGCGAGCGGCGTTGGCGATGGCACTGTAGGCGAGGCTGCAGGAGGACCGCCGCAGGCGGCGGCGATGAGGGTGAGCAAGAGGCAGAACCGTGAAATTGCTCTTAGCCGGGGCATCCCCGCGGGTGCCTCAATGAATCGGAATCGAATTGTACCTCCGTTGACAGCGTGCGGCCTCGGGCAACGGCCAGTCGCGAAGCATTGCAGGGCAGCGAGGGCTGCTTCAGCCTCTCCACCCCCATCTTGCATCGTGTACCGTCGACACGAGGGCTCTCCCCGTCAATCTTGATCCGTGCGCGACTTCCGCCCCTACCGGCCTGTATCGTAGGATAGATACACACCCCATTCAGGCACAGGAGGGTTGGGTAATGAACAGCAGATACTCAGCTTCGACCGTGTTGCTCATCGTGGCCGGTCTGTTCCTGACCGCGTGCACGATCGGTGTCGACCGCAACCCGGACGGGTCGCTCAAGCTGGACGTCAGCCTGCCGGAAACCGCGATTCAAAGTGAGATCAACGCTGGCCTGGATGATCCACTCATTCAGGATCTCCAAGCCGATCTGCGCGAAGGCTACATCTTCGTTACGGCCGATCGGAAGCGCGTCCAGAGCAACGAGATCGATCTGCTGACCTTCCGGTTGGATCTGGGCGCAAAGGACGGGGCTTTGACGGCAGTGATCTCAGACGTGCAGGTCAACGGGAAGTCGGCGAACCCGGCTTACGTCAGCGTCTGGAACCAACGCTTGGCGAATCGCCTGGACAAGGCCGGTCGCCGCAACCCCGACGCGTCACTCCAAACGGTCACGATCAGCGGCGATGCAGTGGGGTTCGTCTGGCGGATCGAGACGGATCGGAGTAGGGGGGAGTAGAGGGGCAATCCACGTCCGCCGAGGCGGAGAGCAGGGGGGCTTAGAGTGGGGCGAGGATCACCGCTGAGGTGGGAATCGGATGACCCGGGTGTTGAGCCCAGCGAGGGGACGCATGTGTTCCGCCTTCCCCGCGCATCGAGGTCACAACCTGGTGAATTGGATTGGCACGGCTGAAAGGATGAAGTCGACCGGTCGGCCCGACCGCTGATTCAACCCGCCTGACCCCGATCCTCTATCACCCTCTCGGCCACAAGGCGCCCCGAGACGATTGCTGTGGGCAGGCCGGTGCCGGGGTGGGTGCTGGCGCCGGCGAAATACAGGTTGCGATAGCGCGCGTGACGGTTGTGCGGCCGGAAGTAGCCCATCTGGAGCAGCGAATGCGCCAGGCCATGAGTTGCTCCGCGGACGAGGTTGAAGTGATCGCGCCAATCCTCCGGTGTGAAACACATCTCGAACTTGAGATGCTGATCGATGTCGGTGACACCCAGCGCGCCCAGCCTCAGTAGGACCGCATTGCGCGCCCGGCGTTTCAGGTCATTCCAGTCTTGCCTCGAGTCCGGCCTCAGATGGCCGACCGGAACGATCGCTACCAGTGTGTCCCCATCGGCGGGCGCAGATGACGGATCGAGTCGTGCCGGCGCGTGGATGTATACGCTCGGTGTTTCCGCCCTCGTCCGCTCGTCCCGGATGGCGTCGAAGTTGTGGCGGTAGTGGTCGGAGAGGAAGAGGGTGTGCGGCTGGATCTGCGCGTAGGGGCGATCCGTCCCCCATAGGAAGTTGATCGTCGAACACGAGAACTTGCGCCGGTTGAGCCAGGCGGCCGAGCCGTCATCAGGGAGCAGCTCACGGTAGACGTAGGGGAGGTCGGCGTTGGCCACTACGACATCCGCCTCGAGCATCCGCCCGACAGACAGCTCCACACCCTCGGCGCGCGTCCGGCGCGTCAGGATACGCGCTACCGGTGAGTTGAACAGGAACTCGACACCCGCCCCGGTCGCCAGCCGCATCAGGGCCTCGACCACGGCGTACATCCCGCCGCGCGGGTACCACACGCCGTGCGCCAGCTCGGTGAATTGGAGCATCGAGAAAGTCGCCGGCGCCTCAAAAGGACTCAGACCCATGTACAAGTCTTGAAATGTGAAGGCGGCCTTCAGGCGCGGCTCGTCGAAGAACGCACGCATGTGGGCGTAGTGCGGCGTGAGCGCCCGCAGGCGCAGGAAGGCCAGGATGTTCGCCGGCGTGAAGAACTCCCCCAGCGAGTGGAAGTTCCGCCGCACGATGCGTTCCATCGCCAGTTCGTAGTGGCCGGCTCCCTCATCGAAGTAGCGCCGAAAGGCGGCGGAGCTCCCTTTCTCGAAGCCCTCCAGCTGTTGGCGCATCCGCTCGAAGTCTGAAGTCAGGACGAGCTCGCGTCCGTCGTCGAAGAGCACATGATAAGTGGGATCGACGCGGGACAGGTCGAGCAGGTCGTGCATCGACTCGCCGAGCGCGGCGAACTCCTGCTCGTAGAGCTTCGGCATGACAAACAGAGTCGGGCCAACGTCGAAGCGGTGGCCGTCGCGCACGATCCGCGCACAGCGTCCGCCGGGCTGGTCGTTCTTCTCGACCACCGTCACCTGAAACCCGTTTCGCGCCAGATGGATGGAAGCCGTCAAGCCTCCCGCCCCGGCGCCGATCACGATCGCCCTCGTCTTGCTCATGCCAATCCTCATGCAGTCTCGGCGAGGCTCTAGCGCGCGCCGGTCAATCGAGACGCCCTGCGAGGAAGCGATCGAGGCAAGCCGCGCCCGTCATTCCTCACCACTCGCCGACGTTCACGGTAATCGGCCCGCAGCCGGAAGCCATCGCGTTCGATCTGGTCCAGCACGCGCTCAAACCGGGCGCAGTAAGCCAGGCCGGCCACCAACGCGCGTAGATGTCGGAGTTGGAGGATGTAGCGTTTACCCTCGCGGAAGCACTTGCGAGCGAGAGAAACACGTCCGGCCACCCACTCCCGATAGGCCGGCGCCTCAACGTCGGCGGGGGAGATGCGGGCGGCCTCCAAGACATTGCGTGGGATGTTGTAATAGCCCGCTTGCACGTCCTCGACCGTATCGCGCAGCATGTGACAGACATGGGCCCCGGTCACCGCCAGGTAGCGGGCCGGCGAGGCAGGGTAGCTGTAATCGTGCCCGATGAAGTAGGATAGCCCGTCCATCACCGCAGTGGCGAGGGTGCGTGTGTATTCATCGAGCTCGGCGCGCGTGATCAACCGCCCGCGGCGGCGGGCATCGAATTCCATCACCGCCATCATGTTCCGTAGGTACGATCCCAGCCCGCCGTGCTCCCGACGTTCGCGCCGGATTAAGCCGACCATGAGCTCCTCCTCGGGCCTCAACCCGTTCGGCGTTTCTCCGGCGTAGAGCCGGTCCATCAACGACTTCTGGCGCGAGCCGAATTCCAGACGCTGGTGGCGCGGGGTGGCTGAGACATCGACAACATCATCCAGCCAGCGGAAGTACGCGTAGGCGCGCATCCCTTCCCTCACGAGATCGCGGTCCACCAGCCAGCGGATGGTGTAGTAACTCTGCCGGCTCCCGGCCTTGGTGATCGCCGCCGCCAATACGTCCAGATCCGTTCCATCCATCTGGGTCCTTCTCAGTGATAAGGAGTTCACCGACTTCCCTCGCTTGGTTCAGCCAATCCTATCGGTTTCGGATACGGGAGGGGCAGGTCGATGCTCACCTTGCCGGCGTGAGTTTCGCGCCCTTTCCTCCGGTTCTGGGCGCATCGGACCTGGCCTCCCCGCAATCGACGACAGCATACTCTCGGACATAACAGTATGTCTGACCGACAGGCAACTCATCGCTGACAACGCGCAACAGTTCTGATCGCGCTACTCCGCCGGGGAGGCAATCCGTCGAATTTTGGTGCTAGTTGCCCAAATCGAAATGGGTGTCCACACCATGTTGTGGGGGATCGGCTGCTGGGTCGGGCACCCGAGGCGCCCGCGATTTCCAACAATACGCAGCGAACAGCTTGGCGCGCGCAGACGCATAGGCTAGGATTCATTCGCCCGTTCGGAGAATAGCGATGGCGCAAGCCACAATTGTGATCCTCGGCGGTTATGGCAACACTGGCAGGGCGCTGGCGCGGCTGCTCATGGAGCACACGGACGTTGATCTCGTTCTATGCGGTCGGAGTAAGGAGAAGGCGCAACGCGAAGCCGCCGAATGGAACGAGCGATATCCAGGCGGGCGCGTGCGCGGATTGGCGGCTGACGCCGGCGATCGAACAAGCCTGTTGCAGGTATTCTCGGGAGCCGAGCTCGTGGTGGCAGCTTCCAGCACGTCGGCCCTCGTGGACAATGTAGTTGAGGCTGCCCTCGAGGCCGGTCTGGACTACCTCGATCCTCAGTATTCGAGCGCGAAGCTGAAGGCGTTGCAGGCGATGGCGCCCCGCATGGAGGCTTCCGGCCGCTGCTTCGTCACCGATGCCGGATTCCACCCCGGCCTTCCCGCCGTTCTGGTGCGCTTCGCCGCAAGCCGGTTCGAGACACTGCGCTGCGCGCGCGTAGGAAGTGTGATCCAGATCGATTGGAGCCGCCTCGAAATCGGGGCCTCGACGATCGACGAGATGGTCAGCGAGTTCCGCGACTTCCAATCCATGACCTTCAAGAACGGTCGTTGGCAGACCCTGGGTTGGCTGGAGAGTATTCGCCCGTTGTGGATGACCTTCGGCCACGCCTTCGGCCGGCGTTACACGATGCCGATGTTCCTCGAGGAGATGCGCCCCCTTCCGGACATGATCCCGGGCCTGGAAGATACCGGCTTCTACGTCGGCGGTTTCAATGGGGTCGTTGACTGGATCGTGATCCCGCTGGGAATGCTACTTTCCTGGATCTCGCCCGGAGCAGGCTCGCGTGTGTTCGGGCGAATGCTCGTGTGGGGTCTGCGCCGCTTCGGCCGGCCTCCTTACGGGACCCTCTTGCAGTTGGAAGCGAGCGGGATTCACCAGGGAGCTCCGGCAGAATTGCGCGTGACCATCTATCATGAAGATGGCTACTTGTTGACCGCGGCTCCGATGGCCGCTTGTCTGTTGCAGGTGCTCGATGGGACGGCTCGACGCTCGGGGCTGCACTACCAGGCGCTGATCGTCGAACCCGAGCGAATGCTCACGGACCTGCAACGAATGGGGATCGAGGTCGAGATCCACGGTCCGTTTCCCGTGCTCCCTGAAGGATGAGTGCGTGAAGACGCCACCCCTCCGCAGCATCCTGATCCCCTCGACTTCGCTCGCCGCTCTGCAGCTCGCTCCGCTCGGGGTGCTTGAGGCGCAAAGGGGCAAGTGAAGCCGAACACGGCGGGGTTGGCCGAGGGGAGCCCCGCAAAATCCCCCTCAAGGGGGTTGCATCCTGTCCTTTCATATGATAACCTATAAACCGTCCCACGGTGGTTAGGGGTGGGCCAGGGAAACCGGGTGTTGGGGAACGTACCGATGGACGAAGGAGTGCTTTCGCGGATACGCACCAGTTTGACGAGCAAGCGGAACGCCCTCAAGGAGTGGGCTCAAACGGCCTCGCCGAGGAGGAACGTTTGGAGTACGTCTCCTTCTTTTGGTCCGGCTGCTTCTTCGACTACCTGGCGTACGACGACGCTCTCCCTCGCCTGGCCGGATCGAACCTCTTCCAGAGACTGAACCAGGGCCACTTCGCCAAGATCCTGGCGGGCGAGCTATCTCCAACCGGTGTAGCCTTTCAATCCCTCTTGCGAACCCGGCCATAGCGCTCCGCCAGACTGAGACCATCGTGGCGTAAAGCCGGATTTCCCGGTCACCATCGCTTTCCTGTATCCCTCGATCGTCGTCCACGCCGCCCCCGGGCCTTGGAAACCGGCGCCAGGAATCTGAGGATACAGCATCACCCAGCGGAAGGGATTTGCGTGTAGAATGGGACAAGTTGCCCCCTGTGTCCGCCAGCCGGGGAACTCCGGGCATGCGCCGCGTCTGCGGGGAGATGGCGGTGTATCCGGGGCAACCCCAACCCACCTCTGCATGAAGCGCCCCAGCGTCCTCTTCGTCGCCTTCGTTTCTGCCGCCATCTTGGGCGCGATTCTCTCGCCTGGCCTGCCTGCCTCAGCTCAACCCAACCTGACCATCTCTCCGCTCACCTGGAACGTCATCGGCCTCGACAGCAACAACGTCAATGTCGGTCCCGACAACTTCCCGGTCGGGGCGCGGGTCTGTAATACCGGGCCGGACCCGGCGAACAATGTCACCGTGCAGCTGGTCTGGGATAGTGCAAATTCCTACGTCAGGCTGCGCCCCGGTTCGCTGGGCGCCACGGGGGATCCGAACACCACGACGCCGGTCAGCATCGGTACCCTGGCGGGCGGCAACACCTGCAAAGATGTGTACTTCGAAGTAACCGTTACACGCAATCCGCTTGCATACGATACAACCCGGCGCTACCACATCGAGGTGGATTCGGATGAGACGGGACCGATCAGTACGCCCACCCCGCGTGAGCTCTACGTCGAGCACTTGATTTCGCAAAACCGGAATGCGACCACCAATGTTCGACTGGACGGTGTCTCGATCCCTGCCGGCGGAACGATGGTGCTCGTCGTCGGCAACACCTACACGATCGAACTCATCGGCCAGACAGCTACCAATGGCTACGAGCAGATCGAGACTTTCATCAACTTCCCCAATACGATCTTCCGAACCAATTCGGTGGCCACGACGTACACTGCCAACGGCGGGACGGATCCTCTGGCTGCCTCGAAGCTCTACGCCGACGGCTGCGGCTGGGTGAACGACCCGAATTCGCCGAACTATCGGGCGTGTTCGAGCACAGGCAAATACGGCGGGGGAATCTCGGTCAGCTACAATGTAACGATTATCAGCGGGGGCGGGACGACCCAGACGCTCAACACCTTGATCTACGACTTCTCCGGATCCAGCTATCACTACAACGCCGACTTCTCGACCTCCGCCCGCCTCGCCGCCATCATCGATCCGACCGAGCTTGGGCTCACCAAGAACTTCGTCCCCGATCCAACAAACGTCAACGGGGTCTCGGCCCTGACTTTCACCATCACCAACCCGAACGCGGCGGCGATCAGCGGCCTGAATTTCACCGACACATTTCCGACGACCCCCGGGGCAATGGTCGTTGCCAGCCCCAGCGGGGCGACGACGACGGGCTGCGGCACCCCAACATTCGCTCCCCTTGCAGGCGCCGCGTCGATCTCCTTTTCGAATGGGTCCGTGGCGGCGAACAGTACCTGTACGATCAAGGTCAACGTCACCGTGCCGGCGACGGGGACCTACACGAATACATCGAACCACTTGTTCGTCGCCACGGCGGACACCGGGAGCTTCGCTACGGACACGCTGACCGTCAATGACAGTCCGCCTCCGGCCGCCTGCACACCAGGGTTTCTGATGGCACGGTGGACGTTTCCGACCGGGTTCACAGTCTCCTCTCCTGCACCCTCGACGAACAACGTCGGCTCGGCCTCGGCCTCCCCCGGCGCGGGCGTCGTTCCATACGCCAGCAGCTTCGATCACACCGGCGGGAGCAGTCTTTCCTGGGGGTCTGATGGCGCAATCGCCAGCGGCGCCACGTTGGACACGGCCAACAACGACTACTTCGAATTCGCCGTGAATACAACTGGCTTCTCCCGAGTGATCCTCGACTTCTGGGCCCAGCGTCGGTCGAACAATGGCCCCGAGGGGATGGCGGTCTACTACGGGACCTCACCTACGCCTCCAGGGACGTCGGTCTACAACAACCCAAACGTACTCGCGGCGCAGAACAGTTGGATCCACATCGGCGACGGCTCGACCGCGATCGCCTTCAACAGCGGTCTAAATCCCTCCGGCCTGACCTACTTCCGGATCTACGGCTTCAACGCCGTCAATCAGGTCTCCGGTGCAGACCTGCTGCTGGATGACGTCAGTTTCACCGGCTGCAGCAAGCCCACCCTCAGCAAGGTGTTCGCGCCCAATCCGGTTGCAGTCGGCGCGACTTCAACCCTGACATTCACCGTGACGAACCTCAACAACCTGATCAACCTTACCGGGATCGCTTTCGACGACACTTTGACGGCAGGCCTGACCGTCGCCACCGGATCCTCCTCCCAGTGTGGCGGTACGCTTACGACGACCGCGCCGAGCACAATCTCATTCAGCGGCGGAACACTCCTCGCCGGAGCCTCCTGCAACGTCCCCGTCACGGTCACGGCGACGACCGCCGGACCGCACGACAATGTAAGTGGCTTCGTCTCATCCACTCAGACCGGCGCCAATACCAGTCCGAGCGGGATCGCCTCGGCTTCCCTGACGGCCGTTCTGCCGCCGGTCATAGCCAAAGGCTTCGCGCCCGACCCGATCCTGGCCGGCGGGGCTTCGACCCTGACATTCACCCTGACCAATCCCAACCCGAACAACACGCTGAGCGGGGTGGTTTTCAGCGACACGTTCCCGACCCCGCCAGCGGCGCCGGGGGCAATGGTGGTGGCCAGTCCGACCGGGGCCTCGACCAGCGGATGCGGCGCGCCGACTTACGCGCCAGTGGCGGGGGCCGGTTCGGTTTCGTTCAGCGCTGGAACGATCGCTGCCGGCGGGACCTGCACAGTGACGGTGAACGTGACAGTTCCAACAGTCGGGACGTATACCAACACCAGCGGCAATGTCTCACACGTGATCAACGCCGCCACGGTCAACGGAAACACCGCCTCGGATTCGCTGACAGCCAATCCACCGAACCCGGCCATCGGCCTGCTTAAGGAGGTCGGTGCCACTGTCTCCGGCCCGTGGTTGTCGTTTCTCCCGGTGGCGGAGGGTGGGGAGGTCTATTACCGCTTCACGATCGAGAACCTCGGCGACGTAGAACTAAGTCCGGTAGGCATTGCGGATCCGGATGTCAACACTTCACAATGCACATGGCCGGATCCTCTTCCGGCGCCATCTCCGCTCAACGAGAACCACATCGCCACCTGTGTGGTCGTCCTTCCGCCGCTCTCGCCCATCGTAGCCGTCAACGGGATCCATACCAACACTGCTATGGCGACAGGGACCTCCGGCGGCACAAACTACACCGATACCTCATTTGCGAGATATGCCACCACCGGCCTGACCCTGGCCAAGAGCGTCGGCGAGACGTTTTATCAGGCGGTCGGCGATGTCCTTAGCTACAGCTATGTTGTGACCAACAGCGGATCGGCGCCGCTGGCCGGCCCGGTGACGGTCAGCGACGACAAGTCAACCAATGAGGTCTGCCCCGACGTTAGCACCGTCGGGGACCTGGATGCCTTCCTCGACCCGGGCGACCCTGTCGAGTCCATCACCTGTACGGCGACATATACGGTTACCCTAGCGGATGTTGCCGCCGGTTCGGTGACCAATACCGCCACCGCCAGCGCCGGGGGTGTGACCTCAAACATCGCCAGCGAGACGGTGCCGTACACCGGGCCCACGCTCAGCCCGACCGCCACCGGCACGGCGACATCCACCCCGACGAACACGGCAACGGCGACCGCCACCAGCACGGCCACCGAGACAGCCACACCAACCTCTACACCCACCGACACGCCGACGGCCATCCCCACCGACACGCCAACTGCCACGCCCACCGATACGCAAACGGCCACCCCGACCGATACGCCAACCGCCACGCCCACCGCCACGCCGACGGCCACACCGACTGACACACCAACGGCGACGGCCATACCCACCAACTCGCCGACGGCCACACCGACAAATACACCGACGGCGACGACAACCGGTACGCCTACAGCGACACCCACCGACACGCCGACGATCACTGCCACGGCCACACCGACGGCTACCGCTACATTCGTGATCATCGATCCTGCCGTGACGAAGTCCGGGGATCCGTCGATCGCCGCCGTGGGGGACACGGTGGTTTTCACCCTCCTTGTCACCAACAACGGGAACACCGCCGCCGCGAATGTCGTCGTGACGGACATCATCCCGGCCTTTCTCGATATCGGGCCGATCAATGTGAGCCCAAGTGGCCCAACCGCAACGATCGTCGGCAACACCGTCACGATCCCGTTCGGTACGCTTTCTCCGGGCGAAACCTACACAGTGACGATCACGACGGTCGTCAACAATCTGGGTGCGCCACCCGGAGGCACCAACGAAGCGGAGCTGACGACGACCTCGGATGACTACGACACGGATAACAACACGGACTCGGTGAGCCTGACGATCGTCGCAGTGACAGGAGTGAAGGCCCCAGCGACCGGATTCGCGCCGAACCAGCGGACAGCCCTTCCGGCTCAATCGGAATCCGAGGCATACGAAGAGTACGCTGGAATATGGCTCGAGATCCCCTCACTCGGCGTAGACGTAGAAATTGTCGGGGTGCCGCTCCAGGCTGATGGGTGGGACGTCACCTGGCTTGTGGATCAGGCCGGCTACCTTGCTGGGACCGCCTTCCCCACGTGGACCGGCAACAGCGTGATCACCGCTCACGCTACGCTCCCGAGCGGCAACGCCGGGCCCTTCGCGCGCTTGCAGGGGTTGCGTTATGGCGATCGAATCATCGTGCACGGCTGGGGGATGCGCTATACCTACGAAGTACGCGAGGCCGACGTCGTCCGCCCCACCGACCCGTCTATCTTCCGCCACGAAGAGCAATCATGGGTCACGTTGGTCACATGTCAGGGGTATGACGTGCGGATGGAAGCCTATCGCTGGCGCCGGCTGGTTCGGGCCGTTCTGACGCAGGTCGAGCCGGGGCATGGGCCCGCCACGAAGCGAGATCTTCGACCCCGGTGAGCCTTGCCGGGAGGGTGGCGCATTGCCGGCGGTGATCCCCTCACTTGAAAGGCAATGTCGAGCACTTTGTTTCCAGGTTCACGCAGGCTCCAGGTGCTAGAGACCGACATGGCGAGCGGACGCTTTTTGGGCTCGACGGGAGTCGGCGTGAGCCGGACGAACATGGCTCAACGCGGCTAGCCTCCGGCCAGTCTTCGGTAACCGGCGTTCAACACTTGAATCCCCCGCTGGGAGTTGCACCTTCGTCCGTTATGAGCTAACCTGTGTATGGTTTCAAGGGGGTTATAGCAGGAATGACCTTGTTGAAGTTGATCTAGGTCGTCTCTTCCGAGGTCGCTAGAAGGACTGGTGGCTGGGCCGGGGGTGCCGGCCCATGGAGGATGGGCATGGATGAAGGATTGCTGACACGGATCGGCACCAGCTTGAGGAGCAAGCGTCAGGCAATCCAGGATTGGGCCCGGAACACCGAGCCCGAGAAAGTGCAGGACGTCCTGGGTCCCGCCAGCCTGGAGGCGCTTGACCGTCATCTGGCTGTGATCGACACCGCGTTGAAGGAGGCTGAGGGGAACGAGCTCGGGATGTGCGTGGTCTGTCATGAACCGGTCGAATCGCGGCTCATCCAGATGGACTACACCGCGTGCGTCTGCATCGAGCATTACTCAGACGAGGAACGGCGCAGCCTGGAGAATGAGCTTGAGCTCGCCGGCGCGGTGCAGCGATCACTCTTGCCGCAGCGGCCACCGGAATTTCCGCACCTGGAGATCGCTGCCTTCAGCCGGCCGGCGCAGATCGTCGGCGGGGACTACTTCGACTTCTTCCCCTTCGCCGGAGCGCGCCAGGGCATTGCCATCTCCGATGTAGCCGGCCACGGGATGTCGTCGAGCCTGATCATGGCCAGCCTGCAGAGTATGTTGCGCACGCTCACACAAGAATACACCTCGCCGTCCGAGCTCATCGCCCGGATCAACCGGCTGTGCATCCACAACATCCAGTTCACCACCTTCGTCACGCTGTTTCTGGGCGCCTTTGACCCCGATACGCGGCAGTTCACCTACGTCAACGCCGGTCACAACCCGCCTCTGCTCCTGCAGAGCAGGGCGGGCACCCGGGGAGAGGTCAAATGGCTGAGCCCCACCGGCGCCGCTGTGGGCCTCACCGAAGACTTCACCTACACCGATGAAGCGGTTCCGCTCACGGCCGGCGACGTCCTCCTCCTTTACACTGACGGCGTCACCGAAAGCGCGAACTCTCTCGGTGAGTTCTTCGGCGCCAGCCGTCTGGCATCGCTCGTGCGGGACAACGCCGGCCTCTCGGCGCACGATCTGGTCCACGCCATCCGCGACGGTCTCGACGGCTTCGCCGAAGGCGCCACGCAGGCCGACGATGTGACGATCGTTGTGATGCGGGTCGTCGACTGACAGTCAGTTGTTGCGGCCTGGCCTCTAGAGAGACCGACCGCTACGAGGCAAGCGCGCAAGGAGTTATCCCCGAGGGGGCTGAGGCGAGTACCTCTCTCTCCGCGCGGCTCGAGGACGGCAGGGAGCATCCCTCGATCCCTCGCCCCGTTCCCGAGTCCGTCATGACTTCATGCTGATCCCCCACTTTCTCAGATCTCACCCCTTGGCCGACAAGCCTCGACCTTGATTTCCTGTCGCACGTGTCTTGTCTGCCCATCCTCGATCCTGTGCGATACGAACGTACTCGAATGAGCCAGACAACGACATTGGGTTGATCACCAAGTGCCTTTGGATTGTGACATGGGGTAGAGCTCGCGCGTGCCAAGGATGGGGACCCCTCCTTGCGCTATCGGCGACAAATGCGATAATCCTGCTCCGAAACCAACGGACGGGCTATTCTCGTCCGAACACACCCCCGTGTCCCTGGCGTACCTGCCGGCCACCTTGGCCCAACCGGAGATGCCGTTGCCTCCCTGTCCGCGCTGCGGCCATGAGAACCCTTCTGGTACGAAGTTCTGCCGCCGTTGCGGTACTTCCCTCCTCGCACAGCCGGCGCCGGCACCAGCCCCGCCCGCCGGCGCTCCTCAGCCTCGATCATCTTCCGCGCCTCCCGGCTCCCTCCAGGCCTCCCTCGCCCGCCTGGGTCTCCGACCCACCTGCGGTCAGCTCGCCGGCTTCGGCGCAGCCGTCGTCTTCGGCCTGGCCCTCGCCCGTCTCCTCCCCCTCGCCTTTCCTATCATTTATCCAGTTCTTTCCCTGGTCTTTGTCGATCTTCTCAACACCACGCCTGACGCTTTCAACACCATGGCCATGACCTGCCTCACCTGCACAGGCAGCTTTGGCCTGGCCTTCGGCGTCTCGTTCATACTCGGCCGCCGGGGACGGCAACACCCATGACGACCGGCGCCGTGTATCCTTCGTCAGGGCAGGTCGGTGCGATCGCCAGCCGCAGCCGCACGGTTCTTACCCTCATCGCCTTCGCATGTGCGTCACTCTCGGGAGTCGCTCTTCTCCTCCACGCCGCGGGCCTCCTCCCGCTGTACTTTCTCGTCGATGTCCTCGGCCCACCTTCCCTTGTTCTTCTGGTCGCCATCGGCGTCTACGCGCGCCGGATCGACGAGCCCGTCCTTACCAACCGCCTCGCCGCAGGCGCCGCGGCCGGCTTTTTCGCCACCGCCGCCTACGACCTTGCCCGCCTGCTTCTTCGTGTGAGCGGCCTTATCGGCTTCGACCCCTTTCTCACCCAACCCATATTTGGCTCTCTCATCACCGGCGCCCCACTGACCTCTCCGGCCGCTCTCACTGCCGGCTGGGCCTACCATCTATGGAACGGCGTCGGCTTCGCCGTGATGTATACACTCATAGCGGGGCCCGCAAGCCTCATCTACGCGATCGGCTGGGCCCTCTTCCTTGAAATCGCATGGCTGACGGCGCTTCCTTCCGCTCTCAACTTCACGCTACGTCCCGACCTCGTCGCCGTCAGCTTGATCGGCCATGTGGTCTATGGATTGACCCTGGGAGTCCTGGCCCGCCGATGGATTCGCCAATGACCCGATCACCTTTAGTCAAGCCAAGCGATCCGCGCCTTTGCTCCTGTCGAAGCATCCACGTTCTCCGTCCAGAAGACACGGCAATCGCGCGATCTCGGAGGCAACTCGCTCTTATCCTGCTTGTTGCTTCCTGCATTGCGTCCTTTGGTCTTCTCGTCAGTCCTGCCCTCGCCAGTGACTGCAACGAGCCGAACGATTGTGCTGCGGCGGCGACCACCGCCCGCAATCCGCTCATTCCGATCGCTGCGGCCGGCCTGGGAGCTGCCCTCGGGGCTGCCGTTCGCCCGCGTCCGCCCGTACGGGAACCGCCGCCGGTAGTCGACACGCCCCGACCCGAACCCGAGTCACCGCCTTCTCCGCCGTGCCAGGCCGAGATGGATTCGCTTCTGGCCGCCCGCGCCATCGGCCGCGCTCTCCTGCCTGCCCTTCAGCAGTTGCGCGACTATGCCGCCTATCTTGACAACCTCTTCGAGTTCACCCGTCTGCGCGGCTACCTCGGTGCGGTGACAGATCTCGCCTTCCTGCGCCAGTCGCTCATGGGCTCGTCCCCGTCAGGAGGTGTCGCCTCGAGCCTGATCTACTCCGTCTTGAAGGGGATCTTTAAAGAAGAGCTGAAGCAAGCCGCGATGACCATCATGGCCGACGGCCAAACCTTCGATGTCGGGGCCATGCTCACCAAGGGTGCCACCGAGGCGCAGAAAAAGGCCTTCCTGGCCGCACTCAAGGAGGCCCTCACCCGCAAGACGCTGAGCTTTGGTCAGCAGGCCTTGTATATCGACGGCGTCAGTAACGCCATCCCCAAGGGCCTCGATCCCCAAGGACCGGTTGCCCAGGCGGTCGAGCGCGCCCTCCGTACGAAGTGGGCCGAACGACTTGCGTCGAATGCGACCAAGTTCGTCGACGTCTCGATGAGTGTCTACAACATGGGGAGCGGGATCGCCGCCTCGCGAGCGATGCTGGCCGAGATCCGCGGCCTGATGAGCCAGGTCCGCCAACAGATTTTCGACCTGCAGAACTACCTCGACGACGAGGCCATGCCCGCGTTGGACCTGGCCCTCTCCGCGCTGAGCGGGTGCCTGAAGTTTCACATCGACCGTTACGGCCCCGGCTGGCGCGAGCGCTGGATGGTGCAGTATGGATCCGAATCGCTCCAGGCGCTCCAAGCAACGGGGATCGAGCGCCACCTTTCAAGCCAGGGCAACCCGTGAATCCGTCGCGCTCGCCGGACTCCTATCGTCGATACACGCCAGGCCAGGTCGCTGAAGCCGCAGACGCGATTCGCCCGCGCCTGGCTTCCGGCCTGCTTACCTCTCCTGAAACCGAGAGGTTGCTCATCCTGCGCGATCTGAGCGGCGCAGTTTGGGCCCACGGTCTTCGATCGAAGCGTTGGTATCTGCACCAGTCGGGTTCCTGGGTGTCGGGCCAGCCGCTACCCCAGATCCTTGAAGGTGTGGCAGCTCTGGCAGGACAACTCCCACGAGAGAGTTCGATCCCTCCGGAGCATGCGACCGTTTCCTCGGCTGAGGACAGTGTTACCCCCGCGCCTGAGGCGGCCGTCGAGCTCGTCAAACGTCTCCGCCAGGCCTACCAAGCCGGGATGCTCTCGACCGCCGAGGCTGAGATGGTGCTCGACGAGCTCGTCCTGCTTGATCCCGCCGGCGACCTGTGGGCGCCCGGGTTTGAGAGCGATCGGTGGTATCGCCTTGCCGGGACTCGCTGGGAGGCGGCTCCCGGTGCGCCGCGGGCAGGCGCCGGCCTGGAAGGCCGGGCGCTGCCGCCCGAGGCGGCGGCGCAGGCGCTCGGGCGCCTCGAAGCCGCCATTCCCCGCTTCCCCGAACCAGTCTCACCGGGCTGGACCCCGACTCCGGATTATCCCGAGCGCCTCGCCTGCCCGCAGTGCGGGAGCGCTCTAAGTACAGCGTCCGAGATTTGCCCGGTCTGCGGCGGTCCGGCGCCACCCCTATCCTCAGGGCAGGATGGACATGGCATGCCGGCGGCGACCGCAGCCTCCACCCTGCGCCTGGGCGCGGCCGATCTGCCTTCTTGGGGTCTTACCGTGGTCGAGGGCCGTGGGTCGGGGCAATCCTTCACACTTCATGGTGAGGTTAACATCGGCCGAGGCTCGGAGAATGAGATCCGCCTCGATGACCCAGGGGCCTCTTCCCGTCACGCCAAGGTAGGACCTGCGGGGTCAGGCTTCCGCGTCGTCGACCTCGGGAGCACAAACGGGACGTTCCTCAACGGGGATCGGCTCATGCAGCCCGCGGATCTCAGACCCGGCGACCGACTGCAGATGAGCGGTGTCGTCCTTGAGGTAGTCGGGCCCGCGCTGTGCGCCCGGTGCGGTGCGCTCATCGCTGCCGGTGATGCGTTTTGTGGGGAGTGCGGCGAGCCGGTGTCGGCAAGAACCCTGAAGGCCCCCGTCGCCTCTCCGGTTTCCCCCGGTGCAGTCTCGGCGGGAGGGATGGCCGCTCCGACCCCCGCGCCGACTCCCCCACATCGCTCGCGCCCGTTCGGCTGGAAGGCTCTCGGCATTGGTTGCGCGGTCGTCCTTGCCCTCGCCGGCGGAGGGGTCCTCTGCCTGCTCGGTATCACCCTCCTCCAGGGTTCCTGAGCGCGGGGGGAGAGCGCCTTGGTAAGGCCGTTCGAAGCCTCGACTCATTCCGAAAGTTCCACCGGCTCGCCATCGAATACGCCCGTGACGTGGAGCGAGCCATCGCCCTCGCGGGTGTAGACGAGATCACCGCTGGCGGCGCCGGTCACGCTCTCCTCTAGTGTCAAGCGTTCCTCATCATAGTTGTATTCACCCGTCCCGCTCACGACGAATCCATGGGTGAGTGCGCAATCGACTGCCTCCCGACGCCGTCGGATCGCGCGACTGACCGACGCTTCGGCCTTACAATGGTAACGATCAGGTACACGAAACCGGGCGTTCATCCCCAAAGATCGGGCTTATCGACCGCCCCTGTAGAGGCGAGAGGCCCCTAAAAAAATGGCCGCTG
>Ga0209341_10002182_pt1 | contig 18724 bp, 19 predicted proteins | sample RifCSP13_2_FD_184020 | JGI IMG/M metagenome (GOLD analysis project Ga0209341, IMG submission 184020) | Soil microbial communities from Rifle, Colorado - Rifle CSP2_sed 13_2 (SPAdes) (version 2) | ecosystem: Environmental > Terrestrial > Deep subsurface > Rock core/Sediment | place: Rifle... | reverse complement strand
TCTTTCTCTTTTTTTTCTTCTGGGTCTCAGGGTTTGACATAATCTATGCAACACTTGATGAGGAATTTGATCTTCAGAGTGGAATCTTTTCTCTACCATCAAGGTATGGAAGGGGAAATGCACTTTTCATCTCGGCTATCCTACATCTTTTTGCATTTCTGACACTCGTTTTATTGTATTTCACTGAATTTAGATCAATTTACGCGATAGTGTTTTTAATTATATCTGGGTTACTTTTATTCTTGGAGCATAAAAAATCCTCTGATGTGGATTTAGCTTTTTTCAAGGTAAACGCTGTCCTGGGATTTGTTGTTTTCTTTTTTGTCCTCTCTGGGATATACTTGTCCTGAAATGCGTACTATTGTGGGAATAACAGGGGCTTCTGGAGTGATATACGGTGTCAATTTTTTGCGCAAATGCCCAGACGATAAATTTCTAATAGTCAGTAAATGGGGGAAAAGGGTTCTTAGCGAAGAATTGGGACTTAAAGTTGAGGAGCTCAGTCCTTGGGCAAAAAAGACGTTTGACGATTGGGACCTTGCAGCTCCTTTTTCATCCGGCAGCAATCCCTTTGATTCTCTAGTGATAATTCCCTGTTCAGTTTCAACCCTTGGAAAGATAGCCTCTGGAATTGCCGATACTCTTATAACTCGAATCGCCGCAGTGGCCCTCAAAGAAAGACGAAGGCTGGTCATTGCACTTAGAGAAACTCCACTAAGTTCAATTGCACTTGAAAATGCTCTTAGGCTTTCGAGAGAGGGGGCAATAATAATGCCTATAAGCCCTCCTCATTATATCGAGATAAAAGGTGTAAATGATCTAGTTGAAGGTTTCGTAGACAAGGTTCTAAAGCTGATCGGGGTAGGAGACGGCGGTGGCTGGAGGCATGAGGAGTTGGAGTAATTATTTGGCGAAGTACATCCAGTATACTCAGGCAAAACAAAGAGGTTAACGCCGTTTTAACCGGCGCGGGGCACGAATGCCAAACCCTGCGCCGACGTCACACCGCGCCCGGTTGAAAACACAGTTTGGAGTACATTCCATATGCTAGTGCGTAGGAAACTTCAAAAGAATACCAACTATTATTCCACTCATCTGTTCGTGCTTTTTCTGCGGTGAAGAGCAAACTGATTTTATTTGGGCATTCAAATATTCGTTTGTTAATAGCTCTAATCGAAACTCCCGGGAACCAGCGGCCGCACGACTGAGGCTTTCAGAAGTAGCAAAGCCCTGCATCCAGGAAATTATTTCATTTTTTGTCGCTGCATCCGCTCGGCCCCAGTGCTCGCAAGTGGCGTTACCGGCTCCCACTACACCCCACTCGGCCGAAAATGCCGGGCACGCAAGAAGAGTGAGCGCGGCACAAATAAAAACTTTCCAAGGAGCGCTTGTCATATGTTTTGTACTCCTAACGCTTGCTTCAGCCGCGCCGTCTTATGGCGTCGGCTGCAAGCGGAAGTTAGAACCAGTCCGCGCTAATCTGTAGTCGATAAACTTCTCGACGTTGTCCCACGTAGTAAAAAACGCGTCCTTGCGCATTTGATCGGTGACTGGTTTTGGAACTCCGTGTCTCGCAGGAAAGGCCAACTCTCTTATGGGTTCCACGTCATCCCGTTTACCTCCAATGGCTTTAGTCATCTCTTCCCATTGTTCGCGATCGGTCGCTGCGCCAGTGGTATATCCGAAATGCTGCTTCAGCGATTCGAGCGCTCTGAAACAGTAGAACGGCGTATCATCCGGGTGTTTGATAGCCATACCCAAATCACCGAGACATCTCCGCAGGTAGATGCCCTCTGAGTCAAAGCAAAGGGGATAAATGTGGTTTACAGTCGAGGCGTCACGGTCTTTGTTTCTTTCCTCAAGTGCCGGGATCTGTACCCCAAATACATATGAAAGATCGAGCTCACCGTCGAATATTTTCGTAATCTCTACGTCGTAGGCATAGCCTTTTAAGAACCCCACAACATTAGTAATAAGCTCAACGCCCGCTTTTGTGATGTTTCGAAGCGTATAGATATCTTCGCTATCGTTTTCCCACTCAACGAACGCTGTGATCTGGTTGTTGTAGATGTTGAATTTGATTCGTCCCTGTTTCTTTCCGTCCGGCCCCAAGAACTCATGTTCCAAATTTCTGACGCTGAGCATCGCGCGTTCTGGGTGAAGTGTTCCGGATAGGAAGAGTTTTTTCATAGTGGTTCTAACTACTAAGTAGACTGCAAAAATGCAGTATAATTTCCTATTAGGGGGATTATACTGCAAATCGTTTAAGACCCAAGCTATAACAAATGTAATCTCATGTCAAGAGGAAAAAATGGAAAACCGCCCAAAAAAGAAACTCCTCGTCCTCGTACGTGAAGCTATTTACCGAAAACATTATTCAAAGCGCACCGAAGAAGCTTACATCCATTGGATCAAGCGATACATCTTTTTCCACAACAAACGGCATCCGCTAGAGATGGGGCGTGCTGGAATTGAAGCTTTTTTGACATATCTCGCAGTAAATCGAAGAGTCTCAGCATCCACTCAAAACCAGGCTTTTAGCGCCTTATCGCTCTTATATCGCGATGTATTCAACGAAGATTCAGACTTTCCCATTGATTCAGCTCACGCCAGTGTCTGTTTCCCGGTGGTTAAACCAAGCACTTGCATTAACATGCACGGGCATTTATCATAAGATCTGTGAAATACAAGGATATAATCACAATTGAACCCGGCAAACGGGGCGGTAAGCCGTGCATCAGAGGAATGCGAATCACGGTCTATGACGTCCTTGAATACCTAGCCTCTGGAATGACGGTTCAAGAGATCCTCAGCGATTTCCCATACTTAACGGAAGAAGACATTCGAGCTTGCCTTAGTTATGCGGCAGATCGAGAAAAGAGTTTAATGGTTGTTCAGGCGTGAAACTTCTCTTTGACCATAACCCGTCGCCACGCTTGGTAAATCTTCTATCTGACCTTTAACCCGATTCCAGTCATGTTTACTTAGTTGGTCTCGACCGGTTTTCTGACCAGGAAGTATGGGAATATGCACGGCGTGAAGGGTACATGATCGTCACGAAAGACGCAGATTTCAGCGATCTTTGTATGCTACTTGGTTTCCCACCCAAAGTGATATGGATACGTCGTGAAAATTGCAAGACCTCAGACATTGAAATACTTCTTCGGCACCACTATTCAGATACTAAAGCGCTTAACGAAGATAAAACTATAGGGGTGCTGACCATTTTCTAAGAGCAAGTTGCAAGAGTTTTTCTTAGGGTATTCCCGTGATTTATTTGCAGATACACACACTGGATAAAGGGTGGCATGATAAAGATGAAATTCTCTTACATGCCGCCTTTCAATTACTCGTGGATTTCATCGGGAAAGAACGTCCCGACAAAATTGTTGATTGGAACGCCAACGGTCTGCATAGGCACGCATGGAAAGAAATCAAAAGTCTATACAAATGGTGGAAAGAGACCAGACCAGCTAGGCGAAGTCCTCTCGACAACAAGAAGTTAAAGAAGCCGCCATTCAAGTTCGAGAAGATACCTGACTCGGAGTTTTACCAGATAGTCGAACCGGATAAGAAGTACGCCGCGTATTATCGCGCCCTGGAAGAGCACCGCAGATTAGAAGAGAAGTGGTATGAGGAGGATCAGGGTAATCTTCATAGGCTTATCGAGATTAGGGGCTTTTTGTGGACGTGAAGATTTTGGATGCCTGACCACAGAGACACTAGGGCACTAAGGAAGCACAAAGAAAAGAATTAATTTGGATTTTCTTTGTGAACCTTCGTGTTTTTGTGTCTTAGTGGTGAATGATTTTACAGGAAGATGGTATAATCAAAGGCGATGAAAAAAAAGAATTTCTCTGATCTTCAGGCTTATATCCAATGTCTAGAATCCATTGGAGACTTACAAAGAATCAAAGCTGAAGTTGATCCTATTTTAGAAATCACTGAGATCTACTCAAGGGTGGTTAAAGAAAGGGGGCCTGCGCTTATTTTTGAAAATGTGAAGGGTTCTCCATATCCACTAGCAATAAACCTTTTTGGAACTGAGGAAAGGGTCGAGCTTGCTCTTGGAAGGAAGCCAAGAGAGGTTGGCGAGGAGTTAGTTTTTCTTTTTGAGAAGCTAAACCCACCATCACTCAGATCCCTTTTCTCAATACTTCCAAAGGCTCTAGGGCTTCTTTCTATGAGGACGAAAAATGTGGGAAAGGGTATAGTTCAAGAAGTTTCGGAAGAACCTGATTTGGATAAGCTTCCAGTAATTAAATGCTGGCCGAAGGATGGCGGAAGGTTTATCACACTTGGGTTAGTTTTAACACAGGATCCAGCTACAAAAAGGAGAAATCTCGGGATATACAGAATGCAGCTTTTCGATAAAAAGACTGCAGCGATGCACTGGCATCCGCATAAGGGAGGCGCTGCTCATTATCATGAGGCAGCCAAACTCGGAATGGACTTAGAAGCTGCTGTAATCCTGGGCGGTGATCCTAAGATGATTTTCACTGCTATTGCCCCACTACCTGAGGGAATGGACGAACTCGCATTCGCAAGTTACCTGAGGGGGAGTCCTATTCCTATGATTCGAGGGAAAAGTATATCGCTTCGAGTTCCGGCGAATGCCGAATTCATTATTGAGGGAATTGTTCCACAGGGAGAGACACGAGTGGAAGGTCCCTTCGGAGACCACTTTGGGCACTATTCAATGGAAGCTGATTTTCCAGTTTTTAAGGTAAGAGAAATAACACGAAGACACAATGCGATTTATCCGGCTACGGTTGTGGGGAAGCCTCCTAAAGAGGATATATTCCTTGGAATTGCGGCGGCGGAGATGTTCTCACCACTTGTAAGGATTATCCAACCTGAGGTTAAAGATATGTGGGCATATCCAGAATCGGGATTCCATAACCTTCTTGTCGTTTCAGTTGACGAGAGGTATCCAAAAAACGGGATTAAAGCTATGCTTGCGCTCTGGGGGATAGGGCAACTCCTTCTTACGAAGTGTATGATAATGGTATCGAGTGATATAAATCCAAGAGATTTTAGCGCAGTTCTCAATGAAATAGGAGAGAATTTTGATCCACGTGAGGATTTTCTCTTGATTCCCTGGGCGCCGGTTGATACCCTGGACTTTACAAGTAGGAAACTCAATGTAGGAAGTAAGATGGGGATAAATGCAGTAAGGCGTGCAAATGGCTCGGATAGAAAGAGAAAGATTCCTGAAAGGGTTCCTGACCCGAGAGAGCGACTTAGCGAGGTGAGCGACTTTAGGCTTCTTCCCGGTGGGTTTTTAGTTCTAAAGATTACAAGAAATCCTAAGGAAACTATTAAGAGGCTTTTCGATATGCCTGGATATGAAGATGTAAGAATCGTTGTAGCCCTGAGTCCTGATATTGATCTAAAGGATAATACTGAACTAATTTGGGGTATATTTACTAGGTTCGATCCATACCTTGATGTTATATTTGAGAGAACTGAGCTCAGAGGCTCGGCGGTAGTTTATGGTGGAAGAATGGGGATAGACGCAACTTTTAAGGAATGGTATCCTGAAGTAATTGAGATGTCAGAGGATATAAAAAAGATGGTGACTGAGAGATGGCAAGATTATTGGAGAACATAGAAAGGCTTTGCAGCGATAAATCCCTATTAGAAATACTAGAGAAGGTTGATGCGGGAGAACGGATAAGTTTTGAAGATGGACTTAGGGTTCTTAAGAGTGATGACCTAAATGCAATCGGTATGATTGCGGATTATGTTAAGAGAAAAAGGGAAGGGGATAAGGTTTATTTTGTTGTAAACCGTCACGTTAATCCTACAAATATCTGTGCAATCTCATGCAAGTTCTGCGCATTTGGGAAGCCCCAAGGTGCTGCAGGAACTTATGAGATGTCATTCGATGAAATTCTTGCAGGTTTAAACGAAGAGTTAAGAGAGGTCCATGTTGTAGGCGGACTCCATCCTGACTGGCCATTTGAGCGTTATTTAGACATTGTCCGTGTGATAAAAAACGCTTATCCAGACACTCATGTAAAAGCTTACACAGCAGTTGAGATTGACTGGTTTTCCCAGATCAGTGGCCTTACAGTGGAAGAAGTTTTAATAATGATGAAAGGGGCCGGAGTTGATGCGCTTCCTGGAGGCGGCGCTGAAATCTTTGCAGAAGACGTTAGAAAGAAAATATGCTCGCCAAAGACTTCGTCTCAAAAGTGGCTTGAGATTCATAAGATCGCCCACCAGGTTGGGATTCCCTCCAATGCGACGATTCTCTATGGTCACTTGGAGAAGTACGAAGATGTTGTTGATCATATGGATAGACTTAGAAATCTTCAAGATGAGAATAATGGATTTTTTGCGTTCATTCCTGTTCTATTTCAGCCTGAAAATACGAGGCTTAAACACATAAAACCCTTCCCCGGTTCTTACGACTTAAAAGTGCACGCCCTTGCCCGTTTGTATCTTGATAACTTCCCTCATATAAAGGCGTACTGGATAACATTGGGTGAAAAGACCGCCCAGCTTGCCCTTCACTTTGGATGTGATGATGCGGATGGAACTATCATCCGAGAAAAAATCATCCATGACGCCGGAGCCCCGTCAGAAGTAGGTCATACAAGAGATTTCTTCGTAAAGATAATAAAGGATGCTGGTTACACCCCCGTTGAAAGAGACGCGCTTTATAACGTCGTGAGGGTGTATAATTAGGAATTGATGATTGTGTTAGAATGAAGTCTGCGGGATTCAAGAGTTGACCATTTAACTTGTAAAGGAGGAAAGGAAGATGATGTATACAAAAAGCTTGTGGATTGGTCTAGTGTTTTCTGTTCTTGTTTACCTGTATGGAGAACCCTTATGGGCAGAGCCAATTCTTTGCAACAATGAATTAGATTGCCCTGGATTCTGTGTTAAAGGCACCTGTCAAGAGAGGGTCCCGTGCGATAGTGACAGCGACTGTACCCCATTAAATCAAACTAGAGGTAGTAATACAGGTGTAGAATTTGGTTGCGTAGAAGGAGGCATATGCGATAGGGTGGAATGTAACACGGCCGCAGATTGCAACACCGGCAATGCATGCATTGAGCATCGCTGCGAAGGATGCGACAACAACGCCCAGTGTGGCGAACGCGGGGTCTGCCAAAATAATGAGTGCATGTGCGTTGAATGTACTCAGAACAGGCAATGCGCTTTTGATAAGAGGTGCGAGAACAATTCATGTGTGGACTTCTGCGATGAGGACAGGGAGTTCGTGGCTTATCAGGACGGTGACACTCCCTGTAGGGCTTGTGTTGATACTCGGTTTGCGCAGCGTTGCCCAGACCCAAGGTGTCTTCCTCCGGGGAAGATATGCGCGTCAGGCTTCTGCGTGTCACCATGCGCACCTAGCGACCTGGAAGTTTTCGAACGTGGCGGGCTCCTCGAAGAGCTCATTGAAGATTTGGAACGACTTAGAACACAGCCCGACCCAAGTGGCCTTCCAGACTGTCCTAGATGTACCATTGGTTTTGATATGATCGGTGTGCGGGGTGTTCTTGAGCGAGCAGGTATGACTAAGCCTGTACACATAAGCTTACTTGATAGTTCAGGGAAAGTGGTAGCTGACTTCGGTACCTTTTCACCAAAGGAGCAGTCCTGGGCTACAATACCAGAGCTGATGCAACCGAACCTAATTCAATCTGTTGCGATCCAAGGGGGTTGTGGTTACATGCTTGAAATAAGCGACCCAAAGAGCAAAGAGGCTGCACGCGGGGCTATCTGTCTTGAGCCGAGGAAAAAACCTCTACCCCTGAAACGCGCGCTCTGAGGCCGCTACCACCGGGCTGCCATTGGAGAAAAACGGGTCAGGCTTTTGTTATTTTGTTGTTTTAGGAAAGATTTCTGAACAAATGGAGTAGGTTTTGAATAATCACACTTTTTATCTAAAAGGTTTTTTAAGAAACATGGACAGACAGTTTCCCTTTGCGACATATTCAAGCAATCATAATCCTATTTTTGCTTTCTAGAGCACCTGTTGTTTTTAAGCTTTACTTAAGCAGGTTAACTAAAGAGGGGTACATCTCAGGGATTGCAGTGGGATGGTTTTAGTGATTGTTGTGGCGTAAAGTGTTGGAATCTCGGATAGGCTAATATTGACTATTGCCTCATATAAAAATCTATTCGAGAGTTTAATTCGCTGCCTCACGGAAAATGACGAAGGTTGTGGGTTGTGGTTGTGGTGTCAAATCTTTTGTTGACTAATTTCTAATTAGAAGTAGATTCGAGAATCATATGATGAATAAAAACCAATTAGCATCATAATACCTTAAAAATAATTTTGAGATTTCGAGGACCAAATAAAAGAATATATCAACAAAAGACTCGACCCCTTTCCCCTTTCCGTTAACTTGAGCGGTTTAGTACCAAGTGGTTGGTTTTCCTGTTTTTCTTCCTCAGTCTTAAATTTAAATTCAGGACAACAGGGTTCTTCAACATGGAGCGTTACTTCAAGTTCTAGTGCTGTGGATGGTAGCTACCAGAACACTGCACAAGCTGTAGATGCTGTTAATTCCACTCATACTGATTCGGAAAACGCGACTTATGTAGTGTTTATGGATACAACCCCTCCTACAGTTTCAATAACAAATCCCATAAATGGAACCACAGTAAGCGGTACTGTAAATATCCAGGTATCGGCTTCAGACAGCCTTAGCGGTGTTAATCGTGTTGAAATTTACCTCGATGGGAGTCTCAAGAAAACCGATACTGCGGCTCCATACGATTACTCATGGAATTCGAGGAAGGCAGCAAATGGGACACACACAATTACTGCAAAAGGTTATGACCAACAAGGCAATTTTTCGCAACCTTCAATAACTGTGACAAAAGTAAAAAGATAAAGCGGTAGTACTGATGGTGGTGGCAAAAGCTATAGAATAGAAGGGGTCTTGAATTATAAGCTTTTTACTGCAAAGACTTCTGAAAACTAAACGTTCTTAGGCAGGTCATAAAAAACCTTAACATTGTCTTCATACCCATGGAAGCGTCTCTTTCTTAGACTCAGGAAATCTGTATGTTTTTTAAGGTTGCGTCACCTTTTTCATTAAACTTCTATTCCGGCATCTGTGTTTCCATCTCTTCACAAATTACATCAGGGCTGATAGTTTTTGTTTGATCACTAGCGCCTCGTTTGCATTTGTATGTTCTCCCATTGCACAAAGCCATCCAATATTCGCTGCCATCCGCCTCGTTAATTTTGTATTGTATTATTTCGATCTTTTCAGAAGGGCATGGAATTTTACCGACAGATTGTTCTTGTATAGTTTGAATTTGTGGGGAGGTTGTACAACCTGAGCTAAGTATAATTGCTATTGTAATTATTAGAAACGGTCTCATTTTACTTACTTCTCACATAAACGATTTCCATCATTCGGAATTCTTTTTTATCGGGTCCAGAAATATATATTTCATAAGTATATTTATCTTGATTGATAATTTGCGTCACACCTCTATATGACTTTTCGCCTTCAAGAGGGTCTGTAAATGTTCCCTTTTCGACTAACGCCTTTGTGGACGGGTCATAATTACCTTTGGACATCATCATCCCCGTTCCCATATTATCAATCCAAATGGAATTGTATTGTTTTTCTGCATTATCATATCCTGTTATGCCCATGCCTTTAAACGGCTGACCCATCGATGTCCCTTCGGCTTTCTGCTTAAGGAAACGGCCGCCAATAATCCATTTAACGTTGCTGGTTCCATTGGATACCTCTGGTTTCGCACCAGGAGACATCCACCACTTAACTGTATAGTTCCACTTTCCAACGAATGAATCTAAAATTTTATGATTTTCGTTAGGAGTAGCGTATTCCTTCCACTTTGCCATAACGGCATCTTGATTTTGGTCCGAGGCTTTATCTTCTGCTTTGACTACTGCCGCGAAGGTTATAAAAACAAAAGCAAAAATAAGCACTGACAAAAAGAATATCTTTGATACATTTGGTGAATTCATTAATATTCCCTCCTAAATCATTAAATGTTTAATAATTGTAACTGGTCAAAGGGTTAGAAGAAATAGTTTGAGCTGTTTTTTAGAAAACCCATAATTTTCGTCTAACCCTACTTCAGCTCTTATATTGGCAGAAGGGTTATTGCAATCTCATAGATATTAATTGTCTATTCACCCGCGTATGGGTACACTGTAACAAAAAAAACGCAAGAATCAACGTAAAATCCACACACTACTATAAAGGTTCTTAAACAACAAGGAGAAATAACAGTAGAAATAACAAATGAAAACTCTAGAAGATATTCGGCTGGATAAAGACCTGCAATTCCAAATCCACTGGGACATGAAGCCACGGGAGAGGATTCGACGGACAAGAATAGAAACCGAGGAAGAAATGGCACAGATCGAAAAACAACTGCAAGCAAGGGTTGGTTACTATTTCTACATAGATGTCCGGAATCGCCATGCAGGACTATACCTTTACGAAAATTACCCGGATGGCTCCGGAAGATTCGTAGCAGAAATAACAGAAATTTCTGAAGAGATGCTACAAGAAGCCGTTCGGGAAGCAGGTGGAAAGATAGAGACCGACGGTCACTACCCCATAAATGCCTCGATAAAAACTTGGCTGAAAAACCAACTGGCAGATTAATCAGCCTCGAAGCCACTCACGCAACCTCTGGTCATTGAAAAGCTAAAAGAGCAAAGGAAGAAGAAAATCTAAAACCATATCATTCAACCTCTGCGACCATGGTTATTTTGGAATGAGCGCCTATGGAGCATATTTTGCAAGCAAAGTAACAAATCATTATTTAACTTAAGAGGAGCTTAGAGTTAATTTGAAGGAATTTGAGACGCCGGCTATGAATTTATAAAGTAGTTAAGATGCATTTGTATAGATAAACTTAAAAAAACAAAACTTACTTTTTGTCCTAAGAATTGTTATTAAAATTACTTTTTTGTAAAAATATAATTTTACCATTCTCTAATCAGTTCCTGAAATCCGTGATAAAGTATTGGACGAACATTTTTAATAACTGAAAACTTTATGCGTTCTGTTCGCTTACCAGTAGCACGATCGATTGGATGTGCAAGATCTGCCTGTTTCCGATATTTGTGTATTTCTTTACATGCCTTGTAAAACGCAGGATATTTACGAGAAAAGCGACTTCTGGATGAGCCAATGAATGCCCCGATTTGCCCGCAAATATATTGCCCTATAGAAGAATCGTGCTGAGCAAGTTTGTTTAAGATATTATCCATGATAACATCCATTGACATTACCCAGCCAGTTGCATCCGTCGTCAGATAGCTCAGATTTACAAGGAACAAACGCTCGATTTTATTATGTTCTAGTTTTAATGCCTTACGCCAATCAAACTGCGTTAGACTTGCTCTTGTTATTTCCCTTAGGCAACGAGGAATTTGTGATTTAGGTGCATTTTTAACTCGGATCATGCCGAATTCTTTTAATCCGGCGCTTGCTATGTGGTTTACTTGTTTAGCTGGAGAGAGAACCTTGCCTCCGCTCTTGAGTAATAAATAGCTGGCTACAATAGCGGGGTCTGTTTCGTCCAACTTTATTATATCGTTAAGGAGTGCCTCATACGATGGAAGACCTATGGGATCTTCCGACACATAAAAGAGTGTCCGTGATTTCAACCAAGGATCATATTGATTTGTTATTAATATTTTACGAATATTATTATAAATTAGTTTGTTCTCTGTGATCAGCCAAAGAAGTAATGACTTACGAAAGTCTTCAGCATGTCTCACTCTTTTTAATTCATGCCACTTCTTTTCACAAAATTTCAAAAAGAGCCCTTTATAATTTCCTGAAGTATGCCCCAGTGTTGCTCTCAATAGGTCTCCCTGCAATGAAAAGTATGGAAGTTCCTCTGACGTTAGTATGGAGTAAAGATCTTTACAGATATCAGATGGAATTTTCTTGTAACGTGAAAAATAATTAAATATAGATTTGTGTAGATGTGGAAAGTTTTTTAAAATTTTGATTAATCGTTTGCTCTGTCTCGCCCTCGGTTGTGCACTTGCTAAAGTGAATTTAAATCTGGTTTCGTCTTTGACTACGAATCTCTGAGTAAGTAGATTAATGCGTTTATGTATCGTGTTTTGATCAACTGTGGGTTTGACATATGTAGGTTCAGGGGGGTAAGTTATAGTCTTGATTTCTTCCGAAATACTTTTAACTTTGCTCCTTCCAATTTTAGATGATTGAGGGAATAAACCGACGAATTTACTAGAGTAATCAAGTAAGATAAGAGATTTCCTCAACGCCTTTTCACTTTGTGCATACAGGCGAATATCATCCACATATCTTAAGTATTTAACTTCTTTGGGCAAACGTTTGTTCCCATCAAAAATTTGAAGGACAACCTCGGAGAAAATTCCGGAAGATAAAGGTCCTTGGGGTATACCATGCCCCAAGTATATATGACCAGAAGGCTTGTTTTGGTTTACAGCAGTCCATGCCTCTAGGTATTGAAGCAACTTATTAATGAACTCTTGTGAGAATTTTAACCTTTGCAAAAAATAATTTATGACTTTATGATCAATGCTATCATAACAAGCTGTTAAATCGAAAGAAGCTCTATAGTTGTATCCTTGTGTAATTGCATCTTTAACAGCCGAATTAAATTTTTGATGGCCTTTTCTCCAATCCTTATAAAAAAAGTTAGAACTGCTACCGGCATATATGTGTCCGAATATCTCAGTGTAATACCTTTTCTTTATACGTTGACTTAGACGTTCTGCTACCAAGTTTGCAAAAGCTTGATAAACGATTTGATCTTCTATATTTAATAATGTGATAGGGCGTAAGATCCCAGATGGTTTAGGAACAAATATCTTAGTAGCTGGTGTTGGGGTGTAGGTACCTCTCGACAAACGAAGTTGTAAGGATTTTAGATAAGAATCCTCAGCAGCCGCATATGCTGTATAAATCGGACGGAAATAATTCTTATAATTTGGTTCGGGATTTGATTTTATCCATTTCCACGCTTTTGATAGATTTGAAAATGCGAATACTTTTTTTAAATCAGAGGTTGCCACTGAAACTTCCCATTAGAACAATTAATTTAACAAAATGGAGTTGTTTCTTCAAGAGGCTTAATAAATTCCGTATGTGTCATAGTGAGTTATTTCTTCAACGATTTATTTTTAAAGAGAAAGGGACGCTACCCTTTTTAAAGTGACTTCGACTTAATGGTTGCGAAATTCTTCAGATTCCATTCAGAGAATTCCAGAGGTCCTAGAAAATTTGATCCGGTAGTAATAAACATGGGTAGCCTGTCAGTTCCCTCGGCCGTGCTCGGGACAGGCTTGCTGGTGGGCTAATTGGCAACGAGCAAGCCTGTCCCGAGCTCACATCGAGGGGACTCGTTGCCTACCCGATCCGGTTATCCGTTTAAAAAACTATATCAAACTTAGGTTATTTAGTGCATTTCACTCTGACACAATAATGTCCCTACTCTTTTCGCCGCAGTTAAGCAACATGTCCAGCGTAGATAGATTATATATAAACTCTCCCCAGAGCTGCGGATAGACGGGTGGATTAAAGCTAGAAAACTTGATTTGAATTCCTGACTGATTCATTTGGAATATGTCTAAATATTTTTCTACGATGGGAAAAGTCATATAAGTATCGGCCTGTAGATGTTTACAAATATTAATGATTAACTCAGTGCCTTTTCCTGTGACTCCAAGTTCAGACTGTAGATACAGTTCGGTTTTCAGATCGAGCGAATCCCAAAAGAACTTTATAATATTGAGATTAAGATCAATTAACAGACGATTGTTTTCTCTGTAAATGGACTCCAGGATGGGAAAGTATCCCTTGAGGTATGGAGCGTTAGCATAACTTTGACGAATGCTTTGCAAGTGTTTTCTTTGCCAATCTGTTTCATTGCATATTTCTACTTTCCGAATTATCTGTAGCCCGCGCCCCTTTTTCCAAACAGGCACAGTCAACCACAACTCTCCCTGTTCATTTTTTAGACGGTTTCGATTAACCCAGCCACGACCTTGAGGAAACTGCACGTCATCGAGTAAAACAATGCAATCAGCCTTCATTGCCTTAAAGAACAATCCGGGCCAGGGTAAAAATATAGGCTGGTGTGTGGTGACAATCATAGTTTGTTCTTAATTTTAATTTGTCTCATAACTATTGAATAGAGAGTCGCCTTGAATATACTTGAAAGGGAAAAGGCACCAGGATTCTGTATAACACCTTGTATCGGGGTGATTATGGGGAATAATTCCGTATGATCAACAGTTCTATGAAAGGGGATGTTAGGCTTTATTTTCCGTCATATATAAGCTTAAGGAGGGAATACAATGCCAAGAAACATTATCGAGCGAGACATTCCTGAAATTGGTTCAGTTGAGCGCGAAGCCCTGCGTGAGGCCGCACATAAGTCAAATTCAGTGCTTTCAGAAATGCGGGCGGAAAAAAAGAACATTCAATGTGAGCACAGCTATGTTGCTAGCGATAAGATATTTTGCATTTATATTACAGACAATGAGGCGCTGATTCAGGAGCATGCTAAGCGCAGCGGTTTTCCCGCTACGAAGGTGACAGAATTGCGGAAAATTATTGGCCCCGTAACGGCAGAAGGCTAACGATCTACAAGTTGTCTTCTGGATTTAGAATATTGAGTTCTCGTTTTGAAATGACAAATAAATAGCTTATTAACGTCGGAGGAAATAGAATGGCTAGCAGGCAACCAATTATTTTTATCCTTCTTTTGATTATAATTGTGATCACTCTTTCTAAAGCACATGCTGGTGATCAAAAACCTAAAGAACTTACAATAATCTGGCACTCTGGAGATTTGAGCGAATATCTGATTGAAATAAGCAAGCAATACACTAAACAAACAGGTGTCAAAATCAACGTAGAATTGGTTCCCTGGGATAAATGGCATGACACTATTGCCTCTGAATTTGACTCTAAGGGAAGTCGATTTGATCTGGTTGTATTTGATAGTCAGTCCATGAGCGAATTTGCCTCTGAGGGTAATTTCGTTTTATTGAACCCCTATATTGAGAAAAGTAAAAAGGTAAAGTTTACAGATTATGACCCAGAGGCATTGCGTGAATATGCAGAATATCCAGAGGGGTCTGGTAAATTGTATGCATTGCCTCTAAACCAGGATGCAATGGGTCTTGTGTACCGTAAGGATTTGTTAGAAGACCCTGAGGAAAAGAAGGCATTCAAGGTTAAATATGGGTATGAGCTTACAGTTCCAGAGACCTATGAGCAATTAAAAGACATAGCGGAATTCTTTAATCGACCAGTCAAAAATCTCTATGGAATCGCTTTATATGGTAGTAGGGACTATGACGCCGTCACTACAGCCTTTAACAATGTTTTGTGGTCTTTCGGCGGTGAGTTGTGGGATCCTCGAACTAGAAGAGCCGAAGGGTTTATAAATTCGTCCGCTTCTGTAGCTGCATTGGAATACTTTAAGGAACTCTTTAAGTACGCTCCTCCTGGCGCAACAGGTTGGTACTATGACGAAGTTAATAATGCGATAAATAACGGTAGGGTTGCCATGGGCATAAACTGGTATTACTTCTTTAACGCCAATAGCAACCCGAAGATAAGCAAGTATGCTGACAAGTTGGGTTTTGCCCCTTTGCCTGGGGAGAAAGGTCCCGATGGTAAATTCCGCCAGTACAACTCCCTCGGGGGACAGGGAATCAGCATTTCCAAGTTTTCCAAGCATGTTGATGAAGCGTGGAGATTCCTTGAATGGTTCGTAAGTAATGAGAATCAATGGGAATGGGTTAAGGGTGGAGGCCAAACAGGTCGTGTTGATATTTTGAGATCACCGAGTTATGCCAACGCAACCCCTTATAATTCGGTATTTCCCGTCTCAATGAGCCGCGTAAAGGATTACTGGCACCTTGTGGAGTATCCTCAACTGCTTGATATATATCAGAAGTATGTCAACTTAGCTATCACTGGCGCTATGTCCCCGAAGGAGGCTTTGGACAATGTTGCAAAGGAGCAACAGGCCGTTCTGGATAAAGCTAGTTAGCATGGAGTCTTTGACATCGAAGCTAAATGAATCAAAATTGACCCCATACCCTTCTTATCCATGAGATCGCCTCTTTAAGTGGTTCAATAAATCCGTATGTGCCATAGTGAGTTACACCTTCAACAATCTTAAGCTCTACGGAAGCTTTTCTCTTACTAAGGAGTTCCACAGCTTTCACCGCATCTTCAATCCGAAATACTTCGTCCTGCCTGCTGTGAATAACATAAATTGGTATTGACCAATCCACATTGACGGCTTCCACTAAAGGTCTTGCTGAAATAGGTAATGTTCCTGTAAATTCATTCTGCTTCCTTGTATTCACCTTGCTTATTAGTGTTTCGCGGGTATTCGGTTTATATTGTCTCCAGCTTGGAGTTTCACGAGAATCTCTTATGAAATTCGTTGGTGGTTAATTATGCGTGGAAATTTGATATAATTATACTGTTTACGGGTTAGAAACAATCTTGAAGTGATGATAAGTTAGAGTTGCCTTGGTGATGCGACTTATCTGGTTTTAGACCAATGACTCTACGTTCACTCTATGTGGATTTTGATTCCTATTTTGCCTCAGTAGAGCAGCAGTTGAGGCCTGAGCTGCGTGGCAAGCCAATAGGCGTCGTACCGGTCATGGCTGATACGACATGCTGCATTGCTGCAAGCTACGAGGCAAAGAGGTTTGGTGTTAAAACGGGGACGCGTGTGTCGGATGCCAGAAAGCTCTGCCGCGGTATGCAGTTCGTTGAGGCACGCCCAGCCGTCTATGTAGAGTATCACCACAAGCTTGTAGAGGCCGTAGAATCATGCATTCATGTAGATAGCGTTCTCTCGATAGATGAGATGCTTTGTGAACTCACCGGCAGTATGAAGCAGTATGAGCGTGCAACCGCTATTGGCCGTAAGATTAAAGAAACAATCGCTAACAGGGTAGGCACCGAGCTTCGTTGCTCGATCGGCATCGCCCCGAATCCATTCCTGGCTAAGACTGCGTCTGAAATGCGGAAACCTAATGGTTTTGTTGTCATTGATTTGCAAGATTTACCCAATTGCCTTTTCTCCCTTAATTTGAGAGACCTATGTGGGATTGGTGAGGCTATGGAAAGGCGCCTCCGAGAGCACGGCATTAATACAGTCGAGGATCTCTGCAATGCTAGTAAATACAAGCTTCGCAAAGCCTGGGGAGGTATTGAGGGTGAGCGGATGTACGCTAGACTCCGCGGCGAGCTAGTATACACGCCGCCAACCAGGAGGGCGACGGTTGGGCACTCTCATGTATTACCGCCTGAGTTGCGTTCTGAAGAAGCCTCCTTCTCGGTTCTGAATAAACTCCTTCAGAAAGCCGCTATGAGACTGCGAAGCTATGGCTTGGTAGCAGGCGCCTTATTGATAAGACTAAAATACATTGACGGTCGAAGCTGGGACACTAAAATCGGTTTCGATCCCACAGGCGATACACTTGAATTCCTGCATGCGCTTTCAAGATTATGGGCAGAGCGGCCTAAAACAAAAGCCGTTCCATTAGCAATTGCGGTTACGCTGTTTAACTTAAGCGAAGAAAAGAGTTGTTCACTCTCGCTATTCAAAAATGATAGGTCGCGTGAGCGGCTTAATGCTCTAATTGACAAGCTGAACCTGCGTTATGGTAAGAACACCGTTTACTTTGGCGGGGCGCAAATCGGCCTGAACGCCGCACCGATGCGAATTTCTTTTACCCACATCCCTGATATTACGATCGAAAGCGATGAATAATTTAGCAAGCAATTATAGGGTATTTTACTAACTTGTCCTTTTGACTATACTCCCTATTGGAATATAATACTAACGGTTTTCGAAATTTGACCACAGGGAATTTTAAAAGCTTCAATATAAGGAGGATCTTAAAATGAGTAAGATTTCTTCTCGTACAATTCAAACAGCGCTTCTTATAGGCGCGCTTTTTGTAGTTGCTTTTATCGCTGGCAGAGTTACAGCGGATCAACCACATATGCGTGCTGCCTTGGCTTCTTTACAGGTGGCACAATCAGAGCTACAACAAGCCATCCCTGACAAAGGTGGGCATCGTGTCAGGGCCCTTGAGCTTGTAAACCAAGCAATAGTTGAGGTCCAGGCTGGTATAGAATTCGCAGAATATTAGAAAATAGATAGTTGTACGTTTAGAGGTAATGATTGAAGATGAACAGCATATAGAGAAGATTGTCTCTAAAAATTCCCGTCGCTGCAAAAAATACTAATACTCCGACAAAAAGGTTAAGCACTCCTTTGGCAACGCCGTTCTTGCTTTTGGTCTGGGCTTATCATCCTTTTTCTGAATACGGGCTATTTTTCTAAGCCAGCTACCCAAATCAGTATCACAACCATCTCCTTCTGGAACTGGTTTTTGAGGTTTACATAAAGGGCTATTGTCAGGGCAGCTTAAGCGAACGTGAAAATGTCCGTCATGCCCCCACCATGGACGTATTTTACTAAGCCAATCCTCGCCTTCATATATTGTGCAGAGATTTCTTTTTATAAGCGGGTTCACAAAAATTCTATCCACTTTTCCCGAAGATGCGGCGATTTTTAATATTCCGCCGTGTATGGAATTCCATTTGGAATAATCAATTCTAGGATAGTTATTCGTGGTTGTAAGTAACGAAAGAGGATAGATGTTCTCTCTCTCAGATATGGAAAGTATTCTTGTTTTAGCAAC
>Ga0209341_10002181_pt1 | contig 18737 bp, 15 predicted proteins | sample RifCSP13_2_FD_184020 | JGI IMG/M metagenome (GOLD analysis project Ga0209341, IMG submission 184020) | Soil microbial communities from Rifle, Colorado - Rifle CSP2_sed 13_2 (SPAdes) (version 2) | ecosystem: Environmental > Terrestrial > Deep subsurface > Rock core/Sediment | place: Rifle... | reverse complement strand
AGGCGGCGCACATCATGTCGTGAAGCCCCGGCGAATCGTCGGCCACGAGCGTGAGGATGGGCCGTCGACGGTTCGTCAGGAAGCTCTCGCCGACCCGCGGGAAGAGGCGTGAGAGGCCGACCCGGGGGTGCTCGGCCGAGGCGTACTCGCTGACATCCCCGTCGACGAAGGCGAACAGGTCGCCCACCTGCTGGCCCTCAAGATCGACGACCCGGAACGACCTTCCGGCCGCGATGCGCACGGCCCGACCTTCGCGAGCCGGCACGACGATCCGCTCGACGGACGCAGACGAGCTCACGGCTCCAATCCTAGCCTCGGCATCGGTGGATCGCGGTCCGCCGGTACACTCTGTGCTCAACAGCGCGGCGATTGCGCCACCGCGTCCGCAGGAGAACGCCTCCGATGACCGAGACAGCCGCCCGTCCCGCCACGCCCGAGCGAGCCCATCGGGCGGCCAAGCGCTACATCTACGCCTGGGGTGACGGATCGGCCGAGGGCAGCGCCCAGATGCGCGACCTGCTCGGTGGCAAGGGCGCCGGCCTGGCCGAGATGACGAACGCAGGCCTGCCCGTACCACCGGGCTTCACGATCACGACCGAGGCCTGCAACGACTACTTCGCAGCCCTCGAGACGCTTCCCGATGGTCTCTGGGAGGACACGGTCGAGGCGGTCCACGAGGTCGAGCGGCTGTCCGGCAAGGGCTTCGGTGATCCGGCCAACCCACTCCTCGTCTCGGTCCGCTCCGGCGCCAAGTTCTCGATGCCCGGGATGATGGACACGGTCCTCAACCTCGGGCTCAACGAGGATACGCTGGCCGGTCTCATCGCCCTGACCGGCAACGAGCGCTTCGGGTGGGACGCCTGGCGGCGCTTCATCCAGATGTTCGGTCGGATCGTGATGGACGTTTCGGGCGAGCGCTTCGACCACGCCTTCGACGCTGTCAAGGCCCGCCACGGCGCGGCCACCGACACCGACCTCGACGCGGCAGCCCTCCACGAGGCGACGGATGGTTTCCGGGCGATCGTTCGCGAGGATGCCGGTCGCGAGTTTCCGGTCGATCCATGGGAGCAGCTCGACCTCTCGATCAAGGCGGTGTTCGGCAGCTGGTTCGGCCGGCGAGCGACCGACTACCGCGACTTCAACAGGATCGCCCATGACCTCGGAACGGCAGTCAACGTCGTGACGATGGTCTTCGGCAACATGGGCGACGACTCGGGGACGGGCGTCGCCTTCACCCGCGACCCGAACACCGGCGAGAAGGTCATCTACGGCGAGTTCCTCGCCAACGCCCAGGGGGAGGATGTCGTGGCCGGCATCCGCACGCCGCTCCACATCTCAGAGATGAAGGAGTCGTGGCCGGCGGTCTACGCCCAGTTCGAGGAGATCGCCGCACGCCTCGAGCGTCACTATCGCGACGTCCAGGACCTCGAGTTCACGATCGAGCGCGGCACTCTCTTCATGCTCCAGACCCGCTCGGCCAAGCGGACCGCCGCCGCTGCCGTCCAGATCGCCGCCGACATGGTCGAGGAAGGGATCCTGACGAAGGCCGAGGCGGTCGGCCGGATCGAGCCGGCGATGGTCGATCAGCTCCTCCGCGATCAGTTCGATCAGCACGCCCTCGCAAGCGCCACGAAGGTCGCCCGTGGCCTCAACGCCTCGCCCGGTGCCGCGGTCGGGGCGGCCGTCTTCGATGCCGATCGAGCGGCCGAGCGAGCGGCCGTCGGCGAGAAGGTCGTCCTCGTCCGCATCGAAACCTCACCCGACGACTTCCACGGCATGGCCGCCTCGCAGGGTGTCCTGACGGCGCGCGGCGGCGCGACATCGCACGCGGCGGTCGTCGCCCGCCAGATCGGCAAGCCCTGCGTGGCCGGCTGCTCGGAGCTCCTCATCGACTACCGCGAGCGGCGGGCCGAGGCGAACGGCGTCTCCTTCGCCGAGGGCGACCTGATCAGCCTCGATGGCTCGACCGGCGACGTGTTCCTCGGCGCCATCCCGACCGTCGCCGTCCGCTTCGAGGACCAGCATGGCCTCCAGCGCCTCCTCGGTTGGGCCGACGAGTTACGACGGATGGAGGTCTGGACCAACGCCGACAAGCCCGAGGAGGCGGCCCTCGCCCGCCGATACGGCGCCCAGGGCATCGGCCTCTGTCGGACCGAGCACATGTTCCGCGAGGGTGAGCGGCTCGAGATCGTGCGGGGCGCCATCCTCGTCGCCTTCGCCGCGACCAGGGCCAAGGCCAGGGCCGCGGCCGGCGCTTCGCTCGACGCGGACGACAGCGAGACGGTGGCGAGCTTCGACGCCGCGATGGCCAAGCTGGAGGACCTCCAGCGAGGTGACTTCGAGGGCATCTTTGCGGCGATGAGCGGGCTGCCCGTCGTCGTCCGCCTCATCGATCCGCCGCTCCACGAGTTCCTGCCCTCGCACGAGGAGCTCATCGAGACGGTGACCCACCTGCGGACACTCGGGACGGCCGACGACGATCCGGCATTCGTGGAGGCGCGCGAGCTGCTGGCCGCCGTCGAGGCGCTCCGCGAGCAGAACCCGATGCTCGGGCTGCGGGGCTGTCGCCTGGGGCTCATGATCCCCGACTTCGTGAAGATCCAGACGCGGGCGATCCTCGAGGCCGCCATCGCCGTCAAGAGCTCCGGCGGCGACCCGCACCCCAAGATCATGATCCCGCTTGTCGGCCACGTGAACGAGCTGTCTGAGACCCGGGCCATCCTCGACGCCGAGGCGAAGGCCGTCGAGGAGGAAGCGGGCGTGGAGGTGGACTATAAGTTCGGGACGATGATCGAGGTGCCGCGCGGCGCCCTGACCGCCGACGAGATCGCCGAGCACGCCGAGTTCTTCAGCTTCGGCACGAACGACCTGACCCAGATGACGTTCGGCTACAGCCGCGATGACGCCGAGGGCTCGTTCCTCCTCGATTACGTCGAGCGCAAGATCCTGCCCGACAACCCGTTCCAGACGCTCGACACAATCGGCGTGGGGGCGCTCATGCGGATCGCCGTCGAGAAGGGGAGGGCCGCCCGACCGGGCATCGAGCTCGGCATCTGCGGCGAGCACGGCGGCGACCCCGCCTCGATCGCGTTCTGCGAGCAGATCGGCCTCGATTACGTGTCCTGCTCGCCGTTCCGCGTCCCTGTCGCGCGCCTCGCCGCCGCCCAGGCTGCCATGACCGTGGCCGAGCGCGACAGGTAGCCAGAACCCCGGGAGCGGGGACCTAGAGCACGATGACCTGGCGGAGTCCCCGGCCCTGGCGCATGTCATCGAACGCTCCCTCGACGTCATCAAGGCCGATCCGATGGCTGACGAGACGATCGATCGGCAGACGACCGGCCAGGAAGAGGTCCGCGTAGCGCGGGAAGTCGACCGCCGCGACGGCTGCGCCGTAGTTCGAGCCGAGGATGCGGCGGCTGCCATCGACGAAACCGAAGACGTCGAACGATGCGCGCTTCCCGAACGCGGTCAGCCCGACGAGCACGGCCGTGCCGCCGGGTGGCGTCACCTCGATCGCCTGCTCGACGGTCGAAGGGAGACCGATCGCCTCGAAGGCGAAGTCCGGTCCACCGTGGGTCGTGGAGCGGATCGCCTTGTTCGTGGCCTCCGGATCGTCCCCGGCCAGGATGGTGTCGGTCGCCCCGAGCTCGCGGGCCGTGTCGAGCTTGGCCGGCACCCGGTCGACGGCAACGATCCGCGATGCCCCGGCGATGACGGCGCCCATGACGACCGACAGCCCGACCCCGCCGAGACCGATGACGCAGACGACTGCGCCTTCCGGGACCGCGGCCGTCTTGAGGACGGCCCCGACGCCGGTCGAGACGCAGCAGCCGATGAGCGCGCCGACCTCCGGCGGGACGCTCGATGGCAGGCTGACGGCCGCCTGGGCGGCGGTCACGGTCCGCTCGGCCATCGTCCCGATGGCGAGATAGCCGACGACCTCGGAACCGTCGGGTCGGCGGGCCGCAGTCGACCCATCGGGGAGCCGGTGCCGGAGTGCGCCGGACTCGCTGCATAGCCACTGGCGGCCGTCCTGGCAATGGCGGCAGTGGAGGCACGGGTAGTACCAGGAAAGAGCGACGAGGTCGCCGATCCGCGGCGCGGTCACACCGGGGCCGACCGCCTCGACCCAGCCGGCGCCCTCGTGGCCCAGGATGATCGGGCCGGGGCGTTCCCAGTCGCCATCGCGAACGTGGAGGTCCGAGTGGCAGACGCCCGACGCGGCGATCCGCACGGTGACCTCACCCGGACCCGGGTCGCGCAGCTCTACATCCTCGACTCGGGTGGGGGAGCCGGGCCGATCCAAGACGACGGCGCGCATGACCCTGAATCTAGCGCCGCCTGGATCGTCCGTGGCCACCGAATCCGGCATGCCTGTGCCGTCCAGAAGGGCTCTTGTGGTACGTCGTCCGCACGAACAAACTGGCATCCCTGCTCGAGTGACGGCATGCTTATCGGACCCGCCAACGGTCTATCAGTGCTGAACCTGCTGGACTGTCTGCCGATCGCGCGCAGAGCGACCCGTCACACGATGCCGGCTCGGGCGTTACACGGATGTGACAGACCTGCCCGAGTCGCCCGCCCCTGACCGTGCCCAGCCCGACGAGGGTGGGCGGCAGAGCCCCGCGGACTCGGCGCCCATCACCCGCCGAAGTGGCTCGTTCGGGCGGCTCCCGATAGTGGTCACTGCCGCCCTCGTGGTCTTTGCCTTCGCCGGCGCGGTGGCGCTTGGTGCCTTCATCCGGCGCGCGATCGAGACGCCGCCACCCGTGGCCGGGTCGTCGCCCTCCGCCGGCATCGCCGAGCCCAGTCCCACCGAGTCGGGCGCGACTGCCTCCCCTCTGCCGACGCCGTCTGCCGCGACGGCGGCCTCCGCATCGCCGAACCTGCCGTCCGACGACCGAATCCCCATCGATTCGATCGCCCGCGTTGTGACGAACGACCTCCGAGTGAGGTCAGCGCCCGGCGTGAGCAGTGCGTCGAAACGCCTGATCCCTCTTCTCGATGCGGGCCGCGAGGTGTTCGTCGTCGCTGGGCCGGTCGCCGCGTCGGGTTACGACTGGTACCAGGTCGAGCCTGTCCTGAGAGCCGGCGACGACGAGGGCCTGCCGTTCGGATGGGTCGCAGCGGCTGGCAAGGACGGCGAGCAATGGCTCGCCGGTGGGCGCTTCAAATGCCCGTCGGCCCCGACCCACTTCGAGGAGTTCGTCGTTCTGCAGGGGACCATCCAGCTCGCCTGCTTCGGCGACGACTCACTGACTTTCATGGCGCGGATCGGCAACGCGAACGAGATCTGCCCGTTGGAGGCCCCCTGGACGATCGAACCGGAATGGCTCACCGGCGAGGGCTGCCAGAGGCTCCTCGTCTACTCGGTCAACTCGGACGATGGGTTCTATCCGGTTCTCGATCCCGTCTTGCGCCCACCCGATCTGCCGCCCGGCGTCGAACCGAACGATGCCATCATGGTGGAGATCACCGGGCACCATGATCACCCTTCCGCGCGGACCTGCAAAGGTGTCAAGAACGAGACCGGGGCCGAGATCCCGCTCTCGCCCGAGGAGATCGTCCTCCACTGTCGCAGCCAGTTCGTGGTCACATCGATCCGTGCAGTGACCGGCTCCTGATGCCGCCCAGTAACAAACCGGCGGACCGTGCGTTCCACCGATGTGACCGACATGCCGGCCCCGATGACCAACGCTGACCAGCGGCCCGCCCTCGAGCGACCGCGGAAGGGCGCCGCGGCCGACGGGCTGGCCCTCACGTCGCTGTACGAGGACCATAGGGGGAGATCCCGCAGACTGTGACCCGGTTAGAACCTTGGTTCCCCGGCGGATGGCATGACGGCCGAGCGATGCGCCGCGGTACCCTCAAGGGGTGCCGCGCTACACGCCCGAGGACTCCCTCAAGACGCCGCGGTTCACCGGGATATCGACGTTCGCCCGGCTGCCGTACATCCGGACACTGGAGGACGTCGACCTGGCGATCGTCGGCGTGCCGTTCGACACCGGCGTCACCTACCGGGTCGGCGGGCGCTTCGGGCCGAACGCCGTGCGGGCGGCCAGCGTCATGCTCCGGCCCTACAACTCGAACCTCGACATCAAGCCCTTCGACATCCTCTCCTGCGTCGACTATGGCGACGTGGCGATCGTGCCCGGCTACACTGATCGGAGCTACGCCGCCATCGAGGACGCCGTGGCACCGATCGTCGAGGCCGGCGTCGTCCCGCTCCTGATCGGCGGCGATCACGCCTGCACGCTGCCGCACCTGCGCGCGACGCGCTCGCGGGGCCCGGTCGCGGTCATCGACTTCGACTCCCACACCGACGCCTGGGACAGCTACTTCGGCGAGAAGTACAACCACGGAACGTGGATGCGACGGGCGATCGAGGAGGGGCTCGTCGATGTCGATCATTCGATCGAGATCGGGCTGCGCGGTTCTATCTACGACTCGGGCGACTGGACCGGGCTGCGCGACGAGCTGGGCCTCGAGTACCTGACCACCGAGGATGTCTTCCGGATCGGGCCGGAGGCGACGGCGGCGGCGATCCGCGAACGGGTCGGCGATCGGCCGGCCTTCATCAGTTTCGACATCGACGTCGTCGACCCGGCCTTCGCGCCGGGTACGGGCACGCCCGAGGCTGGCGGCCCGTCGGCCCACGACATGCTGGCGGTCGTCCGCCTCCTGACCGGCATCGACTTCGTCGGCTTCGATGTCGTCGAGGTCATTCCGGCCTACGACCCGGCCGGCCAGACGGCGACCCTGGCCGCCAACCTCGCCTACGAGATGCTCTCGCTCGTCGCTCTTCGCCGACAGGACACCCGATAGGAGGATTCGATGCCCGAACACCGCGCCGACCTCATCACCGGGTCGATGGCGACCGTGCTCCAGGCGACCCGGCTACCGTCGTTCCTCGGCGCGCCGTGGATCCATTGCGACGCGGCCGAGATCCGCTCGCATGATGCCAAGGCGGCGATCCTCGGCGTGCCATTCGACCAGGCGACGGTCTACCGGTCGGGCTCATCGCACGGTCCGCGAGGCCTTCGCCAGGCGTCGGAGCAATACCTGCCGTACCTCGGTGAGTTCGACATCAACCTCTTCGAGGAGTTCCATCTCGTCGACTGCGGCGACGTTCCGATCGTGCCCGGTGACGCCGCTCGGAGCCGCTCGATCATCAGCGATTTCGTCGGCCGCATCCTCGATGCCGGCGCCTTCCCGATCCTCGTCGGCGGGGATCACTCGATCCCCATCCCGGCCATGGACGCCGTGTCGGCGCGCTTGAAAGGGAAGGTGGGCTACCTCCACTTCGACGCTCACCTCGACTGCCAGCCCGACGTGGCCGGCGAGCGGTTCACGAACTGGTCGGGTGTCTCGCGAGCCGTCGAGCGCGACAACGTCGACGCCCGAAACGTCGCCGTGGTCGGCATCCGGGGAGCCCTCAACCCGCCCGAGCAGTTCCGCTTCGTCAAGGAGCACGGGATCACGATGTACACGATGCGCGAGATCGCGCGCCGGGGCATCGCCGACGTCGTCACCGACGCACTCGATCGGGTGACCGACGGGACCGAGGCCTTCTACATCACCTGGGACACGGACGTCATCGATGCGTCGGCCATGCCGGGGACCGATGGACCGGAGCCAGGAGGGCTGACGAGCGCGGAGGCGCTCCGGGCGATCGAGCTCGTCGGTGCCCGCAAGCCCATCTGCATGGACATCGTCGAGCTGACGCCGGCCTACGACCCATCCGGCATCAGCACCCGCCTGGCCTGCTACCTCATCTTCAACGTGCTCGGCGGCTGGGCCACCGGCGGCGAGCCTCGTCGGGCGTAGCGCCGGAGGAAGGCGAGTCGAGGGGTCGACGTGGGGCGGGCTCACAGCATCTACGTGGTCGCCGACATCCACGGTTCCGATGTCTGCTGGCGCAAGTTCCTCAACGCGGCGAAGTTCTACGGCGTCGACACGATCGTCGTCGCCGGCGATGTGACCGGCAAGGCGCTCGTGCCGATGGTCGAGCGCCCGGACGGCCGGGTGGATGCCCGGATCGGCGGTCGAGTGCAATCGGCACGCGGCCCGGACGAGGTGGCCGAGCTCGAGAACCGGATCCGGTTCAACGGGTTCTATCCATATCACTGCACGGAGGCGCAATACGAGCGGATCGCGGGCGACGAGGCCCACCGCGACGAGGTCTTCACCGGCATAATGGCCGACACGCTGCGCGACTGGCTCCGCCTTGCCGACGAGCGCCTCCGGGGCACCGGGATTCGGGCCCTCATCATGCCTGGCAACGACGACGGCTGGTACGTCGACGACGTGCTGGCCGAGTCGGGTGAGGTCGTCAACACCGATGGGCGGGTCATCGACCTATCAGAATTCCAGGTCCTGGGCTACGGACCGTCGAATGTCACGCCCTGGCATACCCACCGCGAGTTCGGCGAGGGCGTCATCGCCCAGCGGCTCGGCGAGCTCGAAGCCCAGATCGATCCCGCCAAACCGCTCGTGGTCGTGACCCACGTGCCGCCGTACGCCAGCCGTCTGGACGTCGCGCCGAAGCTGCGGGACGACCTCTCGATCGTCATCGAGGGTGGCGAGCCGGTGATGGTCCCCGTCGGATCGCCGGCCGTCCGCTCCTTCCTCGAGCGGACCCAGCCGATGCTGAGCCTCCACGGCCACATCCACGAGTCCCGCGGTATCACCAAGATCGGCCGCACGGTGGCCGTGAATCCGGGCAGTGCCTACTCGACGGGCGCACTGTACGGTGCGATAGTGACGATCAAGGATGGAAAGGTGGTGAGCGAGCAGCTCGTGATGGGGTAGTCGAACCGCATAGCGGCCCAGGATCGGAGAGAGTGAGGGAGAGATCCATGGCGTCAACCTCCGAAGTCCGTGTCTTCGCCCGCCAGGCGACGGGGCTGACGAAGGACATCGGCACGCTCGACACGTTCATCTACAACGTCAACAACCAGAACATCGGCATCGGCGTCGCCTTCATCCTGTTGTTCGTCCCGGGCTTCTACGTCGGGGCCGATCTGTACCAGGGCATCTTCATCGCGATGTTCCTGGCCTTGCCGATGGCCCTCGTCTACGCCTTCTTCGCGTCGGCGATCCCGCGCTCCGGCGGCGACTATGTCTACATCAGCCGGACGCTCCACCCGTTGCTTGGCTTCGTATCGTCGTGGAACTGGGTGGCCTGGATGATCGTGTACGTCGGCGTGCCAGCGGCCTACTTCGCCCAGTACGGGTTGTCGGGGCTGTTCCGGTCGCTGGGGGTGGTGACCGGGAACCCGGATCTCATCGCCTTCGGCAACAACTTCGTGGATCCGGTCTGGATCCTCGCCGTCGGGACCCTGCTGATCGTCTTCTTCGCCTCGATCTTCATCCTTGGGACGAGGATCTACTTCCGCCTCCAGAACGTCGTGTTCGCGATCGGGATGATCGGCGTCGCGGCGGCCCTCGGCCTGGGCATCATGGGCAGCTCGGCGGATTTCGGAGCCGACTTCGATGCCTACGTGAGCGCCGCGGGTGGCGTCGCCAACGCGAGCGCCAACGTCGTCGAGCCGGCCCCCTATGACGCGACCCAGACGCTCTATTCCTCGACGCTCGCCCTGTTCATTACCCTGTTCGCGATCACCTCGAGCTTCCTCGGCGGTGAGGTCCGCCAGGCGCGCGTTGCCCAGTTCGCCGGCATGCCGGGCGGCGTGATCTTCGTCTCGGTGTTCATGCTCCTCATCGTCGCCGTCGTCGTGAACCTCGTCGGGCTGCCGCTGCTCGGCGGCATCAGCGCCCAGTACTTCTCGCCGGGCGATGGGTTCGGCCTGGCTTTCGTGCCGACTTATAACGAGCTGATCGTGATGGCCTTCCGTGACAACGTGCTCGTCGCGCTCCTGCTCGGCTTCACCTTCGTCTTCTGGACATACGTCTGGTTGCCGATCAACTTCCTGGCTTCCACGCGAGCGCTGCTGGCCTGGTCGCTCGACGGCCTGATGCCTCGGCGCCTCAGCGAGGTGAGCGAGGAGCGCCACACGCCGACGGTGGCCATCATCGTCGTCGCCATCCTGGCCTGGTCGCTCGACGGCCTGATGCCTCGGCGCCTCAGCGAGGTGAGCGAGGAGCGCCACACGCCGACGGTGGCCATCATCGTCGTCGCCATCCTGGGCTGGTTCTCGCTGTTCATGTACACGATCGGGATCGGCGACTTCAAGATCAACACGCTGTACGGGATCTTCGGCTGGATCCTGTCGTTCCTGCTGTGCTCGATCGCCGCGATCGTCTTCCCATACAAACTCCGGTCGGTGTTCGAATCCTCGCCGGTCAACTGGCGGGTGGCCGGCATCCCGGTCATGTCGATCGTCGGCGTCATCGCCACGGTCGCCCTCCTCATCGTCGAGTACATCTGGTGGTTCGACCCGGTCAACGGTCTCGATTCGACGACCGCCGTCCTGGGCGACGACCGGATGAAGCTCATCACCCTGGCCGTCCTGGCCAGCGGCGCGATCTGGTACATCGTTGCCCGCTACGTCCAGGCAAGCCGGGGCGTCCGGATCGACCGGGCCTTCGCGGAGATCCCGCCGGAGTGATCCGCGGGCGCGGCTCTAACGCGTCCTCGTGACGACGAGCGGATCGGGCGCATCGGTCGAGGCCGATGCGCCCGTCGTCCTCGTGACGGGAGCGTCGTCTGGCATCGGCCGTGCCACGGCGATCCGCTTCGGGCGAGCCGGTTATCGCGTCGCTGTCAACTACGCCCGCGACACCTCGGCGGCCGACGAGGTGGCGGCACTCGTCGAGGGGCGAGCCTATCGGGCGGACGTGGCGGATCGGTACGCCGTCGCGACGATGGTGAGCGCCGTGGAAGCCGAGTTGGGGCCGATCGCGGTCGCTGTCTGCAACGCTGGGTTCTACGAGGAGCGACGTCTTGAGGACGTCGACGACTCGCTGTGGGATCGCAGCCTGCGGGTCATGCTGGGCGGCTGCTTCCATGTCTCGCGGACCGTCGTTCCGCGGATGCGATCGCGCGGCGGCGGCTCGATCGTCACGATCGCGTCGGAGCTGGCGCTCATCGGTGGCGTCGAGATCGCCCACTATGTTGCCGCGAAGGCGGCGATCCTGGGCCTGACCCGCTCGCTGGCCCGGGAGCTCGCGCCGACGATCCGGGTCAACGCGGTTGCGCCCGGCGCCGTCGACACGCCTCTCCTGCCGGACCGCGATCGCGGACCCGGCTACACGGACACACTGCCGCTTCGGCGGATCGGCCGAGCCGACGAGGTCGCCGATGTCGTGTTCGACCTGGCCCACAGTGCCTGGACCACCGGTGCGGTCTGGCAGATCGATGGGGGAGCCGCGATCCAATGAGCGAGCGACCCGTCGCTCTTGTGACAGGCGCCGCGGGCGGTCTTGGCCGCGCGATCGTCGCTGCCCTGTCCGAGGCCGGCTGGACCGTCGCCGCTGCCACCCACCGGGGCTCGGATCTCGCAGGCGACCTGGCCGAGCCGATGGCACCCGCCAGCCTCGTCGGGCGGGTCCTCGATCGTCACCGGCGTCTCGACCTGCTGGTCCCCAACCATGCAGCCATGACGATGGCCGCGGTGGACGAGCACGACCCCGACGACTGGTGGCGGATCGTCGACACGAACCTCTCGGGCTCCTTCCGCCTCGCCCGCGCCGCCGTGCCGGCGCTACGTGCGAAGGCCGGCTCGATCGTCTTCATCTCGTCCGAGTGGGGGCTCATTGGCTGGCCACGGGCCAGCGCATACGCGGCCTCGAAGGCAGGACTCATCGGTCTGACCAAGGCCCTTGCCCGGGAGCTCGCGCCCACGGTCCGGGTGAACGCGGTCGCGCCGGGCGTCATCGACACGGCCCAGCTCGCGGTCGACGCGGCGGACCTCGGTGTGTCCGAGGCGGAAATCCGGGCCCGCTACGCGGCCGAGGCGCCTCTCGGCCGCATCGCGGATGCCACGGAGATCGCCGCCTCGGTCGTCTTCCTCGCTTCGCCGGGCGGCGCCTACTACACCGGCCAGGTGCTCTCGCCCAACGGTGGCACGACCCTGGTGCCATGATCGGTTCGAGGAGGGATCGATGACCGCCCAGAACGTGCCGCTCCCGAACGGTTTCCACTGGCCCGACGGCGTGCGGGCCGCCGCCTGCCTGACGTTCGATCTCGACGCCGAGAGCCCCATCTTGTGGGAGCACCCGCGCTCGGCCGATTGGCTGGACGTTATGACCCACCAGGCCTACGGCCCGCGGACCGGCGTGCCGCGTCTGCTCCGCATGCTCGACAGGGCCGCGGTGCAGGCGTCGTTCTTCGTCCCCGGCTATTCAGCAGAGCGCTGGCCCGATGCGGTCCGCTCGATCCGTGACGCGGGGCACGAGATCGCCCACCACGGCTATCTCCACGAGGGATCGCGCGACGCGACCCCGGAGGTCGAGGAGCGTCGGCTGCTTCGCGGGCTCGAAGCCCTCGACGCCGTCGCCGGCGTCCGTCCGACCGGCTATCGTGCTCCGAACTGGGAGATGAGCCGCGCGATGCCGGCCATCCTGGCGCGCCATGGCTTCCGGTACGACTCGGGGCTCATGGACAGCGACTGGCCGTACCGGCTGGCCGTCGGCCCCGAGCCGGACGGGCCCACGATCATCGAGCTGCCGGGTCACTGGGCGCTCGACGACTGGGAGGCCTATAACTACCTGCCGGGGATCACCGGCTCGGGCGTCATCGCCAGTCCGTCGTCCGTGCTCGAGCGCTGGACGCTCGAGCTCGAGGCGCTCGTCGACGAGGGCGGGCTGTTCATGCTGACGAACCACCCGTTCGTCTCGGGCCGGGTCTCGCGTGCCGCCGCTCTGGCGACACTCGTCGAACGGGCACGGGCGATCGACGGTCTGTGGATCGCGACCTGCGAGGAGGTTGCCGCCTGGACCGCGTCCCTCGACCTGCCGCCGATCGTCCACGATCGGCCGATCGTGCCTGACGACTGACCTTCGCGGGACGACCCTGAGCGGTTGACGTGGCCGACGAGAGGTATACGATCGTGACGCTCTTGGAGGGCGTAGGGAGGAGGTTCTCGCGATGACTACCGACGTCGGCATGTTCACGCGCCGATCGACCGGCCTCACTCGGGAGGCGGGCACAGCAAGCACGCTCATCTACAACATCAACTTCGTCAGCATCGGGCTGATGATGATGTTCGCCGTCCAGCTCATCCCGTCGTTCTACCCGGGCGGCGACATGATCGGCAGCTACATCCTGGCGCTTGTCATCGTGCTGCCGACGAGCCTCGCCTTTTCGCTTCTCTCGGCGGCCATGCCCCGATCCGGTGGCGACTATGTCTTCGTGAGCCGGATCCTCGGCCCGCGAGCCGGGATGACGTCCTCCTGGGTCAACACGATCTGGTGGTTCATCTATGGCGGCGTGCCATCCGCCTTCCTGGCTCGCTACGCCCTGGGCCCGCTGTTCCGAAGTCTCGGTCTCATGACCGACAATCCGAGCCTGGTCCAGCTCGGTGACTGGTTCATCACCCCGGAAGGGACCATCGTCACCGGCACGATCCTGATCGCCGCCCTCGTCTTCGTCTTCGCGCGGGGGCTGGGCGTGTATTTCAAGATCCAGAACGTCCTGTTCGCTCTTGCCGTCCTTGGCCTCGCCGTCGCGGCGTTCGTGCTCCTGACCGGCAATGCGGACACCTTCACCGCGAATTTCAATAGCTACTGGAACTCCCAGACCGGCCAGGCGGACACCCATCAGGCGGTCATCGATGCGGCAGTCAGCGGCGGTTTCGCCGAGGCGCCGTTCGATCTGTACTGGACGCTCATCCCGATCACCTGGATCTACCTCGAGCTCGTCTTCTGCCAGAGCTCGGCCTACATCGGTGGCGAGGTCCGCCAGGCGTCGCGGGTCCAGCTCTGGTCGATGCCGGTCGCGGCGATCATCTCGGTTGGCGTGGCGATCGTTGTGACGCTCTTGCTGCAGAACGTCATCGGGACGACGTTCCTCGGGGCGGTGGGCTGGGATCCGTATCTCGCCGACACGGCGGTCCTTGGATTGCCCTTTGCGATGCCGTTCTCCGAGCTCGTCGCGTATCTCTCGGCCAGTCCGATCGTCGCCCTCCTGCTGGGCGTCGGCTTCGTCTTCTGGAGCTACACCTGGCTTCCGGGTCAGATCGCCAACGCGTCTCGGAACCTTCTCGCCTACGGGATAGACGGCGTCCTGCCGGAGCGCTTCGGATCGGTCTCGGACCGATTCCACACGCCGGTATTCTCGCTCGTCGTGACCGGCCTCCTGTCGGTCGCGGCGCTCGTGGTCTACGCCACGAACCCCGACTTCACGACCCTCGTCGGGATCGTCGCCTTCATCGTCTCGTTCATCTTTGTGTCGATCGCGGCCATCTTCTTCCCGTACCGACGCCGCGAATTGTGGGCCTCGTCGCCGGTCAGCTGGACCGTGGCCGGCCTGCCGGTCATCTCGATCGTCGGCGTCCTGTCGCTCATCGCCTGCCTCGTCGCCGAGTGGTGCTACCTCTCCGATCCGCTGTCCGGCGTCGGCGTCTTGGCGAACGGGTTCTTCGGCGAAGATGGTGCGCCCACGAAGGACTTCGTCCGGCTCCTCATCGCCGCCGGAACGGTCGTCTCGGGATGGGTCGTCTACGAGGTCTCGCGCTGGTATCGAAGCCGGCAGGGAGTCCAACTGGACCGCGCCTTCGCAGAGATCCCGGTCGAATAGGGGCCCGCTGCGGCCCCTTAGCCCTCGTGGACGGTGTGGCTCACCAGGAGCAGGGTCGCGGGCTCGTCGCCGATAACCTGGACGTCATGGGGGATCGTCGCGTCCCACAACAGGTAGTCGCCGGGTCCGAGCTCGACGGTGTGATCGCCCTGTACGGCGCGCACTCGACCCGACAGGAGTAGGTGGTGCTCCTCGCCGCCATGGGCGTGGAGGCCCGTGCGCACTCCCGGCGGCATGGTGGCCTGGAAGATCCGGACGTCTCGCGGGAGCCGCCCGTCGACCTCCTCGAGATCGCCGCCGACACGGCTTCGGCGACGGGGTCGCTCGGAGGCGCGGACGACGCGCGGTGGCGGCACCGAATCGATGAAGAACCAGGCGATCGGCACCTCGAGGGCGACCGCCAGCGCGGCCAGCGTCTCGAGCGATGGGCTGGCCTTCTCGTTCTCCACCTGGGAGAGGTAGCCGACGTTCATGCCACTCCGCTCCGCGATCGCGGACAGCGTCAAGCCGCGTTCTTGGCGAAGGCGGCGGATCTGGCAGCCGACGAGTGGCCGGGCTCGGTCCACGTCACTCCTCTGTTGGTGTTCATCAAAACGGTATTGACAGGGGGCAACTCGATGTGGCAGATTGTGCACCAGCAATATTGATTGCGGTACAGCAAAAAGTCAAGGAGACAGCAGCAGTGTCCACGATTGCCATCATTGGTGCAGGGAACGTCGGTCGCACCCTCGCCGGCGCGACAGTCCGGGCCGGTCACGACATCGTGATCGCCGCCGCCCATCCGGAGCATGCCGCCGCGGCCGCCGACGCGACCGGGGCGCGCGCGGCCCGATCCAACGCAGAGGCCGTGGCCGGCGCAGACATCGTCATCCTCGCGGTACCGAGCGCCGAGATCGCCCGGATCGCCACGGGGCTCCGCGAGCACGTCGGCGGGAAGATCGTCGTCGACGTGACGAACAAGCCGACCCCTAACCTCCAGGATCTCGACGCCGACGCGGGGTCGGCCGCCGAGGCGCTCCAGGCCCTCCTTCCGGCGGCGCGAGTCGTCAAGGCCTTTAACACGGCGTTCACGTCCCGGATGGCTGACCCGATCGTCGACGGCATCGCCGTCGACGGCTTCGTGGCCGCGGACGACGCGGACGCCAAGGCAACGATCCTCGCTCTCGTCGAGGAGCTCGGCTTCCGACCGGTCGATGCCGGACCGCTTGCCAACGCCCGGGCTCTTGAGGCGATCGCCTGGCTGAATATCTACCTCAACATGACCCAGGGCGGCAGCTGGCAGGCCGGCTGGAAACTCGTCGAACCCCTCGCCATCGCCGCCTGACCATCTGCCCGGCGATTGGCGACTACCCGACGACCGTGAGAACCCCGGTCATCCCGTAGGCCTCGTGGCCCGGCAGGTGGCAGACGAAGCGGAGCGTGCCTGTCTCGTCGAACGTGACGATCGTCATCAACGTTTCGAGAGCGGGCACACTCACTTCGGTCGGACGCTCGCCGTGGAGCGGTTCGGTGCCGGTTCGATGTCGCTCGTGGACAGCCTCGTCGCCCACGATCCACTCGTGGTCGATCGGGTCCTCGTTGCGCAGCACGATCGTCACCGGTCGCCCGGCTGCGACAGCGATCGCCGTCCGGTCGAAGTGGGAGTTGCGCAGGACGATCTCGACCCGATCGGTCGAACCGGCGCAACCGGCCGCCGGCGATGCGAACATCGCGACGGCCAGGGCGCCGGCCAGGAGCCCGCGCCTCACGCGAGGGCGATCCGCGAGCGCGTCGTGAGCAGGCGCGCGAACCACACCAGCTGAGCCACGATCAGCCCGACGAGGGCCAGGCCGAGGACCGTGTCGCTTGCGATACCCATGAACGGAAGTGGCTCGAGCCCGGCCGCCACGCGCGACGGCGCTCCCTGGCCCGAGGCGTCGATGGCCATATCGAAGCGCAGGTCTACCGCGGCGGCGTCGATCCGGACCTTGGTCAGCCAACCGACCTCCGGGATCCACTCCATGTCGCGATCGGATCGCAGGTCGGCGAGCAGGGCGTCCGATGCCGGCGCCGAATGGTCGAGGAACAGGCCGGTCCGCTCGCCGTAGCCCGGCAAGACCGTAGGCGTTCGGTCGGTGAGCATGTAGACGTCCGCCTCGACGCGCTCCTCGCCGGTCCGCCCGAGGGCCAGGATGCGCAGCGGCACCCACGGGCTCGGCGTCGGGATCGTGATGTGGATCGGAGTCCCGTCGCCGATCGCCTGGCCCCGCTCGAGGGCGGCGTCGGCGTCGAAGGCCGCGGCGAGGAAGATCGGGCTGCGCTCGGCGTAGAAGCGGAGGACCTCGGGGGCGTCCGGCGGGAGCCGGAAGCCGTGGTTCTTGGCCCACAGGCCGACCTCGGCCGCGCCGCCCCGCAGGACGGTGATGTCGAGCGCGTCGATGCGTTTCTTCATCAGGACCTGGGCTTCGCCGGCCGCATCCTCGGCAGCAGCCGCGAAGACGGCCGACCGTCCGAGCGGTTCCGTCTCGAGGACCAGGCGCTGGAGGGTCCAGTCGCCGCCCTTCACGACATCCGTCGGGACCCCGGGAAGCGGGATGAGCGAGCCGAAGGCGCCCTCGCCACCGGCGAACTGGAAGGCGGTGACGTAGTGCTCGATCCCTTCGTGGTAGCCGACGAACGTCGTCGTCCGGAGGAGGTTAACGGCCCCGTTGGGACCGATGAGCCCGCCGCAGGCGAGGATCGGCCCCGCGGCGATGAGGAGGGTGGAGATCGCGGCCAGGAAGGCCGCTCCAAGACGTCGCATGGCAGTGGCTCCGTCGGCGCGCCGGCGGCTGTACACCGACGATGCCGCCCCTGACGCCAGGCCTCACGCCTGAGTTCCCCAAGCTCGATCGAGTCCGCGTCTGGCCGCAGAGTGAACGCTGAGCGAGCGGTATGCCCAGCGGGCCGTGCCGGAGCGCAGATGCGGAACGCCGGGCGTTCGGGAGCTGCTCTTCTGACCCCGGCTCCGCTGGCGCGGAACGTCGAGCGTTCAAGGGAGCCGAGGTGACCCACCATGAGTGGGCACAGTGAACGCCGGCCGTTCAGCGACCTTGCATCCGCTCCCGCGTACGTTCGCCTACGGTGTCCGGCGGTCCGCGAGCGGGACGTAGTCGCGGACGGACTTGCCGACGTAGAGCTGGCGGGGGCGGCCGATGCGGGTGTCGGGGTCGGCGATCATCTCGCGCCAGTGGGCGATCCAGCCCGGCAGGCGGCCAAGGGCAAACATGACGGTGAACATCTCGATCGGGAAGCCGAGCGCGCGGTAGATCAAACCGGAGTAGAAGTCGACGTTCGGGTAGAGCTTGCGCTCGACGAAGTAGGGGTCGGACAGGGCGACCTCCTCGAGTCGCCTGGCGATGTCGAGGAGGTCGTCGCGGCGGTGGAGCCTCGCCAGGATCGTGTCGGCCGATGCCTTGATGATCCGCGCCCGCGGGTCGTGGTTGTGGTAGACGCGATGGCCGAAGCCCATGAGCCGAAAGCCCGATGACTTGTCCTTCGCCCGCTCGACCCACCCTTCGACATCGCCGCCGGCGTCGCGGATCGCCATGAGCATCTCGAGGACCTCCTGGTTCGCCCCGCCGTGGAGCGGACCCCACAGCGCCGCGATGCCGGCCGAGACCGAGACGAAGAGGTTGGCATGCGACGAGCCGACGAGGCGGACGGTCGAGGTCGAGCAGTTCTGCTCGTGGTCGGCGTGGAGGATGAGGAGGGTCCGCAGCGCCGCCGCCGCGTCCGGATCGACCTCGTACGGCTCGGATGGGACGGCGAACATCATGTGCAGGAAGTTGGCCTCGTAGTCGAGCGCGTTCATCGGATACATGAACGCCTGGCCGATGGACTTCTTGTAGGCGTAGGCGGCGATCGTCGGCAGCTTGGCCAAGAGCCGGATCGACTGGAGCTCGACCGCCTCGGCGTCGTGGATGTCGGCCGAGGCCTGGTAGAACGTCGAGAGGGCTGACACGGCCGAGGCGAGGATTGCCATCGGGTGGGCGTCCTTGGGGAATCCGTCGAAGAA
>Ga0209341_10002180_pt1 | contig 18743 bp, 8 predicted proteins | sample RifCSP13_2_FD_184020 | JGI IMG/M metagenome (GOLD analysis project Ga0209341, IMG submission 184020) | Soil microbial communities from Rifle, Colorado - Rifle CSP2_sed 13_2 (SPAdes) (version 2) | ecosystem: Environmental > Terrestrial > Deep subsurface > Rock core/Sediment | place: Rifle... | reverse complement strand
ATAGGGCGGTGAGGTAACAATCAAATCGACAACGTTATCAGGAAGGGGCAGCTTTTGGGCATTTCCAAAGAAGACCTTGGCTGGGAGCGTTATTTCTTTGGGTCTAAGCAACCCTTTGAGGTTACCTTGCACGCGCTTATCGAATTCACTGAATGGGGACCGCAGGCTCTTGGTGGCATATTTAAGGTTCGGAGGGGGGTTTTCTGTATATTCAGCGCCTTCTAGGATTTCGCCAGATTCGGCATAGACGAGCTTGGCACGGTGCGGCCGGGTATGCGCAAGGTCAAGGGCGAGCGATACGCCGCCCGTTTTCGTGATAATGATGGCAGAGAGAGCTAAATTGAAAAATTTTTTCAAAGCTGGATCGGTAATCTTATCGATTTCCAAAATGAGCGCCATTAAAGCCAACTGGGGATCCGTATCAAACCAATAATCGACAAATTGGCGCGTTGCTTTATCCCAGCGCGCTTCGAGAGCTAATAACATAGCGTTTGAACGTTCCGAATAGGCGATGGAAGCTTTTCTCACAATCTCTTTACTCGCTTGAAGAACCTTCAAGGGTTCGAGGGGAGTGATCTTGACCTGCGTAATTAATAGGGACAAAGGATCGATATCAAAACCGATAGAACGTCGCCCAGAAAGTAAAGCCTCCAGGATGGTAGTGCCAGAACCTTGCATGGGATCGAGCACGACATCACCAGGCTCTGTCAGCGCGTCGATAAACAAACGAGGAAGTTGAGGGGGAAACTTGGCGGGAAATGAATGAAAGTTGTGCGAGGCGTAATTGCTTTCCTGCTCGTGGAAATCCAAATCCTGCGCGAGCAAGTTTACTAATTGCTCACGGCTAGGTTGAAGCAGAGAAGTATCTGCCAGAGGAAGGGAAAGCTGGATTTCTGACATATGATCAAACACAGCTGTTAGCGAGGCTTTCTTTAGGAACGAACAGTACCCATATAACGTCTATATTTTACATTATACTAAGGATAAGCACTCAGCTACTGCAAAAAGAGGGTCGGGCCATGGCACACAATTGGAAGCGCATCTTTCATCATTATCGAATCATTGTGCTTGTCCTCGTACTTTTGCTGGCATCGGCCAGCGTTTTTTGGGTCATACGGAGTCGGAGGCTTTCCGATTCCGGGGGGCAGCAGATCCCGATCGAGGTGAGCACGTCGACACAATCTGGAGGTCTATCTGATATGGAGGGTGATGAGCAGGGCGTAACCATTCAGCTGAGCGAAGGCCAGGCCCAGCCGCAGGCGACCGAAGCGGTACCACAGGCCACCGGTGAGCCGCTATCCGCTGAGGAAATCGAGAAAATCCTGGCGCGGCTGCCGGCGATGGCCATGGAGTACGAAGACCAGGTAGATTTCAAGCTGGCGCAAGAACCCATCCCCCCACCGCGGCCAGGCGAGACCATTAAAGAGACCTTCCCGCCTGCCTGGCGACCCATCCAGCCCGGCCCGGTCGATTCCGGCCCGCTGGAGGTGCTGCGCTATGCTCCAGAAGGGGAGATCCCTTTAGCCCCTTTTGTGAACATCACCTTCAACCAGCCTATGGTGCCCCTGGGGACGCTCGGCGATCTGGCGGCCGAGGAAGTCCCCGTGCGGCTCGAGCCATCCCTGCCTGGCACCTGGCGCTGGTTAGGCACCCGGACCTTGAGCTTCCAATACGAGTCTGAACTGATCGACCGCCTGCCCAAGGCGACAGAATACCGGGTCACCATCCCTGCCGGAACCCGATCGGCGATTGGCGGCGAGCTGGCTAAGACAGTCGAGTGGGCTTTCAGCACACCCCCACCCAAGATGACGACCAGCTACCCCTATGACGTTCCCCAACCCCTGGAGCCCCTGTTCTTCATCGCCTTTGACCAGCGCATCGATCCGGCGGCCGTGCTGGAAACCATCCGGGTGAACGCCGGCAACCAGCCCGTCAAGCTGAGGCTGGCGAGCGAGGGGGATATCCAGGCGGACAAGCAGGTCAGCAGCCTGGTGAAAAACACCGCAGAAGGGCGCTGGTTAGCTTTCCGGGCGGAGGAGCCCCTGCCAGCGGACACAACCATCTCGGTTATCCTTGGCCCAGGCACGCCCTCGGCGGAAGGCCCATTGGTCACCCAAGAGGCGCAAACCTTCGGCTTTCACACCTACGCCCCCCTACGCATTGTGGAGCACGGCTGCGCCTGGTCAGGCGAACCCTGCCAACCTTTAACCCCCTTCTTCATCCGCTTCAATAACCCGATCGACGTTAATGCATATAAGGAAAGCATGCTGACCATCCAGCCGGAGCTAGCTGGAGTTTCAGTCAATATCTTCGATAACACGATCAATATCCAGGGGTCTACTAAAGGGCAGACGACCTATACGGTCGTGGTGGATGGCGACATTCAGGATATCTTCGGCCAGAAGCTGGGCGCAGACGCCCGCTTGACCTTCCGGGTCGGTCCGGCGGAGCCAGTCCTGATCGGACCGGAGCAGATCTTCCTCACCCTCGATCCGACCGCCAGCAAGCCGATATTCTCTGTCTACACGATCAACTTCACCAAACTGGACGTAAAAATCTATGCCGTCCAGCCGGCCGATTGGCCGGCCTTCAAGTTTTATCTACGCGAGTACCAGCGTACGGATAACCCTCCGCAGATGCCAGGCCGGCTCGTGCTGGATGAGACAATCAGCCTGGAATCCCCGGCCGATAGCCTGAATGAAGTCGGCATCGACCTGAGCCAGGTGATGGACGGAAAATTCGGCCATTTCATCGTGGTGGTGGCTCCACCCGAGGGCATGTTCCAAGAGGACCAGTACTGGCGCATCGTGCAGGCCTGGGTGCAGGTGACCCAGATCGGCCTGGACGCTTTCGCCGACCACAGCGAGATGGTAGTCTGGACGACTGACCTGAAGGACGGCGCGCCTTTGTCCAGCGCAACCATCCAGGCTGGGCCCAGAGAGGTGGAAACCGTCACGGGTGAAGACGGCATCGCCAGGTTCAATATCCCCAACGGGGCGACCTACCTGGTCGCAAGCAAAGGAACAGACCAAGCTCTTCTGCCGCGTTCCTTGTATTTCTGGGATGACGAGGCCTGGTCTCGAAGGTCAGTTGACGATGAGCTGCGTTGGTATGTGTTCGATGACCGGCAGATGTACCGGCCTGGAGAAGAAGTACACGTCAAGGGGTGGCTGCGGCGCGTCGGCGGCAGACAAGACGGCGACGTTGGGCTGGTGGGCCAGGCAGTGACAGGCGTGCGCTACTGGATCAGCGACCCCCAGGGCAACGATCTGGGCAGCGGGCAGGCCGAGGTCAACGCCTTGGGCGGCTTTGACTTCACCTTCGTCCTGCCGCAGGAAACTAACCTGGGTTATGCGCAACTCTATCTGGAGGCCGAGGGCAGCCTGGGTGGGTTAGACAATCCCCAGTTCTACCACAGCTTCCAGATCCAGGAGTTCCGCCGGCCGGAGTTCGAGGTGAGCGTGCGCAACGAGACACCAGGCCCCTACTTCGCTGGAGAGCATGCCATCGTGGCCGTCGAAGCGAAATATTACGCCGGGGGTGCGTTGCCCAACGCTGAAGTCACCTGGCAGGTGACTTCCTCCCCCGGTCACTACGCGCCGCCCAACTGGCCAGACTTCACCTTTGGCACCTGGCAACCTTGGTGGTTCTATGCACCGATCTATGAAGGGGAATTCTACGGCCCGGTGCCCGATGGTGGGACTCAGTCCGAAACATTTACCGGTCAGACGGATGCCACGGGCAACCACTATTTGCGCCTGGATTTCGAAACAGATTCAGAACCGAGACCGATCAGTGTAATGGCAGAGGCGACAGTGATCGACGTCAACCGCCAGGCTTGGGCCGACACCACCAGCTTGTTGGTGCACCCGGCGAATCTCTACGTGGGCCTGCGCAGCGAGCGCCTCTTTGTCGAGCGAGGCACGCCACTGAAGATCAAGTTAATCGTCACTGATCTGGACGGCAACCCTGTCTCCGACCGGCCAGTCGAAGTGCAGGCCGCACGCCTGGAATGGAAATACCGGGGCAACGACTGGCGGGAGGAAGAGGTCGACGTCCAGACATGCCGGATGGGTTCAACCCTCGAGCCGGTTACCTGTACCTTCGAGACTCCGCTAGGTGGAAGCTACCGGATCACGGCCACGGTCAACGATGAGCTGGGCCGGAAGAACCAGAGCCAATTCACCCGCTGGGTGAGCGGCGGGCAGCAGCCGCCCGCTCGAAAGGTCGAACAAGAAGCGGTGACCCTGATCCCCGACAAGGAGATCTACCAGCCGGGAGACTTGGCCCAGATCCTGGTGCAGGCCCCCTTCAGCCCCGCCGAAGGCCTGCTGACGGTCGGCCGCAGCGGTATCGTCTACACGGAGCGTTTCCGCATCGAGCAGAACTCCATCACCCTGGAAGTCCCGATCGAAGAAAAACACATCCCCAATCTGAACATCCAGGTGGACCTGGTAGGAGCCGCGCCGCGCAGCGACGACCGGGGTGAGGTCATCCTTGAGGTGCCGCCGCGGCCGGCCTACGCCAGCGGGCAGCTTAACTTAAGCATCCCGCCCCTGAAGCGCACCCTCTCCCTCGCGGTGACACCCGGCGAAAAAGAGTTAGAGCCAGGAGGGGAAACGACGATCGAGGTCGTTCTTAAGGACGCTAACGGCCGGCCGGTACCCGGCGCAGAGCTGGCTGTGGTCGTTGTAGACGAAGCCATCCTGGCCCTGAGCAACTACCAGCTGGCCGATCCGGTGGGCGTGTTCTATGCCCACCGATCAGCGGACATAATCAGCCAGTACGGCCGTGCCAGCATCGTCCTGGCTGACCCCCGCGCGCTAAGCGAGGCTGCCAGGGCTCGCGAATTGATGAAAACGGTAGAATTGCAAGCGGTTATGGAGGCGCCCGCGCCGATGGCCACGGAGGCTGCCGCTGAAGACGCGGGGCTGGGAGGCGCCGCCTCAGCGCCGATCCGCGTGCGCGCCGACTTCAACCCGCTAGCTGTCTTTGCCCCGCAGGTGCGCACCAGCGCGGATGGAAAAGCGCGGGTAGCAGTGAAACTGCCCGACAACCTGACGCGTTACCGCGTGATGGTTGTAGCTGTGGATGAGGGTCGCCAGTTCGGGATGGGGGAGACGAACCTGGTCGCCCGGCTGCCGTTGATGGTGCGGCCTTCTGCGCCCCGCTTCTTGAACTTCGGCGACCGCTTCGAGCTGCCGGTGGTGCTGCAGAACCAGACGGACGAATCCCTGCTGGTCGAGGTTGTCGTCCAGGTCGGCAACCTCGAGCTGACCGGCAACGCCGGTCTGCGCGTGGCTGTACCACCCCGTGATCGGGTGGAAGTGCGCTTCCCGGCAACCACTCAAATGGCGGGCACGGCCCGGCTGCAGATCGCCGCAGTGGCGGGGGATTACGCCGACGCGGCAACCGTGGAGCTGCCGGTTTACACACCGGCGACGAGCGAGGCCTTCGCCACCTACGGCGTGGTCGACGAGGGGGCTGTAGCCCAGCCCGTGGCTGCGCCCGATGGCGTCTTCCCACAATACGGTGGCCTGGAGATCAATACCTCCTCCACGGCGCTGCAGGCGCTCACCGATGCGGTGCTTTACCTGGTTGCATACCCCTTTGAATGTACGGAGCAGCTGGCTTCGCGCATCCTGGCCGTGGCGGCTTTACGCGACGTGCTGACCGCCTTCGAGGCCGAGGGGTTGCCTTCACCGGCGGAGATGGAGGCGGCTGTCCAGCGGGATATCGAACGGCTGAAGGGGCTGCAAAACAGCGATGGCGGTTTCCCCTATTGGCGGCGCGGCCAGGACTCGATCCCGTTTAATACGATCCATGTCGCCCAAGCGCTGCAGCGAGCTGAGCTCAAGGGTTTTGCGGTTCCGGCTGAGATGCAGCAGAGCCTGCGCGAGCACCTGCGCCAAATCGAAAGCTACTATCCAACGTGGTACGACGAAAGCACCCGCCAGACGCTATCCGCTTATGCACTTTATGTGCGCAAGCTGATGGGCGACCGCGACCCAGACAAAGCCCTGCGCCTGATCGAAAAAGCCGGCCTGAAGGGACTCAGCCTGGAGGCGGTGGGCTGGCTGTGGCCGGTGCTGCAAGATTACTCCGCGGCCCGCGACGAGCTGGAGGCTATTCGCCGCCATGTGAACAACAAGGTCGTGGAAACGGCTGGGGCGGCCAACTTCACCACTTATTACGACGACCAGACCTACTTGCTGCTCAGCTCAGACCGGCGCACGGATGCCATCCTGCTGGATGCCCTGATCGGCGACGATCCACAATCCGACCTGATCCCCAAGGTGGTCAATGGGCTGCTGGCGCACCGCACCAAGGGGCGTTGGTCAAACACCCAGGAGAACGTCTTCGTTTTGCTGGCCCTGGACCGCTACTTCAACACCTTCGAGTCACAGACGCCAGACTTCGTCGCCCGCATCTGGCTGGGAGAGACATACGCCGGCGACCACGAATTCCGCGGTCGCACCACCGAGCGGCATGAGACCGTGATCCCCATGATTTACCTGGTGGACGAAACCCTGGGCGGGGGTGGGAGGCGCGACCTGATCTTGAGCAAGGAAGGCCCTGGGCGGCTGTACTACCGGTTGGGGCTGCGCTACGCGCCCACCGACCTTGACCTGGATCCGGTGGACATGGGCTTTATCGTCCAGCGCAGTTACGAAGCAGTAGATGACCCCGAGGATGTGACTCGAGATGAAAACGGCACCTGGCATATCAAAGCTGGGGCGCGGGTGCGGGTACGATTGACGATGGTGGCAGACAACCGCCGCTATCACGTGGCGCTGGTCGACCCGCTGCCAGCTGGGCTGGAGATCGTCAACCCTGGCTTAGAAGTCTCCGGAAGCATTCCTCAGGACCCGAACAGCCCGGACTATCGCTACGGCTGGTGGTGGTGGGGGAGCTGGTATGAGCACCAGAACCTGCGCGACGAACGAGCCGAGGCCTTTACCTCCCTGCTGTGGGATGGGGTCTATCAATATACCTATATTGCCCGGGCAACCACGCCGGGCACCTTCGTTGCACCACCCGCCAAAGCCGAGGAGATGTACGCGCCAGAAGTGTTCGGTCGCAGCAGCAGCGATGTGGTCATTGTGGAATAGTAGAACATCAAGGAAGAGAGATATCCACAAACGCTGTCATCTCCCAGCGCACGGGAATCCCCCCGGGGTCGAAGTCCAGGGTGACGGTGTAGGTGATGTCGCCGCGGCGGTCTGCGCCCTGCAGGTCGATCTCGTGGATCACGCCAGTTAACCTTTCGCCGGGGAAGGCATCCAGGGTGACCTCGGCGGCCATGCCGGGCGAGAGCAGGGCAACGTCGCTCTCAGCCAGGTCAATGGTCTGCACCTGCCAGGTAGACAGGTCGGCCAGGGTGGCGACAGGCATACCGGGGGAGACAAACTCACCGACCTTCAAATCAGAAGACACCAACTTGCCAGTGAAGGGGGCGCGCAACTCCAGGTCCTGCAGGGCATGGCGCGCGGCGGCGACCTGGGCTGCGGCGTTCGCCCGGCGCGCCTTCGCCAGCTCGACCTCGTCAGGGTCGGGGCCATCCTTCAAGTCCTCATAGGCGCGCTGGGCATCGCCCAGGCGGGCCTGTGCTAGGGCCAAGTCGGCCTGGGCCTGTTCCAGGTCGATCGCATTGGTCGCCCCTAACAGGTTGTTGAGCAGGCGCACGGCGTCATCGTACTCTTTCTGAGCCTGGGACAGCTTGCTCTGCAGCAGGGCGCGGGTCAGGTTGTCTTCTGCCTTACCGGCGAAAGGCTCGAAGGCCTCGCGGGCGCGTTCAAGCTGCTCCTCCGCCAGGACTTTGTTAGCCCGGGCCTGGTCGACGTCGACCTGGGGGGAAGCGCTGTTCAAGTTGTTCAGGTGACGTTCAGCATCGCGCACAGCATCCCGGGCGTCAGCCATAGACTGCAATGCCTGGGCGGCGCGCAGCCCGGCATCCTCGTATAACGCGTCGAGGGCTTGTTGGGCGGATAGCTGCTCAAGTTCGGCGGCAGCCAGGCCGGCCGCCAGGCGGGAGTGACCGTCCAGACGGGCAATGGCTTCCTCGGAGGCGACGGTTTCCCCTTTAAGAACCAATACTTCTTCAACCAACCCGCCGGTATTAAAGCTCAGGTGAGCGAATTGGACCGGCACCACCCTACCTTCGGCCGAGACCAGACCAGGAGGGCTTTCACCTGTGTCCGTCTCCGGCTCAGGGGTGGGCTGGAGAGGCTGCGGAGCCAGGTAAGTCAGATAGCCCCAGTAACCGATAACGACCAGAATTAAAACGACGGGGATGCCGACGATGATTCGTCTTTTGCTCATATCTGTCTCTTTTTAAGTCGAGTAGTCTCATAGTCTGATAGTCGGATAGTCAAGATCGACAATTTTGCATGGCCCATGAAGTGCGAGCAGCTTATTTAGTCAGATAGTCAACCGATGCTGTATATCGACCGATGTTGTGTATCGACCGATGCTGTGCATCGGCGTAGTCACATGGTCAGGAGAACTTATTCATGTTTAATGGCTTCAATTATATTGACCGCCGCGGCGCGCCGCGCCGGATACAATGCGGCCAGCTGGGAGATGCCCAGGGCGATCAGTACGCCCAACAGGTAAGGGCCTGGGGTGAAAATAAACTGGAGATCGTAGCCATTCAACTCATTCATGGCGTAGATCATGATCTTCGCCACCACGTATCCGAACCCCAGGCCATAGACACCGCCGATCAGGCCCATGGCCAGCGATTCAGCCAGCACCATCTGGGTGGTCTGGCGGCGGGTCATCCCGAGGGAACGCAGGCCGCCGATCTCGCGCTGGCGCTCCACCACATTCATCACCAGTGTGTTAATCACGCCCAAAGCACCGATGATCACCCCGATCAAATTCAGCACATCGAACAGGCGGAAAGAACTGCCCAACAAATTCAGGATGTTGGTCTTGAAAACCTCGCTGGTCTGGACGCTGATATGGCGGCGAGCGGCGTAGCGGGTTTCGATCTCTTGTGCCACGCTCGAAACGGCATACCCCGGCGCGATCTTCACCGTGAAGCGGTCGACGCCGCCTTCGCCGAACCAGCGCTGTAAGTCAGCATAGGTGCTGTAGACGATGTAGCCTTGCCCGGTAAAATCGATCATCACACCCGCCACGGTGAAAGCATGCTCGCCGCGGCGGGTGAGCAGGGAAATCCTATCACCCTGGCTCAAGCCATAACGATCGGCCACCACGGTGGAAACGAACAGGGCGTCCCCGCGCGCCAGGCGCGCCCAGTTCTGCTCCGGATCCCCACTGCCAGCCGCGAACTCGATCGCCCCCACCTGGCGGAAGGTCCAAGGATCGATGGCCGCGAAGAACAAGCTATCGCCTTCACCCTCACCGGCAGGGGACATCCCTGGGGTGAGGCGCACGGTCAGATAACGCACCGGAGTCACCACGGCTACGCCGGGGATATTCTCCAGCTGGCGGGCGAAGGAGGCGCGCATGGTCATCGGCGAACGCACGTACAGGTCGCCGCCCAGGGCAGTATCTACCCAGGTGACCATGTCCTGCTCGAATGAATAGGCTAGAGAACCGACACCGATGATCATGGTCAGCGCCACCATTAAGGAGGCGACTGTGAGGGTGGTGCGCCCAACCGAACGGCGGATATTGGCGGAACCCAGCTGCCCCTCGTCACCATAGAGCGCCCCAGCCAGCGGGCGGGTCAGACGTTCCAGGCCGATCACTGCCAGGGAAACCGTCAAGGTAGCGCCAAAGAGGATCACTAATACAGAGGCACTGCCGGCCTGGAAATTGATCTCTGGCCGCCATTCCAGGCGATACAAGGCCGCCCAGCCCACGAAGAGCAGCGCCAGGCCGCTAACCCAGATCGTGGGCCGCACGGCCTGCACGCTCCGACCGCGGGCGCGCAAGGCTTCTAAGGGAGAGATGCGCGCCGCCTGAACAGCTGGCAGAAGGGCTGCACTGAGTGTTACCCCTATCCCTACGACGACGCTCTGGACTAATCCCTGCCAGGGGACGCTCAGCACGCTCTCAGAACTGGTCACGACAGCGCCCATCAAGGTGGTGAGACTGCGCGCCAGGAGAAGCCCGGTCCCAAGACCGAGGATAGAGCCGACTACAGACAGCATACCAGCCTCGGCCAGGACCATGCCCAAGACATGCCAGCGGTTCATCCCGATGGCGCGCAGCATGCCGATCTCACGCGTCCGCTCCACCACGGTCATCGAAAATGTGTTGTAGATCAGGAAAGCGCCGACAAAAATGGCGATCATGGAGAAGAAAGCCAGGCCTTGCTGGTAAGTGGCCAGCATTTGCGTCACCAGCTGGCCGCGCGCAGCCGGGTAGATCACCTGGCCGCGCCGGCCGATCCGCCCGGCCAGGCTTTCTTTGAGCAATTCGATCTGGCGGGTGTCCCCACTGATGGCAGGGTCGATGCGCAAGGCGATCTCGTCCAGTTCGCCACCGCGCCCGTACAGGTCCTGGATGACGCTCAGGGGAGCGAAGGCCACGACCCCGTCGTTGAGCAAGCCCACGCCCTCTTCGGCCAACAAGCCGACAATTTCCAGGCGCGCCTGGCTGTCCGGGGTTAAGACCACCAGGTCATTCCCAATCTGCAAACTCCTCTCCTGGGCAAATTTCCTGGAGAGCAAGACTTCATAAGCCTCGGGGTCGGGCGTGCGCCCCATGGAAAGCTGATAAACGCGCACTTCGGGATCGAGCACGGGGTCTACGCCGTACAGGTCGAGCACATTCCCGGAGGCAAGGCCGTTGATCGTGAAGGCGATCTGCCAGGATTCGGCCTCACTGGCCAGCAATGTCTGCACTTTCACCGAAGGCGTGGCGACCTCCACCCCCTCGGCGCGCTCGACTTGCGCGAGCAGGGCTTCTTCAAGGACATCGCTCCCCTGGTTGACCGGGACGATGAGCAAATTCGCCTGCCCGGCAGCGCGATCGAACACCCGGCGGATGGAATCCAGGGTGGACTGGTTGGTGACCTGCACCGCCAGGACGACCGCCACGCCCAGGACGATGCCTACCACGGTCAGCAGCGTGCGCCCCAGGCGGGTGCGCATATTACGCAGGGCGAGGAAGAAAGGCGCCAGAAATGGCAGCGAGGTAAGCATAGGTGTGGGGTGGGCACTGCGTAATTCGTGATGCGTGAAGCGTGAATTCACGCTTCACGTTTTACGTTATAGCTCCAGGGTTGCCATCACTTCTACGATTTTGTTGACCGATACGCCTTCGCCGTTGTTCTCCAGGCGATGGACGATCTGGCCGTCCTGGAGGAATACGACCCGGTCGGCGTAAGAAGCGGCGCGCGGGTCATGCGTGACCATGACGATCGTCGCGCCCAGGTCGCGGCAGGCGCGCCGCAGCAGCTCCAGGATAGCCGCGCCCGAGCGCGAGTCCAGGTTACCGGTAGGCTCGTCGGCCAGGACGATCTCCGGGTCGTTGACGAAGGCGCGGGCGATGGCCACCCGCTGCTGCTGGCCCCCGGAAAGCTGGTCAGGACGGTGATCGGCGCGGTCGCTCAGGTTGACCAGGGTCAGCAGGTCGGCGAGGCGCTGGCGGTGGCGCCCAATAGGTTGGCCATCGATCAACAGCGGTAAGGCGACGTTTTCAGCGGTGGTCAGGGTTGGCAGCAGGTTATAGAACTGGAAGATAAACCCTACCTTGCGCCGGCGGAAGCGGGTGATCTCGTCGTCACCGAGCTGGGAGAGCGGCTGCCCGGCCAGGATCACTTCCCCCGAGGTGGGCTTGTCCAGGCCTCCCAGCAGGTGGAGCAGCGTGGATTTACCAGACCCGGAGGGGCCCATGATGGCGATGAACTCGCCGCGCTGGACGCTGAAGTCGATGCCATCCAGAGCGGTGACGATTACCGTTCCCATCTGGTATTGTTTTGTGAGTTTTTGGGTCTCCAGGACGATCATCTCTATCACCACGTCAGACGATGCGTACGATCGATCCGCGGGCAGTCTTCTCCACCTCGATCCGCGTTGGAAAAGCGTCTCTGAGTTCATCGATGTGGGTGATGACAAGAATCTTAGCGAAATCCTGGCGCACCAGATTGATCGCCTCGATCAGGCGCTGGCGTCCCTGAGTATCCTGGCTGCCGAAGCCCTCGTCGATTACCAGGGTCTGCAAGCGGGCGCCGGCGCGTTGTGCGAGCACCTCAGAGAGGGCCAGACGGATAGCAAAATTGACTCGGAAAGCCTCACCCCCGCTGAACATTTCGTAGTCACGCTTCCCGGCGCTATCGCGAATCTGGATATCCAGCGTTTCCTTTAAATCTCCTCGGTGCTTGTCCTTGTAAGCCGCCTGGGTGACAAAGTTCACCGACATGGTGCCCATACTCAGGCGGTCGAGAACCTCATTAGCCCTGGTTTCGATTTGGGGGAGGGCCTGTTCGATCAGCAAGGCCGGCACGCCATCCTTCCCGAAGGCGCGCTCGATCTGCTTGTACTGGGCCACCTGGTGAGACATTTCGGCGCGCTCAGCATCCAGCGACTTGCGGCGGGTTTTCAAGTCTTTGAGGACCAGTACTTTCTGCCTGGCGGCCCCCACTTCCATGCGGGCGCGGTTTTCCTGCTCTTGCAGGTTGAGCAGGTCTCGCTCAGCTGTATACAAGTCAGGCGCTTGAGCCTGGGCTGCAGCCAGGGCTGCCGCGGCGTCGGACGCCTCCTTCTGCTGGCGGTCGAGCTCAACCTGCTGGGCGGCGATCTGCGACTGCAGGTCAGCGATCTCGCGATCGAGCGGTGCCAGGGTGGCACGCGCCCTCTCTAAGGTGCGCATCTCCCTTTCAGTTGCGCGGCCGACAGCCTCGGCGCGGCGGTCAGCATCATGCGCGGCGGCATCGTAGCCGATCGCCTTGAGCTCGGCGTCGATCTCTGCCAAACGGGCGCGCGCCTCGGCGGCGAAGGTTTCCAATTCCAGGTCGCGGGCGATCGCCGCCAGGCGAGGCGCCAGGTTGGCTTCCCATTCCTGCCTGTGAGAGATGAGCATGTCCAGGCGGCTGGAGAGACCAGCTAAAGTTTGGGTATGGGCGCGCAGCTGTTCCTCGGCTGGAGCAAGCTGGTCGATTTGTTCTGAGAGATCGCGTACCTGTTCATCCGCCTGTTCGAGCACGGCCTTATTCGTGCGGTAGCGATCACCCAACTCCTTGCCTTGCTCGGTCAAGGCCTCGATCAGGGCCTGGCGCTCAGCCTGGCTAAGGGGCTGACCGCACAGAGGACAGGTCGCCCCCTCAGTTTGCGTGAGCTGGTCGATGCGCGCTTTGAGCTCGTCCATTTCAGCTTTGAGGCGCGGATTTTCAGCCCTGGCCTCAGCCAGGCTTTGCAGGGCAGTCTGCCGCTGCTCATCCAGTCGCGCCCGGCGGGCGATCTTGGCCTCGGTCACTACTGCCTCGGCCTGGACGATGACAATTTGAGCTTCCAGGTCTGCAATTTGTCCCTGGTAAGAATCAACTTCCAGCTGCCGGGTTTGCAAGCTTTGCTGTTCTTGGGTCAAGGCTGAGCGGGCAGCGGTGATCTCATCCAACGGTTCCTGGCGGCGCTTCTCGTGGTCGCGGAAGCGGGCGGCGATCTCATCCCAGCGTTCCAGGCTGGCGCGCGCCTGCTGCCAGGCCGCATAGGCCGCTTCGATCGCCTCGGCGCGGGAGAGCACCTGGGCGAAGGAGCTTCGCTCCACCTGCCGTTCCGCCAGGCGGGTTTCCAGGTCGCTCGACCTGCGTAGAGCGCCCTCCAACTGCCGGGCCAGAGTATCCACAAGTTTTTCTTGTTCCTTCAGGGTGGCGACGATCTGGCGGAGATTGTCCAGGACAGTCTCCTGAGCAGCCCGCGCCTGGGAAAGTCGATCCAACTGCTCTTGAAGTTCTTTCAAGCGCGCCTGGCGAACCCCCGCCTGACCCAGCTCAGCGGCGATCTCCTGCAACCGGCCGTCCAAGGCGCTGATCTGACCTTCGACGGACTTACGCCGATCGGCGGCGCGCTGGCGGTATGTCTCCCAAACTTCCAGGCCAAGAATACTGCTGAGGATGCGTTTACGGTCGCCCGGCCGCTGCTGGGTGAACTGGTCAGCCTTACCCTGCAAGAAGAAAGACGCGTTGACGAAAGTTTCGTAGTCGAGGCGCAGGGTTTGCTGGATGCGCGTCTCGGTATCGCGCAGGGTACGTTCGGTGAGGGGCTTCCACTCGACGGAGGACGAAGGACGAAAGACCGATGACAGAGCTCCTCCGTCCTGTGTCAACCGTCCCCCATCTTGAAGGATGTGAAACTCAAGCACGGCGGTCTTGTCGCGCGGCTTGGAACGCAGGACCTGGTAGACATTGCCCTCGTAGGCAAAGGTTAAACGCACCTCGGCGGCGTCGCAATAAGCATTGATCAACGAATCGTCGCGCTTGCGCGCCTGGCCAAAGAGCGCCCAGGTGATGGCGTCGAGCAGGGAAGACTTCCCCGCCCCGTTGGGACCGGCGATGCAGGCCAGCTCGAATGAGGAAAAGTCGAGCTCGACGGGATCACGATAGGAGAGGAAACCGGAGAGGGAGAGATGCAGAGGGATCATGGTGAAGACAATATATTGCGCAGGTGATTGGGACGATTATAACAAATGGCAAAGAGATGGGATGCCCAAGGAGAGGCAGTTTTAACGCGCCTCGCCCCAGGCTGATCGACCCGGGGCGAGGGTGGGGGTGGGGGTGTTTTATGCTAAGGCGATACCAGGTCAGACTGCGGAGCGAAATTCGCAATAGGACCTGCGCGTTTGATTTGTACATAGAGCCAGTAGCGGTCTGGCCGGTACATCTCGCAACCCACGATATACACATACCAGGTTCCAGGGGCGGGATCGGTGATCATTGCGCGCTCGGGCGCATTCCCCGTCGCGCCAGCCAGCAATACCTGGTTAAAACCAGGATCGAGAATGAACATATCGATATCATTGGTGCGCTTTATAACCCAATTCCACCTCCAGACCAGCTTGAAAGTCGCCACGCTGGCTCCTTCTGGGATCTCCACCGGGACAAGGATCGTCTCACCTGGGTGGATCAGGCCCTTGGCGATGAGGGTGCGCTGCCCCTGGCGCAGATTTTCCCTGACGATCCGCACTTTGAAGCTGACCGGCGCCTCGTTAATGAAGTCGCTGGCCAGGGAGACTTTCATCAAGCCCGGTTCCATCGGCTGATAGGCCACGGTATCCCCTGCCAGAGTCCAGGGACCATCTTCGACCTCAATGGAAAAGGATTTACCTAATTTATAGGGATACCAGTAATTGGAGATAGGGTGAGGGAAGGCAGCATGCTTGGCGCTCTGCACGTGAACTTCCAGGGCATTGGACCATAAAGCGTAGGCGGAGTTGTCTGGAGTGGCAATGTCAAAGACTTCGATCGTTACCTTGCCGGTGAAGGGGGCGATTTGAAAGACCAGGTCAAAAGATTCGCCTGGTACGAGGCTGATCTCGTCGCTTTCGTAGGTTTCTACCTCGTTTATAACCGGTTCGCCCAGGATATTCGCCTGGAGTTCCCCTACCATGATCGGATACTCGAGCCCCGCGTCTCCGCACTTTAGCTCCTCCAGGGCGGCGACTGCATCGAGCGTCCCATATCCCTGATCGTTGACATCCTGCCAGCTGACACCCACGGCTTGCGAGTCCGCGCCGAGCAACAGGGCTTTCAGCAAGGTGCGGGGTGAAATATCCCCGCCCGGCCTGTTCACCCCTCCGTTGTCGTCGCAACCGTCGTCATTTCCGCCGTTGGTCTGGAGAGAGACATCCCCGCTCGACCGGTTCTCCCAGAAAGCGTTCAGGAGCGCGGCTACGCCGGAAACCGTAGCGGCAGCGAACGAGGTGCCACTTGCCCAGATCATTTGACTGGATGGGCCAGCATGGAAATTCCCTACGCCCAGGGCAGACAGATCCGGCCCGAGATGGCCATCGCGTAATGGCCCCCGGCTGGAGAAGTTGGCCACCCGGACTTCATCCGTCGGGCGCATTACCAGCCCCTGGCTGGTTCCAAGGCCGCGGATCAAGCCCAAGTATTCATAAAGCACCCGCGAAGAGGGAGCATAGTCCAGCGCACCGACGGCCAGCGCGGCGAAGCTGGTGGCTGGGGAGGCGAGGCTGGTGGGCAAGGGGCCAGAGTTACCTGCTGCACTCACCACCAGGATCTTCGCCTTTTGGAGAGCCACCAGAAAGCGATCAAAAGCATTACGCCGATCAAATACGGTCGGCCCGCCCAGGCTAAGGTTGACGATATCGATGTCCAGCAAGCCATCGCGCTTGAGGGTTAAGATATGGTCAAGACCGTCGAGGATGATCGATGTCGGCACACTTTCCCCATTGGTCGGAAAAACCTTCACGGGGTAGATCTGCGCCCGAGGCGCCTGGCCGTAGATCGGCACATACTCCGGCGGCCAGGGCAGGTAGGCCGAGATCGCCCGGTACAGCGGATCGTTCGGATTGGCCGAGAAGGTGAGGTAGCAGTTCGAGGCGATTACCCCGGCTACGTGGGTGCCATGCCAGTGGTTACTCGGATCGGTGGCTGATATGCCGTCGCCTGTGGCGTTATAGCCGTCCGGGTAACCCGGCGCGCCGATCACCGCCTGCGCCAGGCAAACATTGGGCGTCACCCCGCTATCGATCACTGCCACCACGCTGCCTGCGCCGAAACCGGTTTCCTCCCAGATCGAATCTGCGCCAGTGTAAGAAAAATTGGCGTAGCCCAGCGGGAGGGTGTCCTGGTTAAGCGTGGCTTGAGCCAGGGCAGCGACTGCCATCCCGGCCTCGTTTTCGACCACAAAGGATGTCGCGCGAGGCGGCTTGCCTCCCTGGGTTTCGATGTCCCCCCCGTCCATCAAAAACATCGGCCGGTCTTTCTCGATGCGGGTCACGCCGGGCAAGCCCCTCACGCCCACCATCTGGCCGGCAGGAATGGCAGCCGCTACAACCGGCACGTTGCGGTAGGCATTTTTTACCGTGCCGCCCAGCGATTGGATATGTTCGACCAAGGCTTCGGTCGAACCATCTGTCTGGATGATCAGGTCTATCGTTGGTTCTGCGCCCTGGGCGTAGACCGCCGAGGTCGCAGACAGCATGACGACAGACTCGATCAATATACTTAATACTACGAATACCGATATTGTGCGTTTCATCTCTATTATCCTCCACCACCCAGAGAATGAAATCAATCATGGGATATCTGCTTAGCATTCAGCTGTTCAACGATCTGTGGAACACCTCCTTTCTCGGAATACTCCATAAACAGCTTGCGAAGTAAGCTGGGTAGAACATTCAATCCCAGCCGGTTGTTGTGCTGGGTTAATCACCGCCATGGGCAGCCTTGATAGGTGATAAGAAATTTAACCTTACATTCGATCTAACGAAACCGGTCACTGGGCGTTTGTGCAATCGGCTCCTCGCGGACTCCCCTCCGGTTGAGGTCCGGCAGACAAATCTGCGGTCGATTGCTTCGATTAGGAGTACTATAGTACTATAGCACAATCGGGGGACAATGTCAATCGGTTTTGAGAATTTAGACAGGATTCCTAACAAAATTGAAAAGGATATAAAAAAACCGCCCTCCCTGAAGCAAGGGAGAGCGGAAAAGGGGAAATGTCAAATTTATCACATGGCATCGATTAAATCGATAAGGAGCCATCAACTGACGGCTCCTTATATTAAGAACATCAGAGTCTGTCTCGCTCTATGGCAAGTAACTCCCGATCCATTCCAGCACTTCGGGGACATCGACGCGGGCAGAGTAGCCGACTCCCGAGCAGTTGACATTGGTAACATAGGAGTTGACCGACAGGACGGTGTTAGTGCCGCCCAGCAGGTCAGGTCCGCCGGAGTCGCCGAAGCAGGTGCCGCCCGTGCCGCCACCAGGGTTCAGTGCTAAGCGCAGATACTCAGCGCTGTGGACGAATTTGCCTGAGACCAGCTCGCTCGCGGCATAGAGACGCTGTCTTGGTCCTGTCCACCGGTAGTACGGAGGCGGTTGAGGTAAATATTTCCCAGGAATTTGAGCTTGATACTGTACGCCATAGCCTACCAAGTCAATGGCCCTTTTGTTTTTCAACGTATCCACCAGCCCTGCTGAAGGCAGCTCGGCATATTCGTCCATGATTATCGGTTCGTCAAGCACGACCACACCTACATCCCGGTAAGAAAATGCGGGCAGGCCGTTGCCACCCCCGTAAGGATTTTCCGGGCTACGATATTTCGGGTTGGTGTAAGGCGTTCCCTCCGCATCACCCATGCATGGGTAACCCGTCTCTCCGGCGCATGTTGGGTTTGTGTCCGAATCCCAACTGCCCCAAAGGATTGGTCCTTCATCTAACCAAACACGAGCAGCATTGGCGCCATCAGTGCAATGTCCAGCCGTGAGAATCACATTCTCATCGATTAGTGAGCCACTACATCTCCAGTAAGGAACAAACCCGTCAACTGTTTCCTCACCAAAGACAAGCAGTGCTACATAGGGATGCCGGCCAGCATCCGGTTCGCCGTTGGTGATGGCCAGGGCACCACCGACGACAACCACCAATAAGCCCAGCACTAGCAGAACCGAGATTGTAATCTTTTTCATCTTAGGCTCCTTTTCTTGATATCCTTGTTTTGAATTCCATGCTCAAATTCCAGTTCAAGGCCTTCGCTTTGCCCAGCAAAGCAAAATCGATCCGGATACAGAATTGTGAATTTCCGCTGATCACCTCCTCTATTCAGTCTGGAACGATCCCGTTGGTTGAACGGCT